>ENA-OQDM01001127-OQDM01001127.1-human-gut-metagenome-genome-assembly--contig:-NODE-1127-length-11707-cov-3.261917_pt1 | contig 11707 bp, 10 predicted proteins | sample MGYA00242772_ERZ504605 | MGnify/ENA primary metagenome ERZ504605 (study PRJEB26092, sample SAMD00036348) | human gut metagenome | host: Homo sapiens | study: EMG produced TPA metagenomics assembly of... | reverse complement strand
CCTACCGACCCCAACCAGCCGCGCATCCTCTACGACGAAGCCGCCCCGCGCCGCCCATGATGCCCTCTCTGGGGAGCAGCGGGCGGCCGCCCTGCAGCTGGCCCAGCAGACCCAGTGGCGCAACAAGGCCGTGAGCGACCTGTACGAACCGGGCAGCGTGTTCAAGCTCATCACCTGCGCGGCCGCGCTGGACGCCGGAGCCATCACCCGGAACTCCAGTTTTTATTGCGGGGAGTCCATCTCGGTGGCGGGCACCCGGTTCCACTGCGCCAACCACAAGCGCCACGGGACCCAGACCGTGACGCAGGCGCTGGAAAATTCCTGCAACCAGAGCTTTATCCAGATCGGAGCGCGGCTTGGCAAGGAGGCCTTCTGCGATTACTTTGCCGCCTTCGGCCTGCGGGAGCCCACCGGCATCGACCTGCCCGCCGAGCCGAAAAAGAGCCTGTACTACACCGCCAACCGTATGGGGCCGGTGGAACTGGCCTCCTGCGCCTTCGGGCAAAGCAGCAAGATCTCCTATCTGGAAATGGCCGCCGCCGTGTGCGCAGTGGTCAACGGCGGAAAGCTGATGCAGCCCTACCTCGTATCGGACATTCTGGCCCCGGACGGCACGGTGCTGGAACACCGGGACCCCGTGTGCAAACGGCAGGTGATCCAGCCGGAGACTTCCGCCGTCATGCGGGAGATGATGGAAGCCGTTGTTCTGTACGGCGGCGGACGCAACGCGCAGATCTCCGGCTACCGGGTGGGCGGCAAGAGCGGCACCAGCCAGAAGCTGGACAGCGCCGACGAAAAAGCCCGCATTGCCAGCTTTGTGGCCGTGGCGCCCATCGACGACCCGCAGTTTCTGTGTCTGGTCTGCTAGATGAGCCCCACAGCTGGACCACCGCCGGCGGCAGCCTTTCGGCCCCGGTGTGTGCCGAGGTGTTGGAACAGACGCTGGTGTACAAAGGCGTGCCCCGCGCCGCCGCAGACGTCCCCGCCGAGCAGACCGCTGCCCTGCCGGCAGACGGGGACAGTACGGATGGGACGTAAACCCTCTCCGTCATCGCCTGCGGCGATGCCAGCTCCCCCAAGGGGGGAGCTTTTGACGAAACGGGAAACTTTTCCGTATAAACAAAAAGCTCCCCCTTTCGGGGGAGCTGGCAGCCCGGAGGGCTGACTGAGAGGGTTCTGATCAGTTCTGATGGGGCTGCTCGCGGAACACGATCTCGCCGGTCTCGCTGTTCATGGATTCCACGATGGCAAGGCTCTCCAGCTGGATGCCCTTGCTGCGGATGAGCTCACCGCCCTGCTGGAAGCCCTTTTCCACGGCGATGCCGATGCCTTCCACGGTGGCACCGGCCTCCTGTGCCAGCTCCAGCAGGCCCATCAGGGCACAGCCGTTGGCCAGGAAATCGTCGATGATCAGCACATGATCCTCTGCGGTGAGGAACTTTTTGGACACGATGACGTTGTAGATCTTTTTGTGGGTGAAGGACTGGATCTTGGTCTCGTAGTTGTTGTAGTCCAGATTGATGCTCATGGACTTTTTGGCAAACACCACCGGCACGTTGAACTCACTGGCCACAATGGCGGCAATGCCGATGCCGCTGGCCTCGATGGTGAGCACCTTGTTGATGGGCTTGCCCGCAAACAGGCGCTTCCACTCCCGGGCCATCTCGCGGAACAGCGGGACATCCATCTGGTGGTTGATGAAGCTGTCCACCTTGAGCACATTTCCTTCGCGCACAATGCCGTCTGCGCGGATACGATCTTCCAGCATCTTCATAAGCAGTCTTTGTCCTCCAGCCTTTTTCCATTCCGGGGCACAAAGCTGTGCCCGCAACCTGTATGTATTTTACCTAGTATAACGGAAGTGCCTGCCTTTGGCAAGTGGCTTTGTGCCCAAATTTGAAAAAATCCAGGCTGCATCTGCGTGGGCTTTTTCCAAAAGCATGCCTATGGCAAAAAGCACCGAAACTCCGCAAAACAGTCCTGTAATTTTTGGCTTTCGGCGCTCTTGTGCTTTGCTGATTTTTGAGTATACTTGGAAGAAAGACCGGTGCCTGTACGCCGATCGGAGGAGAGGGAGAACGGTTATGAAAACGGGACTTGTACTGGAAGGCGGGGCTATGCGCGGCATGTTCACCGCCGGTGTTCTGGATGTGCTGATGGAGCACGGCATCGCGGTGGACGGTGCCATCGGTGTTTCGGCGGGGGCCGTGTTCGGCTGCAACTATAAGTCGCACCAGATCGGGCGCACCATCCGCTACAACACCGAATACTGCAAAGATAAGCGCTACGCCAGCTTTGGCAACCTGCTGCGCACCGGCAACCTGTACAGCGAGCAGTTCTGCTACCACACCGTGCCGGAAAAGCTGGATCCGTTTGACGCCAAAACCTTTCGGGAAGATCCCATGGACTTTTTTGTGGTGTGCACCGATGTGCGCACCGGTGACCCCATCTACCACAAGTGCCGCACCGGCGACGCCGAGGACATCCAGTGGATGCAGGCGTCGGCCTCCATGCCGCTGGCCGCAAAGATCGTGAAGATCGGCCACTACCAGCTGCTGGACGGCGGCGTTGCAGATTCCATCCCGGTGCGCTTCTTTGAGTCCATCGGCTACAAGCGCAACCTCATCGTGCTGACCCAGCCCAAGGACTTTGTGAAAAAGAAAAACAAGATGCTGCCCGCCATCCGGGCGCGCTACCTGCGCTACCCCGCCTTTGTGGAGGCCGTGGCCGACCGCCACGAGCGCTACAACGAGACACTGGAACATGTGGCCATGCTGGAGCAGACCGGCCAGGCCTTTGTCATCCGGCCGCCGATCCCGCTGGAGATCGGCTCCATGGAGCGTGACCCCGCCCAGCTGCGCCGCGTGTACGACACCGGCCGTGCCGTGGCCGAGATCCAGGTGGACAAGATCGCCGCTTTTGTGGAGCAGTCCCGCGCAGCCGAATAAGTTTTGCGGCAGTGCATCATCCAAAAGGCCCCGCACCGGTTCCGAACGGAACGGTGCGGGGCCTTTGGTTTACGCGGGTGGTTCAGGCTGTAGGGTTACAGCTGGCTCTTGTACAGCTCCACGATCTCTTCCACGCTGGTGTCACGCGGGTTGCCAGGGCGGCAGGCGTCGGCATAAGCGGACTCGGCCAGGAACTGGATGTCCTCTTCCTTCAGGATGCCGTGCAGGTTTGCGGGGATGCCCACATCGGCGCTCAGCTGCTTGACGGCGGCGATGGTAGCATCGGCTGCCTCGGCGTCGTTCATCTCGTCGATGCCCTTCACGCCCATGGCCTTGCCGACGGCACGGTAGCGCTCACCGGCGACGGTCTTGTTGTATTCCAGGCCCACCGGCAGCAGGATGGCGCAGGCCACGCCGTGAGGGGTATCATACAGGGCGGACAGGCCATGTGCCATGGAGTGCACGATGCCCAGGCCCACGTTGGAGAAGCCCATACCGGCGATGTACTGGCCCAGAGCCATGCCCTCACGGCCTCCGGGGTGTTCTGCACGGCACCGCGCAGGCTCTCGCTGATCAGCTTGATGGCTTCCAGATGGAACATGTCGGAGATCGTGCAGTGGCCCTTGGTGATATACCTCGATGGCATGGGTCAGTGCGTCCATACCGGTGGCAGCGGTCAGGCCCTTGGGCATGGAGGACATCATATCGGGGTCCACCACGGCGATCTCCGGGATGTCGTTGGTGTCCACGCAGACGAACTTGCGCTTCTTCTCCACATCGGTGATGACGTAGTTGATGGTGACCTCAGCAGCCGTACCGGCAGTGGTGGGCACCGCGATGGTGAACACGGCGTGCTTCTTGGTGGGAGCCACACCCTCCAGAGAGCGGACGTCCGCAAACTCCGGGTTGTTGATGATGATGCCGATGGCCTTGGCCGTGTCCATGGAGGAACCGCCGCCGATGGTCACGATGCAGTCTGCTTCGGCAGCCTTGAAAGCGGCCACACCATCCTGCACATTGGCAATGGTGGGGTTGGGCTTGATCTCACTGTACACGCTGTAGGCAAAGTTTGCGGCGTCCAGCAGGTCGGTGACCTTCTTGGTGACGCCGAACTTGATCAGGTCGGGGTCCGAGCAGACGAAGGCCTTTTTGTAGCCACGGGCGGTGAGCTCCGGCACAATGTTCTCGATGGCACCATGGCCATGGTAGGAAATGGTATTCAGAACGATGCGATCAGCCATAAGTCAAATCCTCCAAACTCATTTGCGCCGCCGGTTCCGGCGGCGATCCTCTGCTTTTCAGCATAGCACATCGTCAAAAAATTTGCAATGCAGAATTGTATGAAATCTCTGTAACTTTTGATATTATCCTCATTTTTTCTGGACAGATTGCATCGTTTTGAAGGAATCGTGTTATTTTTCATATTCCGTGGTTATAACCACGGATTTCACCCTACAAAAGGGGTATACTATAAAAAATGAGCCGTCTGCCGTTGTCATAGCGGAACCGGCGGCTCCACTTTCCACACAAGGAGTCCGTTTTATGTTCAACCAGCCCTTCACCCCCTCGCAGGTGCGGCCCATCCGCCCGGCCATGACCGTTTCCCGCCCGGCACAGCTCGGGCAGGAGGTGCCCGTCACCTGGTTTTCGCTGGGCGCAGGCACCTCCATCACCCCGGAGTTCTACGACTGCACCACCCTGTATCTGGGCGGTGAGGGCAGCGGTACCTTTGTTCTGGGCAGCGACGCCCACGACGTCCCCATGCACCCCGGCCAGCTGCTCTGGGTGCCGCCCGGAACGCTGTGCGGCACCTGCACCGACAACGGCCTTATCTATACCGAAATCATCATCAAAAAGGAGAACCTTACTATGAACAGCATCCTCAAAGCAGGCGCAGCCACCGAACTGAAGGACCTGATCTCTTACGAAGAGGGCAGCATCGCCAACCTGGACCTGGCCCACACCGACAACATGAAATTCGTGCTGATGGCCTTTGACGAGGGCACCGGCCTGACCCCGCACCGTGCTCCCGGCAACGCCATCCTGACCGCACTGGAGGGCAAGGCCATCATCGGCTACGAGGGCCAGGACTACGAGCTGACCGCAGGCCAGAGCTTCCGTTTTGACAAGAACGGCCTGCACAGTGTGACCGCACAGGGCAGGTTCAAGATGAGCCTGCTGCTGGTGCTGGAGTAAATTTGTTCTGATTTTCAGAGCTGCTGCGTATTTTTTCGCAGCAGCTCTTCTTTTTTTGCCAAAAGGGCTTGACAAGCGGGGCAGATCGTGTATTATTGTATCAAGCGCTTAATACAGCGATACAAGGAGATGACAGTATGTCGGAACAGTTTGATTCCAGCCGCCCGATCTATGCACAGCTGGTGGAACGGCTCAAGGCCCGCATCCTGGCAGGCACCTACCCGCCCGGCGGGCACCTGGACTCGGTGCGGGACCTTGCCGCAGCCGCCGGGGTCAATCCCAACACCATGCAGCGGGCCCTGGCCCAGCTGGAAACCGAAGGTCTGGTGCGCACCGAACGCACCTCAGGCCGCTATGTTACGGAGGACACCGAATTGATCGAACAGCTTCGGACCGAAGCCGCCCGGAAACTGGCGGAAGAATTTCTGGTCAAGATGCGCGGCATCGGCTACAGCCCTGCACGCGCGGCTGCCCTGCTGGAGCAGCTGGACACCACCAAGGAGGATGCACAATGAGTGAGATTCTGACCTGTGAAGCACTGACCAAGTGCTACGACAAAGACAAGACCGCGCTGGACGGCGTGGATCTGCATGTGAATTTTGGCCGCATCGTGGGCCTGCTGGGCCCCAACGGCAGCGGCAAGACCACCCTCATCAAGCTGGCCAACGGCCTGCTGCAGCCCACGTCCGGCAGCATCAAGGTAGCCGGCATGGCCCCCGGCCCGGACACCAAGGCCCTTGTTTCCTACCTGCCGGACGCCGACTGGCTGCCCGACTGGATGCAGGTAGAGCAGCTGGTGGGCATGTTCACGGATTTTTACGCTGACTTTGACCCCGCCAAGGCCTTTGAGATGCTGGACACCCTGCACATTGCCCGCACGGCAAAGCTCAGGACCCTTTCCAAGGGCAACAAGGAAAAAGTGCAGCTCATCCTGGCCATGAGCCGCGCGGCCCGGCTTTACCTGCTGGATGAGCCCATCGGCGGCGTGGACCCCGCCGCCCGCGACTACATCCTGCACACCATCATCAGCAACTACAGCAAGGACGCAACGGTCATCCTGTCCACCCACCTCATCGGGGACATCGAGCCGGTGCTGGACGAAGCCATCTTCCTGAAGGACGGCCGGGTGTTCGCCCATCGCAGCGTGGAGGAGCTCCGCGAGACTGAGGGCATGAGCGTGGATGCATATTTCCGGGAGGTATTCAAATGCTGAGCAAACTTTTAAAGTATGAGTTCAAGGCCACCTGCCGCATTTACGGCGGACTGTATCTGGCCATTCTGGCTGCTGCTGCACTGCTGGGGGCGTTCTTCCGCTTTCCTGCACTGATTTCTGATTTTCCCTTCGCCGTCGTCACGATCGTTTACCTGATGCTGTGTGTTGCCATTGCAGTCATCACTGCACTCACCATCATCCAGCGGTTCACCCGCAACCTGCTGGGGCGCGAGGGTTATCTGATGCACACCCTGCCGGTCACCCCGGCGCAGCTCATCCTGTCCAAGCTCATCTCCAGCATGGTGTGGCTGCTGTGCAGCATCCTGGTCATCGCGCTTTCCCTCGGTGTATTCTTCCTGTGCGGGATGCTGAACGTCAACAGCATCTTCTCGGACTGGGCCAGTGCCGTGCGCGACTTCCGGCTGCTGGCAGATATTCTGCAGCACGTTCTGAATGTCAGCGGATTCATGCTGCTGCTCACGGCCATCGAGTGGCTGGCCACGCTGGTCTGCTCCATCCTGTGCCTGTACACCGCCTGCATGATCGGGCATCAGTTCAAGCAGCATTTTGCGCTGGTGGGCATCGCGGCCTTTGTGATCCTGAACATTGTGCAGAACCGCCTTGTGGCTCTGCTGCCCTACACCAACAACACCGTCGGGCTGGATATGGTAGTCATCGCTTCCGGTGATACCTGGCAGGTCACGACCAATCGGTTCTATCTCCGCGCCGTGCTGATTTCCCTGCTGGCCGATGCGGTGCTGTGCGGTGTCTACTTTGCCGCCACCAACTGGCTGATGAAGAACAAACTGGATCTGGATTGATTTCTCTATCACAAAAGGGTCTGCTGCCGTTTCCGGCAGCAGACCCTTTTGTGATTGGGGCAGATTCAGCACGCGTCGTACTGCTTTTGCAGGTATTGCAGGCACTGGACCGAATTCTCCGGCGTGGTGTTTTCCAGTGTGGCGAACACCCAGGGCTTTTCCTGCTTGGCAAAGCGCAGGATGGTGCGGTAATCGCACATGCCGCCCTGCCCGGCACCGGTGGCGGCCAGCTGCCCGTCGGCGTCCTTGCGCAGGAAATCCTTGAAGTGGATCATGGCCACATCCTTGCCCAGCAGCTCAATGGCCTCGGCAAACACCTCTTCGCGGGCGTCCACGTTTTCCATATTCAGCAGGTTCACCGGGTCCAACAGGATCTGCAGGTTGGGGCTGCCGATCTCGTCCAGCACGGTGCGGGCACGTTTGGCATCGTACACGATGTGCTTGACCACCGGCTCGATGGCAATGGTCACACCATACTGCTCGGCGCAGCGCACCACCGGCTTGAAGTTCCTGATAAAGGTAGCAAGGGCCGCGTCGCTGCGGCACTCCGGGCAGAACTTGTACTCCGCGTTGGGTGCACCGGTCTCGGTGCCCACCATACCGCAGCCCAGCAGGCTGGCAAAGCGGATGTGGGCGTAATATTTTTCCTGGATGGCGTGCAGAGCGTCCTCGTCCGGGTGGGCCAGGTTGAGGTAGTTGCCCAGCACGGCAATGTCAATGCCGTTCTGGGCAAACAGGCGGCGCAGATAGGCGGCGTAACCGGGGGTGAGGGCGCTCGGCGTGTTGGGAACCTCCTTGAGGGATTTGCTCAGGGCCAGGTGAGCGCAGGTAAAACCCCGCTGGCGTACCAGCGGGAGCACCTGCTCCAGGGGCAGCTTTTCGGCGTCGTGCAGACGCAGGCCAAATTGGATCATAGAAAACTCCTCCTCGCATTGCTTCTGGCCCGATGATAGCATATCCGGACGCAAAACACAACAGCAAACTGCAGCCGTCAGCGGCGCAGATACCGCCCGGTGATGCTGGCCGGGTCGTTACAGATCTGCTCCGGGGTGCCGCAGGCCACGATCCGCCCGCCGGCATCTCCGCCGCCGGGGCCCATGTCGATGATGTAGTCCGCATTGCGGATGACGTCCAGATCATGCTCGATGACCACCACAGTCGCACCATTGTCCAGCAGGGCCTGGAACACCCCCAGCAGCACCTGCACATCCAGCGGGTGCAGGCCGATGGACGGCTCGTCGAACACGAACACGGAATCGGTCTGGGTCCGGCCGATCTCGCTGGCCAGCTTCAGACGCTGGGCTTCGCCGCCGGAAAGGCTGGGCGTTTCCTCGCCCAGAGTCAGGTAGCCAAGGCCCAGCTGCTGCAGGACCTTCAGCTTCTGGCAGACCGTTTTCATGTTCCAGCAAAAATCAATGGCCGTGTTCACGTCCATGTCCATCAGCTCCGGCAGCGAGGCCGTCTGCCCCGCCGGGCCGGTCAGTTTTACCAGTCCGGCCGCCCGGGCATAGCGGGAACCACGGCAGTCCGGGCAGGGGATGTTCACATCCGGCAGGAACTGCACGTCCAGGCTCACCTCGCCGGTGCCGTCGCAGCCGGGACAGCGCAGGGACCCGGTGTTGTAGGAAAAATCTCCGGCCTTGTAGCCGTGTGCCTTTGCGTCCGGCGACCGCGCAAAGAGCCTGCGCAGGTCATCGTGGACGCCTGCGTAGGTGGCAACGGTGGAGCGGACGTTGATCCCGATGGGGGTCGCATCAATGAGCTTGACGTGGGCGATGCCCTCCGCGTCAAGGGCGCGGACATGCGGCGGCAGTGTCTTGCCGTCGATGCGGGCTTCCAGTGCCGGAACAAGGCTCTCCAGCACCAACGTGGTCTTGCCGGAGCCGGACACGCCGGTCACGACGGTCAGCCGCCCCTTGGGCAGGTCTACTTCCAGCGGCTTCACCGTGTGGAGCTGCGCGGTGGAAAGATGGAGTGTTCCCTGTGCAAACAGGGCGTCCGCCAATGCGCGCTTTCGCCGCAGGGTGTCCGCCTTTCCGGAGAGGAAGGGCCCGATCTGGGACGCCGGGTCCGCCTCGATGGCCGGGATGGTGCCCTGTGCGATCACATGGCCGCCCTTTGCCCCGGCTTCCGGCCCCATTTCCACGATCCAGTCTGCTTCCTTTAAAATCTGCGTGTCGTGATCCACCAGGATCACCGAATTGCCGTCCGCGATCAGGTCATGCATCACGCCGGTCAAGCCCACGATGTTGGAGGGATGCAGGCCGATGCTGGGTTCGTCCAGCACATAGAGCACCCCGGTGGTGCGGTTGCGCACGGCGCGGGCCAGCTGCATGCGCTGGCGCTCTCCGGTGGAAAGGGTCGAGGCCGCACGGTCCAGCGTGAGGTAGCCCAGCCCCAGGTCCATCAGCCGTTTTGCCGGGCCGGTGAAGGATTCCACAATGTTTTCCGCCATCGGGCGCATCTCTGCGGGCAGGCTGTCCGGCACGCCCTGCACCCAGCCGACCAGCTCCGAAAGGGGCATCCGGCAGGCCTCATCCAGCGAGAGGCCCCGCAGCTTGGGGGCGCGGGCCGCTGCCGAAAGGCGGGTGCCATGGCACGCAGGACAAATGTCCTCTTTCAGGAACTTTTCTACCCGCTTCATGCCTTTTTCGTCCTTGACCTTGGCCAGCGCGTTTTCCACGGTGTAGGTCGCATTGAAATAGGTAAAGTCCAGCTCCCCTGCCTGATTGGAATTCTTGTTGTGATAGAAAATGTGCTTTTTCTCCGCCGGACCGTGGAACACGATCTCCTTTTCCTGCGCGGTCAGGTCCCGGAAGGGCACATTGGTGCGCACGCCCATCTCCCGGCAGATGTCGGTCATCAGCGACCACATCAGGCTGTTCCACGGGGCCACGGCACCCTCGTCGATGGTCAGGGAATCATCCGGCACCAACGTAGCGGGGTCCACCGTGCGCACCGTGCCGATGCCGCCGCACTGCGGGCAGGCCCCCTGCGAGTTGAAGGCCAGCTCTTCGGCCGACGGGGCCAGAAACTGCGCCCCGCATTCCGGGCAGAGCAGCTCTTTCCCGGCCGCCACCCGCAGCGACGGGGCCAGATAATGCCCATTGGGGCAGCGGTGGCTGGCCAGACGGGAGTACATGAGCCGCAGGCTGTTGAGCAGCTCGGTCCCGGTGCCAAAGGTGCTGCGGATGCCCGGGACGCCGGGCCGCTGGTGCAGGGCCAGCGCAGCCGGAACGTACAGCACCTCGTCCACGCCCGCCCGGGCGGCCTGCGTCATCCGGCGGCGGGTGTAGGTGGACAGGGCATCCAGGTAGCGCCGGGAGCCCTCCGCATACAGCACGCCCAGTGCCAGCGAGGATTTGCCGGAGCCGGACACGCCCGCAATGCCCACGATCTGGTGCAGTGGGATGTCCACATCAATGTTCTTGAGGTTGTGGACATGGGCATTGCGGATCTGCACCGCCTGCGGAATGTGATGTTCTTCCATGGGTTTTCTTCCTTTCATGCTGTCCGCTTTTTTCTGATTATACCGCGCACAGACGCAGTGCGTCCAGCACAAAAAATCCGCCGTTCCTTTGGAGAAACAGCGGATCTTTCATCATATTCTTACGGTCTGCCTGACGGGGTCCCCATCAGATCACTGCTGGGCCTGCTCTGCGCGCTTGGCTTCCAGAGCCAGGATGGCGTCCCGGCGGCTCAGATTGATGCGGCCCTGCTGGTCGATGTCGGTCACCTTGACCACGATGGCGTCGCCCACGGCGACCACATCCTCCACGCGCTCCACACGCTTGGTGTCCAGCTTGGAGATGTGCACCAGACCTTCCTTACCCGGTGCGATCTCAACAAACGCACCAAAGTTCATCAGGCGGGTGACCTTGCCCTTGTAGATGGCACCAATCTCGGGGTCCTCCACAATGGTCTTGATGGTAAAGATGGCGCGCTTTGCGTCCTCCTGATCCACAGCGGAGACGAACACATGGCCGTCCTCCTGCACGTCGATCTTGCAGTTGCAGGTGGCGCAGATGTCCTGGATGACCTTGCCGCCCTTGCCGATCACGTCCTTGATCTTATCGGTGGGGATCATCATGCTGAACATCTTGGGAGCGTAGCGGCTCAGCTCGTGGCGCGGCTCGGCGATGACGGGCTTGATGATCTCGTCCAGGATATACAGGCGGCCCTTGCGGCACTTCTCGAAGGCCTCGGCAATGATGTCGTAGGTCAGGCCGTCGATCTTGATATCCATCTGGATGGCGGTGATGCCCTTGCGGGTACCGCCCACCTTGAAGTCCATATCGCCGTGGAAGTCCTCCACGCCCTGAATGTCCAGCATGGTCATCCAGCGGTCACCCTCGGTGATCAGGCCGCAGGAAATGCCGGCCACAGGGGCCTTGATGGGCACACCGGCATCCATCAGAGCCAGGGTGGAGCCGCAGATGGAAGCCTGCGAGGTGGAGCCGTTGGAGCTCAGCACCTCCGACACGCAGCGGATGGTGTAGGGGAACTCCTCCAGAGAGGGCAGCACGGGC
>ENA-OQDM01001125-OQDM01001125.1-human-gut-metagenome-genome-assembly--contig:-NODE-1125-length-11713-cov-0.981875_pt1 | contig 11713 bp, 12 predicted proteins | sample MGYA00242772_ERZ504605 | MGnify/ENA primary metagenome ERZ504605 (study PRJEB26092, sample SAMD00036348) | human gut metagenome | host: Homo sapiens | study: EMG produced TPA metagenomics assembly of... | reverse complement strand
TGGCCGAAGGCGGGAAGCAGAGGGTAACCCCCTTCACGGCCTACCTCGCCTTGCCTACCGCTGCCGCTGTGAACGCCAAGTCGCTGTCTGTCAGCTTCGACAACGCAGGCACTACCCGTGTGGACGATGCCGCTGCCGAAGGGCCGGCCACTGTGGAAGCCGTTTACGACCTGCAAGGCCGCAAGTTGGACGCTCCGGCAAAGGGCATCAACCTGCTGAAACTGTCGGACGGAAGCGTGAAGAAAGTAATCGTAAAATAAGTAATAACCCATAAAAACAAAACAAGATGAAAAAAACATATCAAGCCCCCGCAGTGGAGGTCATGGGATTGGATGGTGACAGGCATGTCATGATGGCGTCGAACTCGCTACCCGGGAGTGAATGAAAGCCCAAGCGATACCGAATACGGTTCTCAGGCCAATGTGAGCATCTGGGACGATATATGGTGAAAAAGAAGGAATAAGTCTTTTCATATAATGTTAGTTAGATTTAGAATGCGGAGTGCGCTGGGAAGTGATTCCCGGCGCATTTTTTTGCATAAATGGAAGAAATGAAAGGATTTTGTTACTTTATCGCAAAAGTGTGATACATACAAAGAACTTAGAAACGGGCTTTTAGCGTAATTTTGCAAAGAAACAAAAGGGTTAGGTTATGAAAAGTAATATCGTGAAAATGTGTCTCTGTGCATTCTTCTTTATTGGGGGGATGATATTTGCACGGGCTATGCAAGTGGATTATATTTCTTTTAAGCCGTCTGTAGGGGCTTTCTGTCTTTCGGCCGATGGCCGGGTTGCTACGATCTGTGTGGATACGGCGGATTATAAAGGAGTACGGCTTGCGGCTCGTAATTTGGGTACGGATATCGGAAGAGTGACTGGTACGGCGGCTGATGTCAGTCTGTCTTTGTCCTCAGAACGGGGAGTGGTGGTAGCCGGAACGATCGGCAGGAATAGGCAAATCGATGAATGGGTGAAGCAAGGGAAGCTTGACGTGTCGGCCATTGAAGGAAAATGGGAAAGTTATTTGATACAGACGGTAGACGGAAATCTCGTGATAGCAGGGAGCGACAAGCGTGGTACTATTTTCGGCATATACGACCTGTCGGAAAAAATCGGTGTGTCGCCGTGGCATTATTTTGCCGACGTACCGGCACAACGGCATGCGGCATTGTATGTGAAACCGGGACGTTATGTGCAAGATTCTCCCAAAGTGAAATATCGTGGTATTTTCTTGAACGATGAATGGCCGAGCCTTGGGGGATGGGCTTCCAAAAAGTTCGGTGGGTTCAACAGCCGTTTTTATGCGCACGTGTTCGAACTGTTGCTTCGGTTGAAAGCCAACTATATGTGGCCGGCCATGTGGGCCAGTTCGTTTTATGAGGATGACCCGGCGAACGGACAGTTGGCAGACGATATGGGTATCGTGATGGGTACTTCGCATCATGAACCGATGATGCGTCCGCATAAAGATTATACCAAACGCCGGAAGGAGGTCGGTCCTTGGAATTATGCTACGAATAAGGAGGGTATAGATTCTTTCTTCGTCGAAGGGGCGGAACGAAGTCGTAAGTACGAGAGTATCGTGACCATCGGGATGCGTGGCGATGGAGATGTAGCCATGGGAGGCGGCACGGATGAGGAGAATATGGCTGTATTGTCGGATGTCATTAAAGGACAACGTGAAATACTCGGACGGGTACATGGAAAAGACCCGGCCGAAATACCGCAACTTTGGGCTGTGTTTACGGAGGTGCAACGGTATTATGACAAAGGTTTCAAGGTGCCTGATGACGTGATGCTGCTTTTCTGTGATAACAACTGGGGATATATCCGTAGGGTAGGACCTTGGCAGGAACAGCGGCGTAAAGGAGGTATGGGATTGTACTACCACGTCGATATGAACGGCGGACCGTGGAACGACCGGTGGATTAATACCACAACCATACCCAAGTTGCGCGAACAATTCAATTTAGCTTGCCAATCGGGAATAGATGACTTGTGGGTTGTGAACGTAGGAGACCTGAAACCCAAGGAATTGCCTATTGATTTTATTATGCGTTATGCCTGGAATCCTGATGCGATACAGGCCGATGAGACAGATGATTACCTGCGGCAGTGGGCGCAGCAAAATTTCGGGGAAGCACATGCGGAGGCAATTTCAGGGTTGGTGGCCCGTTATTCCAAATATAATCTGTGGCGGAAACCTGAAGTGCAGTCTACGAATATATTCAGTGTGGTAAACCATTGCGAGGCCGACCGTGTGACGGATTTGTGGCGTACGTTAGCCCACGAAGCCGACTCGGTGGGACAACTCATGCCTCAAGCATATAAGGATGCTTACTATCAGTTGGTGCTTTATCCGGTCAAAGCTTCGGCTGGAGTGGCGGAAATCTATTTGGCCGCAGCAAAAAACCGGCTTTATGCTCGGCAGGGACGCGTGACGGCGAACGATTATGCGCGGCGAGTAGAGGAATTGTATACGGTTGATACAGCTATGACCGCCTATTATAATAAGGTGTTGGCCGGAGGTAAGTGGGAAAAGATGATGAGCGACATTCATTTGGGATATACCAAATGGTCTATGCCTAAAAGAGATTCCGTTCCGCAGGTGGTGCGTGTGGAGCCTTTGTCAAAGCCTACGATGGGTGTGGCTGTGGAAGGTTGCGAAACGGTATCGCCGGAAGGAGAATTGGAACTCCCCGTTTTTTGATAATTTTCGAGAACCGTAAGTATTACATCGACATCTTTAATCGGGGAACGGTACATTCGATTTTAAGGTCAAGACAGACGAACCTTGGATGGACGTGAGTCTCCGAAAAGGGAAGGTGGAGACGGAATCCCGTATTTGGGTCGGTATAGATTGGACGAAACTGAAGGCTGGAGAGACGGAAGGTATACTTTATATTTGTAGGGAAAGGGAACGTGTGCCGATAAGGCTTCGTGTCGTGAAAGCTGACCAGCCGGTTCAAGTGGAAGGACATTGGTTCGGAAATGCTTGTGGAAATGAGTTTTCCGTTCCCGCATGGCAGTTCCAATGCCTGCCACCCCGGACGATATGCAAAGTGGACTTTCCTGCCTGATTTGGGACGGGGAGAGGGATGTATGGGATTGTCTCCGGTCACGGCACCATCGGCTACTTCTTTCGAAGATGCTCCGTGTCTGGAATATCAGGTGTATTTCCCGAAGACGGGGGACGCAGACCGTTTGTCTCGGTGTCCTTCCCACGCAGGATGTGATGCCTGAACGGGGGGTTGCGATTGGCTTTTGGTTTGGATGGGGGTATAGTCCGTACGTTGGATGCCCGTCAGGGGTTCGTAGACACATTCAGTGAATATACCCCGAAGAACTTGAAAAAATCCCCGAAACTCAAACCGCTTCCACCGCGAAACAAGTCGCTGAAACTGATCAAAGGGGATGGTTTCTGCCGCAATGAAATCTTCGACAATCTGCGTTGGATTGTGGCGGAGTTTGAAGTGGAAAAGCCGGGATTGCATACGTTTAAGGTGTATATGGTAGACCCGGAAATCGTATTGGAACAGTTGGTGTTCAATCCGGACAATGCACATCCGAGTTATTTCGGTGCACCGTCGGTCAGACATTAGTGTTTGAAAAGGTGGGAAACGTATATGTTATGTGGAAATCAAAAGTTATGAACTAATAAGAACGAGATATGAAAAGAGGAAAATGGAATTCGAGAATAGTGTGGGCCTTTGTTTGGGGAACCATTACCGTTTGTGGGACGCAAAACTCGTGGTCGCAAACCGCGATAAGTTCTATTTATAATGTGCCAATGGCAGAATATCCGAAAGTGGACGAGCAACGACGGGCACTCTTTCGTTTGTATGCTCCTGAGGCTTATGACGTGAAAGCAGATATCTGTGGAAAGAAATACCCTATGACGAAAGACAACAACGGGATGTGGACGGTAACGACCGACCCGTTGGTGGTGGGTTTCCACTATTACTTTTTCATTGTAGATGGGGTACAGGTAACCGATCCGGCTTCCGATTGTTTTTACGGGTGCGGACGTATGGCCAGTGGAATAGAGGTTCCGGAATCCCCCAGAAGAGGCGGCATATTATACTTTTTAACAAATCCATTGCCCATGGGCAGGTGCGTGAGTGCCAGTACTATTCCGAAGTGGAAGGGCAAGTGCGTCGTTGTTTTGTCTATACCCCGGCGGAATATGAGACTTCACCGAAAAGTAAATATCCGGTACTTTATTTACAACATGGTATGGGTGAAGATGAACGCGGGTGGCACGAACAAGGGCACATGGCCGATATTCTGGACGGGCAGATAGCAAGCGGGAAATGCAAACCTATGATTGTGGTAATGGATTACGGTGATTGCGGATACATTCACAGGACAAAAAAAGGAGAGACACGTGATGAGTTCGGTGCTTCTTTTGGTAATATCCTGTTGAGAGACATTATACCGTTTGTGGAGAAGACGTTTCGTGTAAAAACAGACCGTGACCATCGTGCGATGGCCGGACTTTCGTGGGGAGGGCACCAGACTTTCCAAATCACGTTGACCCATTTGGATCAGTTCGCACATATCGGGGCTTTTAGCGGAGCTATCCTGATGGCACCGGGACAAAATATAACAGATGTGTATGGTGGAGTTTTTTCTGATGCTGATAAGTTCAATAAGCAGGTGCATACACTTTTCTTGGGACAAGGTACGGAAGAGGGTATGGGGTGCGATCGTATGAGCCAATCACTTAAAGAGGCCGGTATAAACCATGTATATTATGCCTCTCCCGGTACACATCATGAATGGCTGACGTGGAGACGTTGCCTGAATGAGTTCCTCCCTTTGTTGTTCAAGCAGTGAGGAGATGGAAGAAATCCATAGAAGAAGTTATAGAAGGTTGAATGAAAAAATAAGAAAATCACGAGATGAATACAAGGAGATGTTTGATTTTAAGCGGAGCCCTAATGCTTTCGCTTTGGGGCTACGGGCAAAGGCAATCTGCAAAAACTTTTGAGATGAAAGGCAATCCTGTCATTACAGATAAGTTTACGGCCGATCCGGCTCCATTGATCCATGACGGAACCCTATACCTTTACGTGGGACACGACGAGGCGCGTGATGGAGAAATGTTCAATATCACGGAATGGTTGTGCTATTCCACGAAAGACATGAAGACGTGGACCGACCATGGGACAGTGTTGAAGCCTACAGATTTCTCGTGGGCCGTGGGCGAGGCTTGGGCTTCGCAAGTAGTGGAGAAAGACGGTAAGTTCTATTATTATACCACAGCACAGGCCGGCGATCCTTATCCCGGTAAGGCAATAGGTGTGGCAGTGGGCGATACTCCGACCGGACCTTTTAAGGATGCCATCGGTAAGCCGTTGATTACGGATGCCATGACACCGAATGGGAAAAGAGGTTGGTGGAATGACATTGACCCTACGGTTTTCATTGATGATGAGGGAACACCTTGGTTAAGTTGGGGAAACGGCACGTGTTTTTTAGTCAAACTTAAACCTAATATGACGGAGTTGGACGGGGAGATACAGGTGCTTGATTTGCCTCATTACGTGGAAGGTCCTTGGTTGCATAAGCGGGGAGATTTATATTATCTGACTTATGCTTCGATGGGAAAGGGGCGTGAGATGATGCACTATGCCACGGCGGAATCTATCGGTGGGACGTGGACTTACCGTGGTGCTTTGACAGGCATGGCGGAAAACAGTTTCACGATACATCCCGGAATCGTGGAGTTTAAAGGGCAATGGTATCTGTTCTACCATAATGCCTCGCTTGTGATCGGCAATCAGGCCGGTGCCACAGGTCGCAGGAGCGTTTGTGTGGACTATCTTTACTATATGCCGGATGGTTCCATGGCGTACGTGGAGCAGACGAAGGACGGAGTGACGCAACCTCCCAAAACGGCTGACGACGTATCTCTGATGGTCAATCCTTATCCGGAGGAACCGAAAGAGGTAAAGAAGTATGCAGTAAACGCCGACGGTGCGGTAAAATAATCTTTATACGATGAAATGATGAAGAAATGGAAGTTGGAAAAAAAATTGTTGGCCTTGTCTTTGGGTTGGTTTTCTATGGCTTTGTCTGCACAAAATCCGATAGTGCAGACGCATTATACAGCCGACCCGGCACCGATGGTGTACCGGGACACCTTATATTTATATGTGGGGTGTGACGAAAAGGATGCTCCCCGGAATGCCTACCTGATGCGGGAGTATCGCTTGTATACGACTACGGATATGGTAAATTGGACCGACCACGGTGCGGTGCTCCGTACGAGTGCTTTCGATTGGTCGGCGGGAGATGCCAGTGCGGCACAGTGCATTGAGCGGAATGGCAAGTTCTATTGGTATATTTCTTCGCAGAACAAGTTCAAGCCCGGCTCGTCCATTGGCGTAGCCGTTGGCGATACCCCCTATGGTCCTTTTAGAGATGCTTTGGGACGTGCGTTGGTGACGAACGACATGACGACATACGCCAAGCACAGTTGGGACGATCTCGATCCGTCCGTGTTTGTGGACGATGATGGTCAGGCGTGGTTATATTGGGGAAATGGCGTGTGTTACCGAGTCAAGTTGAAAGACGACATGGTGTCGTTGGATGGAGAAATCGAGGCCATCGACCGGAAGGACGCTTCGTCTTTTTCAGGGGGCTTTACGGAAGCACCATGGATTTATAAGAGGCAGGGGCGTTATTATTTGGTTTACGCTTCAGGATTTCCCGAATCCATCCATTATTCCACGGCAAAGTCCGCCGGAGGAAAATGGACGGCACAAGGTGTGGTCATGCCGACGGAGAAAGGAAGCAATACCAACCATCCGGGCATCGTGGATTTCAAGGGGCGTTCCTATTTCTTCTATCATAACGATGCCCTGCCCGGCGGACACAGCTATTGCCGTTCGGTGTGTGTGGAAGAGTTTGCTTACGGTTCCGACGGGACGATTCCGGAGTTGCACATGACGCGTGAGGGCGTAAAGCAGGGTGTGGGCACATTGAACCCCTACCGCCGTACGGAAGCCGAGACTATCGCGTGGTCGGAAGGGGTGACTTCTGCCGTTTCGGCAGAGAGAGGAATATATATTACCGGGATACACGATGGCGATTACATCAAGGTGCGCGATGTGGATTTCGGTGAAACCGGGCCGAAGAGGTTTGTGGCAGCCGCTTCAAGCCGTTATCACGGTGGTGAGATGGAATTACGCATAGACGGACGCGACGGAGAAGTGATAGGTACGTTGCGCATTCCTTATACCGGAGAATGGGAGAATTGGGGAGAATTTGCTACGGATGTGAAAAGCGTAACGGGAGTACACGATTTGTATTTCGTGTGTAAAGGGAAAAAGCCCCATGAATTGTTTAATTTTGATTATTGGTGTTTTAAATGAAAAAGAAAGATATGAAAATAGGTAAGTTAAGACATTGTATCGGGGGATTGGTTGGGTTGCCGATGGTGTTGGCGGCACAGAACCCCATTGTGCAAACCATGTACACGGCCGACCCGGCTCCGATGGTACACGACGGCAAGTTGTTTTTGTACACCAGTCACGACGAAGACGCGTCAACGTGGTTTGTTATGAACGAATGGAAACTGTATTCCACGACCGACATGGTGAACTGGACCGACCATGGGGCTGTGTTGTCTTATGAGACTTTCTCATGGGCAAAAGGAGATGCCTGGGCAATGCAATGCGTGGAACGCGACGGAAAGTTTTACGCTTACGTTCCCGTGACGATGAAGTCGGGTGGCGGTGCCATCGGTGTGGCCGTGGCGGACAGCTTATGGTCCGTTCCACGATCCGTTGGGCAAGCCGTTGGCTCAGAGCAAACGGGGAGACATAGACCCCACGGTCTTCATCGACGACGACGGGCAGGCCTATCTTTATTGGGGGAAATCCGTTTTGCTATTATGTGAAAACTGAACGAAGACATGATTTCCTACAGTGGTGATATCGTCCGTGTCCCAATGACCGAGGAGGCATTCGGCAAGCGTGAGGGCAATGTGGCCGAGCGTCCTACGTTGTATGAAGAAGGGCCATGGCTGTACAAGCGCAAGGATTTGTATTATTTGCTGTGGGCCGGAGGACCCATATCGGAGCATCTCGGTTATTCCACGAGCAAAAGCCCGACAGGTCCGTGGAAGTACGGTGGTGTGTTGATGCCTACCGAGGGGCGGAGCTTTACCAACCATCCTGGCATGGTGGACTATAAAGGGAATACTTACCTGTTCTATCACAACGGAGCTTTGCCCGGTGGCGGAGGTTTTACCCGTTCGGTATGTGTGGAACAGGCGGAATTCAATAAAGACGGTTCGATTGTTCCGCTGAAAATGACTGCGGGATAGAGAAGGGTTTGGAGACGCTGAATCCTTTCCGCAAGACGGAGGCGGAAACCATCGCTTTTTCCGAATGGATGAAAGCATCCCAGAACGAGGAAGTCGGTGTGTTTGTCAATGCCATGAAGGACGGGGCTTATATTAAAGTGAGGGACGTGGATTTCCGCGAAGAGGGTGCTTCCCACATCACGGCCCGTGTGGGCACGACGCACAACGGCGGTGTGACGATGGAAGTGCGTGCCGACAGTCGGGAAGGGCGGTTGTTGGCCACGTTGAAAGTGCCTATGACCGGGAGGGGATAACCGTTGGGCATTGGTTTCTTCCGAAATAGAGCGAATTACCGGGGTACATGATTTGTATTTCATTTGCAAAGGCAACCAACCCGGAAGGTTGATGTACTTCGATTATTGGATGTTCAGCAAATAAATAAAATCATAAAAACAGAGTCTCCATGAAGCATTTCTTGTATTTTTTTATATTTCTGAGTATAAGTTACGGGTTGCAGGCTCGTTCGTGGACCGCAGATAACGGTAATGGCACATTTACCAACCCGTTGTTTTACGATGAATTTACAGACCCGGACATGATTCGTGTCGGTACGGACTTCTATATGGTGGCCAGTTCCATGCATGCCATGCCGGGACTTCCCTTGCTCCGTTCCAAGGACTTGGTGAACTGGGAGTTCATGACTTATGTTTTCAATAAGTTGGATATGGGTCCGGAGTTCCATTTGGAGGGTAAAAAAGGCGTTTATGGCAATGGTATCTGGGCACCGGCCATCCGTTACCATGAAGGTCGTTTCTATATCTTTGTCAACGTGAACGACCATGGCTTGCAGGTGTTCACGGCAGAACGTCCTGAAGGTCCGTGGACGCACAAGAACATGGGCGGGCGCATTTACGACCTGGGTGTCTTGTTTGACGATGACGGGAAAATTTATGCCGTGCATGGGTATGACGAAGTACACCTTATCGAAATCAAAGCGGATTTCAGCGGTTATGTGGAGGGTAGCGATCGCGTCATTATCCCGAAAGGGAATGCCATGGGAGAGGGCCACCATTTCTATAAATCAATGGGAAATATTATATCATCAGTGCCGACTATTCGCCGGTGGGGCGCATGCAGTGCGCAAGGGCCGACCGTCCGGAAGGCCCGTATGAGACGACGGTCATCAGCCACCGCGAGACGATGGGCGTGCAACAGGGGTGGTGGACGAAAGGCTACGGCTTTTGGTCGGACATCCCGGACGAGGGGGACAAGATGGAGTTCCAGTCACCTTCGGAGAATTATTTCAGTGCCGTCCCCTTGCACCAAGGCGGTATCGTGGATTTGCCCAACGGCGATTGGTGGGGCTTCTCTATGATGGACATGAAATCGGTGGGGCGTTTGACCTACCTTTCGCCCGTCACATGGAAGGACGGTTGGCCCTATTTCGGGGTGGAAGGAAATCTCGGGCGTTCGCCTCGTACGTGGTTCAAGCCCGATACGGGAGTAGATACGGAACCGAAGGCCGTATATGAAAGGGATGACGATTTCTCGTCTGGTCGTTTGAAGCCTATTTGGCAATGGAATCATATACCCGTAAGCGATAAATGGAAAATAACCAAAGGTAAGTTACGGTTGTATACGCTTCCGGCTCGCAGTTTCATGTTTGCCAAAAACACGTTGACCCAACGTGCTGTGGGACCTGAATCTACGGTGACGGTGGAAGTCGATGCCCGTGCGCTGAAAGAAGGCGACGTGGCCGGATTGGCTTTGCTTAATACCCCTTATTATTGGGTCGGGGTGGTGCGTACGGATGAAGGTTTTATACTCCGTTTTTATGATATGGTAAAGAACAACCGGACGGATGAGCCGTTGTCTTCCCCGTACGTGTGGCTTCAAGCCCATGGGGACTTCGACAAGGACTTGGCTTCCATAGCTTACAGTACGGATGGGAAAGAATACAAGACCTTAGGGGGGAAACTGCGTTTGGGATACCAGATGCACACGTTCCAAGGCGTGCGTTATGCTTTGTTCGCCTACAATATGGAAGAGAGGGAGGGAGGTTATGCTTGCTTCGATAATTTTAAAGTAGATGAACCTTTTGCCGACCGTTCGAAGAACCTGCCTGTGGGTAAAGTCATTACGTTGACGAATTTGGCAAACGGAGAGCAAGTGTGGGCCAATCCTCATGGTATGCTTCATCATGTCGCGCCCGGGAACAAGGCTTTCGGTGGGCTGGGATGTCGTTTCCGCGTACATGACCGGGGACAGGGGCGAGTGGCTCTTGAATCTGCAGATGGTTCCGGCTTCGTCACTGTGACCGGACTCGGGCTTTCTGGGGATGTACGGTTGATGAAGCAAGAGACGGACGGAAGTCTGTTCTTATGGCAGGACATGTTGTGGGGGCATACGATGTTGCTTTCTTTGAAGACGAACCGTTATGTGGGGCTGAATCCATTGACGGGAGAGCCCTATGCAGCCGACTGGCCGGGAGCACGTCCCGACCGTAAAGAAGGAACCGTTTTTGCATGGACGGTGGTAGATAGAATGGATTGATATTATGGTTTGATTTATTAAAATATTATAATGATGAAAAAGGAACGAATATGGAGATGGCCGTTGGCATGCGCCTTGGCATTTTCTGCTGCGGCTTGGAGCGAGGCGGTGTCTTTGGAAAGGAACCAAGCCGAAGTGCAGGCTGTAACGTTTAAGAATCCGGTGGTCTGGGCTGATGTGCCCGACCCCGATGTGATTCGTGTGGGTGATTATTTTTATATGGTGAGCACGACCATGCACCTGATGCCTGGTGCGCCGGTGATGCGTTCCAGAGATTTGGTGAATTGGGAAACGGTAAGCTATCTTTTCGATGAACTGCATGAAACACCGAAGTACGATATGGAGGAAGGTACAGTGTATGGCCGGGGACAATGGGCGACTTCCATACGTTATCATGACGGTAAGTTTTATGCTTTGTTTTCTCCCAATGACGTACCTTACCGTTCCTTTGTATATACAACGGACGACCCGGCTAAAGGGTGGACTTTGCACAGTCGCATGAAGCATTTCCATGATGCTTCATTGTTTTCGACGATGACGGACGAGTGTATGTTTTTTATGGTACTGGGCAGCTCACGGAGTTGGAAGCAGACTTGTCCGGTGTGAAAGAAGGTGGGGTGGATATGACCTTGCAGGTTCGCGATGAGGAAGAGAAAGGTTTGCTGGAAGGTAGCCGCGTAATCAAACATGACGGGAAATATTATCTCCTGATGATTCTTGGCCCAATGGGGGTAAACGCCGTCAATTATGTTATCGGGCTGATAAGATTACCGGACCATACGAAAAGAAGGTCATTCTGTGCGATAATTTTGCCGGTTTCCCCTATGTGGGACAGGGAACGATT
>ENA-OQDM01001124-OQDM01001124.1-human-gut-metagenome-genome-assembly--contig:-NODE-1124-length-11719-cov-2.618616_pt1 | contig 11719 bp, 12 predicted proteins | sample MGYA00242772_ERZ504605 | MGnify/ENA primary metagenome ERZ504605 (study PRJEB26092, sample SAMD00036348) | human gut metagenome | host: Homo sapiens | study: EMG produced TPA metagenomics assembly of... | reverse complement strand
CGGAAGATCCACCGCCGCTGACCGGTTCTCGAATAAGCAAACAAAAACGCCCCGGAAGCCTTCCAGCTTCCGGGGCGTTTGGTTGCGCCAGCAGGAGTCGAACCTACGATGGAGATCTTGTCCACCTCGTAGGTCAGCTCCCGGTCCAGCACGGTGATGGTGAAGGTGTCACCCACCTCCAGTCGGTCCAGATGGGTGAACAGCTTGGCGCTGGGCAGGCCCCGGTGGGCCGAAATCACGGCGTGGGTGCTCTCGCCGCCCACCGGCAGGCTGGTGCCTTCCAGATGGCCTGCCGCCACCTGCAGCACGGCGTCGCTGGTGCCGTGATAGATGGGCAGTTCCACCCCGATGCGGGGAATGGTGATGTAGCCCATGATGCCGGTGCCGGTCACGTCCAGCGTGGTGCTGTAGGTGGAAAAGCGGTCGGCGTGGTACAGGGCATCCGGGTCGGCGGCGATCTTTTGATTAAAGACGTCGGCGGCATCAAAATAGGCCGTGTAGTCGGCGTCGGACAGGCCGTCCACCTGTTGGGCGTAGCTGTTCACAACCCTGGTCTGGTTGCGCTGGTTGATGTAATCGCTGATGGTAGGGTAGAGCATCACCGCAAGGCCCACAAAGAAAATGAGGACGAGCAGGATGGTGCCGGAGTGCTTTTTCATGGCAAGGCCCTCTGTGCTGTGAAAAAGGAGCGGAGGCGAGTTGGTCGCCCCCGCTCCGGGTGTTTTCAGGGATGATTGCTTAGTTCTTGTGCTCCATGCGCTTCTTGGTGACCAGCAGCACGACTGCTGCCACCATCAAGCCGCCGCCGATGACATAGAACAGGGTGGTGCCCATGCCGCCGGTGCTGGGCAGCACAGTGCCAGCGTTGTTCTTGACCACAACGCCGCCGTCTACATAGGTCTCACTTTCGATGGTGGCAGAAGCCTTGGAACCATCGGTCAGGTTTACGGTTTCGGGGGTTACCAGCTTGTTGTAACCGTCCGGAGCCTTGGTTTCGGTCAGGGTATAGGTTTTGCCTGCCAGGCCGTAAATGTTGACCTTGCCGTTCTTGACGGTAATGGTAGTAGTTGTACCCTTCTCGCCAGTCGTAGCCACACGATAGTTGCCGTTAGCGTCCTTTACGAAAGAGAGCTTGGTTTCGCCATCGGCCAGCTCAAACTCAGCACCGTCCAGCAGCTTGTTGGTGGTGCCGTCCACCTTCACCAGGTCGAACTGGTAGGACTTGGTGGTGACCTTGCTGGGAACAGTGTTCTGATGATTGCCGTAGCCCAGTTTGACCTCGTTGGTGTTGCCATCGCCATCAATGACAGCATCCTTATTCAGGGTGGCATTGTAGGTCACCATGATAGTGGTACCCTTAGTGAGAGTGCTGACGTAGGTTTCAGGAAGCACCAGAGTGAAGCCGTTGGTGGTAGGGGTGAGTGTATAATCGGTGGTCACAACATCATTGGCGGTAACCTTGAGGGAACCGCTATTGAAGGTCAGGCCCGTGCTCATGGTATCAGTGACAGTGTACGTCTGAGCACCGTCAGCAACCTTGATCTCGACCTTGTACTCTACGGTATCACCGATCTTGGCGTTGTTTTTGTCGCCCCAGTCACCGGTGCTTGTCTGGACTTCCTTCTTAATCTCCGGCTTTTCGTTCTTTTCCTTGATGGTGGCATTGGGATTGGTGGTATTCAGACCGCACAGAGCACCCAGAGAGCTGTCCACCAGGTAGTAGCCCAGGTCCAGGTTAGAGAAGGTGACGGTATCACCAGTTGCGGTTTCCTTAGTGCCAGAGATCTTCTTATCAGCTGCCCAGGCCAGAGCTGCCTTAGCAAATGCGGCAACAGTGGTGGAATCGTTTTCGTCAGCAGCCGTCCAAGTGGGGTGGTTCTGGCCGTCCAGGGTGATGTAGTTTCCACCGGCACCCGTCTTGAAGAAACCCTCCCAATCCGATTCTACGGTGTAGGAATAGGTATTGCTTTCAGCGTTGTAGCTGTCCAGCTTGAACATGCGGTAGATGGTGTAGGTCTCGTCCTTCACCGTTTTGCTGATGGTGATGGAACCTTTGGGGGCATTGGTCTCTGCAAAAGCAGGCACGGCCATAGCCAGCACCAGGGCTGCTGCCAGCAGGGCAGCAAACAGTTTTTTGAACGTCTTTTTCATGAGGGGATGATTCGCTCCTTTCCAGATTGGGGAAATTTATGCACACAACATTGCTTCGGAGGCGGGACGCATTCGCCCGCTCCGCAGGCACGATCTCAGAAAACCGCAAGGCGGTTAAGCGGCCAGATGCGCAGGAATACCCGCCCCACGACCTGGCTTTTTTCCACGCAGCCGATCACGCTGCTGCGGCTGTCGATGGACACCGAGCGGTGGTCGCCCAGCACAAAATACCGGTTCTCCGGCACCTGATAGGGGAACCGGATGTCACATTCGCCCAGTGCCAGCTCGTCCACATAAGGCTCGTCCAGCACAGTGCCGTTCACGGTCACATGGCCGTCCTCGTCCATGGAGATCACGTCACCGGGCTGGCCGATCACACGCTTGAGCAGGAGCTTGTTCTGCCAATAAAAGCCGCACAGGTCGCCGGTTTTCATGCTGTCGGACTTGACCAGCAGCAGAATGTCCTTATCTTCCAGCGTGGGGTTCATGCTGTCGCCGGACACCTGCAGCACCGGCAGGAACAGGGTGGCCAGCAGCACAGCCACAGCGGCCACCACCACCAGCGCATAAATGGTGCTGCGCAGTACCCGTCCGTACCGGCTGAGGTAGGCCAGACGGTCGCGCTCGGCCTTTACCTCCTCTGTGGAGGGGATGGCCGTAAATTTGATCTCGGTTGATTTCATTTTACCTTGCCTTCTTCCGGCAGGATATCGGTGTCACAGCGGCTGCGCAGCAGCTCACGGGTGCTCTGCTCAAAAGCAGCCCGCCGTGCCGCGATCTCCTGTTCCGTTTTGGCCCGCAAGGCGGCACAGTCGGCCTCTGTCTGGGCACGCTTGTGCTCTGCCGCCTCGGCCAGGACGTCACATTCCCGCTTGGTCTGTGCCTTCAGCTGTTCCGCCTCGGCCCGGGCCTGTGCCAGGATCTGGTCTGCTTCAGCCTTTGCCTGCGCCTGCAGGGCGTCCCGGTCGACGACCGCACCGAAGCCAGATAGTCATCGGCGGCTGCCTGCGCAGCCTCAAACACATGGTTCAGTTCCAGAGCGGCCTGTGCAATGGACCCGGCACTGTCCAGATGGATCTGCCGCTGTTCCAGTTTGGCGGTCAGATCTGCATTTTCGGCTTTGAGCTGATCTTCGCTCTGCTTGAGCGCAAAGATGATCTCGACCAGTTCAGTGCGGCGCATATGCCGCAGTTCACGGTCTGCCATAACGGCACCTCCGTATCAAAAGCGTTGCAGGGCCGGTACGGGCCCTGCTGCGCGAAAAAGCGATTTTCGTACAGAAATTCGTCAAAACTCCGAACATCCATACATACAGCATTCTACCAGACGAAATGCAACAAAACCATAACAAAAATGGCGTTGCAGTGGGTTTTCAAAAATATTTTTTGAAAATCGCGCACAAAATTCCTCAGGCTGCGCAAAAAGAGCACCCTGCGCGGAAAACAGGGTGCTCTTTTTACGGCAGAATGTTTACTTCTTGATGAAACCGCCCAGCAGATTGTTCAGCTCAACGACGGACTTGTAGATCACATTGATGTTGTTGATAATGGAGCTTGCACCGGAGAAGATGCGGGCCAGCTGGTTAAAGACCTGACCAACGTTCAGGAATGCCTTGTAAGCGTCGCTGTCGGCAATGGTGGCGCCGCCGTCCAGATAGGTCATCTCGTTTTCGTCGATCACGGCATAGCAGGCGGGCAGTTTCATTTCGGTCATCATAATGGGAATTCCTTTCTTTCGTAAAATCAGCGCATGTTTTTCCAAAATGTAAAAATCAGACGGCGGCCACGACCACCAGCGTGACCAGAATGCCGGCCACCAGCAGGGTGCCCAGATGCTTCTGCAGGGCAGGACCGCCGGTCACGGGCAGGGTAGGGGTCGTGGGCCTGGCGGAGCTGGACTTTGCGGTCCACTGGGCATAAATGGTGGTGTCACCGGTGAACACGGTAGCGGTGGTGATCCGGCTGCCGCCCACCGGCTCGGTGTACCAGCCGTTGAAGGTGTAGCCGTCCATCGTGGGAGACTCCGGCAGGGTGGTCAGTTTGCCGTCCAGATTGGTGGTGACCACCACGGTGGAGCTCACACCGCCGCAGGCGTCCAGACCGATGGTATAAAAGGCGTCCTCTTTATTTCCTGCGGCAAAGGCAGCAGGCACTGCCGCACACAGCAGGCTGAGCAGGACCAGACAGAGTGTCAATGCTCGGAAGATTTTTTTCATAAAATTCCTCACTTTCCCGGGAGTAACCGTGCCCCGCAGCGCTTGCGGTGCCTGCCCGGCGGGGGCGGCATTCCGGCACGGCCTTGAATGACTGAGCACCCACAGCGTACCACAACCGCAACAGTTTGGCAAGGTTTTTCAGCGAATCCCCAAAAATTTTTCAGGAAAGAAGATCTGCCTCCGCGCGGAAGAAAACATGCCGGTGCCTCTTGTGAAAATCCGGAAAATATGATATACTGTTTTGCGCGATGCGCCATCGCCAAGCGGTAAGGCAGGGGACTTTGACTCCCCCATCGTAGGTTCGACTCCTGCTGGCGCAACCAAACGCCCCGGAAGCTGGAAGGCTTCCGGGGCGTTTTTGTTTGCTTATTCGAGAACCGGTCAGCGGCGGTGGATCTTCCGGGTGGGGCGGCGGTGGTTCCAGCGGTTGAGCAGCAGCCAAAGCCCGTAGATGGCGGCGCTGAGCACGCTCAGCACGATGACCACCTTCAGGTACAGACTGCCCAGAAATTCGCGGATCTTGGCCACGGTGAGCAGCAGGGCGTTCTGGTCCACATCCTGCCCGGCGATCAGGTTCACCACGCCGATGGTCTCGCCCGCCAGCTTCAGCTCCACGGTGCCCACCACGTCGCCCTGCCGGATGGGCGCACAGACGTAGTCCGGCAGGTGGAAATACTTCTGGGTCACGCTGCCGTCGCCGGTGGAGGGCAGCAGGGTCATCATGCTGTCGGCCGGATACAGCTGCAGGGTGTCGGTGTCGGCGGAATACTTCACCGGGATCTCGGCCAGCGCCAGGTCGGTGTCCAGTGCGGCCTGGATGGAAAAGGTGTCGAACACCCAGTCGATCAGCCGCACCGTCTCATACAGGGCCGGGCGGCGGTTGGCGTAGCCGAAGGTGTCGCAGGTGTCGGGGCTTTGCATCACACAGAAGATATAGGTGGCACCGTCCTGATTGGCCCAGGAAACGTAACTCTGGTTTCCGCTGTCCTTCTTGTAGGCGGTCACGTCGCACATGCCGCCCTGCATGGCGCTGCGGTAGTAATTGCCGCCGCTGCTTTTGCTCAGGGCTGCATTCTGGCTGACCAGCACCGACGGAGACCGGTGCTTCTCCTTGGCCGGCATGGTAAAGGTGGGCACGCCGGAGATCTGCACAAAGGCGTCAAAGCTCATCAGGTAGCGCAGGATCAGGTACATGTCCACAGCGCATGTCACGTTGCCGCTGTCGATGCCGCAGGCGTCCGTCCAGGTGCTGTTCGTGGTGCCGATGCGCTGGGACAGGGCGTTCATCTGGCTCACCCAGCCGTCCAGATCCCCGCCCGACAGGTATAGGCAAGGCCCATGGCAGCTTCGTTGGCGTTGCGGGTGACCATGGCGTACAGTGCTTCGCGGTAGGTGAAAGTCTCGTTGGAGCGCATGTCGGCGTTGCTGGTGTTGTGCACATAGTCCGAGATGGCAAACGGCATCTGGAAGGTGTTGTCCAGCTGGTCGGCATAGTTGGTCAGCACCAGCGCGATGGTCATATACTTGGTCAGGCCACCGGCGGACACCTGTTTGGTGCTGTCCTTTTCGTAGACGATGATGTTGGTGTCGGTGTTCACGATGTAGGCGCTCTGGGCCTGCACCTGATAGACGGGGGAGGGGTCGAACATGGCACCTGCCGGCAGCACCAGGCAGCTGAGCAGGAGTGCAAACGACAGGATCAGTGCAAAAATACGTTTCATGTGGACAATTCCTTCAAAAAGCGATAAACTATACGAAGCAATGCGCACCGGCAGCGGTACGCAGAAAACACAAATGGAACAGCGGACGCTGTATACTTTATAATAACAGGTTTGCCGGGACGTGACAAGGGCTTTGCGGCTTTTGGCTGCGGTTTTGCACGCTCCGGCACAGGAGGACGGGAATGGTATATCTGACAGGCGACACCCACGGCGATCTGGATCGGTTCCGGCACGGGCGGCTGCGCTGGCTGGGCAAACGGGACATCGTGGTGGTGCTGGGCGATTTCGGCTTTGTGTGGGACGGCAGCACAGAAGAACAGAAAAAGCTGGACTGGCTGCGAAAGCGGCCGTATACCCTGCTGTTTCTGGACGGTTCCCACGAAAATTACGACCTGCTGGCCCAATATCCGGAAACAGAGCGGTTCGGCGGCCGGGTGCAGAGCCTGGGCGGCAACGTCTACCATGTGTGCCGCGGCAGCGTGCTGGAGCTGGAGGGCAAAAAGTACCTGTGCTTCGGCGGGGCCGAAAGCCCGGACCGGGAGGAACGGGAGCCGGGCGTGAACTGGTGGAAACAGGAGATGCCCTCCGATGAAGAATATGCGGCCTGCGAGCAGAACCTGGAAGCCTGCGGCTATCAGGTGGATTATGTGCTCACCCACGACGCGCCAAGCAGATTCCTGGATTTTACGGTGCTGGCCAGCGGCGAGACCAACCAGCTGCACCAGTTCCTGGACAAAATTCTGTTGAAGCTGACCTATGAAAAATGGTTCTTCGGCTGTTATCACCGGGATGTGCAGCTGTCCACCAAGAGTCGCTGCGTGTTCTGCGACGTGATCCCCATGGGGGACCGGCACGCAAAGCGGCTGTTTCGCCGATAGGAGGTATAAAATGAGGTCACAGTAAAACTTGCCACCCGGGAGGGCGCTGCCCATATCAGCGGCATTCTGGCGGGCTTTACCCTGCTGGCAAAGCGCGGGGAACTGACTTTGCGGGTGTTGGACGCGCGGCAGGGCAGCCCCATTGCCCGGGAGGCGCTGCTGGAAACTGAAATTGACGGCCGCACGGTGGTGTTTGATCTGATGGACGGCTACTTCTACAACGACCCGGCGGCGGTGCAGGCGCTGTTCAGCCGGGCAGATGTGGTGTTCAAGCGCTCCTTTTCGGCTGAGAAGAACCGGCAGTTCCCAGGAGATATCTCCGCAAAGCTGCGGCCGCTGGGTCTGAACTACTACGTTACCTGTCCGGGTTCGCCGTTGGATGCGGAGCGCAGCGCAAAGAGCCGCCTGAAGCAGTGGGCACTTTCCACCCGTTGCTATCCGCAGGACTTTGAAGCCCGGCTGACCCGGGTGCGCAAAAAGCCGCGCATCCTCTTTCTCACCCGTCTGTGGGACCCAGAGGAGCCGGCGGTGCAGCAATATCCGGACTTACAGGCAGAGTGGCGGCAGGTGAACGCAGACCGCATCGAGCTGCTGCACCGGCTGCAAAGCGCCTTCCCGGCGCAGTTCACCGGCGGCGTGTCCGACAACACCTGTGCCCGGCGGCAGTGCCCGGAACTGATCGTGCCGGACATGCTGACCGGCAAGCGCGCCTACCTGCACCGGATGCAGCACACCGAGATCTGTGTGGCTTCTACCGGACTGCACGGCTCTACCGGTTGGAAACTGGCCGAGTATGTGGCGGCGGGACGTGCTATCGTTACCGAGCCACTGCGGTACACCTTGCCGGGCGGCTTTGAAGAAGGGAAAAACTATAAAACGTATACGTCCCCGGCACAATGTGAGGAGCAGCTGCGGCAGCTGCTGGCAGACCCGGCGGCGATCTTAGCCATGGCGCAGCACAATGCGGACTACTATCAGATGTGGCTGCGGCCGGAACAGCAGGTGCGGCAGGCTTTGCGGCAGCTGGAAACAGGGGAGTTGTAAGGGGGAAAACGGGGTATGGAGGAACAAAAACGGCATAGCGGCTTTGAGACGATGCGCATCCTCAGCATGGTAATGATCATTCTGATGCACGGCATCGGGCACGGCGGGCTGGGCAGCGCCGCACCGCAGGGGTCGGCGGCATTCTGGATCTACTGGCTGCTGTTTATTCTGGCGCGTGTATCCACCAACTGTTTTGTAATGCTTTCCGGCTATTATCTGTCGGAGCGCAAGGGGCCTGTTCATGTCGGGCGGCTGTTCCGCATTGGGGCACAGGTGTGGTTTTACTCCATGCTTACCTTCTGCGTTGCGGTCAAGGCCGGGGCGGCCCCGCTTTCGGCGGTCAAGCTGCTTCGGGCGCTGCTGCCCCTTACCTCCAACGGCTACTGGTTTGCCTCGGCCTATTTTCTGATGTATCTCTCGGTGCCGGTGCTGAACGTGGTGGTGCAAAGCCTTGACAGGCGGCAGCACAAAACGCTGCTGCTGGTGGTACTGCTGCTGCAAAGCGTGTGGGGCACGCTGTTCTACTGGGCAGCGGATGCAACTTTTGTGAATAACGGGTACAGCTTTATCTGGTTCTATACCCTGTATTTTATTGCCGCCTATTTCCGCAAATACCGGGTGACTGTGCCCAGCGGGCTGTGTCTGCTGGCATATCTGGCAGCTTCGGCGGCGGAGCTTTTCAACCGGATGCTGGCGCTGCGGGTGGAAAACGCTTTGCACCTGAACGGTTTTGTAAATACCGTCAACGGCTATCAGACACTGGCTACTGTCATTGCTTCGGCAGCGATGTTTCTGCTGTTCCAGAATATCCGCATCCGCTCGGACTACTGGCGGCGCTGGGTCTTTCGGCTGGCACCGCTGTCCTTCGGGGTATACCTGCTGCACGACAGCGATTTTACCCGGGCGCTGCTGTGGCGACTGGTAGACCTGCCCCGGTTCGGCGGGGCGCTGCTGCCCTCGCTGGCTTACCTGACTGGCGCGGTGCTGCTGATCGCCGTGGCGGGCTACGCGGTGGATGCCGTGTATCAGCGGCTCTACCGCCTGCTGCGCCTGCCCGCACTGGAAACAAAGCTGGATGCCCTGACTGCCTGCATTCTGCAAAGGATCGTCGGGAGTGAAAAAGCGTGAAAAAAGCGCTGTCGCACGAGTTTTTGTGTGACAGCGCTTTTTTAGTTCATCGGCCCGGCCTTGTCGAACATCTGCTGTACCTGTGCGGCCAGCAGGGCGTGCTCCGGGGCCTGCAGCAGCGGGTCCTCCGCCAGCATGGCCAGTGCTTCGCTCTGGGCGGCGTGGAGGGTGCGGGTGTCGTTCATCAGGTCGGCGATCTGCAATGTGGGCAGGCCGTGCTGTCGGCTGCCGAAAAGTCGCCGGGGCCGCGGGTCTCCAGGTCGTACTGGGCCACGGCAAAGCCATCGGTGCTGCTGCACAAGAACTTCAGCCGCTTCTGCACCGCTTCGCCGGTATTGTCGCTGACCAGAAAGCACCAGCTCTCGGCGGCACCACGGCCCACCCGGCCGCGCAGCTGGTGCAGGGCGCTCAGGCCATAGCGCTCCGCGTTCTCGATGACCATGACGCTGGCGTTGGGCACGTCCACGCCCACCTCAATGACTGTGGTGGACACCAGTGCGTCCAGCCGCCCGGCCTTGAAATCCTCCATGACAGCGGCCTTCTCCTTGGGTTTGAGCTTGCCGTGCATCAGACCCACCCGGCGGTTGGGCAGAAGGGCCTTGGCAATGTCCTCGTAGTAGGTCTTGACCGCGTTCAACCCGCCGTCGGGGGTGTCCTCAATGGCGGGGCACACCAGATAGACCTGCCGCCCCTTGTCGATCTCCTGATCGAGGAAATGGTACAGGTCCCGCCGTTTTTTGCCGGTGATGCACCGGGTCTTGACCGGGGTACGGCCGGGGGGCAGCTCGTCCAGAATGGAGATGTCCAGGTCTCCGTAGAGGAGCAGGCCCAGTGTGCGGGGAATGGGGGTGGCGCTCATGACCAGCAGGTGCGGATTCACGGCCTTTTCGGCCAGCATGCCGCGCTGCCGCACGCCGAAGCGGTGCTGCTCGTCGATGACGGCCAGCCCCAGCCGGGCAAACTCCACCCCCTCGCTGAGGATGGCGTGGGTGCCCACGATGAGGTCCGCTTCATCGCCCCGGATGGCGGCCAGCGTGGTGCGCTTTGCAGCGGCTTTCATGCCGCCGGTGAGCAGGGCCACCCGCATGCCAAAGGGGGCCAACATCCGGTTCAGACCCTCGGCGTGCTGTGCGGCCAGAATCTCAGTGGGGGCCAGCAGAGCAGCCTGATACCCGGCCCGGATGCAGGCCCAGATGGCGGCAGCCGCTACCAGCGTTTTGCCGCTGCCCACGTCACCCTGTAACAGGCGGTTCATGGAGTGCTCCCCGGCCATGTCGGCCAGGATCTCATCCACAGCCCGGCGCTGAGCACCGGTGGGAGAGAAGGGCAGGCTGGCCCAGAAGGGTTCCGGGTCGGTGGGCTGCATGGGGGCACCGGTGGCGGCGGAGCCGCGGTTCTTCATGCGGCCGATGCCCAGCTGCAGCACCAGAAGCTCTTCATAGATGAGCCGCCGCCGGGCCGCAAAGGCTTCTTCTTCGGTGGCAGGGCGGTGGATGGCCCGCACGGCTTCGGCCTTGGAGGGCAGGCGGTATTTGCGGCGCATCTCCTCCGGCAGCGGGTCGGGCAGAAGCTCGGCATGGGGCAGCAGCTGCCGCACGCACTTGGCAATGGCACTGCTGGAAAGACCCTCGGTCTGGGGGTACACGGCCTCGAACGGGGCTGCCTGCACCTGTTCGGCAGTGCGCACCAGCGGGTTGACCATCTGACGCCGCAGCATCCCGCCGGTGACGATGCCCTGAAAATAGTATTCCTGCCCGATCTCCAGTTTCTGGGCGGCATAGGGGTTGTTGAACCAGGTGATCTCCAGCCCGGACACGTCATCCCCGGCGGTGACCCGCTCCATCCGCCGCCCACCGGGCAGGATGCGCCCGCCGGGCTTGGCAAACACCTCTGCCTTGACCACGCATTCGGTGTCGGCAGGGGCTTCCGCAATGGAGTAGGGCTTCGTAAAGTCGATGTATTTACGGGGATAATGGCACAGAAGGTCGGCCAGCGTCACGATGCCCAGCTTCTCGAACCGCTCGGCGGTCTTGGGGCCTACCCCTTTCAGGTAGCGCACCGGCGTGTCCGGCGTGAGGGTGATGCGGTTTTCGGCAGGCATGGCGTGTCAGCTCCTTTCCTGGATGCAATATAGCCATTGTAACACGGAGCGGCAGCGGATGCAAATGGCCTAAAAAGGAAAAACCGGCAGGACCTTTGCCTTTGGGCAGGAACTGTGGTACACTCGGAAGAAAAAGAGAGGGAGAATATGTATGGAGATCCGCAAGGGGACCTTAAAGGACTTGGAGGCCATTGCAGCGGTGGAGGCAGCCTGCTTCCCGGCGGCAGAGGCGGCTACGGCAGAGGAGTTTGCCGGGCGGCTGCAGCAGTACAGCGATCATTTTTGGCTGCTGTGGGAGGGGGAAAGGCTGCTGGCCTTTGTGGATGGTTTTTGCACCGACTGGCCGGACCTGACCGATGAGATGTACGCCGACGCCTCCCTCCACCGGGAGAATGGTGCCTGGCAGATGATCTTGGGGTAAACACCATCCCGCCTGCCGCAGGCAGGGTACGCCGGACAGCTGCTGCAGCAGGCCATGCCG
>ENA-OQDM01001123-OQDM01001123.1-human-gut-metagenome-genome-assembly--contig:-NODE-1123-length-11726-cov-0.991465_pt1 | contig 11726 bp, 9 predicted proteins | sample MGYA00242772_ERZ504605 | MGnify/ENA primary metagenome ERZ504605 (study PRJEB26092, sample SAMD00036348) | human gut metagenome | host: Homo sapiens | study: EMG produced TPA metagenomics assembly of... | reverse complement strand
TCACAAACAAAACGTACGCGGCAACGGCCGGATTTTCAGCTTCGTCTTGAAGAATTCTTGCGAGAGAAGATACCGGCACATCTACGATTCACGGTTCATTGGCTTCCTCCGAAAGAGCTAGCCCTATTTGTCAAAGACTATAAGGCATGGCGAAAAGCGTGGGCCGATAAAGACGACAAAGAGATTGACCGCACCGGAGAAATCTTAAAGAATAATCTGATACGAAATAAATATAGAACTTTAAATTTACCCTTATGTCAACCAGATATCGAACTACCTACCACGGCATTTTATTGGGCTTATTACTTCATGTAATCATGGCACAAGCCGTTAACGCCCAAAGAAGTCTCTCGGAGCGATTGGATTATTTCCGGAGTTTAGGAGAGCGGACCGAATTGGAACTGGAAGAGATTCGTACCCCGATCGTCTCCTATCAAGCTCTTATGGACTCGATCACCCAGCGTATCTTAACGGAGCAATGCAGTTATATCGTCTATCCCGCTGAATTGGGGAACGCTTTCACTTTCGTAATAAATCCGGACGCGAACCAAGCGATATTGCGTTTGGGTTATTTACAGTCCCCGAGTTCCTTATTACCAGATCATGTGGAACAATGTGCATATACACCTTGGTTGTTCGGAAACGAGTTATTAACCGCATCCAAGAATAAGGCCAACGCAGATCCTCTCTTCCGCTTCTTCGATGCAATGCCCGGCCCAGTCAAAGTAACGCAAGCTTTGTGGTATTATTTCAATAAAAGAGAACCGGAAAGGATATTGCCTCCCCCTACCGTCGAGAATATGTATTTCTTCAAGGGCAAAACCGGAGATCTGGATAATATGCAATCGTTGCTCAACTCCGATAAACAAGGCTATATCATTTGCCCCGTATGGACAGAAGACGTTACAGGAGTTCTGGATAATCCGGACGAGAATCCCTCCATCAGAGGAAGCGGAACGATTGAGTTTTTCATCAAAGAAGCTCCCCTTTCCATCGCCCTCAACATCACGCCTTGGGAAGAAGACGCCATTGGATACCGGGAAACCAATTTCATCCCATTCGTTTACGACACCACTTACACGCAAGCCGTAAAGAACTGGTTGCTATCCGTGCGTGAGCTGCGTCCCTCCACGATTCGTACGTTCTTCTGTTATTTCGATAAACGTAGCAAAGAAGAGATCGCCACACAAAAGAAAAAGGGAATTGCAGTATTCCCGTATTCAAGGTAGATGGCGCATCATCGGAAACCGAACGCCTATCCGAACGCCTAAGTCAATACAACCAACGAGCTTTTCCCATCGTGCCGTATTGGTTGCAATCCGTATACGAGCAATTACCGGCAGGCCTTATCCGGAAATTCAGCCGGATGGAATATCTAGGGTATGTAGTGGATACAGAAAGCGGGCAACCTAGTCAAGTAAGCGACTGGCAACAACAGGAGTGTCTGGTAGATATGCCCGTTTATTCGGATACGCCTGTCGATTTGCTGGTCCTATTCCGAAACTCAAAAGCGACGAATGATTTCCTAAGATCGAAAGAATCCCAGATGGCTCTTTTAAATAACTTATTCACAAAGGATACCGGCACGATCAACCGGAACCCGTCTCTCCGGAAACTCAACGGCTTGACTCTTTACTTCCCTGATTTCGATTTTAAGCTGGAGAACCGGAGAGAACTTGTACAATTCGTGAAGTCCACCAGTTTCGTAATTGATTCCTTTTGTGTGATGGGTAATAAAATATATAGAAACTACGATTTAAATGTCATATTCCCTATCAAGGAGAAAAAGCATATCGGTTATCTATCCATTCTATTGAAATACCAATTGGTAGACCGCCTTTGTTTTGTCGATTACGATGAAATGGGCGTTCCTGTAACTACTTGCGAAAATCGAGAGAATAAGCAAGAACCAGTACTCAAGATGGTCATGTATGAGGAAGAATGCGAGGTATCCTTACTAGATAATCTTTTCAACTCTTTATTCTATTTGCTAAATCCTTTTCCGCAAGGCGAGCAACTCACCAGTTGCTCCGATGATCTGGCGCAACTGGCAAATACGGAATTCTCCAACCCGATGCTTATTTATTTCGTATTGGGTGATATATTCCTATTTCTCATACTATTAATCCTAATCAACCTGTATATGACATCCAGTAAGTTCTACATGTTGGCACAACATTATAAGCGATATGTCTTGCCTCTATTACTGGTATTCATATCCGAGATCGTATTGGTATTATACCTAATCACCAATATCGTATCCTCGCGGGAAACTTTCGACATATGGACCCAAATGATACTGTTGGCGCTCCCACTCTTCTTTTTTCTCTTAATCATCGTACCGATCGGGCACCGGGAAAGAGAGCCGTTGCCTTAAATCACCACCGGCCCTCTTTATTCAATTCCCGGCGGATCGCCATAGATAAGATATCGGAATCTAGCCGGGGAGTGTCTTGCTTTAGCAACCGAAGGGCACAACGCCGGATCACATTCGAGATGGAGCCACCCGATAACTCATAAGTAGCTGCCATACGAATCATTTTGTCCGCATCCGCAGGTAGCCAAGAAGAGGGAAGCATTCTACGCCATAATTCCTCACGTAAGTCTTGATCCGGCATCGGGAAATAGATAATAGACTGGAAACGACGGGAGAAAGCTTCATCAATATTACTCTTTAAGTTTGTGGCCAAAACAACGGTTCCCGGGAAATCCTCGATCCGTTGCAGCAAATAAGCGATCTCTTGATTCGAATGGCGATCATTAGAAGTGTTCGTTGAGGTTCGTTTACCGAATAAGGCATCCGCCTCATCGAAAAAGAGAATCCAATTCCGGTTTTCCGCTTGGTCGAATACATTCGCAAGGTTCTTTTCAGTCTCGCCGATATATTTGGAGACAATCATGGAAAGATCGATACGATATACATCCATCCCGTTCTTCTTGCCGATCAAGGTCGCGCAAAGCGTCTTACCCGTTCCCGGCGGGCCATAAAACAAAGTGCGGTAACCGGCCTTCAAAAAACGACTCAATCCCCAGTCCGAAAGGATGACTCGATGACCCGTAATCCAATTATTTATCTCTTCCAACTCCTCACGCACATAATAAGGCAATACGGCATCTTCCCAATTCAAAGCCGTACTAATCCGTTTGGCCGGAAAACCCATATTATAGTCCGGCTTATATTCTCCCTCAAAAGATAAACGGTACAAGAAATCCTCCGATATACGCAGTTGTCCGCTCAAGAACGGTTCACCATTCCCGGCTCCTTCCAAGCCAACGACGTGATACATATGGAACCAATGCTCCTCACGAAATAGACGAACCACTTCCAGACGGCGTTCCACACGATCGCCCGCCAACAGGAAAACGGCCGTCTCGCCCGTTGGCAAGAATCCTCCGTGCGATAGTCCTTTCCAACCGCCAAATTCCGTATAAGGACGGTCAAAATTCTTATTATGCACAAAGAAAATATCCAACACCTGCGGAGAAAGATGAGGCATTAAGGCCAACATCAACACCATCCACTCATCGAAAGTAGGATCGACCTGTTCCGGCAACAACGCCTTCCAAAGCGGTCCTGCCTTCGGGAGTGCGATATCATAGACGGAAGATAAATCGCACTCCTGCCGGAAATACAAACGAATAGAGACATCCAATACCCGCTGGAACCAATCGATCCACTCGTTCATAAGACAGAAGCAGCTTTAGCGCCCATCACATCCGCCTCGTGTTCCAAGGATAAATCATCGTTAACGGCCATTCCACCTACCTCGGTAGTAGGCTGCACACGTCCCTCTGCTTGCTGGATGACGTGTGTCAACTCATGTCCCAATAGCTGCTGTCCGGCAGACGTATCCGGTTTGAATTGTCCCGGGGCGAATGGATATCCGTACCTTGCGTATATGCCAAAGCCCCAACCTCCGGCGCTTTCGATGAATCCGGGTGTACACGTACCGAAGAGAAATCCGTCCCGAAGGAAGACTCCATGCCTTGGATTACATAATCCGGAATCCCTGTCTGGTTCTTCGTTTGCCGTTGGGCCACAAATTTTCCTTGAAGAAGCTCATCCTCATCTTCCACATCCCGCTGAACGGCGAACTTACCTTGCTGCAAATCATCCTCATCCATCGCGTCACGTTGCATAGTTTCCACCATTTTAGCCTGCAAGACAGATTGTACCCGATTATCTTCCATCAATTGTGTTGATTCACCTTTACGGTTTTGAAAGACCTGCGAAGGTCCTTCTTGAATCTGTATCCGATCCGCATTCATAATGTTATCATTTAATAGTATTTTACCGCCACTTTACTCTAAGCATTTTTTCCATCCATGGAGCTTTAACGAGCTTGAAGTTCCAAGGAAGCGAGTCTAATAAGATGTCAAAAGGCTTCTCCTCGACCGTTAGCATCCAATTATCCTCTTCCATTTTTAACATTCCCTTTCTCTGGATAAAAGTTTTTTGAAAACCTTCCCAGCTTGTATGCCTCATCTTGTCCCAATTCATAAGTACCGCTTTCTTCAATTGTTCCATGATCTCCAATTCATTCTCGGTTAAATCACACGAGCGAGGAAGCGGTTCCGGGCTGTTGTCATAGCCCGTCAAGACTTTGTTTAAGAATAATTCTGACTCCGGAATTTCCTTCTCATCCGTCACAAAACATTGGGACACAAAAATAGCTTTCACTTGGCATTCTTTCGATTTAAAGTCACGCCTGTCATCACTCAAGTAGCCTAACCGATTAAAAAGCATTGGCAGGTAGACGGCTATGATCACTAGGCCCGCATTGTCAATAGACACGCCATGGTCTTTTAACTGGCCATTCAAAACGTTCATATTCATATTATTTTTAAGTTGATATATAAAAACTGACAATTCAGGTAAATTAGTTATATGTCGCCCTATAAAAGTCTCGATCTTACGTAATTCCTCCTCTGGCACAGACTCCCTCAAACGCTGCCAAAAGAGGAACAACAATCCATCCTTGGAATAATTCCGGTAAACGTTGCCGGAAAGAGCCTGTAACCACCCCAACCAAAGGTTCTCTTCCAACCCGAAGCTATTGAGACGAAACAAGCGGATTACCTCCTCTACAAGTAAGCGCAAAGCGGGAGTCGCCCCTGTATATAATTCCTCCAATAATTCCATTTTTTTGGAATTGGACGGATAGATAGCGGGAAAAGCAGTACGGATGGGAAGCTCGGGCGCTTTCCCCGGTTTCGTGCCCAGTAAAGCATCCATGGTACGTGTAAACGCATCCATATTCTCCAACATACACTCATGCAATAACAAGCGCAGCCGAGCAGCATCTCCAAATGTACGATTCTCTTTTACATTCGTAAGGTATTGGATCAAGGATACCTGATTCGGAAAAGCCAGACCGTATTCACGGATGACAAGCAGTAATAAGGAAGCGAAGATACGAGCGGCCTCTATCGGTTCTTCCACCCTTATTCCGGATGAAGGAATATCCTTCAATTGCCGTAATTGGTCCAGTAAGACTTTCGGGTTCGTCTTCTCCAAGTCCCTCACGTACTCGAATAGATCGCCCAGCGGTTCATCGGCACGGCCCGTGATTATAAATTGCCCGAACCGATAGGCTTTCCTCTCCTCATTCAACCAAACAGAGAATAAAGGCTCGGGAGATTCCTTATCCATATCCTCGTACAGCAGATCTATTATCTCACGTAACTCTTCCGGGATCCATGGATGTTCCCCATGTGTTCCCTCATGGAAATAGGAGATCAGCTCCCGCACCGTGATATTATAATGGGCAGAGAACTGTCCCAACACCGAACGTACGAATTGTTTCCGGCTAAAAGCGGACAATGGCGCACTAAACAGCACCAGAAAGATAAATTCCCATTTCAACAGCCGGAACTCGTCACCCACCCTTCCTTCCAAACGCCCTTGCTCTTTCCCCTTATCCAGCGTCTGGGCATACCGTATAATGAAATGGCTTTCCACCGGAACGGTTTGCTCGACCACCGAATAGATTTGCTCCTCGCGCAAGAAACGGATAAAGCAACGGCACAAGCCGGGATTAGACAACCGATCTTTCAAATCTTCCGGGTAATAAACGGATATACCGGCGGGAGAATCATCGATAGCATTCAAGTACAAAGCAATGATCAATTCCCGAACGGCTGGATAAGCCGTTAGCAGTCCACTAGCCAAGGTACGGGTAAAAATATCCCAACAACTCCATCACCGTCAGATTATAATGCGCCGCCAACTCCTTTAACACGGAGAAAGCGAACTGATGGCGGGAATATACGCTTCCACTTCTACCGAGAATAACCTCGAAGATAAACACCCATTTCAGCACCCGGAAATCATTCCCGGCTTTCCCTTCGAGCATGCCCAATTCCTTCTCCTTATCCAACGCTCTCGCATAGTCGATGACAAACGGACTCTCCGCAGGGATCACCTGTTCCACGATCAGGTAAATCTGTTCCTCATTATACCCGGATAAGAAAGTCAAGCTCTTCTCCCGCCGCACGAGCAAAGCCTTCAATTCTTCCAGAGAAAAAAGAGAGAAATTTTTAGTGAATTCCTTTTCCGATAATGTCTCTAGCCGGATATCCTTCAAAAGCGACAGTAACTCGGGCATGAACAAGCGGGTAGAGGCGAACTTATCTAAATCATACGTCAGCATCCCCAGTAAATCCACAAAATAAATGGAATAATAGCCGGATAATTCCCGCAGTGCGTACGTCACCATTTGTTTCCGGTTGAAATAGCCTTGATCCTGAGATAATAAATATCCCCATAGGATTATCCAGATAGCGTTTCTGTAATCATTCTTCCCTATCTCCGGACGCTTTATCTCGGGATAAGAGTCTTGCAAGAAACGGGCATAAGCGTTTATAAACGAGCTTTCCGAGGGTACCACCACATGTACCAAACGTTCTTGATAGATATCATCCAATTGAAAGACTAGACGTTTACGAATGGTAAGCGCCTTTCCCTTCTCACGCAGGAAATGACTTAATTCTATCGAAGATGTTCGTACTAATTTATCCAGAAGCTCCGGTAAGGTGAGTCGCTCCTCTTCCAGCCAAGGCCAATACCCGTGCGACATATAATAGGTAAATACTTCCAGCCAAGATTGCCTGATGGGAACAACTACTATTCGGTCTGGATGCTCTTCTTTACTTCGCAAATAAGAAGCGAAAGTCTCGTCCAGTCTCTCCGCCAGTCTACGGGGGAATTGCTCATAGAATTCATCTTCTTCTAGCTCACCTAGATCCAAATCTAAACTCTCGATCCGGATCAACTCATCTTCCGTATCATAACGGCTTAAAATCTCATCCACGATCCCTTCTAAAGAGGTTCGGTTAAAGGTATCCCAACGACCATATAAATCATGAACGAAAGGTTCCCGATCCGCAACTAAATCTAGTTTTAAGGTGCCTATTGTTATCATATGGTTTGCAGGGTATTTCAGTCTTTATTAGATGCATGCAATATCTATATTATTCTTCGATTAAACAAGTATTATCCAGATTCTTTTCCACAAAAACATATAAAAGTTGATTGTGCCAGAATAAAACTTATGCGTACCTATAGGTAAACCTGATCGGTACCTATTCTATTCTTAAATTATCGCCACTGATTTTACAATCAGCGGCGGCATTTGTATATTCAGCGGCTGTGAATATAAATTCAGCGCCGCCAAATTAAGAAATAGAGCTTATCCGACAAAGAATATATAGGCTCTTGGAGAAGTATTTCCTAGGGAGAGAAGCGTTTTTCCTCCAACAGAGAGAGATATCAAAGATATTTACGTAAATTTGCCATTCAGTTACAATTTATCAACCTAAATTCTTTATTTACATGGAATCTGTAATGAAAAAAACAGCCGCCACAAGCTTGTTAGCCTCTTGTGCGGTATCGCTGGCCTTGTTTTCCTCTTGTGCCAGTCAAGAACAAAACACACTTACTCCCGAGGAAATCGCTGACGGATGGGTCCTGCTTTTTGATGGAAAGACATTGGATGGTTGGAAAGATTACAACGGGACTACATTGACACAGCCTTGGCATGTAGTGGATGGTTGTATCCAAGCCAAAGGTGATGGCAGCGACGCTAGTGGCTACATCGTAACCGATAAAGAGTATGAGAACTTCGAGCTTTCTTGGGACTGGAAATTGTCCAAGGGGGGCAATAGCGGTATGTTGTACCACGTGGTAGAGCGTCCCCAATACGCTGTTCCTTACGTAACAGGGCCGGAGTATCAATTGATCGACGAGCCGAACTTCCCGGAGCCATTGGAAGAGTGGCAGAAATTAGGCGTAGATTACGCGATGCACTTGCCGGATAAATCCAAGATGAAGGTGAATCCGCAAGGCGAATGGAACAACTCCAAGATCGTATTCGATAACGGCATGTGGAACATTGGTTGAAACGGACAAAAGATCGTTGAGTTCGAGGCATGGACAGACGATTGGCACGCTAAGAAAAATAGCGGTAAATGGGCCAACGCACCGGAATACGGATTGGCGAAAAAAGGTGTGCTTTGTTTGCAAGATCATGGTTATCCCGCATCTTTCCGTAACTTGAAGATCAAGGAACTTCCCCGTAAGACCGGTAAGGAAGTGAACTTGTTCAACGGCGTGGATTTGACGGGATGGGAACCATACGGTACGGAGAAATGGTACGTAAAAGACGGCTTATTGGTCTGCGAAAGCGGTCCCGACAAACAATACGGTTATCTCGCTACCCGTGATTATTACGATGATTTCGATCTAACCGTAGAGTTCAAGCAAGAGGCTGACGGAAACTCCGGCGTATTCATCCGCTCTTTCGTAGAGGAAGGCGTGAAAGTAAACGGCTGGCAGGTAGAAGTAGCTCCGAAGGGTCACGATACAGGTGGTATCTATGAGTCGTACGGACGTGGCTGGCTGGTTCAGATTCCGGACGAGAAAGAGAATATATTGAAAGAGGCGATTGGAACACGATGCGTATCAAGGTACAAGGCGACAACGTACAGACTTGGCTGAACGGACAGGAAATGGTAAACTTGAATGACGAGAAGATCGGAGCCGGCAAAGGCCGCATCGCCCTTCAGATTCACGACGGTGGAGGCATCAAGGTTCTTTGGCGTAATTTAAAACTTACGACATTATAATAGAACGAAACTAGATTATAAACCCAATAAGGTGTTTCAAAAGAAGTCTTTTTGAAGCACCTTATTTTTATCATTGATACACGCTCTTTTATCACTGGATTTTATGAATAAACTTATCTTTACAGCTATCCTTTCGGGATTTGCCGGTCTCTACGCCATGGGCCAGAACGAGATCCGGCTTATGGACATGGACCTAAATAAATCCTACCAAACCTACGGTGGCGCCGTCAAAGGGGAAATCAGTTACCAACGAGCCCGCCTCCATACAAGGAAAAACGTATGATGACGTGATCGGGGTACAAGCCAAAAGCCATATCAAGATCGATTTACACAAGAATGCGTCACGCTTTCAAGCACAGGTCGGGATCGCCGACTCACATATCGATTATACAGATAAAAGCCTCACGGTTATCCCTTTTGTTGACGGAACGAAAATGTATTTCGATACCCGAAAAAACGCCAAGACATTTGTTGGTCTAGAAGGTAAAGACGGAAAGGTACATCCGGGCTCGGTCTTATTTATCTTGAAAGGAGATGACAAGGAGCTTTATAACAGCGGTATCGTCAAACTTGGCGACGCCCCGAAAACAATCGATTGGACCTTATCGTAGAGCCTACCGACGATGGCCCCAGCGGAGATCATGCCTTATGGATCACGCCCCAAATAGAGTATATGGAGATCATCCCCTCGATCATCTCCACAAGCTATCAAGGGAAAGGGCCGGAGGTATCATCCGGTACGGAGAAGAAATTACTTGATAAAATCAAGCGATTGCCCCAACAAGGGCTTCCTTTGGAAAACACCTCTTTCGACTGGCTTTTACAACCCTCACGATCCAAAGCCGGCATATATGCGACTCCCGATGGCAAAAGCATCTTATTGTCAAACGGAATGGTAGCACGTATGTTCCGTGTCTTGCCCAATCTCTCCACTCTAGATATCTTTAACCGGATGACCGGAGAAAGTATGCTTCGTGCCGTAAGTAGCGAAGGCAGTTTGACGATTGACGGGAAACGTTGGGAACTTGGCGGGCTGGCCGGCCAGCCCGAGCGCGGATACTTCCAGATGGAATGGGTCGAGCAGATGACTACCCGCTCCGGTTCTTTTCTCATTGAGGATTTCCGCATAGAGGAGCTGCAGGAAGATATCAAATGGGCCAGAAGCCGCTGGGCACTGAATAAGAACGTACCCACAGGGAAAAGACTGACTTTCGTATTGAAAGGAGAGAAAGAAACAGAAGGTGTCACCGTAGAACTCCATTACGACTTATACGATCATATCCCGGTTATCCGGAAAAGTATGGAGGTTACCAACAAGACCCCGCAGTCCATAGATATCGATGCCTTTCAATTGGAATATCTGGCATTCGCCGAACCGGAGTCTCCCGGCGGTGGAGATCCCTCCAAATTCAGGCTCCCGAACATACATATAGAAAGCGATTATGCTTGTGGCGGAGAGTTTACCGAGCGGGAAACCGATATCACGGAGAAATGGGTAGCCGATCCGGAATATACCTCCCAACGCAACTATCCTTTGCTCACGCCTTGCATATTAGACGTATCGCCCAAGCTAGGTCCCGATTATACCCTAGCGGCGGGCCAGGAGTTCAAGTCCTTCAGCGTATACGAGATGCCGTTCGACAGCGATGACCGGGAACGGAAGGGCTTGTTCAAACGACGCTTTCATTATACGGTAGCTCCATGGGCTACGGAGAATCCGATCTTCATGCACCTTACCTCTTCCGATCCGGATGTTATTCGTACCGCTATCGATCAATGCGCTACCGTGGCTACGAGATGGTGATCATCAGCTTCGGGTCTGGATTGAACGCCGAGGATATCTCGGAAGAAAATATCGCCAAATATAAATCCTTGGTAGATTACGCCCGCGGCAAAGGTGTAGAGTTAGGATGTTACTCCCTCTTATCAAGCCGTTGGATCAGCGACGGGGGTGGATGTTATCAATCCCGAAGACGGCAAACGGGGAGGCATGCGTTTCGGTAGCGCTCCCTGCCTGTGCAGCGATTGGGGATATGAGTATTTCCATCATATACGAACCTTCTTCGAGCGTACGGGCATGCGTTGCTTCGAGCACGACGGCTCCTATCCCGGCGACGTATGCGCCTCCACCCACCATACCTATCATAAAGGGCTGGAAGATTCCCAATGGAATCAGTTCCATAAGATAACCGATCTCTATCGTTGGATGTGCGAGAATGGCATTTATATCAATGTTCCCGATTTCTATTTCTTGAACGGGTCTACCAAGACAGGCATTGGTTACCGTGAAGCCAACTGGTCGCTTCCCCGGGACCGGCAGATCATCCATGCCCGCCAATTGAATTATGATGGTACATGGGATCGGATGGCTTCGGCATGCTGGAGCTTCGTTCCTCTCGTGGAGTATCAAGGAGGAGGAGAGGCCGCCACCTTGGAGCCCCTCCACGAACACTTGTTCGAATACAAAACACATATGATGCAAAATTACGGAGCTGGTGTCCAAGCTTGCTATCGAGGGCCACGCCTATATGATACCCCGGAAACCCAAGCGGCCGTAACCGAGGTTATTCAATGGTATAAGAAATACCGCGATATACTCA
>ENA-OQDM01001122-OQDM01001122.1-human-gut-metagenome-genome-assembly--contig:-NODE-1122-length-11729-cov-2.162989_pt1 | contig 11729 bp, 15 predicted proteins | sample MGYA00242772_ERZ504605 | MGnify/ENA primary metagenome ERZ504605 (study PRJEB26092, sample SAMD00036348) | human gut metagenome | host: Homo sapiens | study: EMG produced TPA metagenomics assembly of... | reverse complement strand
CTTTTTCATAGTGAAAATATTAAAGAATTTTGCATTCAAAAGAAAAATTTTAAACTTTCAAAGAATAATTATCTGACAATAATGCGGGCCGTATATAGGTATGATTTGTGCCCGGGACAAAAAAAGCAGGAGGGGATCACCCCTTCTGCTTCATTCGTTTAATAACTTTCAGGCGAGTAAATTCCTCACGCTCTTTTTCCTCAAGTGCATTCTGGATGTCCTTGGTAAGTGCTTCATAACGAGGAATCGTAATATTCTTGAGAGCATTCGCTCTTTTCTGTGTTTTTTTGATGTTTGCAGCCAGACGGATCGCGGCATTTTCGATACCGGCGAGCTGGATAGAGAGCTCTTTTACCTTTTCGAAGGCAGCTTTTGCCTGATCAAGAGAAACTCTGGTGCTGTAGTAAGCATAGGTAGGCGTGTTTGTCAGCTGTTTGTCATATTCAACCAGAGGAATTTCAGTTCCCATAACGCTGCGTGTCTTGATCCTCACAGAATCTTCCACAGGGACAGTATAAGAAACCTGCTGTACAAATGCGATTCCAAGCTCCATATTGGCATTCTGGAGCGCTGCATAGGCGGTACGGAAGGTTTCATCAATCTGAGCCTGTATATCCTTGGCTTGGTCAATCAGTTCCATCATTTCACGGATCAGGATGTTTCGTTTCTTGTCCATCAGCTCAAATCCCTGACGGGAAAGAGCCAGAGAATTTTTGGCAAGTATCAGATTACCCTTGGTGGGGAAGGTATTCGGATCCATAAACAGTCACCTCCCCTTAGCGTACAGTCTCTTTATAGTACTTGTTCAGGATTTTTGTATCGATTCGGTCGAGTTCTTCTTTCGGAAGAAGCCCCAGAAGCTCCCAGCCTTTATCAAGGGTTTCTGTGATACTTCTGTTTTCTGTTTCACCCTGTCCGACAAATTCTGCTTCAAATGCTTTACCGAAGACAAGGTAACGTTTGTCAATCGGGGAAAGTTCATCTTCACCGATAACGGAAGCCAGAGCTCTTGCATCGCCTACTTTTGCATAGCAGGAGAAGAGCTGGTTTGCAACGTCCTGATGATCTTCTCTGGTGAAGCCTTCTCCAATACCATCCTTCATCAGACGGGACAGAGATGGAAGTACGTTGATCGGCGGATAGATTGCCTGGCCATGCAGCTGGCGGTCCAGAACAATCTGACCTTCAGTGATATATCCGGTAAGGTCAGGAATCGGGTGTGTGATGTCATCATTTGGCATGGTCAGAATCGGAATCTGTGTGACAGAACCGGTGCCGCCCTGTACGATACCGGCACGCTCATAAAGAGTAGCCAGTTCACTGTACAGATATCCCGGGTAGCCTTTACGGGAAGGAATCTCACCTTTAGAGGAGGAAACCTCACGCATGGCTTCACAGAAAGATGTGATATCTGTCAGAATGACCAGGATATGCATGCCTTTTTCAAATGCCAGATACTCTGCAGCGGTAAGTGCGATCTTTGGTGTCAGCAGTCGTTCAACGACCGGGTCGTTTGCCAGGTTCAGGAACATGACAACGTGATCAGAAGCACCGCTTTCTTCGAAAGTACGGCGGAAAAATTCTGCAACATCGTATTTAACACCCATAGCTGCAAAAACGATTGCAAAGTTTTCATCGGAATCACCGCCCAGAGAAGCCTGCTGTACGATCTGTGCAGCCAGCTTGTCATGTGGAAGACCATTTCCGGAAAAGATTGGAAGTTTCTGACCACGGATCAGAGTAGTCAGACCATCAATTGCAGAAATACCGGTATTGATATAGTTTCGTGGATATTCTCGCGTGACCGGATTCAGCGGAAGACCGTTGATATTAAGGTTAACCTCCGGAGTTATCGCACCGAGTCCGTCGATCGGCTGACCGATACCGTTGAAGGTACGGCCGAGGATTTCCGGTGAAAGACCGATCTCCATCGGATGTCCGGTGAGTCGGGTATGTGTGTTGCCAAGGGACATATTGTCAGTTCCTTCAAATACCTGGATAACTGCTTTATCCTCATAAATCTCAATGATACGGCCGATCTTCTGTGTTCCGTCATCCATATGGAATTCGACGATCTCCTCAAAAGAGGCATTCTTTACACCTTCCAGAACTACCAGAGGGCCGTTTATTTCACTTAAACCTAAATATTCAATTGCCATAAAAACGTTCCTCCTGTCAGCCGTTCTTCTCTAATACTTTGTCATAAAATGCGTCGATGTCTTTTCGGTACTGTTCAAATTTGTCTAGCTGATTGTTTGGAACATCATATTTAATAGAAATGATGCGTTCAAAGATGTTGTCCTCTTTCAGTACAGAAACCGGCATGCCTCGGTTGATGAGTGCTTTGGATTTTTCGTACAGATAAAGGATGATCTCCATCATCTCAAACTGTTTTCCATTGGAACGCAGGTATCTTCCTGATGGAAGGCATTCTGCTGAAGGAAGCCAAGTCGGATGACTCTGGCAATCTCAAGAGTCAGCTTCTGATCATCCGGGAGTACATCACTGCCGATCAGTTTAACGATCTCCATCAGAGAGCTTTCCTGATTCAGGATCGCCATCAGCTGATTTCGGTCAGCCACGAATTTTGGAGATACATGATCGCGGTACCATGGGGTCAGGTCTTCGAGGTATTCACTGTAGCTTGTGAGCCAGTGGATCGCCGGGAAGTGTCTTGCATAAGCAAGAGCCTTATCAAGTCCCCAGAAGCATCGTACAAATCGTTTGGTATTCTGAGTGACTGGTTCAGAGAAGTCACCGCCCTGTGGGGAAACTGCACCGATGATGGAGACAGAACCTTCTGTACCATTGAGATTCTGCATCATTCCGGCACGCTCATAAAAAGCGGAAAGCTTGGAAGCCAGGTAAGCAGGGAAACCTTCCTCTGCCGGCATTTCCTCAAGTCGTCCGGAAAGCTCTCGAAGAGCCTCAGCCCAACGGGAGGTGGAGTCTGCCATGATCGCTACATCGTAACCCATGTCACGATAATATTCAGCCAGAGTAACACCTGTGTAGATAGATGCTTCACGGGCAGCAACCGGCATGTTGGATGTGTTGGCGATCAGAGTAGTACGGTCCATCATCAGGTTTCCGGATTTCGGGTCGATCAGCTTGCTGAAGTCCTCCAGAACCTGTGTCATCTCATTTCCACGCTCGCCGCAGCCGATATAGATGATGATATCTGCATCGGACCATTTGGCAATCTGGTGCTGTGTCATGGTCTTTCCGGTTCCAAAACCACCCGGAACGGCAGCCGTACCGCCTTTGGCAATCGGGAACAGAGTGTCAAGGATACGCTGTCCTGTGACAAGCGGAACGCTTGCAGGGTAGCGCAAATGCGTCGGACGAGGAATACGGATCGGCCATTTCTGAGCCAGTGCAAGCTCTTTAGTGGTTCCGTCATTCAGCTGTATTGTGACAATTGGTTCCAGAATGGTGTAATCACCGTCCGGAGCTGCCTTGATAACAGTTCCCTCTGTGATACTCGGAGGAACCATGGATTTATGGAGGATAGAAGCAGTTTCCTGTGTCTCGGCGATGATCGTGCCAGGACCTACTACGTCTCCTTCTTTAACTGTGATATGTGAGTGCCATTTTTCTTGGTGTCCAGTGAATCTACGCTGACACCACGGGAAATATATTTTCCGGAGGATTTGGCAATCTCCTCCAGAGGACGCTGGATACCGTCAAAAATATTGTGGATGATACCAGGTCCTAAAAGTACAGAGATGGCATCGCCGGTACCGGTAACGGTTTCGCCCGGCGAAGTCCTGTGGTCTCCTCAAATACCTGAACGGTTGTCATACCCTTTTTAAGGCCGATGACCTCGCCAACCAGGTTTTCCTTACCTACATAGACCATCTCGGAGATTTTGAATCCGGAATCGCCTTTTAAGTAAACGACAGGGCCATTGATGCCATAGATGATACCAGTTTTACTCATTCTTCAGCCCTCCGTCAAATTTGAATTCTCTGCACATTGAAGCAAGATTTGCAGAAAAAGAATTATCGATAAGTATGTTTTTATGTGGAATCTCTGCGCGGATACCGCCGATAAAATCTTCTTTTGAGACCTGGAGCGGGGTACCTGTTTTCTGCGCAAGATCATTTGCTTTGGATTTGTCGGAAGAAGAGAGATAGATCTGGATCTCATCGTCTCCGGCAAATTTTACAGCTTCATTAATCCTGCGGCAGAGATATTCATCGTATTCTGCAGTAGTGATAAACTGCTGAACCTTGGTCTTAACTTCTGCAAAAAGAGTTTTCTTTCAGTTCTTCCTGTTTTCTGGACAAGTCTCTTCTGAGAGTGATTTGTTCGGCAGAAAGAGCCTTGTTGACTTCACGACGGACATGGCCGGTCTCTGCTTTTATCTCAGCTTCAGCATTCTGGCGGCTTGTCTGTTTGTGATCTTCCAGTGTACGGGCAAGATGTTCTTTGTGTTCCTGGATAGCCTGTGCGGCATCTTCGCGGGCTTCATCGAGAGAAACCTCGTAAAAATGCTGCAGTTTTTCGTCTATTGTCATGATATTGTTACCTCCTGCCTACAATTTCAGTCCGATCGCTTCATTGACATATGAAGTGATAAAATCCGGTTTACGGCCGGTGCCGTGTCTGTCAGGAATTTCAATGATCAGAGGTGTTTTGTGATGCAGACGGACATCGTCGATGATCTCAGGAAATTCTCTTCCGAATTTTTCGGTGAGAAGAATGATCCCTACTTCTTTATCTGCAATTGTATGTTCCAGAGCTTCTTTAAGCTCAGCGCGTTCATGGACGACAACACCTTCCACACCTGCCAGACGCATGCCTGTGTAGGTATCAATGTTATCACTGATCAAATACATTTTCATAGAGACGCTCCTTAAAGCTTACCAAGGATCATAAAGGAAATGATCAGTCCGTAAAGTGCGATACCTTCGGCCATAGCTACGAAGATGATGGATTTACCAAAGAGAGATCCGTCTTCGCTCAGAGCACCGAGAGCTGCACTTGCGGAGCTTGCAACGGCGATACCGGAACCAAGACCGGAAATACCTGTAACAAGAGCTGCACCAAGATATCCGAGACCAGTAGCAAGACCATCAGCTGAAGAGCCGGCAGCCTGTACGCTTGCAGTTCCTGCAAAGCTGATTACAGTGGCTACAAGAAGTACACCGAAGAACATAAAGCAGTTGGCGATGAGAGATTTTTTATAACGTTTTTTATTTTTCTCTCCAAGGAAAAAGCATCCAAAAGGTACGATAATACTGAGAATCAGTGCAATAGCTGTTGTAATCTGAATGATCATGTTCATGATGATATCCTCCTGATATATGTGATTTTATTGAATGGGACAAATGTCCCTGCGGTATTTAATTTTTATGCGCTGCCTTCATAAATGGTTTGAATTCGCGTCCGTTACCTGCATAGAAACGGCTGAAGATCTCGTAGTATTCCAGACGAAGAACCTGGATACCTACGATCAGACCTTCCATGGCACACACGAAGATGTTTCCAAGAACGACTACGATCCAGTTCGGGTTGCCGCCATTGGTAGCGCCGGCAAGCATCAGTACAACTTCCATCATAGCTGCGTGGCTGACTGCAAATGCGCCGATACGCAGGAAAGAAAGTGTGTTGGAAAGGTAGCTGAGCAGAACCTCAAACAGTTCGAAGAAGCTCTGAACAAAGAACATGCCTTTCTGTTCTGGTAAAATCTTGGATTTCTTTTCAACCAGGTTGGTGAGTGGCTCCTTAAGGAACATCAGAAGCAGCGGTACGCCAAACATAATGACCAGAATAGCTGCTGCCGGAAGTTTTTTGCCGGAGATAAACAGTCCGATGGTCAGTACGATGGATCCGTAAAATACGAGACCGGCTACAGCGTTGCTGTCAAACCAGGTTTTTTCGGTATCGCCTCTTCGGATGGAATTTATGATGTTGAATACCATACAGATGAGGATGATAAACATACCAAATCCAATTGCGATCACAAATACTGCATTCAGTCTTCCGACCAGCGGGACATCCATCATCTGGTTCATAGGCTTCAGCCATATGGCCTTGAGTACATCTTCAAAACCGAAGAAACTGCCGTACATAAATCCGAAAAAGACGGAAAATACACCGGCACAGCTGATGATTCCTGCAAGATCCATCTTCTTGGTCTTATAAAGGAAAAGTCCACCGAGGAAAAGTACAAGTCCCTGTCCTACGTCTCCGAACATTGCGCCGAAGATGAAGGAATATGTGATAGCCACAAACCAGGTTGGGTCCATTTCGTTGTATGCCGGCAGACCATACATCTTGACATACATTTCAAAAGGTTTGAAAAGCTTAGGGTTTCGCAGCTTTGTAGGTGGTTTCTGTGTGGCAGGTGCTTTCTGGTCTTCCATAAGACAGAAGATCTTTTCATCATTCTGGATATCTTTTTGGAAAGCAAGAGCGTCCTTTTCGGTCATCCAGCCACATAAAATATAGAAAGTATTCGTGTCACCAGGAGTGCATGCGGCCAGTTTGCGGATATCAAAGCTGGAAGAGCATGCATCCAGTGCAGCTTTGGCTGAAACAATCTTTGTGCTGTTGTCCTGAAGGAATTTGTGGGATGCCTCTTTGTTGGCATCCAGAGCTTTGTGAATCTCACGATGGCGGGTGTCAAGCTTTTCAAAAGCCTCTGCGGCGGTTCCATGGTATTCATTTGGAATAAAAATACGTTCAAAGTGCATGGAAGAGTATACGGCATGAACTTTGTGTGCCTGATGCTCCGGTACAAAATAAACACCGTAGACATACATTTCATCTTCTCCGCACTTGATAAACAGAGTGTCCAGGTTATCGTAGATATATTTTTCGAATTTCTGAAGATACTGTTTTTCAATACGTCCGAAACGATAGTGAATATACTTGAAATTCAAAATCTCTGAGACATCAAAGTTGAGATTTTTGAACGGACGGATGATCTTCAGCGGGTCCAGTATTTCTGCATGCTCGGACTGAAGTCTGGACTTTTCTTCTTCCAGGCGTCGGAATCCGTCCTGAACCGCCCGGACAGTTTTGATGGCCTTTTCGATATCCATCAGTTCCGGGCTTATCTGAGAAGAATCTTCCAGCTGTTCATAGAAGCTGTCGATTGTCGAAAGAGCCTCTTTGTAAGGGTTGATCTCCAGAAACGGTGACAGATTGGCAACTTCCGTAAGCTCGGAGAGAGCATTTTCCAAATGTATCTCATATTTGGAAAGATAAGTTTCGGTCATTCTGTCAATGTCTGCCTTGGGCCCGGTGATGCTTAAAAATTTCATTTTTTCAATCATTACCATACCTCCCGGGATAGTTAATTGTTACGAATATACTGCATTGCCTCGTCTGGGGCCACGCCATAACGGATACATTCAATAGCGATGGTCAGACGATTTACTTCGTGCTCTTTGTGGTACATGTAGGAATAAAGCATTGCCACGGAATAGGGATCCTTGCGGGATGCCTTTTCCAGAGTGGTACGGAGCATATAATTATAGAATTCTTCGAGATTGTGGGCAGAAAGATGATCATACTTTTTGCGTAGTACGTCTTGCGAAAGATCTGCTGGGCTTCTTCGCGAGTGGAAGCCTCTACGAGTGCAGTGATTTCTTCTTTTTTCAGCTTGTAATTCATTGGAATCAGCAGCGCATAAATATCTGCAGGTGCCATACTGAAATAACGTTTTGATCGAGATATAAACTGCAGGTTCAGCATATCAAATTTTTCACCGTAGGCAGTGGTGATCTGTTCAAGATCCTTGCCGGAGAAAAGCTTCTTACGTACGTTCCAGATCATAGAAAAATAATAAAGATCCAGAGCCATTCCATAGTCAAAGAGAAGAGCAGTGTCATGATTCTGGATTCTGGACAAAGGTACGTAAAACTCATTTCCTTTCAGAGCATTGATAAACTCATCCATAGTCGTGCATGCTGTCAGTCTGTCCAGATCGAGCTTGGAATGTCTGCGGAAAAAATCACAGTAAGGTGAAACATCCACGGCATCTGTGCTTTTGTGATCGAACAGATTGGTCATGATCTCCTTCAGTACACGAATCTCATAGCGCCTGGAATAAAGATCCAAAAATTTGCGCTGTTCCGGATTTGCGAACTGATATATTTTGGAAAAATCTTTAAAGATCGAAGCCTTGAGCAGTTTTTCTATCTGACCGCGGTGAAGAGAAGTTTCATCAAGATCCGCCCATGCTTTGGCATATTCCGGAGTACGTTTCAACCAGGCCGCTGCATGTGAGACGCTGGTGAACTGAAGCATTTCCTGAATTTCTGATTCGGATATCAGTTTACTCTGCATGGCACGGATCTTTGTTGATATTCCGCTGTAGGAAAGGAGTCTTCCCATATCGGATCACCCCTTTCAGTATCTGAGAAGCTGTTGGAATAAGTCTTCCGCCAGCTGCTGGTGATTCTGCCTGTAATACGTATCCAGATCTTCAAGCTGCTGTTCGGTCCTGTGACGGAGAGACGTTAGTTCCTGATCCTTCTGAGCTTCCAGATTATCCTTCAGCTCCTGTATTTTACGGTTGGTTTCCTGTTCCAGTTCTGCGTCAAAGTTCCTGCACTGCTGTTCCATTTCTGCCGAAAGGGCGGCTTTGGATCTGCCTGCATCTTCCATGATGCGCTGCGCTGTGATTTCAATCTCAGATAACTTATTAAGTATCTGTTCCATATTCACCCTCCTTTTCTATAATTTTTTTGGAACTTTATCATATAATACACCTTCCGTTAAATAATTGCTATACGAAATTGCACAATGAAAGGTCAAAATCTTTTGAAAAAAACAAATAATTTAACAAAAACAGTCATTTTAATTTTGAATCTGTTTTTTTCGGAAAATCATATACCAGAAAAGGAAAAATAACAGTGCCGAACCAGAGACGGCCAGACCAATATAAAAAGTATGTGGAACATATCGCAGTTCAATTTTACAGATCTCTGTATCTGCGGGAAGTTTTACTCCAAGCAGTGCATCTGCAAGTTTTACAGAAGTGGACGGTTGGCCATTCACGTAAATTTCCCAGTCTGTATCATTTGTTCTGATCCAGGAAAGTACCTCAGAGGTATCATTGACAAATGTCTGAAAATCGGAATTCTCCTTGACTGATTTTGATAAGAATCAGAAGTTCAATTGCCTGTGGGAGCCATTCGGTTCTGAAAAAAAGCAGAATGATGTTCAGAGGACTCATCAGGTAATAGGCATATAAGCTGAGCATTTCACCCCTGAATGTTTTGGAAAAAGTATAAAAGATACTATGGTTTCCTTTATAAATTTCTCTGAGATAAGAGAAAAACTGGACATACTGATTTTCAAGATCTTATGATTTTATTAAAAGAAAAAGACGATATTATTTACGGTACGGGCAAAGACAGAATACAGGCGTTCTGGCTTGATGTTGACGGATGAATCATGTATGATAGAAGGCAGAGTTGCTGAAAATGCAATACAGATAGAAAACAGGAGAATTATTTTATGAGATTAAGAAATATACCTGGCGCAAAAGCTGCCATTACAGGAAGTAGTTATGTTGTACAGAATCCTGAAGAGTGGAAAGGTAAATGGAAGCAGTGTTTTACAAAAGAACAACCGCTTCATATAGAGGTTGGAATGGGAAAAGGCCGTTTTTTGATGGACATGGCGAGCCTTCACCCGGAGATCAATTATGTAGGTGTTGAGATGTATGACAGTGTTCTGCTTCGTGCACTGCAGAAGAGAGAAAGAATGGAAGCAGACGGAGAAAAACTGGATAATCTGAAGTTTATGTGTATTGATGCAAGGATTCTTCCGGATATTTTTGAAAAAGGAGAGGTACAACGTATTTATCTGAATTTTTCTGATCCGTGGCCAAAGGCACGTCATGCAAAAAGAAGACTGACTTCCAGAGAATTTCTGACTCGTTACAGTCAGATCCTGACAACTGGTGAAACGGTAGAATTTAAAACGGACAATAAAGATCTGTTTGAATTTTCCCTCGAGGAAGTGACAGAAGCGGAAGGATGGACTCTTCTGGCACATACTTTTGATCTGCACCACCAGGAGGATATGATGGTGGGAAATGTCATGACAGAATATGAAGAAAAGTTTTCTTCTATGGGAAATCCCATCTGCAAGCTGATTGCACGATGTGAAGAATAATTGCATATTAATATAGAAAGAATGATCCGGACAGGAAATGAATGTACTGTCCGGATGGAAGTTACAGGAGTGGTAACTGCATGGGCTGCAAGAAAGGAAAATGCCACCGACAGGCATTGCTCGCACAGTTCTGTTATGAGCATCAGAAACTTGAATGCTGCATGCGAAAAATTCGTAAAAATGCGGAAGAACTATGTAAAATACTGGATTCCATGCCACGAAAAAAGAAAAGGAAAAGGAGAATAAAAAATAATTAAAAAAATTATAAATTTTTTCTTGACTTTTAGTCTAGGGTTTCATATAATAGTTTTTGCGTTGAGAAAATAGCCAATGCAAAATTTTATAAAATATGCGCTTTTAGCTCAGTTGGTAGAGCACCTGACTCTTAATCAGGGTGTCCAGGGTTCGAGCCCCTGAAGGCGCACTAAGGACACTGTTTTTGCGGACATTGCGATTGCCGCGGGGACGGTGTTTTTTGTTCTTGAAAATAATAAAACAAAGTATTTGTAAAGGCAGGCAATACATGAGGACTCTACTGGTTGGAAATACGGGGTATATTACAAATAGATTTGTTGAGGAAGCATTTCCGGAAAGCCTGGTAATGGTAATGGGAGATACCAATATCAGGAAAAATCGTAAGAAAAATCTGTTTGTGCGTCCGTTTGTGAAAAATGAAAAAGAACTGGAAGATATTTTCATTACATATGATTTTGAACAGATCATTTATTTCTCCAATTATCTGACATTCCATGGAGAAACACGTGGAGAAGCTGAGATGCTTCGTAAAATACTGCAGTTGTGCAGAGGAAAAAGAAATATGCGTATTGTATATCTGACAGGTCCTGAACGCTTGTATGATGTTCCGACAGGAAAAACACTGTTGGTTTCCGAAATGGAAAATCTGTGCAGAGAATACGCAAAACTTTATAAGATCACTGTAAAAATAATTCGGTCTCCTTATTTATATTCAGAACAGTATGAGAAAGATTTCCTGAATACGGTTTTCCGTGAAATTTCAACAGAGCAGAAAATAACCTTTCAGGAAGATGAGTCACAGAGAATGTTTTTCATGTCAATGCAGGATCTGGCAGAACTTATGTATAAAATTTTTGATAACTGGGATGAGGATGAAGAAATTCTCAATATAGCGGATGGGTTTGATCATTGCTTTAAGGATCTGGGAGATAAACTGACAGAATTGTGTCCTCATCTTAAGGTTTCATATGCACGATACAGCATAATGGAAAATATGTTAAAGGATGACAAAATAATCCGCTATAAATACGGCTGGTTTCCTAAAATCTCAATATTGGAAGAGATTCCGGAGCTTTACGAACATTATCAGGAAAGAAATAATATAAAGGCAGGCCGACTGGATAGTTTAAAACATATTTTGTCAAAATATAAAACAGTTGTGAGAGCTGCGGAGTTTGCGGCATTTTTTATTTTGTTTGAATTGCTGAATGGAATAGCCGGAAATCAGGCACAGTTTAAAATGATCGATCTTCGTCTGATTTTTGTTATGTTGTTTGGCAGTACGTATGGGGATCAATTATGGAATTGCAGCGGCAGCGGCAGAAAGCTTA
>ENA-OQDM01001119-OQDM01001119.1-human-gut-metagenome-genome-assembly--contig:-NODE-1119-length-11749-cov-1.190931_pt1 | contig 11749 bp, 13 predicted proteins | sample MGYA00242772_ERZ504605 | MGnify/ENA primary metagenome ERZ504605 (study PRJEB26092, sample SAMD00036348) | human gut metagenome | host: Homo sapiens | study: EMG produced TPA metagenomics assembly of... | reverse complement strand
CATTAAAATAACAAAGGCATTACTTGCTGTTGAAAATACAGCAGAAACAGTACCGGTTATTTTTTGTGGGGTATCCGGAAAGGTTGTACCAAGTAATACATTATAATCGGCATTAACACTTTTTTCTTTTAAAGAGGAAAGTGTGCGCATCTGATAATAAAAATCATACCCTGTTAATTGATCATTTGCACTGTATTTAAGAAGACGGCCATAGGGCTTATCATCGGAATAATGGCATGATGTATAGGAACCATCGGAAGCTGTGGTAGTAACAGAACCATTTAATTTACCTTTTTTCCAGATTCCGGATACAGAATATGAGTCTTTTTCATCTGAAAAAGAAAAGGTACCTTCGCCAGATGGTTCGCCATTTTTCAAATCGCCGGTGTACGTGCCGGTATAGGACTGACTGTCAATAGTGAGAGACATATCAGTGTTAGCTGCTGCAACTGAAATGGTGGAAGTTGAAAAAAGGGCGGAACAGGTAACCAATCCAGCGCAGAGTAGATTTATTTTTTTTGATAGCATAATTATGACTCCTAATATACTTTATATATTGTTCTATTCTACTATAGGTACAGAATAAAAGTCAACTTGCCAATTAGATGTAATTTTGGTATACTTTTTGGGAGTATAATAAGTTGGGAAGATATATAAATGAAGAGAAAAATAAAGGAAAAATTTATTACTGTAAACAAAACCAGGATATCCACTGCATTTGCAGTATATTTTTTTGTCATCTTTGCTATTCTGATCATACAGCTTCTGACGTGTGGAAGTCAGGGGTTTGAATCATTTACATTCGGTAAGCAGGCAGATCTTCAATATGAGATCCTGGATGGACATTCCATTGATACAGAGTTTGTTGTTAAACAAAAAAATGCAAACAGCATAGTCCTGAATGGATATTCAGATAATGATATTAAATTTAAAAATGAAAAACTGATCGTGGATTTTACAGATGCAGAGACTGGAGAAAATATTCAGCATTCGGAGGTACTTCTAAAAGATCAGATTGATGAAAAAAATATTCTGATTCTTTTTGAGAATGAGATCAGCGAAGGTACACATGTCAAAATGAGAGTCCGTTCTCTTGGATGTAAAGAGAAAGGTCCGTATATTGGCATATCAGAAACAAATGACAGTGCAGAACATTCCTGGTTGATGGAGAACTCAGTGACAGTTATCTTTGCGCTTCAATATGTTATAAAGTAAAAACGTACAATTGGCTGAAACCATGCGTGTATTTTCTGGCAGAGATTCTGGCAGGTGTTTTTCTGCTGATTTTGCATAAGAAGACAGGCATGCCATTATTTACTGCAAAAACTTCAGAACGGAAAATTTCAGCAATGAAAGAGGCAGTTCCATTGAAAAAAAAGATAATAAAAATTATTCTGATGCTTGTTATCGTGTGGGGAATTATTTTTATCTTTTTTGATTATGTTTATATGAAAACAATGGAAGCAACTGTGCGTGCAAAAGATCCGGAGGTAATCTGCGAAGAAACGGATGAAACAGCACAGAATATCTCACTGAAAGAAGGGGAGAGTGTATCCCAGACATTTACTGTATCCGGAAATCAGCTTTCTGCTGTGGCAGTATATATTCCGAATGTAGATGATGTGATATAAGAATAAAATATGATTTGTATGATCAGCAGACTGGTGAAGTGGTACAAAGTGGTAAAGTATCTACCAAGAAAATTGAAAAACTGTCACATCATCTGAATAAAGATCAGCGAGATAAAATTAAAGGTGCACTTCAGGGATATTATGTACTTGAATTTCCGGAAGCAATTGAGAATTCTGCCGGAAAACAGTACAAAATTGTAATAACAAATGAAAAAACAGCTGGCGATAATCTGGAATTGGCTGGTGGAGAAGCTGAAGAATATCCATATGAACTGAATTCACAGCCGATGGCAGGTAACCTTTGTATGATTGCTTTATACAGTAATCAGATGATATTTGCAACTATGTTCAAATATATGGTGGCAATACTTACCGTTTTGGTATCAGTTCTGATTATTCTGTCCGGATTTGGAAGATTGTCAGTGGGTAAAACCTTCCTTATTTCTGCACTGGTACTTGCGTTTGTATACAGTTTTCTGATTCCACCATTCTGTGTACCGGATGAGAGAGCGCATATTGATGCTGTTTATACAATTTCTAATGAAATGCTGGGAATTAGTGAGATTCCTGCACAGGGAAGAATATATAAACGTGCAGATGACATTGATGCAACAAAAGAAAATACCATGGATGTTACAACAGAACGTTACAGGGAAACGTTTGAAGATATGTTTGGAAGGTCTGGTGATGAGACTCTGCAGGTGGCATTTGCAGACAATCCGGTCGGAAATGTAACGTTTTTAAATTACCTTCCAGCAGCAGTTGGCTTTACAATAGCACGGCTTCTGCATTTTAATACAATAACGATGATCATGTTTGGGCGTTGGATGAATGCACTGGCATCCATTCTGCTTATGTGGATTGCAATACGTAAACTTTCCTTTTGGAAAGGCTTCGTTCGCTGTATTTGGACTTTTCCCAATCATTCTTCAGCAGATTGCATCCTGCTCTTATGATGGTATTTTATTAGGAGCTGTATTTGTCTACATGGCATATGCAATATCGCTTCTTTATTCTGAAGAGAAAAGTATAGAAGAATTTGGCGTTATGTTTTTGGCAGGGGGATTTTGTACAGTAGCTGTAAAGGTGGAGTATATATTCCACTAGCAGGAGTTATTGCTATGGTACTGTGGGAGATGTTCAAACCTTTCAAAGAAAAAATTAAATATGTTATTGGAGTGGCAATTCCATTTATTTTGGTTTTTATTGCACAGTTTTCTCAGAGAATTCTGAGCCTGTTCATGCGACAGCCGGGAAGTGCTTACAGAAGTGGCGAAGAAATCTATAACATATCTTATTTTATAGAAAAACCTAATCAGTTTATCAGAATTTTTCAAAATACGATAGTACAAGTTGGTGACGTGCACTTACAGGAAGCAATAGGAAGCTTGCTTGGGCGCTTGAATATAAGAGTTCCGTGGTTTATACTGATTGGCTTTATTCTGCTTATTTGTATTTGTGCTATAAGAAGAAGGGATGAAGCTGTGTATGTAAAAAAAGGACATAGATTATTTATTGCATTGATTTGTTGTGCCAGTGTAGTTCTTGTATTATTGTCTATGCTGTTATCGTATACACAGCAATCATCTAATTATATCACTGGGGTACAGGGAAGATATTATCTTCCTATTGTTGCAGTACTTCTTTTGGGAATGAGAAGTAGTAAGATGGTTCGGGATTATAAAGATGATTTTTTAATCTTATTGGCAGATATTTTAAATGTTCTGGTTGTGGGATTTGTGTTGTTATCAGCGTTAATAAATTAGAAGGTAATTTTGAGGAGAAGAATGAAAAAGGCAACTATAATAATTCCAGTATATAATTCGGAAAAATATATAAAGAGATGTATGGAAAGTATACTATCACAGATTGATGAGACGTTTGAAGTACTCTTAATTAATGATGGTTCAAATGACAGGTCAGAAGATATAATTGATAGTTATGCGAAAAAATATCCTGGTATTGTACGTGTGATCTCGAAAAAGAATGAAGGCACAGCTAAGACCAGGAATTTAGGAATAAGAGAAGCTCGTGGAGAATTTATTTTTTTCATAGATAATGACGATTTTGTAGATGATGGCTATTTTAAACGCTTTATTAATGCGATAGATGAAAAAAGTGATATTGTAGTAGGCGGGTATAGGAGAGTTGAAGATAAGAAAGTCCGCTTTCAAAGTTTTCCTAAGAATTCATCCTGGTACAAGTTCACGGTAGTTGCACCGTGGGCTAAATATATAAAAGAGAATTTTTATTAAAAAATGATATCAGTTTTTTGGATTGTGGATTAGGGGAAGATGTTTATTTTAATATAGTAGCGTATTCAACAGCAAAAAGTGTTAAAGTGATTGAATATGTGGGATATAATTGGTATTTTAATACGAAAAGTATCTCTAATACATCACAACGTGGGTTTAATCCGGATTTAAATGTTGTTTATGTTCTTGATAAAATTTATCAACGAATAGGAAATACGCAGAAAGTATATTCGTATTTTTATGTAAGGTATGGTATATGGTACCTGTTGTTTTCTGGCAGGAAAGCATCCAGAGATGCATTCCTGAAAGAATATAAAAGGATCTTTGAATGGTATGAAAAAAATGCGATACCAAAAAAATTCCGTTATTTGGAAAAGAAACAAAAGGCGATTCGTTTTTTACAAAACTGACAGTTAATGTGTTTTTGGTGGTGGATAAACTAAAATTAGTCAATGTGTTTGCAAAATTGTATTGCAGCGAGAAATAAGGAGTAGCACTAAAATGAAAATTTTATATATAGCACATGAGGGGCATATGGGAGGTGCTACCAAGTCTTTACTTACATTAGCAGAGCTCATGAAACAAAAAGGCCATGATGTGAGTGTACTGGTTCCGTTAAAAAACAGTGAGATAGAGAAGGCTTTAAAAGAACGTGGGATAAATACGATAACATGTTTCTATTCGTGGTGGCAGGTTCCGAAAAATGAGGGACGTTTTCTTGAGCTTGCGTATAGAATTGCATATAAATTTAATGGTATAGCACTTCAAAGGGTGAAAAGAAGATTAAGAAATGAGAATATTGACGTTATTCATTCAAATTCAAGTGTTATTGAGATAGGAATGAAGTTGAGTAAGGCATTAAATAAGCCTCATGTATGGCATTTTAGAGAATTTGGCGAAGATGATATGAATATAGCATATATAAAAGGAAGAGAGAATAGCTTAAAGTTAGTTGATGAGTCAGATTCGAAGATTATATATATTTCTGAGGCAATGAGGCAGTATTATTCAAATGGATTAATCCTGAAAAAGGCACAGTTATTTATAATGGAGTAAGTGAAGAATATTATACTGAAAAATGTGCAAAAGATTATAATAAAGATGGAATTACAAAGTTTTTGATTTCAGGAGCACTACAGCCGGGAAAAGGACAGGACTGTGCCATACGGGCAGCAGGCATACTGAAAAAACAGGGAATTACAAATTTTAAAATATATATTGCAGGACGTTCTATAGCAGATTATGAAAAAAGCTTGCGAAGATTATGTAATAAAGAAGATGTGGAAGATGTTGTAGAATTTGTTGGATTTGTATCAGACATGAAAACATTGCGTGAAAATTGTGATGTGGAATTAGTTTGTTCGAAAAAAGAGGCGTTTGGTCTGCGTGACAATTGAAGCGATGTTGAGCAGTAATCCGGTAATTGCATCTAATGCCGGGGCAAATCCAGAATTGGTCAGAGACGGAGAAAACGGTTTTCTATATACGTACAATGTAGCTGATGACTTGGCAAAAAATATGGAGAAATTTATTGGAAATGTAGAATTGTTGAAGAAAATGGGAGAGAAAGCATGCAATATGGCAAAAAACAATTTTACAGCAGAGAGAAATGCAGCAAATGTAGAAGAGCTATATTATGAAATAGTTCAAAAAAGAGGAGAAAAATGACAAAATTTGCATTTTTGATTTTAAATTATAAATCTACTCATGAAACTGAACAATGTGTTGACAGTATAGAAAATCTGGAACAAGAAGAAAATGATGTACAGATCATAATTGTAGATAATGATTCACAGGATGGATGTGTAGAGCATTTTAGAAAAATATATAAAAGGAAAAAAATATATCCATATAATAGAAAATGAAAATAATGCGGGCTTTTCCAGGGGAAATAATATAGGATATGAATATGTATATGAAAATATAAAACCGGATTTTTTGGTTATGATAAACAGTGATATTGAATGCAGACAGAAAGATTTTCTGAAAAGAATAAAAGAAAATATATACTAAGACTCACTTTTTTGTACTGGGACCAGATGTATATGCTTTTCGTTTGAGATACATCAGAGTCTATATGTAAAAGTCTCCCGGGAATAAGAGAACAGTGTCAAAAACTTAAAGAACAGAAGAGAAATTCTGGACAAATATGAAAAAATGAGTGCCCAGGGAAAAACTTATGTTAGTACAGATGATAGGAAAATACGAGAAGAGAAGATATTTAATTTTGTAAAGAAGTATCATTTGGATTTGCTCAAGCCAGGCGTTGCTTCTTATAAAAAGAAATATGAAAATGTAGTTATTCATGGCTCAGCAATTATTTTCTCAAGAGAGTATTTAAATAAATATATCCATGCACTGTATCCGGAACCATTTTATTATGGCGAAGAAGATTTGTTATATTTAAAATGTATGAGGTATCAAAGTAAAATAGTATATGATCCCAGCGTAAAGGTTTGGCATGCAGCAGGTGCATCGGCAACAAATTCCAAGGGTGACAGATGTACTTTAAAAAGGGAAATTTTTAGATATGAAAATTTTGTCAAAACAAAAGAATTGTATATAGAAGTGCTAAAAGATGAGAATTTTTATGAAAATGAGATTAGGAAGTGAATATAATGAACGATGCCATAAAGAATGTTGTTAAAGTATCAAAATGGATGAAAAATGGATATCTTGAGAGGGATTATGAGTATTTAACAAAAGTGGGATTTATTAAATCCGAATATGAAAATCCAAGATTAAATTTGGTGATATCTACTATAGATAAAAATAAAATGTATGGTGGATTATCCACAGCGGTGAAGTTGTACCGTTATTTGGCAGAGTATCTGGAAATGGATATGCGAATTATTATGACTGCAGAAAGTATTAAGAGTGAAATTATGGAGCAGTATCCGAATTTCGTTTGTATGGAGTCAGGACAGGACAGTGATGCACATAAAACTGTCTGTACAGTAGACGTTTGTAATCATTCCAGAGGGAATATTTCTGTCCGAAAAAAGGATATATTCATGGCCACCTATTGGAGTACTTTTTATATAATTGCAGATGTTCTAAAATTTCAAAAAGAGAAGTATGGTATTGATAATAAACTGTTATATCTGATTCAGGACTATGAGCCAGGTTTTTATCAATGGTCTACAGAATTTCTTTTAACTGATTCGACATATAAATATGGAAATACAGTGGCTATTTTTAACTCGCAAAATTTAATGAATTACTTCAAAAAAATTAGATTATAAGTTTGATGAATGGTAGCCTTTGATCCTAAACTGAACGAAACATTGCTTAGTTATTTACATTTGACTGATAAAATAAAACGTAAGAAACGTGTTATTATTTACGGAAGACCGAATGTTGCAAGAAATTCTTTTTTTAATGATTGTAGAAGCGTTAAATAAAATGATAGAAAAGTATAATCCTGATTCAGAGTGGGAGTATTTATCTATTGGAGGAAATCATAAAAGTATCAAACTGAAAAATGGAAATACTCTTGTGGCTGGTGGGAAACTGACACTGGAGAAATATGCAGAAATACTTGCAGAATCTTCGGTTGGGGTTTCCTTAATGTGTTCTCCGCATCCGAGCTATCCACCGCTGGAGATGGCGGCTTTTGGAGTCCAGACGGTTACAAATTCGTTTTTATGTAAGGATTTGAGTAGTTTTAGTGAGAATATTCATTCATTAGATATTGTTAATTTTGATACGGTGGCAGATGCAATCTATGCTGCCATGCAGCAGTATGTTGAACGGAAACCTGTAAATAAAGAATCTGAGTATTTAAATTTGGAAAATCAATTTGTACGGGTTGGAGAAAGTGTTAAAAAAATCATAGATTGATTTGTAAAGAAAAGGTGATACGTGAATTGATTGGTAAAGTAATTGAACTTTATAAGAACAGGTTAAATAATTATAATTTGAAAAAATTTAGAACTGTTGGTAAAGCATGTAAAGTATGTGACCCAATTAAAATTATTGGTGGAAACAGAATATCGATAGGAAATGAATTCTACGCAGGCCCTGGATGCAGATTAGAGGCATGGGAAAATTATGGAGAACAGAAGTTCGCTCCACAGATTGAAATTGGAGACAAGGTAAAAATAAACTCTAAATGTCATATTGGAGCAATTAATAAAATAAAAATAGGAAACAATGTTCTGTTTGGAAGCAATGTATTTATTACGGATCATTCTCATGGAAATGTGAGTGTGGAAGAGGTAGATATTCCACCAAATGAAAGAGAATTGTATAGTAAAGGACCTGTGGTAATTGAAGATAACTGTTGGATATGTGAAAATGTAATAATTTTGCCGGGGGTGCATGTGGGATATTCTGCAATTTTGGCTGCGGGCGCTGTTATAACAAAAGATGTACCGGCTTATGCTGTAGCTGCGGGAAATCCGGCTCGTATTGTAAAAGTCTTAAAGGAAAACTGAGGATTTGGGTATGCGAAAGAAATCAATGAAAGAGAATGCAATACTGAATGCATTACGAACATTAGCAGGAATTGTATTTCCGCTGATTACATATCCATATATTTCACGTGTTTTAGGTGCGGATAATTTAGGAAAATTAATTTTGCAAACTCTATAGTAAGTTATTTTTCATTATTGGCAGCATTGGGAATATCTTCATATGCAATCGAGAAGGTGGAGCCATACGTGATGATAAAATAAATTAAAAAATTTTTCTAATCAGATATTTACAATCAATATGGTGTTTACAGCTATATCGTATATATTATTGGCGATATTGTTGAGCTTCTCAAAAAGGCTATATGCATATAAAGAGTTGATAATTATTCAGAGTTTTATAATTTTTGCAACAACTATAGGTATAGAATGGCTGTTTTCTATATATGAGGATTATGCATATATAACGGTTAGAACAATAGCAATACAGTTTATTGCCTTGTGTGCGATGTTTCTTTGCGTAAGAAAAGAAGATGACTATTTGCGTTATGCACTTATTTCAGTATTGGCTTCAGGTGGCGGTTATATTGTGAATTATTTTTATTCACATAAATATTTTTCAGTACGGTTGACAAAAAAAGTAGAATGGACCAAGCATTTAAAACCGATGCTGATTTTATTTTTTAACACACTTGCAATTACAATTTATGTTAATTCGGATATTACGATTCTGGGAATATTAAAGGGCGATTATTATGTGGGAATTTACAGTGTTTCAGTTAAAATTTATACTATTCTGAAACAGATAGTAAACGCATTGCTGGTATCATCTTTGCCAAGGCTGTCGTATTATGTGGCAACAGATAGAAAAGACAATTATCAAGATTTATTAAACAAAATTTTAAGAGCTCTTTTACTGGTGTTGATGCCAATGGTTGCAGGGATAATCATGCTGAGTCCTGATATTGTTGTATTGGTTTCGGGGAAAGCATTTGAACAAAGTTATGCATCGTTACAAATATTAAGTGTTGCAATAGCTTTTTCTTTAATTGCAGCTTTTTTTTCAAGCGGAGTTTTGTTGCCAAATAAAAAGGACCGTAAAATTTTAACAGCAACCATAATTAGTGCAATTGTTAATTTGAGCCTGAACTTTATTTTGATTCCAGTGTGCAATGAAAAAGGAGCAGCTTTAACCACGGTTTTGGCAGAAGTGACAGTAATGGGAATTGGAATGTATTATTCCAAAGATATTTTTAAGATTTCTAATGTAAGAAAAACAGTGATGGAGGGATGCATTGGGATTGCCGGAATTGTCATTTTGTGTAAAATAGTAAATGCTAATATAAACTCTATGATTTTGCGTCTGAGTTTAGCAATTTTTGTTTCAGTCATTTATTATGTAGTGGTTTTATGGGGATTTAAGGAAGAGCTGTTTATGGATGTAATAAATGTAATTAAACAAAAAGTAAAACGGGAAAAATAGGTTATACCTGAGATATTTAAAAGTTGTTAGGTATTAATGAAATGATAGAGAGAAAGAAAATGAAAGATCATACATTTGCGGTATGTGCATATCAAGAAAGTCCATATTTGGAAGAATGCATAAAATCATTGAAAAAGCAGACTATAAAAAGTAATATTCTTATTGCTACGTCCACTCCTAATGATTATATAAAAGGAATTGCTGATAAATATACAATTCCATATTATATAAATAAAGGAGAGGGTGGCATTACGCAGGACTGGAATTTTGCTTATTCCTGCGCAAAGACGAAATATATTACAATTGCTCATCAGGATGATATATATGAAAAAGACTACCTGGAGATTGTTTTAAAGCATATTACAAGGGCAAAACATCCGCTCTTATTTTTCAGTGATTATTATGAGATAAGGGATGGGAAAAAAGTAACATCCAATAAATTGTTGAAAGTTAAAAGAATTATGCTTTTGCCGATGAGAATTAAAGCTTTTCAGAGCTCGCGTTGGGTCAGAAGAAGAATCTTATCTTTGGGTTCGCCTATTTGTTGTCCGTCGGTTACATTTGTGACTGAGAATTTACCGGAAACAGTTTTTGAAAATCATTACAGGGCATGTGAAGATTGGGAAGCCTGGGAAAAACTTTCTAAGAAAAAGGGACAGTTCCTGTATTCTACGAAGTTATTGATGGGACATCGAATTCATGAGGATTCAGAGACGACAGCAGCAATTGGAGATAATAAGAGAAGTAAAGAAGAATATGAAATGTTCTGTAAATTCTGGCCGGATAGTATTGCACGACTAATATTTAAATTTTATTCAAAAGGACAAAATTCCAATCAGCTATAAAAGGGGATGAACATGAAAAAGATAGTCATTATTCCTGCATATAATGAGCAGGGAAGTATTTTAAACACAATAGAAGATATCAGAAAAAATGCACCTGATTTTGATTATGTTGTGATTAACGACTGTTCAAAAGATGATACATTAAAATTATGTCGGAAAAATGGAATACGGGTCTTAGATCTTCCAATCAACCTTGGAATAGGAGGGGCAGTACAGACAGGTTACCTATATGCATATAGAAACAATTATGATCTGGCAGTACAGTTTGATGGGGATGGGCAGCATGATGCAAAATTCCTGGATATAATGGCTGAAACGTTAGAAAAAGAAAATCTGGATATGGTTATTGGATCCAGATTTATCAATAATCAGGGATTCCAGTCGTCAGCAGTACGACGTTTTGGAATACGTTTTTTTGAGGTGTTATTAAGAATATTATTTGGACAGAAAATTACGGATGCTACATCGGGAATGAGAATGTGTAACCGCAAAGTGATGGAATTTTTTATTAAAGATTATCCGAAAGACTATCCGGAGCCGGAGACTGTGGCCAGACTTTTGCGCCATAAGTGTAAGGTAAAAGAAATTCCGGTTATTATGCGAGAACGTCAGGCGGGGGTATCCTCTATCTCATCTTTGAGAAAGTCGGCATATTATATGTGCAAGGTAAGTCTTGCCATTCTTATTGAAAGATTGCGTTAAAATATTGCGGGAGGAAAAAAGATGACTTTAAAAGCACAGGTTTTAATATGTATTGTTTTAATAATAGCGCTTATTGCGATTGTTAATATGGTCAGAAAAAGATCTCTGGAATTAAAATATGTTCTTGTCTGGATTTGCGCAGATATTATTCTGTTTATTTTTACGCTGTTTCCATCAACAATGGGACATGTTGCAGCATTTTTTGGAATTTATTCTCCTGTAAATATGATCTTCTTTATGGGATTTGTTCTTTCACTTGTAATTATTTTTACATTGACAGTGGCATTATCAAGAGTAACTGCAAGAGTCAGGAAACTTGCACGGATGATTGCGTTACAGGATGAGGAAAAAAGAGAGAAATGATTTCTCGTTCAGAAAAAAAGGAGCAAAAGATGGAAAGCTTAGCGATTATCGTACC
>ENA-OQDM01001115-OQDM01001115.1-human-gut-metagenome-genome-assembly--contig:-NODE-1115-length-11766-cov-1.775238_pt1 | contig 11766 bp, 7 predicted proteins | sample MGYA00242772_ERZ504605 | MGnify/ENA primary metagenome ERZ504605 (study PRJEB26092, sample SAMD00036348) | human gut metagenome | host: Homo sapiens | study: EMG produced TPA metagenomics assembly of... | reverse complement strand
ACTGCAGTTTTTCGTATTCTTCCACAGGCATCGGTTTTGCAAAATAATATCCCTGTACATATTCACAGCCAATACTCCGCAAAAATTCCACCTGTTCGATCCGTTCCACGCCTTCCGCAACAACCGGCATATTCAGCCATTTTGCCATACGGATCACTGCCGCCATGATATTTTCTCCGCGTCCTTCCCTGTCATCACCGGCAAAAAACTTCATGTCCATCTTAAAACATCAACCACAATATCCTTTAAAACATTTAAAGAAGAATAACCACTTCCAAAATCGTCCATCAGAATGTAAAATCCCTCTTCGCGCAAACGCTGCATCATATCCTGCACTGCTTTGGGATTTGTATTGTATGCGCTCTCTGTCAGTTCTACCTGAAACAGTCTGCGTGGAATCCGGTAACTGTCCACCAGATTGCAGATCACATTCACGATATCTTTGTTGTAAAGGCTGACCCTCGAAAGATTGACGGATATCGGAAGCGGATTCTTTCCTTCATCCATCCACTTTCTAAGCTGGATGCAGGTCTGCTCCCACACATAATAATCCAGCTTTGTGATAAATCCATTCCGTTCAAATACCGGTATAAACTCTCCCGGTGAAATCATTCCCCGTTCCGGATGTTTCCAGCGAACCAGCGCCTCCGCTCCTGCGATCTGATTATCGCTGAGCCCGTATTTGGGCTGATAGAATACAACAAATTCATGATTTTCCAGTGCACTTTTCATGCTGTTTACGATCCGCTGTTCCTTCTCGATCTCCTGGCTCATCTGCCGTGTATAAAATGCATAGTTACGGATATAATTGCCTTTGCAGTGCTTTGCCGCAAGGTTGGCACGATCGTACATGTGATCCGGTGTTATTTTCTTTCCAGCGATCAGGTAAACACCAAATATCGGTACGATATCAAAATCAAGCGGGTATCTGCTTAAGATATCACGCATTTTATCAAAACTTTCGACCAGTTCTTTTGTATTTTCATAGGATACGCAGAAGCAGAATATATCCGCATCCATCCTGCCAAAGGTAACGTCACTGCGGTTTCTGACTGCACATATCAAAAGGTCGGCAATATATTTCAGCAGCATGTCCCCTGCACTCATTCCAAAGAAAGAATTGATCAGCTGGAACTTTTCAATATCCATCCGCACAAAAGCAAAATGCCGGTCCGGATATCGCTCTAACATAGCAGATGTCGCCTGAAACATATTGGTCTTATTATAGATGCCGGTAAGGATATCATATTCTGCACGGTACTTTAATGCTTTGCTGATATTCTGACTGCTGCTGCCAGTCACATTCTTCAGCCGGAACCGGACAACATCCACATCATACGGTTTCCGGATAAAATCCCATGCTCCCATGCCCAGGCATTTAATCTCTGTCTCAATGTCAACCTCCATCGTAAGTACAATGACAGGTATCGCCTGATACATCTGCGCTTTATGATACCGTTCCAGAAAATAATACCCGTCATACTCCGGCATAACGATATCTAAAAGTACCGCCGTTATCTCCGTGCTTCGTTCATAAAGAATCTCAAATGCTTCCTTGCCATTTTCTGCCTCTATCACCTCGTACGTACCGCTCAAAATTCTTTTCATCATGACACGTTCGACCTGTTTATCATCTACGACTAATACCTTGCTCTTTTCAGACATATTCTCACCTATCCGCCCCAAAAAAATCCCATAAAAAAAAACCTGACTTTATCATAGCAAAGTCAGAGTTTCTTTTCAATAGTCATCATTTAACCTTCTGCAAAAAAAAGGTCGATTTTTCCACAAAGGCAGATATCTGTCGAAGATGCGCCAACCTGAATTTCATACGTTCCATTTACCGGAACCGGCATCTTTTTGTCTGTGTCATAATGGGAAAAATCTCTTTCTTCCAAAATAACACAGATCCTCTTTGTTTCCCCGGCATCAAGCCCGACTTTTTCAAACGCTTTCAGTTCATGAACCGGTCTGTCTTTTTTCTGTTCCGGTGCCACATAAATCTGAACGGTTTCTTTCCCTGCATGTTCTCCTGTATTGGTTACCGAACAGGAAACTTTCACGGTCTGTCTGCCATTTTCCTGCTGCCGTATAATTTCAAGATCATTATAGGTAAATGCCGTATAGGAAAGTCCATGACCAAACGGGAACAGGACATCTGTTTTTTTTGTGTCATAATAACGGTAACCGACCATCACACCTTCCCTGTACTCCACACGGTCTTTCTTTCCAAATGTTCCGATCGTATGTGCCGGACACTGCGACGCATCACGGATAAATGTTTCTGCCAGCTTTCCGGATGGATTTACTTTTCCAGACAAGATCTCTGCCAGGGCTGTTCCCCCTTCCATACCGGCATAGTAGCTCCAGAGGATTGCTTTTGCCTTTTCTGCCCACGGCATCTCAACCGGTGCACCTGCATACATGCAGACCACCGTATCCGGCACGGCCTTTAGCAGAGCATCGATTACTTCATCCTGCCCGTATGGCAGTTTCATGTTCACGCGGTCAAGTCCCTCCACATCAAAATCGTGGTTCAGTCCGCCCACAAAAATAACAATGTCACTTGCTTTTGCCAGCGCAACTGCTTCCGCTAAGGCTTCCTGCTGTTTTTCATCCAGTGTTCTTCCACTTACAGTGCTTTCCTTTTCGGTATTCTCTGCAGTCTCCGTGCTCGCCGCCTGCCAGTTGATCTCAGATGCCTCTTTCTTATCCGGAATCACATAGCCCGGTGCGTAGGAAACTTTCACATTTCCACCAAGTAACTTTTTGATTCCCATAAGCGGTGATATCTCATACAGTGCCTTGATTTCTGCACTTCCTCCCCCGTTCGAATGGATCGCAGCGGCATTTGCGCCGATCACGGCAACCTTACAGCCGGATTCTGCCTGAAGCGGCAATACCTGATCTTCATTTTTCAGTAAAATCATGGACTCGCGCGCCACATCGAGCACTGCCCTGCGGTGTTCCTCCGTATTGTATGCGCCTGTCTTACGATGTTTTCTCTCCGGTCCGATCATTTTTAAACGCAGCATCATGCGGAGGATATTGCGCACTTTCTCATCCACCAGCGATTCTTCGATTTCTCCATCCTTCACTGCTTTTAACAGAGGCTCTGCCATGTACTGTTCGTCGAACTGATACTTGACATCCATCTCAAGATCCAGCCCGGACTCTGCAGCCAGTTTCGTATCGTGCACAGCACCCCAGTCGGAGATTACCACACCGTCAAATGCCCAGTCTTTCCGCAGTTTTTCATTGAGCAGGGATTTACTCATACAGCAGTGCTCACCGTTTAACAGATTATAGGCTCCCATCAGCGCAAGGGTGTGTCCCTTTTCTACCGCCGCTTGAAATCCCGGAAAATAAATTTCTTCCAGTGCTGTCTCATCGATGATTGTATCCACCCAGAGTCTTTCAGTTTCCTGTGAATTTGCCGCAAAATGCTTCACGCATGCCGCAACATCGTTTTCCTGGATTCCCTCGATCATCGGTACAACCAGTTCTCCGATGAGTCCCGGATCTTCACTCATATATTCAAAATTTCTTCCACAGAGCGGGCTTCGTTTGATATTAATACCTGGAGCTAAGATCACATCCTTACCCCTGCCTCTTGCCTCTTCGCCTAAAACCCTGCCTGCTTTTTTCGCCAGATTGCGGTTCCACGTGGATGCGATGGCGCTGTTACATGGAAGATAGGTCACATAATCTTCCGTCGTTCCAATATTGCGCCATTCATTGTCTGCAAATTCTGCCCGCACCCCCATTGGACCATCTGACATGTAAAGCGGCGGTATGGAAAGCTGCTTTACCCCTTCGGTGCGGAATAACCCCGCACCGTGGATCATGCCGATCTTTTCTTCTAAAGTCAGTTCATTTAAAATCTGTTCAATATATGTTTCCTGCATTAAAATACAACCTCTGCCTTGCCGTTACCGTCAAATGCTACGATGACATTTTCCCCATCCTGTGTATAGAATGCACCGGTTACCTGCTTTGGAGTGCCAACGTTCATCAATGCCACTTTGGATGCCTTATTACTCTCTACCGCGATCTGATAAGAAGATCCGTTCTTTACAACATTTGCAGATGCTTCTTTTTCATTTTCCGTTCCATATACGACAGTTTCTGCCTTGATGCCATCTTTTAATGCATATGCACGGAATGTCACACCATCTGCATAGTCATAAACTGCATTATCATTTCTTGCTCCCATAGCCACAATACTGCCCTCTTTGACATAAAGAGGAATACTTAAGTAACCATGTTTCTCTTTGTACCACTTACCTCCCTCTTTGACTTCTCCGGTCAGTAAGGATGTCCATGTTCCCTCCGGCAGGTAATATTCTGCGATACTGTCCTCGCGGAAGATCGGTGCAACGAGCAGGGAATCACCTAACATGTACTGTGTTGCTAAATATGCACAGTTTTTATCTTCGGTAAATTCAAGTACCATGCTGCGCATCATAGGAATACCTGTTTTGGACGTCTCGATCGCATTGCGGTACAGATATGGCATCAAAGATGCCTTAAGCTGTGCAAAGCAGCGTACCACATCCACTGCTTCTTCATCATATGCCCACGGCACACGGTAAGAAGTAGATCCATGCAGTCTTGAATGGGAAGAAAGAAGTCCGAAAGCACACCATCTCTTATAGACGTCCGGTGTGGATGTACTCTCAAATCCTCCGATATCATGGCTCCAGTATCCAAAACCGGAACTTGTCAGTGACAGGCCTCCGCGAAGGCTCTCCTCCATGGATTCATAATCAGACCAGCAGTCACCGCCCCAGTGAACCGGGAACTTCTGTCCGCCTGCAGTTGCAGAACGTGCAAAAAGAACAGCCTCTTTTTCACCTTTTTTCTTCTTTAATACGTTAAATACCACCTTATTGTAAAGGTATGTATAGTAGTTGTGCATCTTGACCGGATCAGAACCTTCGTAATATACCGCATCTGTCGGGATTCTCTCACCAAAGTCGGTCTTGAAGCAGTCAACACCCATATCGAGCAGTGCCTCTAACTTTTTGCTGTACCACTCGCAGGCTGCAGGGTTAGTAAAGTCCACAATGGCAAGTCCCGGCTGCCACATATCCCACTGCCATACATCGCCATTTGGACGTTTTAAGAAGTAACCGCCCTCGACACCCTCTTTGAACATGGATGACTCCTGTCCCACATAGCTGTTGATCCAGACACAGATCTTTAATCCTTTTGCTTTCAGACGTTTTACATGCCCTCCGGGTCCGGGAATACTCTTGAATCCCAGGTAAAATCACACCAGTTGAAATCTTTCATCCAGAAGCAGTCAAAATGGAATACGGATAACGGGATCTTGCGGTCAAACATTCCATCGACAAAACTGTTGACTGTCTTTTCATCATAGTTTGTCGTAAAGGATGTGGACAGCCAGAGACCGAATGTCCACGGTGCCGGAAGTGACGGTTTTCCAGTGATATCTGTATAGCGCATCAGCACTTCTTTCATCGTCGGCCCGTTGATCAGGAAATAGTCAAGGTTTTCACCCGGCACGGAAAATTCAACCTTGGTTACCATCTCTGTTGCAACTTCAAAGGACACGCGCTCCGGATGGTTTACAAACACACCGTATCCTTTATTGGAAATATAAAACGGGATATTTTTATAAGACTGCTCTGTGGAAGTACCGCCGTCCTCGTTCCAGATATCCACGCTCTGTCCATTTTTTACAAACGCAGAAAAACGCTCGCCAAGTCCATAGATCAGCTCGCCAACGGAAAGTGATAACTGCTCTCTCATATAAGCATCTTCCGGTCCTTTATCATAGGCAAAACCTTTCCAGTCGGTCTTCATGTATGCAAGATCTCTCCATCCGCTTGCAGTGATTTTCTCCTCACCGCGGTAAAATGTGAGTGCTCCGTTCTCTTTCTGCACTTCCAGACGCAGTGTACCGCTTGAAATGACCAGTTTGTCCTCCGTATCTTCTGCCTTTAAATGTCCGCTCTCCGCAGGTGCGATCTCAAATGACGGTGCCTTTTTCTGCACGCCCATGTGATGATAAGTCTGAACCCTGAGCACTTCCTCATACGGTGCTGAAATCACGATCGTGAGGTTGATTCCGCCAAGGGTATCGCCGCGCTGTGTGATCTTGCTTGTCGGCGCACAGATCGTCACCTGATCTTTCTCGATTTTTGAAAAATATACTTCTGCCGGAGAAAAGCACTCGCAGCGCTCTTTCTGCAGCCAGCATCCATTACTGAATTTCATATGATAATCCTCCCTGTTTTCCGAAGGAAAATGCGACTGCTATCAGGCGCAGAGGATTTTCCTCCCTGTAATTATCTCATTTTGTCTCATCTTACTATACCCACCCTGCAAAAATACCCTCTAAATTGTACATAAAACACTCGATAAATTTGACAAACAAAACGTTCGCATTTATACTTACGTTTAGTGCTTTTATCATTGGAACAGGAAGGTTATTTTTATGTATCGCGTTTTAATTGCAGATGATGAATCCATTATCCGGGAAGGTATCAAATGTCTGTTCGACTGGGAATCTCTCGGCTATACGATCGCCGGAGAAGCTGCAAACGGTGAGACGGCCTATCAGCAGATTCTTGCCTTACAGCCGGATATCGTTCTCTTAGACATCCGCATGCCGGGAATGTCAGGGCTTGACGTTATCCGGGAGGCAAGAGCACAGGGTTTTACCGGAAAAGTCATTATCTTAAGCGGTTACTCTGATTTCAAATATGCGCAGGAAGCCATCCGTTACGGAGTGCAGTATTATCTGACAAAGCCGATCGACGAGGATGAACTTGAGGAGATTCTTCGTTCGATCAAAGAAAACTTAGACAAGGATGCTGCAACTGCAAATACCCGGGAACATTACCGTGAAAAGGCAAGAGAGACCATCATCCGCGATCTTTTAACGAATGATATCGATCTTTCCCACATAAATACAACAGATCTCCATCTGACAGCAGACACCTATCAGGTTGTGATCTATGAGAAATACAGTCACAATACTGCAGATGCCTCCTATCGTTTTTCGGATCTTCTGCGCGTGACGAATCAGGATAATAACTCCTACGATAACATTACGCTGCAGTATCATGAGGTTATTTTGCTGAAAGGCACTTTTGCCATTCAAAAATTTAATGATTTTCTGGAGCGTTACCGGAGAGAACGGCGTCCACAGGAGAATTCTCCTCTTGACAGTCTCTTTATTACATATGGTGCGCGTGTGTCAGACCTGTCGGAAGTCTATATTTCCTATATTCAGGCGAAACAGCTCTTAGAACGCCGTTTCTTCTGCGAGCAGGAACAGCACACGATCGGTTATGCCGAACTGCCGGACCCGGACAGTTTAAAATCCATCTTAAACGACGCTTTTTTAAACCGTTACGCTACCAGCCTGTTTGAATATCTTCAGGCATTCAACCGCAATATGTTAGCGGAGACTTTGACACAGCTTACCAATGAACTTTACCATGCTGCAGATTCGATTGATTCCATACGGCTTTTCCTGACAGACCTTTATCTGCAGATCAAGGAACAGGCAAACCGGCTTTACAATGGTGCAAATATCCCGTTTCCGAGCAATGCGGATATCATCCGTCTGATCGAAGAAAAATATTATCTCTACGAGATCATCCTGTACTTTACGGAACAGTTTGAGATGATCATGTCCTCGATCGGTAACTCTTCCCGTGAAAGCGTGCTGGATGATATTCTGCACTACATCAACCACAACTATGCAAGCAATATCACATTAGAAAATATTGCACCGCTGTTTGGTTACAACAGCTCCTATCTCGGAAAGATTTTCCGCAAAAAGATGGGTGAAAACTTCAACTCATACGTCGACCATGTCCGCATCAAACACTCGATGGAGCTTCTCTGTTCCTCAGAGTTAAAAGTTTATGCGATCGCAGAAAAAGTCGGTTACCGGAATGTCGATTATTTCCATATCAAATTCAAAAAATATGTTGGAAAAAGTCCGGCAGAATACCGGAAAGAACATAAAAATGAATAAATTTTCATAAAAACTGCCGCCTCCGGGTGAATATATGTACCCTTTTCTCTGTAAGTTCAGAAAAAGGGCGACATATCACCGTGAGGCGGCAGTTTGTATTTATAAGATCCGGGTGTCAAATGGTGTTTTCCGGTTTTTCGATTGGCAAATGGCACCGCAGTGCCTGTCATTTTAAGAAATCATACTGTGACATATAAAGTTTGTAATACTCACCCTTCTGTTCCATCAGTGCGTCATGATTTCCACGCTCTAAAATATCGCCTTTGTCTACATATAAGATGCAGTCGGCATTTTTGATTGTGGAGAGCCTGTGTGCAATGATAAAGGACGTTCTTCCTTTCAAAAGCTCATTTAATCCCTTCTGTAAAAGCAGTTCCGTCTCGGTATCAATGCTCGAAGTCGCCTCATCTAAGATCAGGATCTTCGGATCTGCAAGCAGTGCCCTTGCAAAGGAAATAGCTGCCGCTGTCCGGCGGATAGCCTGCTTCCTCTCTCATTGACTTGTGTCTTATATCCGTTTTCCATTTCCATAATAAAATCATGGGCGCAGACTGTTTTTGCGGCACGGATGACTTCCTCGTCCGTCGCACTGCGGTTGCCATAGCGGATATTATCCATGATCGTCCCCGCAAAAATAAAGCTGTCCTGCATCATGATTCCCATCTGGGTGCGCAGTGAATGAAGTGTCACCTTCGAGATATCAATGCCATCGATCGTGATTTTCCCGGAATCCACATTGTAAAAACGGCTGATGAGATTTACGATCGTGGATTTTCCTGCCCCGGTCGGGCCGACGATCGCATACGTTTCACCCGGTTTTGCCGTAAAATTGATATCCTCCAAAATCTTCTGCCCCGGCTCATAACCAAAGGACACATGGGAAAACTTCACTTCTCCTGCCACCTCCGGCATCGGGATTGCATCCGGCTCATCCCTGACACCCACCGGCTCATCGATCGTCTCAAAAATCCTCTCAAGATAAGAGATTGCTGTCAAAAGAGAATTGTAAAATCCGGCAAGTGTGTTGATTGGTGCCCAGAAACGCCCAATGTACGCGGTAAATGCGATCAGAACACCGACGGTCAGTGTCATATCCGGTGCTAAAATCCAACGGACACCCAGCACATAGATCAGTGCCGTCGTAAATGTCGAAATAATATCCACGCTCGGTCCCATCGTAAAGTTAAACATTACCGCACGCATCCAGGATTTCCGGTAATTTTTACTTAGGTTATTAAAGATTCCGGTATTCTCATTTTCCCTTACAAAAGACTGCGTCACACGGATTCCATTGATACTCTCCGCAATGTACGCATTTAAGTTTGACTGTTTGTTGCTCTGGATCTGCCATGCCCTGCGCTGTTTTTTCTTGATTAAGATAATCACAAATGCAAGAACCGGCAATCCGCACAGACAGATCAGCGTCAGCCGGACATCGAGTGCAAACATAAACATCAGAATAAAGATCAGGTTGCACAGATCTGTGAATGTGTTGACAATACCATTGCTCAAAAGATCACTTAGGCTGTTCACATAATTGACCACACGCACCTGAATTTTTCCATGTGGTCTGTCATCATAATAGGAAAATGGAAGTTCCTGCAGATGACAGAAAATATCATAGCGGATGTCATGTACGATATTCTGCCCGATCACACTCATGGTCTTGATCTTGATCCGCAGGGAAATACCCGAATAAAGTGCGATCAGTAATGTCGCAATACTGTAAAATGTGATCGATTTCATATCTTTTTCCGGGATACTGTGATCCATCACATTCTGGAAAAAGATCGGGATCGCCATGGTAAGTGCCGAGGAAGAAAGCATCAGAAGAATAACGCCTGCCATCTTCTTTTTGTAGGGAGCAATGTAACCTGCAAGACGTTTGAGCTGGTTTACATCAAAACTGTCCTCTAATATCTCATCCATATCATATCTGTTTCTTGCCATCTTATTTCTCCCCCTTTCCGTTTAAAATTTCCTGTGGGATCTCGCCATACTGGTTATGGAAAGCCGTCGCGTAATAACCTCCCGCCGCCACTAACTGCTCATGTGTTCCCTGTTCAATGATGCGTCCGTTATCCATGACAAGGATCAGATCTGCATCTCTAATGGAAGAAATGCGGTACGCAATGACAAAGATCGTGCACTTGTTATCTAATTTCTTCAACTGGCTCTGGATATAACTCTCCGTCTCCATATCGACCGCCGATGTCGTATCGTCAAGAATCAGAATCGACGGATCTTTCAGCAGTGCCCTCGCAAGGGAGATACGCTGTTTCTGTCCGCCGGAAAGTCCGACACCGCGCTCACCCACAATCGTATCATATCCATCCGGAAGTGCCTGGATAAAATGATTGGCATCCGCCATGATCGCAGCCTGTTTGACTTCTTCGAACGAACAATTCGGCCTTCCGTATGCGATATTTCCTTCGATCGTATCCGAAAAAAGGAACACATCCTGCATCGCCATGCCGATATTGTCACGCAGGTTATAAAGATCCATGTCGCGGACATTCACACCATCCACAAGCACTTCACCGGAAGTCGTATCATAAAACCGGCAGAGCAGATTCATGATCGTTGATTTTCCAGCTCCGGTAGAACCAATGATGCCGACGGTCTGCCCCGGTTTTACCTTAAAATTGACATCCATGACAATATCTTCGTCATCCGCACGGTAAGATACATTTTTAAACTCGATCTCTCCTTTCAGATGTTTCTTCACTACTCCAGATACCGGTGTTTTTACATGCGGCTCTTCACTGTAAGTCGCATAGATTTTCTCCACGGACGTTGTAAAGTTGCTGATATCGTTGACCAGCCATCCTGCCTGGCGCAGCGGGTTGTTTAACATCCACAGATAGCCGTTCACCGTCACGAGCTGTCCTAACGTGATCTCTCCCTGAATGACCATATAGCCGCCGTAGAGGATCAGGATGATCGTCAGCGCATAGGAAAGCACCTCAAATATCGGCACATATTTCATCCAGATCTTTGACGCATCGATCTGCGCCGCACGGAATTTATCATTTTCCTTATTGAATTTTTCAATCTCAAAATCTTCTTTTGCAAATGCTTTTACCACACGGTTTCCACTGACATTTTCCTGCACAAACGCATTGAGTGAGGAAAAACAGTCACGGTTACGCTTGAATGCCGGACGTACCTCTTTCGTCTGACGGCAGGTTGCAAACGCCGTAAACGGCAGAACCACAAGCATGGCAAGCGCAAGTTTTGTGTTGACCGTAAAGATCATAAGCAGTGCAAACACGAACATCAGCACACTCTGGTAAACCATATAGACCACATATGCCACAAAGTGACGGATCGCATCCATATCTCCGGTCTGGCGGCTCATCAGATCTCCGGTACGTTTCTTATTGTAAAATGCAAAATCTTCCTCTAATAATTTCCGGTAGACTTTGTCTCTCATATCGTACAAAACGCCCTGCGACGCCGTCTCAAATGCGACCTGAAACAGAAAACGCAAGACTCCCATCACGATCGTGACTCCGATCAGACATCCGATAAACGGCATCAGTCTGTCATATTTTCCACCGCTTATGACCTGATCTACGATCTGCCCGGATATGTACGGATTTACCACCGAAAGCACTGATACCGCTGTGGTCAGTAAAATACCAATTATCATCAGTCCCCGGTACTTTTTTCAGAAATGAAAAGAACCATTTCATTGGTGTCATAATAACCCTCCTACTCCCTTTTTGTTTTTCTTTCGGATT
>ENA-OQDM01001114-OQDM01001114.1-human-gut-metagenome-genome-assembly--contig:-NODE-1114-length-11767-cov-1.373024_pt1 | contig 11767 bp, 10 predicted proteins | sample MGYA00242772_ERZ504605 | MGnify/ENA primary metagenome ERZ504605 (study PRJEB26092, sample SAMD00036348) | human gut metagenome | host: Homo sapiens | study: EMG produced TPA metagenomics assembly of... | reverse complement strand
GTTCTTTCAGGGTTTCTTCCGGATGTGCGGGGATATACCAAGGATGGATACCGGCGGAAAAGGCTTGGCCGTATTCGGGTTCTTCGTGTCCGGCAGGAGGCAAAGGAAGGATATAGTTGCGGATGACAGTTTCCGACGAAGATGCGGCCGGTCGATGGGCATGGAGGTTCAGAAATGTTTCCATAGGCTTAAGGGACGGGGTCATAACCGCTTCCTCCCCAGGGATGGCAGCGCAGGATACGACGCACGGCCAAGTACATGCCTTTAAAGGGGCCATGCTTGCGGATGGCTTCAATAGCGTATTGCGAACAAGTCGGCGTAAACCTGCACGACGGGGGAGTCATGGGGGAAATCACACGGCGATAGAACTGAATGGGAGCAATCAACGCGGCGGATAACAAATGGCGGAAACGGTCATAGGGCGGATGCATCATCGGTGTGTTCGTCCGGGGATGCCGGAAGTTGTTCGGAGATACGCACCAACAGGCGTCTCACGCAATCGTCCACTTCGGCCGAAGCGTACAGGCGGTCGGAAAGCCAGAGGAAAGCTACTACCAGACCCTGCCCGGATGACGTGGGCAAAACGGATGTCAAGATGTGTTTTTGTTTGCGGTAAGCTTCGCGAATCTGCCGTTTCACCCGGTTTCGTTTTACAGCCCTTTTGAAACGTCGTTTCGACACGGACACCAATATGGATACAAGAGGAGCCGGGGCTTCTACGGGAACCGGCATGAAGACTACGCGGAGCGGAAAGGCCGACATGGATTTGCTGCCTCCGGCGAACAGAGCGTCTATGATGCGTTTGCTACACAAGCGCTCCGATTTATGAAATGAAAAGTCCGGTTTCTGTTCCATAAGGTACGGTGTTGTAGGATAAAGGAGAAAGGGTGCTTTTCCGGCACCCTTTCTTATTTGATGAGCATCAACAGTTGTGCTTCTTTACGAAATCGTCCAATGCGGCCGTGATGGACGGGTATTGCGAAGTGGGAGCTTCCATATCCAATCGCAGTCCTGCATCTTTGACGGCCTGGGCTGTGGCCGGCCCGAACGTACCGATGGCAATCTCTTTCTGCTCGAAATCAGGGAAGTTTTTCAGCAAAGCCTGTATACCCGAGGGGCTGAAGAAAATCAGCATGTCGTAATCGAACTTCTCGTCGCTCTTGAAATCGTTGCTCACGGTGCGGTACATTACCACTTCCTTGTGGATAAGCTTCTTGGAATCCAACAGGTTCGTGATTTCATCGTTGTGTACATCCGACAACGGAACCAGATATTTTTCTGTTTTATGCTTGACCATAGACGGGAGCAGATCGTCCACTTTGCCCGTAGAGCCGAAGAAGACCTTGCGTTTGCGGTACTGCACATATTTTTGGATATACAGTGCAATGGTTTCCGTAATGCAGAAATACTTCATATCTTCGGGTATCGTCACGCGTAATTCTTTGCACAACAGGAAAAAATGATCGATGGCATTACGTGAAGTGAATACCACGGCGGTGTAATCCAATATAGAGACTTTCTGTTGGCGGAATTCTTTAGCAGACAAACCTCAATCTTGATAAATGGTCTGAAAACTACTTCCACACCATACTTGGAGGCAATCTCGAAATAAGGAGACTTCTCGGAGGTTGGTTTGGGTTGTGAAACCAGAATCTTCTTTATCATAAGTGTTCAATATTTTACAATAGTATGTCGTTTGTATATGTAAGTGCTTGCCATAAGCCGCAAAGAGGCAGCATTTCAAGGGCACAAAAGTACATAATTAAATGCAAGAAACCATGAAATTTTGGGAAAAATATACAAAAAGTTTTATAAAAGAGTAGAAGTCTGATGAAACCCAGTAACAGGCACAAACATAATATCACACTGTAGGTCGGAAGATTGAAAAAGACTGTGATTAAAGCAAGCGGAAAAAGCAGTACCCCTTCGGCCGAAACGAGAAATGAATATGATTTAAGCCAGGTACTTCTGCGTTCTTTGTCAAAAAAGATCCAATTGACAAACGCGTAAAACAGTTGCTTGAGTCCTAAGTAAATCCAGCAAATCAAAACATAAATGCCCAATAGGATATGGGAGGAAACGGGGGACATGAAGAGATCCCGGGTGGTTTGTGTGTAATCGAAGAAAAACAGGCTGACGAGCAATCCGCTTTGCAAATAAAGGAAAATGGCGTGGCGCATTTCGCGGCCCGTCTCTATCGAGAAAAGTTTCTCCTTGTCCATGCGGTTGAGGAAAAAGTCCTGTAAGCGTTGTTTGATAAACTTCTTGCTGTTGGCGAAGATGGTCATGACTACCAGAAAACAGCAGAGCAAGATACCTGTCACCCAATCATCGTGGCGTAACAAATAGGGCAACGGGTCGGCATCCATGTCGGTGGGACGGATGTTTATTTCAGCATGGTAATAGGGAGAAGTGCTGAAGAAGTTTTCATCGTATCGGATGTCTTGTACGGAAAGGGCAGTCTTGTCCGACGGTATCTGCCATCCCGGAAGGTTCAGGGTGTCGGGACGTGCCGAGCGCACGGTCGGACGTGGAGGCAGCATCGCCTGAATGGCGGAATCCTGTTGGGCCGGTGTGGCATCGGCGGGCAGACTTTCAATAATTTTTTTCGGATTGAATTTCTGTCGGATGGGATACGAAGCCTTCTCGTGCGCCGGAAGAGCCGTTTGAAGTGAGTCTTTCATGTTCAAATGGCTGCAAATTTACGGACTTCTTTGTCCCAAAGTGGAGTGGAGTACAACAAGTCGAGGGCTTCGGCTGGGCTGGAAGCCACTTTCCAGATACCCAGATGGGCCGGGCGCATGAAATGTTCTTCGGTGGCATGTTCGAGCATTTTTCAGTAACGGATTATAGAATCCTTCCGTGTTCAACACCACAATGGGATTGAGGTATAACCCGAGTTGTTTCCACGTAATGATTTCGAGCAATTCTTCCAACGTACCGCATCCGCCCGGCAAGGCAATGACACCGTCCGACAGACGGGCCATTGTCTGCTTGCGGGTGTGCATGTCTTCCGTTTCAATCAGTTCCGTAAGTCCGGGGTGTTGCCAGCCTTGTTCCACCATGAAACGGGGAATCACGCCGGTCACTTGCCCTCCGGCTTCCAGACAGGCATCGGCACAGGCTCTCATCAGCCCGAGGTTTCCGGCACCGTTCACCAGACGGATACCATGATGGGCCAAGAGTTCACCCAATTCCCGTGCTGCCCGGAAATAGCAATCGGCTATTTTCGTACTGGAGGCCGAGTATACACACACTGATTGAATCGTGTTCATCTTATAGTCCGAATGCTTCTTTGATTTGAGCTACATAATCCAACTTCTCCCACGTGAAGAGTTCCACTTCAAGGGGCTTGGTAGGCATATAGCGGCTGTGGAACTCCTTGGTCACGGTCTGCGGCTGGCGTCCCATGTGGCCGTAAGCGGCAGTCTCTTCATAAATGGGATTACGGAGTTTCAGGCGGTCTTCGATGGCTTTCGGCCGCAGGTCGAACAACGCGTCTATCTTTTGCGCAATCTCTCCGTCGCTCAGGCTGACATGGCTGCGTCCGTAAGTATTGACGTAGATGTTCACCGGCCGTGCCACACCGATGGCATAGCTGATTTGCACCAACATTTCGTCGGCCACCCCGGCTGCCACCATGTTCTTGGCGATGTGGCGTGCGGCGTATGCGGCCGAACGGTCTACTTTGGAAGGGTCTTTCCCGGAGAAGGCGCCTCCGCCGTGGGCACCTTTGCCTCCGTAAGTGTCCACGATGATTTTACGGCCGGTCAGTCCGGTATCGCCATGAGGACCGCCTATCACGAATTTGCCGGTGGGGTTCACGTGGTAAGTGATATGTTCGTCAAACAGCCGGAGTATGGCCGGATCGTGAATCTCGGCAATGACACGCGGCATCAGAATCGTAATGACATCCTGGCGTATCTTGTCCAACATCTTCCGGTCGGCCTCTTCCTGCTTGCCGTCGGTTGGTTGGATAAATTCGTCATGTTGTGTGGAAACCACAATCGTGTCCACGCGAACCGGTTTCCCGTTGTCGTCATATTCAATCGTCACTTGGCTTTTGGCGTCGGGACGCAAATAAGTCATTTCTTTGCCTTCGCGCCGTATTTCGGCCAATACACGCAGGATTTTGTGGCTGAGGTCGAGGGATAGCGGCATATAGTTTTCCGTTTCATTGGTGGCATAACCGAACATCATGCCTTGGTCGCCTGCCCCTTGTTCCATCGGGTCTTGGCGTTCCACGCCGCGGTTGATGTCGGCGCTTTGTTCATGGATGGCAGAGAATACGCCGCAACTTTCTGCCTCGAACTTGTATTCCGCTTTGGTATAGCCGATACGGCGGATCGTACGGCGGGCTATTTCTTGCAGGTCGACGTAAGCTTCTGATTTTACCTCTCCGGCCACGACAACCTGACCCGTTGTCACCAATGTTTCACATGCGACTTTCGAGTTAGGGTCGAAAGCCAATAATTCGTCCAATACAGCGTCGGAAATCTGATCCGCCACTTTGTCCGGGTGTCCTTCAGACACCGATTCGGAAGTAAATAAGTAACCCATTTCTACGTAGTTAAATTAAAAAATTAATAATAAGAATGGGGTTTCATTGGGAAGGTATGCGTGCAGTTTCAAAACTGTATTTAGCATTTTTTACCGTGGTTGCAAGCCGCCCAAATCTATCCACATTTGTATTTACGGCTGCAAAGTTAAGGAGAAAAAAGGAGAAAATGGTGTGTCTTCCACATTTATTTAGATTTTTATTAGGTTTGAAGCGTGGATTTAATTACTTTTGGGCAAAGATGTCAACGTCTTGTAAATTAAAAACATTAACCTCTATATTTTTCATGAAATGAAGGACAGATTTTTTTTCAAGAGGCTTGTTTCCGTGGCATTTTGCGGAATGTGTATGGCCTCTTCCATGGCACAAGTGACATTGAATATCGATGCCGGACAGCGGGGGGCTTCCATCGGCGAGCGCCATTATGGTATTTTCTTTGAGGAAATCAACCATGCCGGTGACGGTGGGCTTTACGCCGAGCTGATTCACAACCGTTCTTTCGAGGACAATGCGTCGAACCCGGACAAATGGTGGGCCGTGGGGAACGCCCGTATGGCCGTGGTTACCGACGGGATGCTGAACGAGGCGCAGGAGCATGCGCTCGAATTGGAATTCAAAGGCGCGGGCGACGGTGTGCGCAACGAGGGTTTCTGGGGCATTCATGTGGTGAACGGGCAGACTTACAAGCTGTCTTTCTGGATAAAAGGAAGTCCGGCTTACAAGGGTGTCCTTACAGCCGAGTTGCAGACTGAAGGCGGTCAGAGTCTGGGTAGCCGCGAGCTCACGGTGGATGTCGGCTCGGAGTGGACGAAGCTGACGGCGGAAATCACGGCTACGGGAGAGGCCCGCGAGGGTTGGTTCGCGCTGAAAGGCTCCGTGCCCGGCACGGTCGTGTTGGACATGGTAAGTCTTTTTCCGCCCACTTACAAAGGCCGCGACAACGGTTGCCGCATCGACTTGGCGGAAAAGCTGGAAGCCATGAAACCGTCGTTCGTACGTTTCCCCGGCGGCTGCTACGTGGAAGGATTTTATGCTAACGGAAAAACCAACCGTTTCGAGTGGAAGAATACCATTGGTCCTATAGAGGAACGTCCCGGACACATGAACCAGAATTGGGGATATAGGGTGTCGGACGGTTTCGGATTCCATGAAATGTTGCAGCTCACCGAGGATTTGGGAGCCGAGCCGCTGTTCGTGGTGAACATGGGTATGGGGCATGGTTGGGTGGAGGACTATACCCGGATAGACGAATACATCCAAGAGGCTCTCGATGCGATAGAGTATTGCAACGGCGATGCCAAAACTACGAAATGGGGCGCGTTGCGGGCCAAGAACGGCCATCCCGAACCTTTTAATCTCCGTTTATTGGAAATCGGGAACGAGAACTATAACTTCAGTTCGGAAAACAATAACGACCAGAGCGACCACTATGCCGAGCGTTACGAACAGTTCCGCAAGGCCATTAAGGCTAAGTATCCCGAAGTGACGCTGATTGGCAATGTGGAATCATGGGGCACGGACAATCCCAGTTGGCGGAACCCGTATCCGGTAGACGCAGTGGACGAGCATTACTACCGGAATCCTTCATGGTTCGTCAGCCAATACAATAAATATGACACATACAGCCGGGCAAGCCACAAAATCTACGTGGGAGAGTATGCCGTGACGCAGGACTATGGTATCAACGGCCATTTGAACGCGGCGTTGGGAGAGGCCGTTTTCATGCAGGGGATGGAAAACAACTCCGATGTCTGCATCATGAACAGCTATGCCCCGATATTCGTCAACGAAAACAATTACAACTGGCGTCCGGACATGATCCGTTTCAACAGTTATACCAGTTACGGTACGCCTTCGTACTACGTGCAGCAGCTTTTCCCGAACAATGTAGGAAAACAGAATGTGAAGTGGACGGAAGAAAACAACCAACTGTTGCGCTCCGGGGCCATCGGCCTGAGCACGTGGGGCACAAGTGCCACTTTCGACAATGTGAAAGTCACGGCAGGCGACGGGACGGTAGTCTTCCACGACGATTTCTCGTCCGTAAAACCTGAATGGAAGGCCGACGGAGGCACGTGGACCACTTCGGGCGGCGTGCTGAAACAGACGGATAAGGGCATGCAAGGCAAACTCTATGTCTGCGATGTGCAGCCGGGGCAGAACTATACGTATGAAGTGGAAGCCACGAAGACCGGTGGGGCGGAGGGTTTCCTCATCGCCTTTAATTGCGGAGACGGAGACAATTATTGTTGGTGGAACCTCGGCGGATGGGGCAATACGCAACACGGCGTGGAGGTTTGCACCAACGGGTCGAAGACTACGGCGGCTTCCGTAAAAGGGTCTTTGGAAACAGGACATGCCTACCGTATCAAAGTCGAAGTGAACGGCACGCACGTGAAGTGCTATCTGGACGGTGCGCTCTTGCATGATTTCATTTTGCCGGTGAGCCGTAAGATATACGTTTCTTCCAATATCGACGACGAGGCAGGCGTGTTGTACGTGAAGTTGGTGAATCCCGGAGCCTCGGCACAGACCGCAACCGTCAATCTGGCCCATGCGACAGTGACGGGAGGTTCCGTGGTCGTACTGACTTCGGCTGACGGCACGGACGAAAACAATCTGGAAAACCCCGACCGCGTGTCACCGAAGGAGCGTGCGTTGGATGTGTCGGGACAACAGTTCACCTACGAACTGCCCGCCTATTCATTGAATATTCTCCGTCTGGACGTGCGGGACGTGGAAATCGTGGCGGAGGAAAAGGCAGAGCTTCCGGAGCCGCTCATACAGTATTCTTTCGACGGAGGGCAGGAGGCTGACGACGAGGGAAAATTCCCGGGAAAGTTGCACGGCGGGGCAGCCATCGTGGCGATGGACGACGGAAACAAGGCACTTTATACCGGCAGTAACGGAGGGCAAGGTTTTTTTGATTTAGGCGTGGACATGGCACGCCAAACTTTTTCCGGGCTGGAGGGCGACTATACCATGTCGGTGGCCATCGCATTGCCCGGCGTAGGTGCCTTGGAGCAATATTGCTGGGCGTATGGGTTTTCTAACGGGACGGAGCAGTACGTCGGCTTGGTCAACAGTCCGGACAACACGGGCTGGTATTACACCATCAAGGACGGGGAGAGCGCGGATGCCCCGTCGCATGGGGGATTGTCTTACGGTGAGTGGCACCACATTGCATACGTGCAAGAAGGGAACATGGGGCGGCTCTACGTGGACGGGCGCATGGCCAGTGAGCAGCAAGTGACCCAAAGGCCGGCGACATGGCGCAGGAGTTGACGGAAGCTTGCATCGGGCGTTCGCCTTTTGCCGCTGATGCCTTGATGACGGAGGCGTTCTTCGACGACTTCCAGATATACGACGTGGCCTTGGACGAAGGGCAGATGAAGGAACTCTACGCCCGGGTGCAAGGCCGTGCGGCGAAGTCGCGGGAAGTGTCCATGAGTGCCGCACGTGAAGAACTGGCACGGTTTATGAAGAAGTTCAACTGCTTGCATGCCACGACGGATTTGCCCGAAAAGATTTCCGATAGGGTGGGCGTAAGATGGTTCTTTTCTGTGAATCAGGGTTATGAGGATGCCATCGCCTTAGAAAACGAGAAACTGGTGGTGCGCCGCCTGCCGCAAGGGGATGAGGCGGTCCGTGCCGGGGTGTTGTCTGCCAAGCTGAGCTGCGAAGTCGATACGGTGGAAGTGGAGTATCCGGTGATGCTGGCACCCGACGACAACCGCTACGGTTACTTGTACTGCTTCATGAATTCCGGACAGGAAATCACCAACTTCGCCCTCGGCACGAAGGAAGACCAAGGTCGCGTGTTCAACGTATTGTTGGACGGGGACGAGATTTTCGACACGGAGAAGATTGCGGAGATAGAACACGGTACGCGTGACGCCTATATCGGGCGCGGCGAAGCGTCGGACGGCTACTTCATCACGACCACCGACATGAAACAGCATACTTCCGGCGTGTGGAACAACCACGGCATCAACTTGATACGTTCCCGGGATTTGATACATTGGGAGGGTACGACGTTCGACTTCAACCGGGGAAAATCCATCTTCTCCGACCCCGATGTCACGACGGGCGTATATGACACCGACGAGGAATATGCCCGCATCAACCGTGTATGGGCACCGCAGTTCATCTGGGACAAGGACTATAACGGGGGAGAAGGTGCCTATTTGGTGTACTATTCTATACTGTCTACCAACGAAGGCGACGACCATGACCGTATTTTTTATTCCTATGCCGACCGGGAGTTCAAGACGCTGACCCAACCCCGTGTCTTTTTCGACCCCGGAATCTCGGTAATCGACGCGGACATCGTGTATAATCCTTACGACAGCCTCTACCATATGTATTACAAACGTGAAGGGGCTTCGGGCACGGAACGGGGCATTTATGAGGCTACGAGCAAGACGTTGGTGGGAGGCACCTGGACGGAAGTGATGCACGTGACGAACGAAGGTTCGGAGCAGGTGGAAGGTTCCAGCACGGTGCGCCGCATCAATGAAGACATGTACAACCTGTATTATATGCGTTACTCCGGAGGCAGTGCCTACAAGTATTGCGAGACAGACCATCTGGGATTGAACGTGACGCATTCCTCCAATGTGGAAGGGACCGGAGCGTTCCAGCACGGTTCCGTCATGACGGTGACGGAAGAAGAGTACCGCCTGTTGCAGGCATGGAGCGACGTGCGTTTGTATCTGCCACGTGTGGAGGACCTGAAGGAGGAGAGCGGCAGCCAAGTGTTCGATGCCGCCATCCGGCAAGCCGAAGAGGCGTTGGACCTGACCTCCGTGTCCGAACTGGCAATGGCTTTGCCTGCGGCCTACGAGGCCCTGAAGGCGGCGATGGAAACCTATACGGAGGACTTGTGCGCCGGTTGGACACCCGGAGAGGAAGTAGACCTTACCTGGCTTCTGACCAATCCCGATTTTCGGAAGGCAGCAAGGGATGGGAAGGCACGTCTTTTACGGCGGCTTCTTCCGGTGTGGCCGAGTTTTACGACAAGACTTACGACACTTATCAGGTGTTGGAACGTATGCCGGCCGGTACATACCGCCTTCGCGTCCAAGGCTTTTATCGCTATGGCGACAAGGCGGAAGCCTATAACGCGCATCAGGACGGTTCGGAACAGCTTTTGGCCGGGCTGTACCTCAATAGCAGCCGCCAGACGTTCATGTCTTTGTTCGACGGTTCCGTTCCCTATACGTATAATCCCTATATCTATCCGGACGATGTGCGGTCGGCTGACAATGCTTTCAACCGCGACGGGGAATACCGCGCCAATGAAGTGGAATACGAGCTATTGGCGAAAGGGGATTTGCGGGTCGGTCTGGACAAGACCGAGTATAGGTACCACGACTGGAACTGTTTCGACAACTTCAAGTTGTTGTATGTCAGCAAACCGACTGCCATACGCGAAGTGACGGGCTCGGCTGCGGTTCCGGTAGATGTGTACACCGTGAGCGGCGTGAAAGTGCGCAGTGCGGTCATGCCGCATGAAGCCGTGAACGGACTTCCGCGCGGGATTTATATCGTGGGTACGCGGAAATTTGCGATTAAGTGAGCGCAGACCGAGCTCGTTCGAAGTCTGCCGAGCGTGAGCAAATTATGCAAAATTTGCGGTTAAGTGAGCGCAGATCGAACTCGCTCGAAGTCTGCCGAGCGTGAGCAAATTATGTAAAGTCGTGGTGGATTGACTTCTGCTTTTTAGAAAAACGGTATGGCCGGACTGGAGATAAAGGCCGGAACCAAATGAAATCGCACAGGCTTCTAAAAGTTTGGGGATAAAACTTTTAGAAGCCTGTTGGGTTTTATGGCTTGGGAATGATGAGCTGTTTCTCCACAATATTTACGTACAATTATCGTTTGTTTTATATCAAAAACTATGGAATGAAACAACTTTTTATAATAGGAATTTGTTTATGTTTGAGTGGAATGGTTTCCGCTCAATGGCATGTGGGTTGTGAAGTGGGGGCAAACTGGTCCACGGTAAAGTTTCCTTCGTATGAGATGGGCGGCAAGCGTATGACCGGTTTTAATATCGGTGCGGTGGGGATGTACCGTTGGAGTGAGCGGTGGGGCTTGCAGGCCAATCTGATGTACACGACAAGGGGATACAACGTATCCGATGGAGTCATAATTCCCGGTGATGAAATCACAAAGTACAGGATGGAAGATGTGGCAGTGGAGAGCAAATATATCGACATCCCTGTGGTGGCCAAGTTTTATCCCGGCCTTGGTGTGCATTTGGATGCAGGCATGCAAGCCGGTTTTTTGGTGGGGCGGACGCTGAAGTATGGTAACAACCGCCAGCCTTCTTCCCTTTTGGGCGAGAAGCAGCCGGTAGATGTCGGGCTTGTGTTCGGGGGAGGATGGGAATCCCGCAGCGGGGTGAATGTCGGCCTGCGTTATGTGTTGGGACTGAATTCTTGCTATAAGAAAGTGGATGATTTCACGAACCGTTCGCTCATGGTGACTGTGGGCTATTTGTTTTGTCTTTAAGATTTTGGGGAACATGTCGTCCCAACGTTGGGGGATGATTGGGAAGCATTTAGGATTGGTGCGTCTTTTCTGATTTTGGACATTTGATGTCGGAATCTCTCTTTATGCCGACAGAATGTAAGCGATTTGACGATTTTTGGAGAGATAAAAGTCGCCTAAAAAGTACGTTCCGTGTGTTTTTTAGGCTATTTTGAATACATATATTCACGTTTCAGCCTCGTTTTTCATGTATCTAAAGTATTTTTAGGAATCAGTTTCAGCCAAATGATTTTCCGTTCGGCTGAAAAAACACTTTTTTTCTGCACAGGACTTTTTGTGTATGTCCGCATGTCGTTGGAAAAATCGGCTTCGGGCGGTATGCAGGCGTGCTCCGAGGGCCTGTTTTTTCTTTAGATGGAAGCCTGTTCCTATCCAAATCCGTGTGACAAGATGATTGGCCGGGAAGGCTCCGGGCTTACGTGGTGTGTAACGGCTTGCGCCCGGGATAATGGCTTTGTATACAGGAAGTAAGCGTAAGGAGGGAAACGAGCGACATAAAGGATTTTGCAAGGCACGCGAGAATCGTGTTTTTTCGTCCGTGTGTGTCACTGTGTCCAAATACGAAATTCTGAAGGTGTTGGATTGACAGATTGTCAGAATGGCGTTTGCAGATTTGTTTTTAGACAGAAGAACAAAAGAACAAATTTTTTC
>ENA-OQDM01001112-OQDM01001112.1-human-gut-metagenome-genome-assembly--contig:-NODE-1112-length-11774-cov-1.478492_pt1 | contig 11774 bp, 10 predicted proteins | sample MGYA00242772_ERZ504605 | MGnify/ENA primary metagenome ERZ504605 (study PRJEB26092, sample SAMD00036348) | human gut metagenome | host: Homo sapiens | study: EMG produced TPA metagenomics assembly of... | reverse complement strand
TTTGCGCGTGTTGGACATGCGGTACGTTTCTTTTGCTCGTGGCGGAGGAGGGTACGTAAGACACGGGGAATGGAGAGAAGTGCAGGGAGAGCATACGCTTCCGCCTTATTTGTTCAGCGAATGTGGATTGACGCATATCGATTTGCCCGAACGGTTGGACACCATCGCGGAAGGGGCCTTGGGAGCCACACGGATCAGTAGGATCGTTTTGCCGGAAGATGTGCTTGTGGGTGCTTCTGCCTTTTATGGGAGCAGCGAATTGGCGGAAGTGGTTTTCCCCCGGCAGGCGAGGGGCGTTTGGAAGGGTGCTTTCGAAGGATGTGCCAATTTGAAAACCTTGTCGTTGAATCATGTGGACTTTATCAGCGGAGGTGCTTTCCAAAGGATGTCGGCAGTGGAACGGATAGAAGTGAACGGAGACGTGGGACAACTCGACGGGTGGCGCACTTTTGCCGAATGCCCACAGTTGAAGCGTGTGGATTTCCGTGGCGTAGTCTTAGGAACGGGAGGCCCCACGTTGCTGGCGGACTGTCCCCGGCTGGAACAGGTGGTGTTCCATGGCGATATATTGAGTACGGGTCTCGGCGCGGCAGAGCATTGCCCTTTGTTTGAAGGATATACCGTGAAAGGAAAGGTCCTGCGCAGCCAGCATAAAGACTTCGTTCCGCAAGTATCGGATGAAGAGCGTCTGGAGGGACGCGGTTTGGCCGACTTCATGAGCCGGTTCGCGTCGGTTGTACGCCGGATTTGGGCACACGGCGGAGAGGTGATGGGCTACATGAAGAAGACCTCAGCCCCTTGGTTTTATCATTCGGCCTGCGCTTGGGCATCTGAGGGGAGAGACGAGGAGGCTTTGGCGCATTTGGACATCGCAATAAAGTTGGGATTTGCCAAGTATGACCTGATAAAAGGCGGCAAGAAGTGGGATGCCCTGCGCGGAAATCCGGAGTTTCAAGCCCTTGTGGAAAAGGTGCGTGAAGTGGGGGACTACCTTTATGTGTTGAAGAAGTCCCCGGCCTATCGGGAAGATACCCGTCCGATGCCTGCATTTACGTACCAATCGGCCACGGACAGTAATTTGGTACGTGTGCGTCGCTATTTCAATTTGGACAGCATAGCCGGCGACGGCGACGAAATCAGCCAAATCAAGAATCTGATGTATTGGTTGCATGATGCCATCCGTCACGACGGAGGTTCGATGTGGCCGGACTGTGCACGGAACTCGATAGCCATGTATGAATTGTGCAAGCGGGAAGGGCGCGGGCTGAATTGCCGTTTTCTGGCACAGGTGCTCAGTGAGATGTATCTGGCCATGGGATTCCCGTCACGCTTCGTGACGTGCCAGTCGAAAGCGTATGACACCGACACCGATTGCCATGTCATCAATATGGTGTGGAGCCGCCAGTTGGGGAAATGGATATGGATGGACGCGTCTTTTGCAGCTTACGTCACCGACGAAAACGGTCTGTTGTTGCATCCGGGCGAGGTGCGTGAGCGGCTGATCAAGGGGCTCCCTTTGGTATTGAACGAGGATGCGAACTGGAACCATAAGACCAAGCAGACCAAAGAAGGATATTTGGAGAATTACATGGCCAAGAACCTTTATATGCTCGATGCCCACCTTGAAAGCCGGTTTGAGACGGAGCCTGCTGACGGGTCGGGAAGTCCTCGAATGTATTTGGTGCCGGAGGGATTCTGGCCGTTATCCGGACATACTACCTATGACGACCGTTATTTCTGGCAAGCTCCTTAGTTCGGTGCAAGGCCGGGATGAAGGACGTGTATATGGATCAAGGGGCTGTTTTTTCCACGGGAAAAAGCGGCCCGATTTTTCTGCGCCAAACGAAAAATCAATCTCAGGCGAACGATTTTTCGTTCGCCTGAGATTGATTTTCCGATGTCAGCCGGGTGATTTTCGGGGGAGCTCCACAGCCCGAGACCGTTTCTATCGTATTGTAGGAGGATGGGCGTGGCATGCCTTGTTTTTTCTTTGAACGAAATGCCTTGTGGCGTGTATATCCTTATGACACGTGTTGCAAGTACAAACATTATTCATGGTAGAAACAGAAAAAATATGAGAAGGACGTTGATTGTTTCGTGGGCGGTGGCCGTGGCGCTTTGCGCGTCGGCACAGAAACCACAGGAGATAAAAGGAATCGTGGAAGAGGCGCACGACTCGCTCTGGTATGCAGGCCAGGTTGAGGCTTGGCAAAGAGAGGTGGACGCAGACGGGCAGGATGAAAAGGCATGGCGCAACCTGTTTGAGGCTGCCTGGGGGCTGAATTCTTGTTCCCGTGGAAAGAACGATGGAGGAATACCCCGTATCCTGGAGCGTATGGAACGGGCTATTCCGGAGACTTATACCTATAATATATGTGCTTACCGCGCCTCCCAGGGGCCTGACAATAAGTTTGCGGAAAAGGCGATGACCCTGTTGCCGGACGATATTTCAGACCGTGGATACGATGCCGTGTTGGGATACCTTTGGATGATGGGGGAAACGGACGGGACAGGATGGAAGGCCGGGCTTTTCAATGACATCCTGCGTCGCCAGTATGAGCATGGCAAATATCCTTCGTTTATCCTGCGTTTCGGTTACAACCAGTTGCAAGGGATGGCCGAAGGCGGGCTTTTCTTCGGCAACGGCGACGCGGAGCTTTTCGACAAGCTCATGTTGCAGCGTGCGATGCGTGTGCATACGGACAAGGTGGTGGTCGTGATTCCTTTTCTGTCCATACGGTCCTATCGCGACGCTTTGTGCCGGCAGTTGGGGATTCCGCCCTTTCCCGGGCGCGAGGTCAGAACGGAAGAAGAGTTCAAGGCGGCTGTGCAAGAGATGGTGGAATACGTCATCCGCGAATCCGGTCGTCCGGCTTACTTCTCACCCGGTTCGCAGTGGGCCGTGCAGGGCATAGCCCGCAAGCTTTACAATGAGGGATTGGTGTATCGGTACAGTGAGGAGCCTTATGACAATGTTTCGGCAGCCCAACGTCATGTAGAGCGGGATTATCATTTCGATTACCTGACCGAGCCTGCTTTTCGTTTGGAGACATGGTGGTCGGGGAGCGAGATGTTGCTGCTGAACTACACGGTCATGTTGGGCCCGTTGGTGCAGTCGTATAGGGAATCGGGTAATCGGGAGCGTGCCGACTGGCTTTACCGGATATTGAAAGCTTCGGTGGAGAACGGCGGGTTTTCAGCCGCGAAGAAAAAGGAGTATTTGGACTATTTGGAGAAATGGCGGTAAAAATAAACTTCAGGCCGTCGTTGCGAAAACTATCGGACGAGGAATTGATGGGACGTGTGCGGCGAACGGGTGACGAAAAGGCTTTCGATGAACTTTACCGTCGTTATGCCCGACGCCTGCACGGCTTCTTCTTCCGTATGCTGGGACGGGAAGAGCAGTTGGCAGCGGACTTCACGCAGGAGCTGTTCTTGCGCGTATGGGCGGCAAGGGGGCGGTATGAATGCGGACGGGATCTATGTCCTTGGTTTTTCACGATGGCCTATAATCTGTGCCGGAATGAGTACCGTTTCCGGAATATTGCGGTCGGTTTTGCGGAAGAGGTGCGTGGCGGGCCCGAGACGTATGAGGAACAGCCGGAACTTCGGATGGATGTCCGGATGTTCGACCGCGAGCTTTCCGCATTGTTGGACAAGCTGCCTCCGGAACAACGTGTGTTGTTTGCTTTGCGTTATGAAGAGGAACTTACGGTACCGCAACTGGCCGAGGTAATGGGTATTCCGGAGGGTACGGTGAAATCGCGCCTCCATTATTTATTGCAATACTTAAGAAAGAAATTGAAGGTTTATGAAACACTTTGAGGAACAAGTCTCACAGGCAGCCGCACGGCTGCGGAATGAAGAAAACAGTCGTTTGCGTGTGCCGCGGAATCCACGTCGGTCCGGCGGCGTTTCCTGGGGATGGGTGGCTACGCCGGTGGCCGCCGTGGCCGGTCTGTTGTGGGGAGTGGAATTGGGACGGATGTCCGGTGAATCTTCGTTGCAGCAGGTGTCGCAGGTGATCGATACGGTGATACGCCGCGAGGTCGTGCGTGACACGGTTTATTCCGTTCGTCCCGAGAGCAAAGTCGCATCGTGGCAGGTCGGGGAGAAAGGCAAACGGAGCCGGGGGGACTGCGCCCGTTCGCCGGATATAGGTGGCAAGCCGGAAACAGGGACTAGGGACGAGACTTTACAGGCGCGGACGGGGAAATGTGTTTTGGAAGACGGCATCGACTATTCCATGCTTTGGGAAGCTGTGAAAGCAGGTAAGTGACATCTTAAAGTGGATTTTTCGGTATATATTTCGGTAAAAGTCCTCTTTTTACCGTATTTTCTTTGGTTTTCATACGGACTATGGTAACTTTGTCTTCACTAATTGCCAAGTGTATTAATAGTATTTATAATTCCAAAAAAAGAAAGAGAATAATAATGAAGAGAAATCTACTTTTATCCACTTTGTTGCTGGCTTCGGCTTCGATGGCAGCGCAGGGTTTTGACGGTTCGTTCGACGAGCTTGGGAAACTTGTTATCCTGATGGAAAGACGGCAGTAGGTACGCAGCCGAAGGGTTGGATGGCATCCAGCGTGTGCAAAAACTTTATTATCACGATTACAGAAGAACTTGTGGCTCCGGATGCCGACCGTATGGAGGAGGGCAACGGCCATTCCGTTAAGATGTGGAACAACTATGTAGGAATGTTGGGTATTGGAGCAACGGCGCCGGGATATATAACATTAGGTACATCTTGGGCGTATGGTGATGTGACGAATGTGGGCAAACCGGAAGATACCAGTGATGGAGGCTCGTATGGGGGGATTGAATTCACTTCCCGTCCCGATTCATTGGTGTTCTATGCAAAGCGTACGCATGCGCAGGAAGCACCTGCAAACGGTTCCTTTAACTCGAAAGAGAAAGCCATGGCCATCTTTTATTCTTGGACTGGAACTACTTCTTCCAAAGTTATAACCGGAATGAGTAATGCGCCGGTGGAGATAGATATGATAGACCGGGAAAAAGATATTTTAGGCATGCCTACGGGTAGTGAAGTGACAGGGGATGCTAAATTGGTGGCTTCTGTAGAATATCCCATCGAGGGTGACATTGAGAATTGGACGCGTCAGTCTGTGGCTATTGATTATAAGTCGGATGGGAATCCGGAAAAGATGAACATCATATTCTCGGCTTCCGATTATTTCAATCGTTCGGAATTGGGTACGGGTAATGCCCTTTATGTAGATGATGTGCAGTTGGTGTACAATTCACGTCTGAAATCTCTCGTAGTAGACGGCAAGGAAGTGAACGGATTCTCCGACGGTGTGTTCGATTACCAACTGCCTGCCGACTTGCAGGGTAAGGACATCGTGGCTACGGCTTTCGGTAAGGACGCGACAGTGGAAACCGTTACGGAAGGCAATGTGACGACCGTTACGGTGAAGGATGAAACGGCTATGGGTGAGAAGGTAAACACTTACACTTTGACGTTTAAGGGAGTGAGTGCCGAAATCCAGTTGCCTGCCGAGATTCCGGCGTTGACTTATGGCGACGAGGTGGATGGTTTGGGCTTTATTTCCAATAATACTAAGGACGCTTTGGCATACAGCTTCTCCAAGGAAGGCGTGCTCGAAGTGGGCGAAGACGGAAAGGTTCGTGCCGTCGGTGCGGGCGAGGTCGTAGTGACCGCCAGCCAACCGGGCAGCGATGATTTCACTCCGGCTGAATCCGAACCCATGACGTTGACGGTGGCCAAGGCTCCTCTTCAAGTGTCGTTGGCTGAAGATTCATGGACTTGGCGTGGTATAAATGTGTCCTCGTACAATATGGAAGATGGCAAATGCCACTATGCTTTCGTTTATGACGGGTGGAAATGGAACGATGCCGAGAAAGACGCTTCTGAGATTTTGTCCAAGGTGCCTACGGTATCGGCTTCTGCACCTAAGGAAGCCGAGGCTGTCGGTAGTGAACGTGCGGCAAAGTTGAGTGGCGGTGAAGCCGCAAACTATGAACTTAAACTGCCGGAAACTGCGAAGATCAAGGTGGTGAAGAACAAAGTGGGCGTATATCTCAAATATGGTAACAATACTTTGTCATCGGCTTATGACAGTGAACGATATCGTACAGTCAAAGTTGCGGTGGGGCAAGATGAGTATTCTTTTACTGTGGGATATGCTGATGCTGTGTACGATGACGAAGAGGTGTTGGCCGGCATGGAAGTTTTGCCGGAAGCGGTGTGCGATGTGAACAAGGACGCTGCCATCGGTGCGGAATTCCCCGTTTCTGTCAAACTTCCGGAAGGAACCTCTTTTGAGAACTTCGATCTCATTAGCATAGTGCCCGAGACGGCCAAACTGGTTATGGCGGCTAATCCCGGTATTACGGTGACTGTGCCCGAGAAAGTCGTTTATGGAGATGAATTCACGTTGGTTTCCAACGAACATGGGATTACGTATGGTAGCACGGTCTTGACAGCCGGAGTGGTGAGCATGACGAGCAAAGGCGTGGTTACGGCAAAGAAGGCAGGCAAGGCCGAGTTGGTGGTAACGACGACTGCCAAGACAGTAGACGATACCGAGTACGGAGCTACTGCCACAAACGTGTCGTTCGACGTAGAGAAAGCGCCGCTTACGGTTACGGCAAAGGATGTGAAGATTACGATGGACGACGAACTGCCTGTCACCTACGAATTAGTCTACGAGGGTTGGATAGGCAAAGATACGGTGGAGACTGTCTTCGAGGTGGCACCTGTGGCTCAACCTGAACTTCCGGCCGAACTTGTGCCTGGTACGTATCCTATCGTGGTGAAAGTAGAGACGATGCCTGAGAACTATGAAGTGAAGACCGTGGATGGTACGCTGACAGTAGAAAAAGGCAGCGGCGTGGCTTCGGTAGACAAAGAAAGCACGAATGTGACTTATGCCAATGGCAGCCTCTACGTTCCGTGCGGTGGACGTGTGGAAATATACGCCTTGACAGGAGCTTTGGTCGGTCGGTATGAAGGCACTGTTATTCCGGTAGCTTTGCGTACCAATACATTATACATCGTGAAGACCCAAAAGGGTGCTTTCCGTTTGTGGGTGAAATAAGTTAAGACGTGTCGGCTTTAGATGCCGTACACGTATAATAATCCCCTTATTCTTTTCCTTTCCGGATTGGAGAGGATGGAATAAGGGGATCTTTTTTTAGTCGCGGCGTTCGTTATACACGCCTATTTCATTCAGGTACATGCGTTCGTTTTCGTTCTTCTTGGTGAAAGTGACTTTGACTTTGTTTCCCCAGACTTCATCGAAGCGGTGCACTTTTACTTTTCCGTCTTTCGGAGTCACGGGAATCTCATGCCAAACTCCGTCTTTGAGGTAGTGTACGCGATAGCTGCTGAAACTCTGGTTGTCATCCACCAATGAAATCATGTTGAACGGGCGCGTACGCTCAAATTCCACTTCGTACCATGGTTCTTTGATTCTCGGATTGGAATGCCAGGCCGAGCCGAAGTTGTCGTCGTTTCCGAAATCCATGATGAAGGATCGTAACTCCAACTGGAATTGACCGGACGGTGTTTGGCGATGTTTTCTGCCGTAATCGGACGTTCGTATTCGCCCAACGTCATTTCGCCACCTTCTTTTCCTTTCCAAAGGCGGCCGATTTCCTTCAACGCCTCCAAGGCATTGTCGTCAATCAGTCCGTCCCGGTTGGGTGACACGTTGAGGATGAAGGTGCAGTATGCTTTGTTGAAAGGTATCAGGTTCTCGTTGACGATCCATTCGGGCGATTTCACGTCCGTTGTGGGGAAGTCGCTTTTCCAGAACCACGACGAGTTCAGCGGCAGGCACGACAAGGCCGGCATCCGGTTGGTGTCTTTGGAGATGTGTTGTCCGGCATTCTGTTCGAAGGACTTGATGTCGGTGTAGAACAATGCGTCCTGTGGGTATTTGGCAGAGTTCAGGTCCATGACGAGGCAGTTCGGCTGGAGCTGTTTGATGAAGTGATAGATGTCGTCGAACGGGACTTCTTCGTATGAAATGCGCGACCAAGGAGCGTCCCAACCGTCGATGATGAGGGCGGAAATGGGGCCGTAGTTAGTCAGCAGCTCCTTCAACTGGTTTTAATCAAATCGATATGATTGCGGTTGATAAATCCCGGACGTAGACGATGGTGCGTGTCGAGGATGGAATAATATAACATCACGTCCAACCCTTTTTTACGGAAAGTGTCTACGTATTCCCGTACCACGTCACGTTTCAGGGGGCTGTTCATGACGTTGTATTCCGTAGTCTTCGTGTCCCAGATGCAATAACCACTGTGGTGTTTTGTGGTCAGGCATCCGAATTTCATTCCCGCACTAAGGGCTGCTTCGGCCCATTGGTTACAGTCCAGTTTCTTCGGGTAGAAGGTTTCGGCCGGCATGTCGGGGTCGGGCCAGTCTTCGTCCACAAATGAGGGCATATTGAAATGGATGAACATACCGAACTTCTCGTTGACGAATTTCTGTTGCATGGCTTTCAGGTTGTCTTGGGCAAGGACCGAGCCACACACTGCACAGGCTAACATGAGCAGCATGCTTCTTAAACTTTTGTACATAAATGATGAATGTTTTTAATGGTTATAAAAAAATAGTTTCTTTCTCAAGCAAAGGTATGTATTCCGAGGCTTTCAAAAAGTTGATGGATGCTTCAAATAATGTAATAGCTGCACCAAAACGGGGAAAGAGAAAAAGAAACGTACACTTCCGGCTGTTGGATAATGTGGTTTTATCTGCGGAAGTGTACGTGAATCTGTTTGTGAAAGCGGTTATAAGACTACTTTGAAAGTTTGTGTCTTATGTCCTATGTCGGCTTTTATGAGATAGACCCCGCATCGGGGGATATCGATTGTTCCGCTGTCGTCGACTGTCATGTGGGAGATGGTGGTGCCGGTTTCGTCCATGACGGTCAGGGTTGTACTTTCGTTCACATGGTAATGCAGTTTGCCGTTTGCACCATATATCCGGACGCCGGGGAGCATATATTCCTCTACGGAACTGCCGGACGGGTCGAAACGGGACAGTGTGAACGCTCCGCCCCTCTTGCCGTTGTCGATGGCCTGTACGCCCCATTCATACGTGGCTTCCTCGTCATCTATGTACATGGAGTAGGCGGTCGTCGAGATTTGTCCCGAGATTTCCCCAGTTTTGATGAAACCGGTCTGCACGTCTGCCGGCACGGTCATGAAGAATTTGTCTGAACCCGACTTTTTCAAATACAGGTTGTACTGCAAGGCTTCTTGGGGAGTGACGTCGTCCGAAGCTGCGTCCCAACTGAAAGTGACCATCTTTGTGGCTTGGTCGTAGACGGCTTTCAGGTTTTGGGGAGCGGTGGGGGCTTCGTTGGGGACGGCTCCCTCGTCGGACGACGTATTCCGGTAAAGTTCGGTGGCGCATTCGCGTGAACATACGTCGCTATGTGCCCATCCCATGTTCCAGGCATCCAGATAACCGTCGTTGTCGAAATCTATCAAGTGGTTATTACCATGGGTTACACGATCGAATGTCCAAGGAGATGCCGTGTCGTACCATCCGCCGCAAGGCTTGAAGCAGAAATCTCCCCGGTTCAGATAAAGCCAAGTCGTGATTTCATGGCTTTCGCCGTGTCCGCCTGCTAAGATGTCCGGCAGTCCGTCATGGTTCACGTCGCCGAACGAGGGGGTAGCTCCGTCCACTCCTTCAAATCCGCAGAACAAATCGTCCAACATTTCAAATGTCCGTCCGCCTTTATTGCGGTACACATAGAATGATTTGGCATTTTGCCCTTTCGTGGCAGAGTACCCGGTGACCACGATGTCCGTCCACCCGTCGGCGTTCAGGTCGCAGGGGAAACAAGACGAATCGTATGATCCGTACAGGTATTGCCCGTTTCAGAGAAAGTACCGTCGCCATTGTTCCAGTAGATGCGGAGATTGCCTTCGCCCGGGCCGTAACCGGATGAAATGATATCCAGCCAACCCGTCGTTGTCCATATCGGCAAAATGTACCGAACCTCTTGATAGCCCCGTGAAGGGTTTGTCGCCGTCCAGAGGGGTTTCTTGTCGGATGAACCCTTTCCCTTTGTTGTTTTTATAGAGGTAAAGCACGCGCCGGTCGTGGTGTACGACGGGCTTGCCGTTCTCATCCGTGATTCCGTCTGTGTCTTCGTAGTCATCCAGTCCGGCGATGACGAGGTCAAGATAACCGTCTTTGTCATAATCGCCCACGGAGACGTAGTGGCGCGACCGTCCGCCGTCCAGCGAACCGTAGATAGGAGAGATTCCCATGAGATTGCTTTCCGGTGTGGCTTGATTTACTTCTTCAAAGACATATTTTCCGTCCGGTCCGATTCCTTTGTTCTCGTACAGATAGGCGACCACATCGTTGAGGTCGTTTTCATAGTCCATAGATTTTACTCCGGGTACGAACAAGTCCATTAAGCCGTCGTTGTTGTAGTCGAACCATGTGGGGCAAGCATAATATACCACATCGAAGGGACTGTCCAGCTTCTTGAATGTTCCGTCTTCTTGATAGTCATACAGGGCGGAGAACTTTTTCCGCGAGGTTATCCGTTGGTGTTCGTTGTTGCCGGAATAAGTGACTTCCAGGAATCCGTCGTTGTCGTAGTCGCCCCAAGCCGCGTCGGAGCGGTCGGTAGAGTGGAGGAACTGTCCGCGGACGATGGCCGTGGCCGCTTGTTCGGCTGGCACGGGGTATTTCACTTTTTCAAATACCGGTTCTGTCGGATTGCCCGGTTCCGGAAACTCGGTAAAGTCTTTGTTCGTGAATTCGTCGTACACCTCTTTATAATGGAAATCTGTGGCTGAAAATGCGAGATGCCCACGTCTACGATTTGGTCGTAACCGGTTTGAATACATTTCACGGCTATCAGGTTCCAACTGTTCGGTTTGAGGGTCTGGCGTGCTTCGTCGGAAATGTCGTAAGGAATGTAATTGGAAACAGAACCTTTTTTCGTGGCAGCCCAACTCCGTTGATATAGATGAAGATGTCGTCGTCATGATAAATCATGAAGCGCATGCAGTCGATCATTTCTTGGGTGACATCGCCCAAGTAGAACCAGCGGCGCAGATAGATTTGCTCAGTTGTCCATGGTATTGAAATGATGCCTTGAGTAGTCCATACGGAACTCCTACCGAACGCTGCGGTACCTTTGGGCCACAGGCTGTCGTCGAACTCTTTGGCGAACCAATATCTCGGTGCATTGTCTTCGGTGATGAACTTCCATTTGTATTTATGTTCCTTAGCGGTCGATACGACGGTCTGTACTTTCACATCACTATGAGGCATATTGATGCACTCTAATATTTTGTTTTTCAAATCCCCTGTGGGTGAATATGGTTTCAATATGCGCCGGTCATAAGTGTAGATGCCGTTTTTCTCAATTTCCACGTCCGACAACTGTGTGTAAACGGCTGCATTAAGCCCATAATAATAATGGTCTTTGATTTTGTCTGCCAAGTCGTTGAACATGACAGTAAAGTCTTCCGGTGTTTCCACTGTCGTGTAGCCGAAGTCACCGCCCGGCCAGATATGTCCGGGTACTTTTAGTGTGATGCCCCCGTATTCGCCGTTGACGCAAGCACGTTTTTGGTCGATCGGACAAGATGGATAAGGATAGCTGTGAGAGTCCTTTATGTCACCGATTTCGGCATCGTTCCATCCGCTGGCACAGCAGACAAGGCTTTGCGGACTGACTTTGTCGATGACTACTTGCGTCATCCGTTCGGTGTCCGAACTGTCCACCTCATGATCTACA
>ENA-OQDM01001110-OQDM01001110.1-human-gut-metagenome-genome-assembly--contig:-NODE-1110-length-11794-cov-1.115540_pt1 | contig 11794 bp, 17 predicted proteins | sample MGYA00242772_ERZ504605 | MGnify/ENA primary metagenome ERZ504605 (study PRJEB26092, sample SAMD00036348) | human gut metagenome | host: Homo sapiens | study: EMG produced TPA metagenomics assembly of... | reverse complement strand
ACAAAAGGAATAACTGTACCACTGTTCAATTTAAAAGGCTGTTGGCGAAAATTGGTAAGGGGTATTATTTATCGTAATTATGATATGGATGAAACTGGTAATCCGTTTCGCAAAGTAAAATTCAAGCGTGAACAGACGGAAAGAACATATTTGGAGATAGACGAAATTCGCAAAATCCAAGATGTAAAAATTGCGGCTGCAAAGTCCGTTATACGATGCACGGGAATTATTCTTATTTGAATGTTATACGGGTATTAGAATATCTGACATACTTACTTTGAAATGGAAGAATGTCGCCAATGATAAAATATCAATCCGTATGCGTAAAACGGAAAAGCCATTGGTTGTTCCCATGAATGACTTTGTAAAGGCGGTGTTGGACAAAAGACGTGCAATCGTTGAAAATAACGGTGGACAGATACTTCCCGATAAGTATGTATTTAATATATTGAAAGTGGATGTGGATGAAGTAAACGCACAAGTTGCGTTGAACGCAATAAGTTCTGCAACTGCAATCATAAACAAACAACTGAAAAGAATTGCGGAGAAAGTGGGTATAGAAAAGAACATTTCCACTCATGTCGGACGGCATTCGTATGCAACGGCATTGCTGACAAGTGATATTCCTTTGCCAGTGATAAAAGAAATGCTTGGTCATAGTGATATAAAAGTAACCCAGATTTACGCAAAGGTGGTGGATAGCAAAAAGAATGAGGTAGTGAACTGCTTAAATAGATTGTATCATGGATAATTCAAACTTGTTTCTGACGTCCGAAGATGTTGCTACCATATTAAGGGTAAGTAAACGCACATTGCAAAATTACCGTTCCGAAGGGAAACTGATGTATTACAAAGTTAGTCCAAAGGTAATTCGCTATCGTGTGGCAGATGTAGTTGAGTTTTTGAAACAGAGTAATTGTTGCTCTTATCAGAAAGATAGAGTGAACGAACTTATAAGAAAGTGCTTGGTAAAACTGTAATTACAAATGGAGTAACTATCATGAGAGGTCGTATTATTTATTGCGTCCTCTCATTTCTTGTAAAACCCATAGCAACCTCAAAAAGCTATTTTTGACACACCAAATTTTCGGGGACTTATATGGTCAAATCTTATTGCGTGGAAAAATATGCTTGAAGTCCTTTTGTTATAAGGGAAATACTATATTCCCGATATGACAGCTTACCCATAGCAACCATGAGAAAATGGGGTAAAAATGCGGTTGTATAAAAAACTATGTTTAACCTTACAGATAGCTAAGTGGCATAAGCAAGAAAGAATAAGGTGTTAAGAAAGCAAGCCCCCCATTAAATGGAAAATAGAATTTTAGCGATTTGCGGTAGTTCGCTTAAATACAGAATAGACTGTAAGGTGAGATATTTTTTATCTTTATCCCGATAACTGATTTATCTTTTTTGTACCTTTGCATAAACAAAATCAGATAATTAAGAAACAGACAGTAACGAATAACATACATATTAGTTAAAAGCATTAGCTTTTATTCTGCTTCTAAAAATCGCCAAAATTGAAGCTGTCAAGAGTAAAGTGTTAGTGCCCATGCTTGTAGCGTGGGCTTTACTCATTTGACAGCAACGGTGTTTGGCGATACCTTAGAAGCGAATGTAGTTTAGCTCACGTTTTTTATGGAAATTAGAGTGCCAAATACCGAGGAAACCATTCGTATAGAACGTACAGGGCAATTCCAGTTTTAAGCAGGTTGTTACAGATTTGCTGATAAACGTTGTTTGTGATAGTATAGTGGCAGCAAAGAATTATATTGAAAAAACTAAATATACCACATTCTGTTTTGGAGAATTGCAAATGCACTCTATAATCATTCCTGCTTTGGCTAAAAACACAGACTGTTTTATTCTTGAATATCCAATAGAAAGAAAGGTCGGGAAAGAAGATCATTTTGGACGTGTTGATTATTATTGTCGATGCAATGTGGACAAACGGAATGAATATCATTTATTTATAGAATTGAAAAGCAATAAACAGTCTTTGCCTTTTAATAAATATAGAGAAGATAGTATTCGTTTTTGGAAAACCGCATACAGACAAATCTGTGGAATAGGTCAAGAAGTTAAGGTAAACAGAGCTTTTTATACAAAACCAATAATTCGTGTTTGTATAGAAACAATCGTCCTATATGCTCATAAAACAAAAAACATAACTACGTCAGACATTGATGCGGCTATAAAAGTGGCACAAAATGATTTTTGCCATAGGAATATCAATCCCAATCTAATTGTTTTATGGAAATGTAGTGATAAACTTATAGAGATGGCTAAAGACGAATGGAGCGAGGAACGCAAAATGTATGGTATCATTTTTATATGTCATATAATGGAGCCTATTTCTTCTCGCTAATAGGGCATGTTTTATGTTATTTAATTTATAGCCATAAAGTTTTTTGAGAAGTCAATTATTTCCGTATTGTTTTGATTGATGTATTTTTGCAGTTATCTAAAAATAGATAACCGTAGCATGATAGACCGAATAACAATCTATATTGAAGATGTAGAACTTGATGATGTGAAAGACCGTCTTGGTTTATCTCCATCGGGAGTGGCCAAAGATGAAAGTTTGATATATGCTTCGTCCATAAAAAATCTGAAGTTTGAATACAAAGTTAGAAGATTAAACATTATGGGGTCTTTACACAAATATGTGAAAGGAGATAATTATTCCCTGTTCACCTACGAAGAAGCGAAAAACGTGTTGCTTGAATTATCCGACATTATTGGCATACCCTTAAATCGGTTTGTTGTAACCAGTATAGAATTGGGGGTAAATATACAGTTGGATAATGATGTGACATGTTATCTGCACACAATTCATAGCTATAAATCGAATAGTTTTATTCCTATGACACCATTAAAAGGTACAAGTAAGTTAAAAGGGAGCAAATGTGTGTTTTCTGAATACTCCATAAAGTTTTACGACAAGACATTTGAAGCGATGAAGAAAGGGCGGATAAAGCGGGAAGAAGTCCCTGCTAATTTATTGCGCTATGAAATCCAACTTTCTCGCAAGCAACTGAAAAGTTTAGGCTTTACAAATGTGACTGGACAGAATTTATTAAGCCCTTTGCATTATACACGCTTTAAGCGTTTGATGAAACGGATATTTGATAAAATCATTTTTGATGATACGGTAGATTATACGGGCTGTTTGGAAGATGATATAAAAAAGCATATATTTGCTATGTCTGACAAATACGGTTATTATCTCCAGTGCCTAAAAGATTATTTCGGAGAAACTGAATACCGTAAGGAAAGGCGCAGGACAAATGAATTGCTAAAAAGAATGTCCTCACTTCCGAAAGGTGGATTGGAAACCGAACTAAAATCCAAATTTGAAACAGTCATTTCTAAAATATAACCGGGAACGTAAATTTTCCATGCTCCAATATATAGGAATAGATAATAAGTATAGTAATTAGAATATAGTAAATCTAAGAATATCTACTAATGTAGGATACTTGCTAATGATGTTCTTTTTTATGGTGGTATAAGTGCGGTATGTATCAAGTACATTAAAGTATAGCAATTCAAATGCACTGCTTTCGATATACGGTACATCTTTTTTATATCCCGAAACAAAGGAACATCCAGTACGTTTAATAAAGTCCGTGATGTTCCTTTCCGTTGTGTTGAGTGTTGAACAACTTCCGAAATGAATAATTTTGCCGTGTAATTTGCCCTCTAACACATCGGCAATCTCTTTTAGTGTGATATACTCATTACCGAAATAAATGCGGTTCTTGCGCCCGTGATACGCTATATATAAAACGGTGTAATTTGAATATCGTTTTTGCGTGAATGTATGCAAGCCATTTATAAAGTCTTCTTTGGTAGGGCACTTGCGATAAATGTATTTGGTCTTAGAGAAAGTGAATAATAACTCTAATATGGGTCTTATACTCTGATTGCTGTGCGGATGTTTGTTCCAATTACCCTCTAAACAGTAAATGTACCGTTGTTTGGTTTCCGCACTTGTCATATACTTACATCAAAAAACAATCGGTAAAACAACATCGCTTTTTGAAATGCCAGTGCAAACCGCTTAAAACATTCGATTTTCCGCTAATATCCATTTTCATACTCGCTTTTCCTTGAATCGTGGTGCAAAGTTACGAAAAAGTCTATATCTTTGCAATATAAATGGTTGATAAACAGATATTTAATAATAAAACTTATGAATGTTTTACCATTGTTTTACCCCGGAAAAGCAAAAAACGCTGTAACTTGTTCAGTTACAACGTTTCGTGAATTTTTAAAAGTGGTGCCACCAGCAACCGAAAATCGGTTTGTATAGCACTATTTTTCAATAAGTTATATCTTTATTACGATGTTAGTCCCTTGAATAAGGTTTTCACAACTTTGCACCGTTCAACACAATTTTGTGTTTCAGGTTCGATTTCTGCGTGCAAAGGTAGGCATTTATTTGGAATTATCAATATCTCCAAGAAGTTTTTTTAGCCTTTAGTATATTTTCAAATGCTACATTACCTTCTATGGAAACGAAAATAAAAACATTATTTACTGAATAACAAATATTTAGAGAATTCATAAGAATAAAGGGTAACGATATAGAAATGAGCGAAATTCTCTAATTTGCCTTATATTTCCATTGTTCCAAATAACTTTTTCACAAATATAGCACATTTTTTCGCATGAATATACTTACTACTAAGTAAAATCAATTATCTTTGCGGCATGAATGATACAAGAAATGAAATAATTCGTTTGGGAAGTGAATTAATCCGCTCTATCGGATATAATGCTTTTAGCTATGCTGATATATCCAAAGCATTTGGGTATAAAGAATGCGGCAATTCATTATTATTTTCCTTCTAAATCTGATTTAGGTGTGGAAATCATTCAACGTAACATTTATGCTTTTAAAGAATTGGTGGATAGTTGGAAAAAGCTGGATTATAGAAAACAATTCTATAATTACGTTCACATGCACGATAGTTTTGTTGAAAATCATTGGGTTTGTGTGGTTGGAGCACTTTCGCCCTCTTTTGATACATTACCTGAAAATATGCAGAAAAAATTACGAGAATTGGTGAATCTTATTCTTAAATGGCTTACAGACTTATTGGAAGTTGGTTTGCAAACCAAAGTTTTTTCATTTAATGAACAGCCACAAATTAAAGCATATATGGTTCATTCAGCCTTACTATCTTCTTTGCAAATGAATAAAGTTCTTAGAAATGATGTATATAAGTCAATTCAGGCAGGATTATTAAGCATTTAATTTTTTTGCCCTAATAACTTACTTACTAATAAGTATAAATATGAATGCAATAATTAATTCGATTGGGATTTATCATCCAAAACAAAAAGTGTATAATTCGTTTTTTGAGAAAAGATTAGAAACTTCTGATAAATGGATTAAAGAAAGGACAGGCATAGAGAGTCGTTTTTTTTGCAGCTACGGATGAATATACAAGTGATATGTGTATAAAAGCTGCATTAAATCTTTCATCTGTTTACAATAAAGATTTAAGCGATGTTGATTTTATAATAGTTGCTACTACAACTCCAGACCAAATTGTTCCAAGTGTCGCAAGCCAAGTTCAAACACGTTTAAAAATTCCACATGCAGGAGCAATAGATATATCATCTGCCTGCGCTGGATTTTGTAATGGTTTAATATTAGCAAAGGGATTGATTGCCGCAGGAACTCATAAGAAAATTTTAGTTTTTGGAGCTGATACATTGTCCAAAGTAACAGATTTTACAGATAGAAATACCTGCATATTATTTGAAGATGCAGCAGGAGTAGTTATTGTTGAACAATCAGAAGAAAATTGTTTATTAGAAACAATAACAGAAACAAATGGAGAATTTGGAAAAGACCTTTACCTAACAAATCAAAAAAACTTAATTAATGATGAAGAGGTCATTGCTAATAATAAGCTACATCAAAATGGAAGAGTTGTATATAAATGGGCAATACAAACATTATCGTATGGGTTAAAATCTTTAGCAAGAAAAAATTGTATCGCCTTAGATGAAGTGTCGTTTTTCTTGCCTCACAGTGCAAACTATAGATTGTTAGAAGCAGTGTTTCATGAATTAAAAATACCTATGGATAAATGTTTAGACAGTGTTAGAGAATATGGGAACACCTCTGCCGCTTCTATACCTTTGGCATGGTATAATGGTATTATGAGTGGAAAGATACAGAAAAATGATATTTTATTACTTATGGGATTTGGGGGTGGTTTTACTTATGGTGGTATTGGCATTAAAAATCAGATAGAAAACAAATATGTATGAATATGTTTTTAATATATGGATAATGTATTACAACAGAGATTTTTTCAGCTATTGTTGGAATGCTCACAACGCAATGTTTCCAAATATGAATTAGTGGAAGCACTTAACGAATTGGCTACACATGTAGCCAATTTTAGTATTAATGAACAGGATTACAGCGTTTTGCTCCGCTATTTTTCTTTTGGTTTACACCGTCTTAAATCGTACCGTGTACGGTTTAAGCAAGAAAAAAATACCCTATTTGCATCTAATTGATGAAGCAATAGGACTTTTAAACACCGAAATACGTCTTATAGAGTGGCGTATCAAGTACCCGGAACAACTACAGCAACGTGCTAATAAGCAATCTCTTTCCCCTCTTTTTCTCGCAGACAAAACAACCCTTATCAACATCATGGAAATGGTAAGCGGTTTGTTCCTCTCAAAAGACATCGTATATCAGAACGGAAAGCCTGCCTATTTGGTCGATTTATCCAAAGGGTTTGAATGGCTGTTCAATATCAAGATAGGCGACTGTTACCAAAAGCATGAGGACGTGATAAAACGAAAGCCGGGCAAACTGACCGGATTTCTTGATGGATTGGCAGAACTTATCAGAAAGGAACATGACAAGAAAGGGTATAGATAATCAGTTACTTATGATTTATTTATAGGGGATTCCATTAGTTCCCCCGTAATTTCTTTGCGTCCGTTTTCTGAACTTTGCTTCATCAATCGATTGACAAACCATAATGTATAATCAGAAAAATGAAGCAATCATGTATATAGACAATGACGATTTCAGCGTATGGATGCAGAAGCTGTACGCCAAACTGGAAGAACTCTGCAAGGATGTACGGGTACTGCGCAATGCCGACAGGGTACTGCCCGAAGATGACAACCTGCTGGATAATCAGGACTTGTGCCTGTTGTTCAAAGTGAGTATCAAGACCCTGCAACGTTACCGGGCTATCGGTGCGCTGCCATACTTCACAATCAGCGGAAAGGTGTACTACAAGGCTTCCGATGTCCGGGAGTTCATCAAGGAGCGGTTTAGTGTTACCACCTTGCGCCAGTTCGAGAAAGAACACTGCACGAAGAAAAAGAAGTGAATTAAAAAGCCGGGGGCGGTTCTGCTCCGGCTTTGCTTTGGTTTATGGCTTGCCCAACTTGTCGGCTTGCTCCTTTAGCTGTTTGGCTTGCTCGTTTAACAGCCTTGCCCGTTCCAACGCTTCCGCCTGTTTCCTGCTACGGTATTCGAAGCCTTTCACCGAATCGGTCAGGCTTCGGATGAAAGCGTTATCCCGTTCCCGGCTGAACTTCGTTTCCAGCAAATCAAGGTTGCTGCCGTCTGCTTTTCCTTTCATCAGGATATAGCGGTATTTTATATCGTTGTCCTGTAACCGCTGCATCCGTTCCGTAAAACGGACATTCAGGATTAGCGAAGTGATACAGATAATAATCCCTGCTGAAAGAAGAAAGAACTTAGGTTTCAAATAGGGAGTTACCCGGTATGTCAGTTTGCCGTACCATGAAACGGACGTTGCTTCTCCAGTCGGTGTATCATCAGCCGGGAACAACACTTTTAACCGCTCCTTGAAATATTGGTGAGAGGTCACGATAAGCCCCTTTATATCTTCAAGGTCTTGTTTTTGGCTCTCGGACTGCCCTTTTCTGATATTGCCGATTTGGTTTAGAATCTCCTGCACCGTGTTTTCAGGGATGCCGGATTTGCCCTGCATTTCCGAAATGCGCTGTTCGATAACGTCCAGTCGGTTAATCGTTTCCTCCCGGCTGGCTGGCTTTACCTGCTTCTCCTGCCGTTCTTTCAGTTCCGTGACCATAGAGAGAAGCCCCTCCAAAATTAAGTTATCTTCCATATTCCTATAATTTTAAGTGTCGTTTCTTTTTCTTCTTTTTTCTTTCACCGGGATTGTCGGGTGTATCATCAGCCGGAGAGGATGAAGCGGAGAACAGACCGCCCAAGCCTGCCAGTAACGGACTGTCAGCTTTGCCCGGTGTCTGCGCTGGCTCCTGAACAGGTGCGGAAATCGTCTGTTGGTTGTTTCGGGCAGTGTTCAGCCCTGCATCCCCAAAACATTTATCCAGTTTGGAGAAACTGAAACTGCGGTCTATCTCCGAGCCCTTGAACGTGTATTCGCCTTTGGTAAAGGATATGCCTGTATCTCATCTGTCTGCCCCTTTCGCTTGAATAGGATGGTGATACCCTTTTCCGCCAACCGCTCCTGTAACTGCTGCCAGTTTCGGGATTTGCCGATTTCATTCTTTACAGCCGTGTAAATCTCGTATTTCGACTTGTCCGGCTCTTTCAGGCGGTGCTGCTTTACCCGTTCCTTGCCACTGGCGAAGTAAAGACCGTGTTTGGCTTTCAGCTTCTTGCACGCCTGCCCGTTGCGGTACATATCGTTCCTGTCCGAAATGGTCTTGCCGTTGTTGTCTATGCGGTTGAACACGATATGCACATGTGGATGCTCCCGGTCTTGATGGCGCACGATGATATACTGCGTATCGGTGATTTTCATTTCACGCATATATTCCTGCGCAAGCTGTACCATTTTCTCATCCGTCAGCTTGGGGGCATCCACCGCCGAATAGCTTAGCGCAATATGTCCGACAGGCTTTTTCAAGCCGGGATTCATCCCGGTCTGCATACAGAAGCTGCGGATGATGTCGCCCCGGCTTTCCGTCAGCACCCCGTCTGCATGGAGCAAAGCCGCCTGTTCCTTGCCAAGCACATAGTTCACGCAACCCTTAAACCCTCTTCCCTTTTTTATTTTTCCAATCATCCGACAACTGGTTTATAATTTCGACAATCCCGTTTTTGAGTTTTACCAACTCCACCGCCACAAGCGCAAACCCTCCGGCGTTCGCCCGGTGTGCCAACTGGTTGAGGTTGTTGGCTTCCCCTGCCAGCTTGCGGATGGTGTCCGCATCCTGCCTGTTCAGCCGGGGTATGACCTCTGCCGACACGACCGCCTGCCGGACATACTCACTGACACGCAACCCGGCTTCCCCGGCTCGCTTCCTGATGGCGTAATACTGCAACTCGGTCAGCTTCGTGCTGACTACCCGGTTCTGCTTGTCTATCCGGCTTTTTGCCGGGCGACCTCCCGTTTTGTCCCTTATCTCTGTCATACGTTTTTACTTTTAGCTGGTATCTTAAAAATTGCGACCAACGGGAGAAATTTTCTTTGCTGTCAGGCAAAGCAAGGTGTTTCGGTTTACCGAAACATAACCTTGCTCTCCCTAATCACACAGCCTGCCGTTGGTTCATGCCGCCAGTCTTGCAGGTCACATCCTTAGCCCTCTTTTTCTTTTTTCACCCGGATTTTGTCTGTTATCCTGCTCCGGCTGGGGCTTGTCGGTAACTGTCAAGTTTTGGGATTGTTTCACTTTAAGGCTACGCAAATAGTCGTTCAGGTCATTGTGACCGCTGTACAGGTATGATGCGTCACGGACACGCCATTTGTATTCCTGCCTTATGGCTTCAACCGCTTTCCTGCCTGCCTCGTCATTGTCAAGCATACAATGTATATGCCCGTAACCAGCCAACGGATATAAGGCTTTATCCGTGTTGGCGGTGGAGTTCAGGATAACGTAGTCCTGCCAGTCGGTGCAGGACATGTTCGGGCTTTTCTGTTGCCGGATAGTGAGGAACGAGAGGAAATCCAAAAAGCCCTCGAACACGAAACAGGTATCTCTCGGCTCTCCCTGCTGCCGTATATGGGTAATGTCTTTCGATGTGCTGCCCTTGAAACGGGGATTGCGGAGTTCGTAACCGCCTGAATCATTCCTGAACGCCAGCGCAAAATAAGGCTTGCCACCGATGCGGTAATACATTTCCTGCACGTATGGGGATGCCGTTCCGGGAGAAATTCCCCTTTCCTGCAAATAGCGCATGAGTGCCGGATTCTGTAAGGGCTGGATTCTGCGTATTTCTATCGGGCTGGCTGCTTGCCTTTTCGTGTCCCTTCCGGGCAGGTCTTTCCCGTGAAAGGAAAAAGAAGTGGTGTCACCCTGTTCCAATCGGCAGATAGCACCGTAGGCGTTGCACTGGTGTTGCTTCATTACAAGGTCGATGAGCGTCCCGCCCTCACCAGTTCCGTAGTCACACCATAAGTTGGCGTTATAATCCACCTTGAAACTTGGCGTGTTGTCCTCCCGTAAGGGGCTGCGGTACATCCCGTAACTTCCCTTTTCCGTGACGGGTTGGATTCCCAAAGAGTTCAGGTAGTCTTTGATACTGATATTGTTGGCTTCCTTGTAGGTCATAATCTTTATTTTTTGATGTTGATAAATTGCAGTAGCACAGTAAGAAGTCAGTAAGAAAGAAAGTTACTATGTTTCTGCGCATAATTCTTTTTCTTTCAGTGGATTATCCCTTATGCAGTAAGATAAGTAAGTTATTTCTTCAAAAGGAAATAGAAATACAGCCTTATATTCCTGCTTGCTCTTTTCTTGTTTTTCTTTTTTCATTAAATTCTCTGACATTTTTATCCTTTCATTATTCAATTCTACAAATTAGATCATTTTGTAACTTAATTCAATCTTACATACACAATATCATAACTTTCCTTATCTTTCTTTTTAATTATGTAACTTTTTTCTCCATCCTTCAACTTTTTTATATTCTTAGCATGTATCAAAGTTACTGCTTTCTGCATAATTTTTGAAATATTTTTCAAAACAAGATACATTTTCTTGTCAAAACCATTCACTGCAATCCTTATTATCAAAAAGCAGCTATAGCTCAACACCATAACTGCTTTTCTTTTTTCTTATTTACTTATAAGATTACACTTTTTTAATACTCACCATCAAAACACTCTATTCCCCACTGTTTTCATCCATCTACCATACATTTTCTTCCCATTCACCTTTTTATATGGTCTTATTTTCATATATATCTTCGATACTTTTCCGTTAAAGTTTAATTTTTTACTAGTGTATTTTTTTGAAACATCTATCACGATTTTCCCTTTAAATTTCTTATTATCACTGGCATAAAGCTGGTATCCGTCAGCGCCTTCTACTTTTGCCCAGCTGTATTCTGATTTTGTTTTTTGTTTCCATAATATTTTATGTTCCTTGCCACTGCTTTCGTTGCTGCATATTTAAAATTCTTACTGTATTCCAAACTTGTCTCGCCAATTAAGTCTAAATCGTCTCCACTAACATAAATGCCTCCGGTGTAATTTTCTTTGAATTACTCTCTATTACCACGATTCTCTTCATTGAATCATCATATGGTCCCTCGAACGCATTTTTATCAATTCTTATTATTGATTCAGGCACTGTAATTTTCTCCCATGGAATATTTGAAAACGCCTTTGATTTTATCACTTTTACATTCTTTCCAAATGCAATATTTACATCAATCTTGCTACATCCGTAAAATGCTTCTTTTTCGATATTCTCTACTGAATCAGGTATTTTTACATCAACAAGATTGCTTGACAATTTTTAAACATTCCCTCAGGAATAGTCTTCATTGTTT
>ENA-OQDM01001108-OQDM01001108.1-human-gut-metagenome-genome-assembly--contig:-NODE-1108-length-11803-cov-1.987753_pt1 | contig 11803 bp, 12 predicted proteins | sample MGYA00242772_ERZ504605 | MGnify/ENA primary metagenome ERZ504605 (study PRJEB26092, sample SAMD00036348) | human gut metagenome | host: Homo sapiens | study: EMG produced TPA metagenomics assembly of... | reverse complement strand
TTAATTTTTCAAAAATGCCCGCCACTGATATAATTTTGTTGCTCACCACCTGCAGAGGTGGGAGTCATCTCACATCTGATATAAGTCATTTACTGTAACGTAAAAACAACGAAATCGTCCGAAGACAATTTCGTTGTTTTTTTATTCTGCCTCTTTCACTGTATAGGTATTCTTCATCAATTCAAAACGGTCTTTCATCCCGGACGTCAGATACACGTTCTTATCCTCATCTACAAAGACTGCCTCCGCATTATATTTCTCAAGCAATTCTAATGCATCATCCATTCCAAGTACAAAACATGCTGTAGAAAGTCCATCTGCCAGAAGTCCGCTGTCACAGACAACCGTCACAGAGTCCAGACCATTCCACACCGGATATCCTGTCTTCGGATCAAGGATATGATGATATCTCTTACCATCTTCCATAAAGTATTTTTCATAATCACCGGAAGTCGAAAGGAATTCTCCACCCTCCAGTGTGATCGCACCAAGGTAATCGCCTCGACATCACGCGGATCAGTCACGGCAACTTTCCAGTCAGAACCATCCGGTTTCTCACCATAAGCCATAACACTGCTGCCGCCAAGGTTCAGGATCATTCCTGACACATCTTCCTGTGTCTTCAGAAAATCAGAAACTACATCACAGCCAATTCCTTTTCCGGTTGCTCCCAGATCCAGAGTAGCTCCTTTTTCCAGCGTTACCTTATCGCCATCCAGAGATACTTTCTGGTATCCCACATCTTTCAGAAGTTCATCCAGCTCTGACTGCTCCGGGACATGAGGATTTTCTCCTGTAATATCCCAGAGACGAATGATCTTTCCAATCGTTGGATCAAAAGCTCCATTCGAATCCTTCGCAAGCTGAAATATTTTTTCCAAATAGCCGGCAAGCTCATCTGAAACTTCCGTTGTTTCTCCCGATGCTGCATTCAGTTTCGCGATCTGAGAATCCTCATCCGTCCAGGAAAGATACTCTGTCTCAATATCCCGTATCTTCTGACCAATTGCAGTATTCAGGTCATCTCCTGTTGTATACAATGTTTCAGACACAACTGTATCCATTGCAAAATCGGTATTTGTATATTTCTGTACCTCTGTATCCGCCAGTACCGGAACTGCTGTCAATGCCGCGCAGAAAACTCCGCACAGCATGACAGCTGACTTCTTTTTTATCTTCATTCTTTCACCATTTCCCGCTCTTTTACCGGGCCAATCTGAATATTTTTACGTGGGCAGGTCACCTGGCAGGCATGACAGCAGATACATTCCCCTGAAAGCGGTGTATCTCCGTCAATCTCCAGATGTGCAGGGCATCTCTTCCTGCACAGTCCGCATTTTGAAGGGCATTTTTCCCTGTTTCTGTTAAACAGTGCAGACGGAAGGATCGGCATCATTGCAAAAACTGCTCCCATTGGACAAAGGAACTGACAGAAAAATCTTTCCTGTGTACACATTCCGATCAGGATCAGCACCAGCAGGATAATTCCAATCTTATAAGAAGCATTTGGAAGTTTTCTTGCTGTCAGCATGGAAAAGACATCCCACGGCTCATCCCCTGAAGGGATGCATACCATCCGGTCAGGATGGAAAGCAGAAGAAATGCCAGAAGTATATACTTCACCTTCTGAAGGATTCTGACTGCTTTTTCCGGATATCCATGTCTTCCCTTCTTGTTAAAAACTTTCTGCCGTACAAAAAGAGTCAGCTCATACATGGCATCTCCCAGTGAACCGAATGCACATGCATATCCACAAAAATGTCTGCCAAACAGAATCGTTACCAGCAGCAGAAGTCCTGTTATATCAAGAAATGAGTTCCATGTGATCTGCTGATGCGCCGCGATTGCCTGAAAAACAGATTTTACTCCTGACAAATGTCCGATTGAAAAAGTGCGGATAAAAGATAAAAAATACAAGCTGTATGGCAGCCCGGATCAAACGGACCTTTCTCTGCCTCTTTTTCATCCGTTTTCCGCCTTTCCAAGAGCATCTACAACTGCATTGATAATACCTGTAGAGCTGAATGTTGCACCTGATACCGTATCCACATCCGTACTCTGCGCGGAAATAATGGAACTGATCACGCCTTCTCCCTGTGAAAGATAAGCGGAATCCTCACCCGGTGCACTTGTCACCTGAATATCTGTGATCTCATCATTTGCAAGTGTGACCTGTACGGTGATCGCACCTCCAAATCCCTGTGCAGAACCAGTATACGTACCATCTTTGTATACATTTTCCGAATCATCAGACTCTTCTGTATCTGCAGAGTCAGCTTCCTCCGCATCCTCTTTTGCAGCATCATCTTTGTCTTTTGCATCCCTCTGTGCCTGTGCGATCGCTGCTTCCTGATTCTTAGCAGCCTCTTTCAGAGCAGAGAGTATCTCCGTATTCTGTTCTTCCAGCTTCTCCACACGCTTTGTGAGTGCCGTAATCTCCTGTGATTCCTGTGCCTGCGTATCTTTTTTCTGCATAGAATTATATCCTACTACAGCGGCAAGAATCAACAGAAGACACAAAATTCTCATAATAAAATTCTGGTATTTCATCTAAAGTTTTCCTTTCAGACTCCTTATATTTTCAAGTTTTCTTTTTCACTATCGAACATTTATTATTTTGCCTGGCTGATAGCACTCTGAAATGCCTGAATCAGTCCATTTGAAGAATATGTAGCATCTGTCACTGTATCTATTCCATCGGCAGACTGTTTTCCCATGATCTGATTATAAATGCCATTCCATGCATTTGAAAATTCAGGTTCATCATCTTCTCCATCATATCCGGCTGACACAATATTTCCCCCTGACACATTAATCGTAACAGTTACCTGACCATTGAATCCTTCTCCTGTTCCCGTATAACTTCCATCTTTATACCCGGCTCCGGGTGCTGTTGTTGGCTCTGGTACTGCTGTTGGTTCCGGTGTTGCTGTTGGTTCCGGTGTTGCTGTTGGTATCGGTGTTGCTGTTGGTTCTGGTGTTGATGTTGGTTCCGGTGTTTCTGTCGGATTCGGAGTTGCAGTTGGTGTCGGTGTCGTATCTGATGTTTTTAAAGCCTGCTCTAAAGCCGATTTTGCTCCATACAGAATTCCCTCGGAAGAATATGTCGCTCCAGATACAGTGTCAATACCATCCGTACTCTGTTTTGCAAGAATTGCCGGCTGTATTACATTCCATGCATTTCTGAAATATCTTGGTGTTTCTCCTTCATTGGTCTGAGATACTTCCGTAATCATTCCATCTTTAATTGTTACACAGATATTTATCTTTCCACCATATCCAATTCCGATACCCGTATATGTGCCGTCATTATATAAACCTCGGGGTGTCCGGTATAACCAGTGCTGGAGCGGTTGTCGGTGCCGGAGTTGGAGTTACCGTCACTTCTGGTGCCGGTGTCACATTTACCGCAGCCTGTTCCAGGGCTTTCTGTACCGCCTTAAGAATACCATTTGAAGAAAACGTTGCTCCGCTTACGGTGTCCACGCCATACACTGCCTGTTTTTCGAGAATCTTTGGCTGAATACTATTCCATGCTTTATTAAAATATTCTTTTGTATCAGTGTTCGTATTTGTGATTGCGGTTATCTTTCCGTCTTTAATCGTAACAGTGACTTTTACCGGACCGTCAAATCCTTCTGCTTCTGCAGTATACGTTCCATCTTTATAAGTTACTTCTCCGGACGGTTTTGTGATTTCAACCGGTGTCGTTGTTTTATTTGAAGTATTGGTATTCTTCTTTGTCGTCTTTTTCGTTGTCTTTGCAGCTTTTCCTTTTCCGGCCTTTGACAGTGCATTCTGAACTGCCTGGATGATTCCATTTGAGGAATAGGTTGCGCCGCTTACTGCATCAACATTTGGAGTCTGACCGGAGATCATCTTGCTGATCACGCCTTTGGCTGATGCAAAATAAGAGCCTGTTTCACCAGCAGCACTCAGTATTTCTATAGAAGCAATCTTTCCTCCGGAAATCGTTACCTGAACAGTGATCGTTCCACCAAATCCAGTTCCACTTCCCTGATAGATCCCATCTTTATATCCGCCCTTTGGAACAGAAGTTGTAGGTGTTGTGGTCGTTCCCTGCCCCTGCCCGGAAGCTGCTGCTGACTTTTCCGGAAGTGCTTTTGTTTTTCCTGTCGTAATTCCCACTTTTTTTATTTTGGATTTACTTTTCTTTGTTTTCAGAATGCTGCTGTCTGCCTCATCCGTATCCTTCATTCCTCCGTCATTAAAATATACAGTTGTCAGCAGACTCGTAAGTTCATCTGATTTTATCAGTTCATTCTCAGCTGCCTGAACTGTTTTTGTACTTTTCACTTCACTGTCCTGCTGAAATCCAGCTGCTGCGATCGCAATAATTACAGCAACTGCCGGAAAAAGTTTCATAAGATTCTTTTTGTACATATAATCTACCCCTTAACATGCAAAAGAAGGGGCAGTTGTAAACGGCCCCCGTTCTTTTGTATGTGTATTTTATAAAGGAATTATTTTACTGTTACTTTGAATGTCCTTGTAATTCCATTGCATTTAACAGTAATCTTTGCTGTTCCTTTCTTCTTAGCTGTTACAACACCTTTGCTGTTAACTGTTGCAACTTTCTTGTTGCTAGTCTTGTATGTAACTTTAGATACCGGTGCTGCTTTTACTCTAATCGTTGTTTTCTTACCTTTTTTCAGCTTTACAGAAGATGTTACAAGCTTGAAGGAAGGTTTCTTAACTTTAACAGTTAATTTCTTGGTGTATTTACCAACTTTTACAGTAATAACAGCTTTTCCAGCTTTCTTACCTGTGATAACACCCTTACTGTTGACTGTTGCAACTTTCTTATTGCTGGATTTGAAAGTAACTTTTCCAGTTACCTTAGTTTTGGTAACTTTGATTGTAGCTTTCTTTCCGACATAAATCTGTGAAACTTTTGCAGTGATACCAGGCTCAACCACTGGTGTTGGAGTTGCAGTTGGCTTGGTTTCATTTTTACTTGGTGTTACTGTTGGTTTAACATCTGGTGTCACTACCGGCTCTACCGGTTTTTCTTTCTTCACAAGTCCATTGATTGCTGCTGTCAGATGCTCATTAACCTGCTCATCTACTGCAGCCTGGCTGAATGCAACTGTTGTCTTATCCTTAATTGCTGCCTCAATTTTTTCCAGCATTTCCTGTGTTTCAGTAGCTTCATCTTCTACTTTCTTCCAGGATTCCTCTGTATAATCATCCTTATTGAGAGCTTTTACTTTTTCAAGTGCTGCTTTCAGTGCTGTTGTATCAATTGTGGACGGATCTGTTGGAGTCACAATATTGGTGGCTGTTGCATCAAACTCAAATGTATAGTCCTGATATCCCAGTGCATAAACAGTCAATTTCCAGTGACCTGTTCCATCTGTTCCTGCCGGAAGCTGGCATCTTACAGAATGTGTCAGACCAAGCTGAATTCCCATCATTTTATGCATCCAGTTATCAGCAGCAAATTTCGTACCATATGTTGCAAGTACTGTATTACCATTTCCATAATAATCCCATTTAACTGCCTGCATTGCAGCACCAAGACCGCCATAATTACCATTCAGATCCACACGAAGGAATTCTCCATAAGATCCACTTGCTGTTTTACCTCTGGCTCAATTCCAGTTGCAACTTTGAGATCAGTTCCCTGAATACCGGATTCTGTTCCTGTTTTTCTTGCACTGAAAGAGAAGGTTCCATCTTCATTCTCAGTTGCTGTTTTCAGTCCATTTGTGTTTACTGTTACATTTGCAGTCTCGCTGTATGCTTTCAGATTGTTTTCTGAGAAACCACCGACAAGTGTTTCACCATTTTTTACTACCGGATATTTTGCTGCAAAATCTGCATAATCTTCAGCTTTTACCTGTACAGGAACATATTTAATACCTGTTACTGCATAATGATCAAGGCTTTCTTTCGCTCCGCCATTTACCTGAATAGATGCCGGCGCACCAGTCTTTCTGTCTGCCGGAGTCCAGATTGCAACTGTTCCATCTGCAAGAACCGGTTCTGTACTGCTCTTCCAGTAAGATAACTGATATGCATTGCCTCTGTTGTATAAATTGTTGCCATGCACTGATAGCTTCCTCTGTGAAGGCCATGATTTGTTGTAGCTCTTGTTACTGCATCAAATGCGCCTGTATCAGATTCATTATGAGAATCTTTTTCGTCAGATCCGCTTACGTTTCCTGCTGCGGTCACACTCTCCTGACTCCAGTATTCACCCCAGGTGAGTCCTGCATATACATAACTGTAAAGGCTGTAAGAGAATTCAAGATCATCATATGCGCTGGAAGTTACTACAAATTTTGTACCTTCTGCCAATTCCAGTTTAGAGGTATCCAGTGTTCCGTCTTCCTTGACAATCACTGTTGCACCTTTTCCTGAAGCTGCATAAGTCTTATCTCCCACTGTTACAGAAGTAATTGTTTTAATATATGCTTTTAACTGGTCTTCAGTAATTCCGTCAGCTGCTGCGATTTTATGTTCTGTCGCATCATATACAGCCGGTACATTTGCCTCTTTTGCATAGAAGGAAGCCTGAATCGGAGCATATACATCATTAGCATCACTGATCGTCAATGTATGGGAACCTGCTGCCAGTGCTCCTGTTGTAATCTTACCATCTGCATAAACAACTTCTGTTTCGTCAACAGTATATTCTGTTAAAAATCCTTCTGGAAGAGTTCCGTCCAGAGTAACCGCTGCTTCTGTATCAGTTGTATGGATATCTGCAACAGTCGCTGTCACACCAGTTTTGGCCAGAACCTTTACGTCTGCAATATCTAATGTATAAATGCCATTACTTGCATAATATGTTACGCTGTCAATTGTCTTTCCCATCATAGACTCAAAATGTTCAGAGTTGAGATGGCATCCATGACTTTCTGTTGTATATCCTGTACTCCATGCCAACTCATATCCTTTCCAGATATTTTCCTGATGGCAGAGACCATAGGTTGTTCCGTCTGTTGTATTAATAACTGCACCATACACTGTGTCAATATCTGTATTGATAATGCTGTTGAATTCAGTCTTATCAAACTTCAGCTGGTAGTCACCATAGTTGGATTTTGTTTTGAATTCAGCCTGCACCTGTTTTGTCTCCGGTGCTGCTGATTTACCTTCAATGGCACTGAATGTAAAACTTCCATCTTCACCGACTGTCAGTTCTTTGTAGTAGGATGGTTCCTCAGAAAGAACATAATAGGAATATGAGTCGCTTTCAAAAAGAGCATCTTTTCCTTTGTATTCTGTAGTAGTTTCTTTTCCCTTTATAGCTGTTGTGATACTCACTGAAGCGTTATCTTTAATCTGTTTTTTGTCCTTCAATACTGAAATATCAGATACTTTCACAGGAAAAGTCACACCAGTGATATCGCTTCCATTTGAATTTACGTGATAAGAGCCTTTTGCAAGACTGGATCTTGTCTTCTGTTTTGTTGCAGATGTAAATGCATCAACCTTTACATCATTATTCTTTAATTCTGCTTTATAAAAATCATCATAAGGAATGTTCATGAGAACATATGCTTCGCCTTCTGTCTGTCCTTCTCCTGTCTCATCAGCACTTTCATCTTCACTGACCTCAGCACTGAAAAGTTCTTCATCAGATGTTTCTTCATCCGCTGTCACGTCCTCTGCTGCTTCTTCAACGTCTACATCTGTATCCTCTGTATCTTCCACAACATCTGTGTCCGCAGCTTCTGCACTTGCTTCTTCAATATCAGCACTTTCCTCTGCTACAGTAACTTCTGTATCAGAAAAATCTGCTGCAAAAGCTATTGCCGGCATACTTGTCATTGCGACCGCTGCACTTAAAACAACTGGTGCAACTTTTTTCATCAATCTCTGATTTGCCATTTCCTTCCTCCTCTTTATATATACGCTATTGTGTTAGCGTTTTCTAACCATTTATTTTTATACCATAACTCCTTTTTCATGTCCACAAAAATGTTAGCATTTTCTAACCATAAATCGACTTTTTTTCTCATTAAATAACTTAATAAAAATCATTTTCATTAAAGAAATAGCACGAAATACACTTGTTATCTTAATTTAACTTTTCTGTAACAAAAAAGCACTATGCAGTTTTTCAACCACACAATGCTTTTTATCTACATCTCTTCTTTTAATTTTTCAAAGGCATCTTTGCTCTCCTGCCATGCCGCAGGTGTTCCGCCGATGATCGAACATCCTTCATGTAAGGTGATCGGGCTGCCATCAATCTGTGTAATCTTACCTCCGGCTTCCTCCAGGATCACCGAGCTGCCGCATAATCATACGGCTGCAGTTTCAGTTCCAGATAAACGGTGTTACTTCCGGATGCTCCTCTGCAGAGTCCCAGTGCCGCAGAACCACCGCAGCGAATAGAAAGACTGTTCTGGAACATTTCTTTTACCACGCGGAACAGCCAGTCGATTCCTGCTTCATTGTATCTCGCACAGCCAAATTCCACGATTCCCTCTTCCACCGGTTTGTCAGACATCTGAAGTCTTTTTCCATTCAGATAACTTCCGTGTCCTCTCACTGCCACATACATATCGTCCACATATGGATGATATACAAATCCGGCAATCATCTGCTCGCCATGCGCCAGACCAACCGATATACAACTGTGATGATAATCAAACATAAAGTTCGTAGTTCCATCGATCGGATCTATGTAGAAAGTAAATTCACCCTCTGCATCAGCACCGGCGTTTCCTTCCGTGTCTTCTTCCCCGAAGAAAGCAGCTCCCGGAAGAATCTCACCCAGACCTTTGATCAGAAATCTCTGGATTGCTGTATCATAATCCGTGCAGAAATTTGCAAGTCCCTCTTTTTTGTGGATATTTTCCTCACCCGGCCTCGCCTTCAGCATTTTCTGTCCGGCTTCCCTTACCAGTTTCTCGATTGCAGCATATCTCGGCTCCGAACATTCCGGCGCAATCGCCTCTTCCGGAAGGCTTCCCTCTACAGCTGTAACAGCCTCCGAGGTGTTTTCCACATCTGCTTCTTTCTGAGTAGCACTTTTCCACGGGATAACATCCCAGCCACCGATTTTCTTCACACTGGAAACAATTCTGTTTCTGGTTCTCTCAAATCCCCAGTAGATTGCTCCGCCGATTATTCCACCAAGCGTATTAAAGAAAAGATCTGTCAGCTGAAACGTTCCAATTTTCAAAAAAAGCTGGCAGGTTTCAATTCCAAGTGAAAAGCAGAAACTGATCTCAAAACTGTTCAACAATACTTCCTGAATTCTTTTATCCTTTGTGTGATCTTTTTCTTCTCTCGCCCAGAAAGAAAAATAATAAACGGCATAAACAGTATCAGATTCTCAAAATTCTCCGTATACAGCTGTCCGTTATAATGCAGGCCCCAGATTCCGATCACGTTTTCCAACGGATTTCCCCAGACGCTCCGACAGAATAACGTACGGAAAAGCAGCATACAGGTATAAAACACAAGGAAAAAGTGTCTGCGAAACCAGCTGCTTTCTTTAAACTGCCAGATCCACGCTCTGGCTACCGGTCCAACACCCTGCTTCCTTCCCAGCATATAGACACACATGATCAGAACCGCGATAAGCAGCGATGCGCCTGCTGCCTGATAGACTGCTCCAAGAACATCCACCAGCACATTTACAAAATACTTCATATCTTCCCTCTCTCTCCGATCAGTTCATAATAAAAAATATATTGCTGCATAATGCCTCTCATGCCATGATATCTCCTGTTCGGAAAACCTCTGCGATAATGTTCGTCAAGAACCTGCCGGATATGCGTATCGATCGGGAATGCATCCATGTGATGCAATGCAAACAGACAAATGCAGTCTGCTACTTTTTCGCCTACTCCACTGAGCTTCATCAGTTCTTTTCGTGCTCTGCGGTAATACTTCATCTGATACAGTTTTTCCAGTGAAACTTCTCCCTCCAGAATGCTTCGCGTTGTCTCCACGATATATCTGGCACGGTATCCCATTCCAAGCCTCCGCAGTTCTTCTTCTGTCGCCCCGGACAACTGCTGCGGTGTCGGAAAGGAATAATATTCGGTATCTCCTGCTTTCAGTTTCTCCCCATATCTGACACAAAGCCTCTCGATACAGCTCCGGATTCTGGAAATATTATTCTGCTGCGAGATCAAAAAAGTAATGATCATTTCCCAAAGATCCTGTCGCAGAATACGGATCCCATTTCCGCACTGTACCGCCGCACTCAGATACGTGTCCCTCGGATTCACCTTTTCAATATAGCGTCCATAGTCCGAATCAATATCAAAATACGGTACCCAATAACAGATAAATTCTACATCACTGCAATAAAAATTTACAATGCTTCCTGCCTGAGATATTTTCAGATATTTATCCCCGGCAACCAGTTCATATGTGTTATTTTCTGCCGTCTCGTGCATACGGAAGCACTGTCCCGACCGGCAGATTTCTCTCAGGCTGAAATTATCCAGCTCTACTGTAATCATGTTTTTCTCCGATCCCTTAATTACTGACTTTCGTAATTTTTACATCTGGTGTCTCACTACCCTGTACTCATCCCCATTACGATAATACGGACATTCTTTATATTCTGTACTGATAAAGCGGTAGTATTCATCCTCATCCAGATTCACATCGCAGTAATAGCTTTCACTTTCTTCATCATATACATAATTTGCACAGTAATCACAGCTTGTTGCACTCAAAACAATTCCTCCAACAGATTTATTTTACACCAGATTGTTTTCTGACCGATTCTGTTTATTCCCAAATCTTCCATGGAGCCTGTCCACTCTGCCACAATGCCTCCAGAAGATTCTTTTCACGCAGAGTATCCATACACTGCCAGAATCCTTTGTGGCGATATGCATTCAGCTGTCCCATGCGGGCTGCCTCCACGAGCGGTTCTTTTTCAAATACAGTCTGGTCTCCTTCGATCAGATCAATAATGGACGGCTCCAGCACCATAAATCCGGCATTGATCCAGCCTCCGTCTTCTTTTTTCTTCTCTTTAAAATTCGTGATCGTTCCATCATTCTGAATATCCAGGATACCAAATCGTCCTCCCGGCTGTGCTGCTGTAATCGTCGCCATTTTACCATGGGAACGGTGATATTCCAGAAGTTCTCTGATATTTACATCTGCAACTCCGTCACCGTAAGTGAGCATAAACGTATCTCCATCCAGATACTCTTTTACGCGTTTGATACGACCGCCGGTCATAGTATTCAGACCGGTATCAACCAGCGTTACCTTCCATGGTTCCAGCACGTTATTGTGCACGATCATTTTATTTTCCTGTGTAAAATCAAATGTGATATTGCTGTTATGAAGATAGTAATCTGCAAACCACTCCTTGATCACATGCTGCTTATATCCACAGCAGATTACAAATTCATTAAAACCATACGCAGAATACATCTTCATGATGTGCCATAAGATCGGCTTCTCCCCGATCTCGATCATTGGCTTTGGCTTAAGATGACTCTCCTCACTGATCCTTGTCCCAAAACCACCAGCTAAAATAACAACCTTCATATATCTTCTCCACTTCGTACTCTATAATCTCTCTAGTAACCCTATTCTAATACAAACCCCTGCAAAAATAAACCCTAACCTTTTTTCTCCCTGCCCATATAAAGACTTCCGGATATGAGAAAAGGACCTCTCTCCTGTATCCGGACTCCAGACGCCTGAAGAAATTTGTAGAAGTACTAGAAACATATAAATTTATAAAAACACTCTGTAAAACGTCAAACTCGCTGACGCTCAAACAGTGCCGTTTTACAGAGCAAAATAAATTTCTATGCATCAAGTACTTCTACAAATT
>ENA-OQDM01001107-OQDM01001107.1-human-gut-metagenome-genome-assembly--contig:-NODE-1107-length-11803-cov-2.196643_pt1 | contig 11803 bp, 8 predicted proteins | sample MGYA00242772_ERZ504605 | MGnify/ENA primary metagenome ERZ504605 (study PRJEB26092, sample SAMD00036348) | human gut metagenome | host: Homo sapiens | study: EMG produced TPA metagenomics assembly of... | reverse complement strand
ATATAAATAACATATAAAAGGAGGAAAAAATGAAACTGGGGATCGATATGGGCGGTATGTCCATCAAAATGGGGCTGGTAAATGAGGAAAATGAGATTATTGGGAGAATCACAATTCCAACCGATCTGACGGTGCCGTATCAGATGCTGGTGGAACGCATGGCAGATGCCGTACAACAGATGCTTGAAAATGCAGGCATGACATTGGAACAGTGTGAGGGGATCGGAATTGGAAGTCCGGGAACGATCGACGCAAAGCGGGGAGTAATCCTGTATTCTAATAATTTTGGCTGGGAAAATGTACCAATCGTAGAAGAACTGAAAAAACATCTGGATGTGGGAATTGAAATTGCCAATGATGCGGACGCTGCGGCACTGGGAGAAGTATATGCCGGTGCGGCAGAAGGTGCAGAAAATGCAGTTCTTCTGACACTTGGAACGGGTGTGGGCAGTGGAGTGATCCTGGATAAAAAGATTTTTCGCGGTGGGATGCCGGGAGGCTGTGAGTTAGGACATTTGTCTATACACCATGATGGCGTTCGCTGTACCTGTGGAAGAAAAGGCTGCCTGGAAGCATATGCCTCTGCGTCTGCACTTCTTCGGATCGCACGGGAAAAGGCAGCAGAGCACCCGGAATCTGTCATGAATGAGATGTGTAAAAATGACCTGGAACAGATGAATGGTAAGATTCCGTTTGACGCCGCAAAAGCCGGAGATGAAGCTGGCATGGAAGTTATAAAAGAATATGAGGGTTACCTCGCATGCGGAATTGCAAATGTGATCAATACGTTCCGGCCGGAAAAGGTGATCCTTGGCGGAGGAGTTGCTGCGCAGAAAGAAAATCTGACCGCACCGCTTAAGGATCTGGTGAAAGATATGTGTTTCGGTGGCAGTCATGGATATATTGCCGACATCGTGACCTCTGCACTTGGAAATGATGCTGGGATCATTGGAGCAGCAAATCTGGTAGTGTAAAATTGCAATGCGCAGTGTCACAGAAAGATTAACGGAGGCGGCAATGGGAAAAACAATTATGTATGAGCGGATCTATGCGGATCTGCTTGCAAAAATACAGAATGGAGATTACCAGCCGGGAGACCGGCTGCCATCGGAGAAAGAGTCAGCAGAGCTTTATGGGGTAAGCCGTATTACAGCGAAAAAGGCGATGGATATGCTGGCAAAGGAAAAAAAGATCAGCAGAGAGCCGGGAAGAGGTTCTTTTGTGTGCAGTCCGGCTGCTGCTGTGGAGATGAAAAAGGAGAGCCGGGGGGACTGCCAATCAGCGGATCGGTGTAATATTCGATGGGTTTGGAAGCGATTTTGGCACACGGCTTTTGCAGGGGATTGAGAGCGAATGTGACAGGAGACAGTCAGATCTTTTGTTTAAGTGTACTTATGGAAGTATCGAAAAGGAAAAACAGGCGATCGACGCAGCAATCCGTGCGGGAGTAAAAGGTATTCTGCTTCTTTGCGCACAGGGGGATAATTATAACAGTAAGGTGTTAGAACTGGCACTGAACGGGTATCCGCTGGTGCTTATGGACCGGAGGATGCAGGGCATTTCAATCCCGTGTGTCAGAACAGATAATTATGAAGCGGCGAACGAAGTTACCAAAATACTTATCGCAATGGGGCATAAAAAAATCTGTTTTCTGACGCATGCGTCCGTTACGACGACAACGATCCATGAGCGCTACGAAGGATTTGCTCATTGTATGCTCAAATATGAAGATGCCAATGGGACATTTGCAAAACTTGAAAAATATAACCACATTCCAGAGGATATTGAAAAAGAATGTCGGGAATTTGATTATGCGCAGATTGCAGAGATCCTGGAAAAAAACAGGGAATGTACGGCATATATTGCCGCTGAATACCGGATCGGGGTGCTTTTTTCGAAATATTTAAAAGAGCATGGGATTTCAAAAAAGATTGCTGTATTTGATGGCATTGATGAGATCTATGAGCAGGATGATTTTATCCATGTGCGGCAGAATGAATTTGCGATGGGACAGCAGGCAGTCACACTTTTGGAGGAAATTACAACCGGAAAGAAACAGAACGAGGATATTATAATTCCCTATCAGATATCGGGGATTCTATAAAGCAGGAGATTCGTGTGAAAAAGACAGTACAAGAAGGGAGATTAAGATGAAAATAAAAGAGAATTATGCAGCGATCGAGCGTACGGTTGCTCTTGTAAAAGAAAAATTTGGTGCAGACAGCAAGATCGCGGTCATGTTTGAAAAGTGCATTTCGAATACGCTTCAGACAACGATTAAAATAAAAGAAAATGATACAGTATTTGTGATCACGGGGGATATTCCTGCTATGTGGCTGCGTGATTCGGCATGTCAGCTCCGCCCGTTTTTATTGTTTGCAAAGGAAGAACCGGAACTTGTGGAACTGGTATGCGGGCTGATCAAAAAACAAATGCAGTGCATTCTTTTAGATCCATATGCCAATGCATTTAATGAAAATGGCGACGGACAGTGCTGGGATCATGACAAGACGGATATGAAACCGGAGCTGTGGGAACGGAAATATGAGATCGATTCCTTATGCTATCCGGTACAGCTTTCCTATCTGCTCTGGAAGAATACAGGATGTACGGAGCAGTTTACCGGAGAATGGTTAGAAGCCGCAAAAGCCGTGATCCGCGTATTCCGAACGGAACAGGATCATGAAAATGCTTCCCCATATACATTTGAAAGAGAAAACTGCAGTTTTACCGATACTCTCTCAAGGGACGGAAAAGGTGCTCTGGTAAAAAGCAACGTCGGACTGATCTGGTCGGGGTTCCGTCCGAGTGATGATGCCTGTGTATATGGATATCTGATCCCGTCAAATATGTTAGCTTCCGTCATCCTTGGAAATATAGCAGAGATTGCCCGTGAAATCTACCATGATGAGAAACTGGCAGAAGAGGCAGATGCTTTTTCAAAGGAAGTGAGAAGTGCGATCGAGACACTTGCTATCCTTCCGGCACAGAAAACGGAATACTACGCATATGAGGTAGATGGTTTCGGCCAGTATCTTGTAATGGATGATGCAAATCTGCCAAGCCTTCTTGCGATGCCATACTATGGCTATTGCGACAATAAAAATGAGAGATACCAGAACACCAGAAAAGTGATCTTAAGTGACCAGAACCCATATTATTTCAGCGGAGAGTGCGCGGAGGGAATCGGAAGTCCACACACATACACGCGTTTCATCTGGCCAATGGCACTGGCAATGCAGGGATTTACCTCTGATTCCAAGGAGGAAAAATTAAAAATGCTTGAGATGATCGCAGACTGTGATGCGGAGACCAATCTGGTACATGAGTCATTTCATGTGGATCACCCGGAAGAATTTACACGTCCGTGGTTTTCATGGGCAAATTCCGTATTTTGTGAACTGGTACTGGACTATTGCGGACAGAAAGTAACCCTTTGATTTAAAAAGATATCTGTGCCTGTGCATAAATATGGGATATCAATGGAAACAGGCAGAAGCAGAGATTTTTATAATGTCCTAAATGGGCAGGAATGGAGAGCACTATGAAAAAGGCGCATATTATTTCTCATACACACTGGGACAGAGAATGGTATCTTCCATATGAAAAACATCATATGCTTTATATTGAAATGATGGATACACTGATCGATACTATGGAGAAAGATCAAGAATATAAATATTTTCATCTGGATGGACAGACCATCATGCTGGAAGATTATCTTCAGGTACGCCCCGAAAACCGTGCACGTCTGCAGAAATTGATCGGGGATGGCAGGATTGCAATTGGTCCATGGTATGTATTGCAGGATGAATTTCTGACAAGCAGTGAGTCGAATGTCAGAAACTTACAGATGGGTTATAAACTTGCACAGGAATTTGGCGGAAAGTGGACAAAAACAGGATACTTTCCGGATTCCTTTGGAAATGTGGGGCAGGCACCGCAGCTTTTAAAGAAGGCGGGCATTGACACGGCAGTATTCGGAAGAGGTGTAAAACCGACCGGATTTAATAATCAGACGGCCGACGCCTATGAGTCTGCCTATTCTGAGATGAACTGGCAGTCAGCAGACGGTTCTGCGGTGCTTGGCATTTTATTTGCAAACTGGTACAACAACGGCGCAGAAGTGCCGGTGGAAGAAGAAAAGTCAAAAGTGTACTGGGATAAAAAACTTGCAGATGCTGTGCGTTATGCCGGTACGGACCAGCTTTTATTCATGAATGGCTGTGATCATCAGCCGGTACAGACGGATCTGTCAGCTGCCATCCGCACGGCAAATGCGCTGTACCCGGATGTGGATTTCGTACATTCTGATTTCGCCGGTTATGTGGAGCAGATAAAAAAGGAACTGCCGGACGATCTGAACATGATCACGGGCGAACTGCGCAGCCAGAAGACGGATGGATGGTATACGTTAGCGAACACAGCATCCTCCCGCATTTATATCAAACAGTGGAATGTCCGCTGTGAGATGCTGTTTGAGAAAGTGGCAGAACCGCTCGCTGCGATTGCGGCAAAAGAGGGGATGGAATATCCGCAGGATCTGTTTACTTATGGATGGAAACTTCTGATGCAGAATCATCCGCACGACAGTATCTGCGGATGCAGCGTGGATGATGTACATCGTGAGATGATAACCCGTTTTGAAAAGACAGAACAGGTGGCACTGCACATTATTTCCATGTGTATGGACTATCTGAAAGGAAAGATCAATACCAGTGCAGTGAAGGAAGGAAACATTCCATTTGTCGTGGTCAATACGACCGGCTGGGACCGCACAGGTGTTGTGGAGATGGAGTTAGAAACCGATCGCATGTATTTCAGTGAGGCACCGTTAGCCGAAGTGATAGCACGCATGCATGAAAAGAAACTCCCGGAATACCGCGTACTTGACAAAGACGGGAGAGAGATCCCGGCGGTTGTCACTGAAATTGCAAATCATTTTAATTATGACCTGCCAAAAGATAAATTCCGCCAGCCATATATTGCAAAACGCGTAAAGATCACCATGGAAGCAGCCGATGTGCCGGCATTTGGATGGGACACTTATGTGCTGGCAGAGGCAGCGGGACATCAGAGTGCAGAACATGCAAGTGCAGAATGTATCAATACTGTGGAGTCATTGATCACAGCAGAAAATACACTGGAAAATGAGTTTTTAAAGGCACACTTTGAACCGGACGGTTCTGTGGAACTGACCGATAAAAAGACAGACCATGTATACAGGGGACTTGGTATCTTTGAGGACTGCGGGGATATCGGAAACGAATATATTTTCTTTGCCCCGGTAAATGACGTACCGGTGACGACAAAAGGGACGAAAGCAGAGATCACAGTGGCAGAAGATAACGCATGCCGCGCCGTGGTCAGTGTGAAACATACGATGATGCTCCCGGATGCAGCCGATGAGACGCTGGCAGGAGAGATCGAGGATCTTGTAGAGTTTAAACACCGCAAGGCATCCCGCGGCAGTCATCTGGTTCCATTTGAGATCGTGACAGAGTATACCTTAGAGAAGCACGGAAAAGCACTGAAAGTAAAGACCACTTTCAATAACCAGATCAAAGACCACCGTCTGCGCGTCCTTTTTGAGACGGGATTACATACAGATTTCCATTACGCAGATTCTGTATTTGAGGTGGCAAAGCGCCCGAACGTACCGGCAGATACGTGGGAAAATCCTTGCAATGCCCAGCATCAGCAGTGCTTTGTCAATGTGCATGAGGATGCATATGGACTCACCATCGCCAATAAAGGTCTTGCAGAGTATGAGATTTTGCGTGACGGAAAAAATACGATCGCAGTAACACTTCACCGTGGTGTGCGCGAGCTGGGAGACTGGGGTGTATTTTTAACACCGGAAGCACAGTGCCTGGGCGAAAAGACCACGGAATATGAGATCATCCCGCATGGCGCAGGGGAGGAACTTTATCATTCCTACGAGGAGGCATACCAGTTCCAGACAGACTGGCAGACCGCGGGAATGGAAAGACAGGCGGGAACCCTGCCACAGACTTACCGGTTTGTAGAAATGAAACATTTACAGGCAGTTCCGACAGCATTAAAACACAGTATGCTGACCGGGGATGTGATTTTGCGCTTCTGCAATCTTTCGGATGAAGAGACGACGGTTTCTGTCTCACAGCCTGAAGTTTATACCTATGATCTGTTGGAAAAAGACCAGCTACAGAAAGAAGAGAATGAAATCGTATTAGGAAAACATGAGATCCGGACGATCGGATGGAGAGCATAAACAGAGATGACGCACAAAAAAGGACTGGCAGTAAGCTGATAAAAATTCAGCAATGCCAGTCCTTTTGTGTTTACAGAGTTTAAATTATTTTATTCCATAAACTTCAATCTCATAAATACGCGCAGCACTGTCGCTTCCCTGTGTAGGTTTATTTACTACGAGTTTCACATACCGTGCGTCTTTTGGTGTAAATGCATTGTGCGTCGTGCCATTTGTATTTTTTGTCACGCTGTATACTTCTTCAAAACTATTTCCATCCTGGCTGACAAGAATGGTATAAGATTTCGTGTTCATGTCTGCACTCTCGCCACCTGCTTCTGCATGGAAAATGTCAACTGCACTTACGGTATTCACTTCGCCTAAATCAAGGGTAATTTCATGAGGTGCAGCTCCTGTTGCACACCATTTCGTCGAAACATCGCCATCTACCGCAAACTCCGGCGCTTCGTTTTCATTTACATATGCGTCTGCTTCGGTTCCTGCTCCCTGGGAAAGAAGTACAAGACCATCTGCTGCATCTGAGGTGATAACAATATAGCCTTCTTTTTCTTTCTCAATGCTTCCAGCCTTATTCACCGCTGTTACCTTAACACTGTAGATGCCCTCTTCTGGATAAGATACCGATACGCTCTCGCCTTCTGCTGTTTCGATATCTGCTCCTGCAAATGTCCAGTTTACGGTTTCTGTATTTGCAGAGCATAAACTTTCAAAAGTAATCTTCGTACCTGGTGCAGCCAGTGTTACATCTGCTGCAAAATCTGCTTTCGGCAGACTGTTGTCTGGCCAATCCATAACGACCTGTGCACTGTTTCCCTCTTCTAAGGCTGCATTGACTGGAACGACCTCAAAGGCAGACTTGTTGGTATCATCTGTACGGGGAAGTGTGTTGATATAGAAACTGGTTGTGTTGGATACGCCAAGCAGGGATCTGGAATTATCCTGATTCACACGGTAAACTTCATAATAATCAGCAGCTATATCTGAACTCCACGCAAGACGTACACCTGCATACATTCCATCTTCATCAAACTCGGAATCTAATACTTCCAGATTGCTTACGGCTGCATTTTCTTCGGAATCTGCCTCCATCATTGTGATGTTACCGAAACGTAACTGCAGTCCGCTCACATCTTCAGCAGAAGTTATCTCATAAGAGATGGATTTGATCGTCTTTCCTATGATAGAAGAAGTATCATAAGAGACAACGGTCCATTCCTCACCGACGTTCTGGTCACCCTCTAATGTCACAACAGAACCATCTTCTAATTCAAGTACCGCATTTAAAGTAATTTCTGTTCCCTTTGCCTTTGCAGCAGTCGTATAGATCATATTGTCTGCAGCGGTAAGTTCTGCAGCATATAACTTAATTGTGGAAGAGGTATCCTTTGCCATATTGCCTCTTAAAATGAGGCTTGTTCCACCATAGTAAGCATCTGCTACATCCAGATCAGCACTTAATTTATTGCCGTTACCGTTTTCAATAATATAACGGTAGGTTGGCATAATATCTGCGATGCTGCGGTTGTTCCAGTCAAGTAAGCTTATCTGGCTGCCGTTCTTAAAGAAACTGTAACCATTCCCTGTAGAGAAATTTGTTACAAACGGAAGAGATGTCAAAGGTGTACGCTCTACTATATAAGAAGAAATGCCTTTCCACTGTGTGTTACTGAGTTTTTTGACATCTGCGGATGGATCACCCATGGAGTTGACCCAGAGTTTATTTTCCTGTTTCCAGAAATTCTGGATCGTATCAGCAGAAGTATAAGCCCAGCTTGGACAGTAAAGTCCCAGTGAAGTATAGGTCCCGCCTTCTTCATTTTCGAATAAATCCCATTTAATTTCCGTATTATAGCCCTCGCTCTGGATATCTACACCCGCATAGAGATCATAAGGGTTAATACCGTTTTCGGAAGCAAGCGCGGCAGACTTCTTCAGAAGTTCCTGATCGGCAAGGGTGTCTGAAGTCCACCAGAAATTTAAAAACATTGCATCGGCGACGGGGTCTCCGTCTTCAGACACAAGATAAGCCAGGTTTTCTTCTGTCAATGCATTCTGCCAATCCATTTTGCCGTCCACGGTCATGGAATCATAGTAGACCAGATCCAGGTCCGGTGCCTGCTCTTTGAAATATTGGATAAATTGCTGCATGCGCGCCGCATGGTCTGCAGTCAGCGGTTCTTCATCGGTTCCTTCGGTTTCCTGGTTCATGAACAGCCCTCAAAACCATAAGTCTGCGCAACTTCAATGAGTTTGTCTGCTACCGGATAAGAGCCATCTTCATTTTTTACAAGCAGGTCTTCTAACCACTCCATTTTACCGCCATGTGCGGTCTGAGGCATGAAAACAGTTCCAAGAACTCTTACGCCATTTTTATGTGCTGCATCTACAACGTCAGGGCTTGGCGGTACAATGAGACCTTCTCCGGAAGAACCACCCCAGTAAACCAGCGTATCCACATACTGCCAGTAGGTGAAAGTATTTGCATTCACTTTATTCAGACCATGAGGCGGGTTTCCACTGGTACTGCTGTTCATAATGGAAATTGCCATGATATTTGTTTCTTTGTTCTGAGTTGAGTTTACTGTCTGCAAATGTTCTCTTGCGGCGCGCTCTGAAAGGGGGACGGTACTTACATTGAAACGCAAATCTTCATCTGTTTTTGCATCCCAGCTTAAAAGTTCAGATGGAAACCAGTAAGAGGATTCCGGCTGACGCGCCATCGTAAGCTCCTGATTTTCATTCTCTTCCGTAAGAGAATAAATTCTCTCCGCCGTCTGAGCTGTTTCTGTTATTTGAGTTGTTTCCGTCGTGGCAGCTTGTGTGTCACCCCCTGTGCTGCCACAGGCTGTTAAGCCTGCAGATAATGCTGCTGCCAGAGAAATGGCAATGCATCTTCTTCCTAAAACTTTGTTTTTCATAAAACATTTCCTTTCTTTTTTCTCCCACCGTCTTTTCATAGTGTTACTTCTTAAACATATTTTTTAACTCGCCTTATCATTTGTTAATAATATGTTATCATAAAGTTATCCGTTTTTGTTATCAATGTCAACTTTTTATGTTGTATTTTGTGCTTTTTCTCTATAGTTCACAAATATAAGTTTAAATTTTTGAGCTATCTGCTTAATTTATTTAAACATAACAAACAACTCTGTTAACTTTTGATAACATTGCTATGAAAGATGATGAACAGAATTTGAAAGGTCAGTCTACGATAGAATCCCGGTACACAATTTCAGGGCTGATATATGTCAGCTCGAAGGGCGCATCAGGATGATCCATTCGATAGATGATCTGTAAAGAAAGTCTTTTTCCCAGAAGGCTGGTGTGAACGTAAGCGGTTGTGAGAAGTCCGTTGATGTTCGTATATTCATTGCTTCCGTCAAATCCGGTGAGGATAATACCGTTTGGAATACGCTCCGGATGTTCTGTCAGGTACAGGTGAAGAAAATGGGCAATATAGTCACTTGCGCAAATGAAAGCCTGTGGAAGTTCCGGGATAGAATCCAAAAAGGCATACAGATCATTATGATATGAGAAAATACCAATGGGATCCGTGTGACAGATGGCTGGATTTAAGGGAATATTATGATCTTTCAGGCAATGGCAGAAACCAATATACCGGTCTTTGTTCGTGATCGCGTAATGGATATCGCCAATAAAGCCTATGTTCGTAATGCCTCTTTCCAGTATGGATTGTGTGATTTCATACATGGTATTATAGCCCTCGATCAGCAGCAGGTCGCCATGTAAAGCACGGTTGCCGACTTCGGGTACCGTATCAAGGAACACTTTAGGGATGTTTAAAGTGTTATTAATTAATTCAACCATTTTCGTGTCATATACATTCAGAATAATTGCCCCAGAGACAGTTCCGTTGGTCAGGGCAGAGGGAAAGGAGTAAGAAGGTGTATAGGAGGATGGCACATAAGTATAAAGAAGGTTAATATTATGGGTTGCCAGTTCCTGCGCTAATCTATGGATAATGTTTGTCCAGAATGTAGAGGAGTCCGGGCGGGATACGATTAAAGAGACTGTTTTATCCTCTTGCGGGTCGTTAGGGATTGCGGCGGGCTCCTGCATGAATTTGGAATATCCTAATTCTTTTGCCTTTTGAAGTACGCTTTCACGAACTGCTTCTGAAACGCCTGAATGATTGTTAAATACTTTCCATACCGTAACGCGTGAGATCCCCAATTCATCTGCAATGTCTTGCATAGTTACTTTACTCATAGTAGAAATACTCCTTTTTAGATTTATAGTACAAATAGAAAAATGTGTAGTTGCAGTCAATAAAAGACAGGTATGTAGTTTGAAATTATAAGTACAGTATAGCATTAAAGAGATGATGTTTGCAACAAAAAAATTAACAAATGTTAACAAGAGGCGGTTCGATTAATAAAAAACAACTGAAAAATAGTTGAAATGCACAAAATGCTATATAAAAATATATTAAGAACAACAAAAGTGACGACAAATGGATAAAAAAGTTAATAAAATTATTGACAAAATATAAAATAAAAGTTAATATTTGTTCATAAACAGGGAAACAAAAGTAAAGGAGGAGACTGATGAAAGAGATAAAGAAAAAGAAGGGAAAAAGACGTTGGACAAGAGATGATACGGATTTAACACTGATTTCTCTTCCAACTTTTATATGGTTTGTATTGTTTTCTTACCTTCCAATGTTTGGAATTATCATTGCATTTAAAGATTATAAATTGAGCCCGGGGCATGGATTTATCTATAATCTGCTTCACAGTGACTGGGTGGGCTGGTCTAATTTCACATATTTCTTTAAATCAAATGCCTTTTGGATGTTATTGAGAAATACGATCGTTTACAATCTTGTGTTTATTGCACTGGGAGCGGCCGTTGCAGTAGGATTTGCGCTGATGCTGAGCAATTTGCGGAATAAATTGGCATCAAAAGCATATCAGACGATGATGTTTTTCCCGTATTTTATGTCATGGGTTGTGATCAGTTATATTGTTTATGCAGTATTAACGCCGGAAAAAGGTTATTTAAATAATATCATTGTTGCACTTGGTGGAACAAAGATCATGTGGTATCAGGAACCGAAATACTGGCCGTTTATCCTTACCTTTTTAAGGATCTGGAAAGGCATGGGATATGGAATGGTCATCTACCTGGCAACGATCACCGGAATTGATCCGTCTCTGTATGAAGCGGCAGTTATGGACGGTGCAACCAAATGGCAGCAGACAAAACATATCACAATGCCATGCATCAAACCCGTTCTGATCATGATGCTGATCCTGGATGCAGGAAAAATCTTTTATTCTGATTTTGGTCTGTTTTATCAGGCAACGGGTGGAATACCGGCGTCCCTGTACAACGTTGCATCTACATTTGATACATATATTTACAAAGCAATCCAGTCGAGCGCACCAATTGGAAAGACAGCAGCGGCTTCATTCTTCCAGTCTGTATGCTGTTGTGCAACTATTTTGCTTACAAACTGGCTGGTAAAAAAAGTTGATGAAGACAGCGCGATTATATAGGGGGGATAGCAATATGGCACGCAACAAA
>ENA-OQDM01001105-OQDM01001105.1-human-gut-metagenome-genome-assembly--contig:-NODE-1105-length-11821-cov-1.302035_pt1 | contig 11821 bp, 12 predicted proteins | sample MGYA00242772_ERZ504605 | MGnify/ENA primary metagenome ERZ504605 (study PRJEB26092, sample SAMD00036348) | human gut metagenome | host: Homo sapiens | study: EMG produced TPA metagenomics assembly of... | reverse complement strand
TAAAGGGAAAGTCCCGTTATCGGGAATCCCGTACGAAATCGTCCCATTCATCCTTACAGCCATCGCTATACCGCTTTATTTCCCATCTGCTTTCCATCTCCACACCTCCATCTATTCATGAATCATACGCAGAAACTCTTCGTAAGAGTTGATATACATCTCAGGCCGGTAAGGCTGGGAAGACAAGACCAACAACACGGCATCTTCAGAGAAATGCAGCAACTCGTTCCACGTCAGCGGCGGAATGAGCAGCCCCTTGTCCGGTGCGTCGAGCACATACGTCCGCCGTCCGTCCTTGTCTTCCAAAGTGATTGTCACACATCCTCTCACGGCCACCAAGTACTGATAGGTGATACGGTTAGCGTGCTTGCCGCGTTCATGCCCCTCGGGTACACCGTAAATCCAGTATGCCCGCTTTACTTCAAAAGGCAAATCCTTTCCGGTTTCAGCCACGGTAAGGCTGCCACGTTCATCGGTAAAAGTCTTCAAACGCTTCATTACAATCCTAACTTCTCGGAAATTTCCAACATTCTGTGAATCGGTTTGACAGCCTTTTCCGCCACTTCCGCATCCACTACGATTTCCGGCCACTCATATTTCAAGGTATTATAGAGTTTTTCCAACGTAATCAACCTCATGTAATTACATTCGTTGCAGGCACACGTACTGTCGTCCGGAGGAGCCGGAATGAAAGTTTTCTCCGGGCAAGCCTTCTGCATCTCGTGTAATATGCCGCTTTCCGTAGCCACAATAAATTCCTTTCCTTCATGACGGATGGCATATTTCAGCAATACTGCGGTAGAACCGACCACATCTGCCAGTTTCAACACAGCTCCTTTACATTCCGGATGAGCCAGCACCTTGGCCTCGGGATGGGATTTTTTAAGTTCCAATATTTTCTCTACGGAGAATTTTTCATGCACGTGGCAAGCTCCGTCCCAAAGCAGCATGTCACGTCCGGTAACGGAATTGATGTAGTTGCCAAGATTCCGGTCCGGACCGAAAATGATCTTTTCATCAGAAGGGAAACTTTCCACAATCTGGCGGGCGTTGCTCGAAGTGACCACCACATCCGTGACAGCCTTGGTGGCAGCCGTAGTATTGACGTACGAGATGACCGTATGGCCGGGATGAGCCGAAACAAACCGGGAGAATTCATCCGCCGGACAACTTTCGGCCAGCGAACAGGTGGCATTCAAATCCGGAACCAAGACCTTTTTGTCAGGACAGAGAATCTTATTGGTCTCTCCCATGAAATGCACACCGCACATGACGATGATATCCGCTTCGGTCTTGGCAGCTTTTTGAGCCAGTGCCAGACTGTCTCCCACGAAGTCAGCCAAATCCTGGATGATTCCTTCCGTATAGTAATGCGCCATGATGACGGCATTCTTCTTCCGGCAAAGTTCCCTGATCTCACTTTTCAAATCAAGCTCCTTTGCTATGGGTTTCATCCACAAACCCTTGTCTATCCACTCTTTCTTAACCATATATATATTATTAATTCTTATTTCTATTTTTTGAAAAATCTAATGTAATGATGATAGGCTGTTGATAGTGTCGATAAAAAAGAAGCCTGAAAACTTGTTTTTTTAAGTTATCAAAGCGGGGTATCGGGTAATATATCACTTTTCAACATGAGCCTTGGGTCTCTTATTCTTTAAACTGAATGCATTATCGTATGTTCTTTATCGTTTTTAACGAGTTGTTCATAACCTACAAAGTTAAAAACTTTAGGGGAAAAAGGCTGCATAAACCTGATGAAAATACGGTTTAAAGTTCATTTCTATCTTTTACTAATTTATTTGGTGGTTTGAAATATTCCTGTAACACTACTGAATTTCTAAATCCAAAGTTTCTTTTTTAATAATCTGTTTACGATTTGTGAACGAGTTATCAAGTAGTTTTTATGGGTTTTATTATCTTTGTGAACAAATATGTTGAAAGCAATGAGAAAACTTAAAATAACGGAACTGAATAGAATTTCTACCGAAGAATTCAAGACGGCTGAAAAACTTCCTTTGATTGTGGTACTGGACCATGTAAGAAGCTTATATAATGTAGGTTCCGTATTCCGCTCGTCCGATGCTTTTAGGGTAGCATCCGTGTATCTGTGCGGAATTACAGCCACTCCGCCGCAAGTGGAAATCCATAAAACGGCATTGGGGGCGGAAGATTCCGTGAATTGGGTATATTATGAGCGTACGCAAGACGCGGTAGAGCATCTTAAGGCCGGAAGGTTACGAAGTTTGGGCTGTGGAACAGGTGGAAGGTAGCATTATGTTGCAGGACTTCCAGCCGGATAAAGCAAAAAAATATGCCATTATATTAGGAAATGAAGTGAAAGGTGTGCAACAAGAAGTTGTCGACCAGTGCGACGGGTGTATAGAAATACCTCAGTTCGGGACGAAACATTCTCTAAATGTTTCTGTTACGGCCGGGATATTGGTGTGGGAGTTTGCCCGTAAGATGAAGTTGTGAACATTATAATGTACCAGCTTCCACCATTCTTACAACCCGTTCCGTCAGCCGGTCGTCGGCTTCTGGATCATAGTCTTTTTTTAGGCTGGCTCCGAATATGCTGGCAAACGTTTGGTAGAATCCGGCTTTGAAAGGGCCGAAAAAGGCTTTCACTATTTCGAAAGAACTTTGGTTGCATTCGCGGTCCACTAACTTGATGAGCAGTTTCCCCTGTGAATAAGTCAGCTTTTTCATTTGTGGGGTATATTGTTTTTTTATACCTTTCTCTACGGCTCGTATGTGAGCGTCTTTTTCTTTTTTAGTAGGTAGTTTTTCCAGATACTCATAAGTCTCGGATATGGTCTGATTAACCATTTTGGCAATGGGAAGTGTTTTTTTTACGTTATAAACCAATTTGTTATACCGCATGGCTTCCCTTTTGTTCTTAAACTTCAGTGGGGGATATACCGGTAGTTCGGGCATGATAATCACGGTGATGGAGTCGCCTTGATAGAACTCCTTCTGTACTTTTTTGTAAAACACGACTTTTATTCTTGGTTCTCCATCAATAGGGACAAACTCGTCCTGGGCTTCCACTTGCAAAGTAAGAGCACCTAATAAGAACAATATGATAAGCCTGTATATTCCCATATCCGCTGCAAAAATATAAATTAAATACTTTCATCGCATGCTTTTTACAAAGAATATAATTTGTTATACTAAAAATAGTTGCTTATATTTGAAGCATGACAGAAAAACACTGTAAGTTTATTTATCTACACCGGTTGTGGATAAGCGTGTTAATGTTTTGTGTTCTACAAATATATCCTGTGGATAAAGTCGGCGCACAGCATTATTCCTGGGAAGAATTTGTAGAGAAGATTTCTGTGGATGAATATGAAGACGGAAAAGATTTGAGTCCTCTTTTGGAAGAGTTGGCCGCATTGCACGAACATCCTTTCAACCTGAATACGGCTACGAAAGACGATTTGGAGCAATTACCTTTTCTGGATGGGGAAGAAATAGAGGAAATTTTGGCGTACGTGTACCGTTACGGTCCGATGCAATCGTTGGGAGAATTGATGTTGATAGAGGAACTGGACTATCAGACCCGTCAGTTTCTTACTTTGTTTGTCTATGTGGAAAATCCTGTGGAAGAAAAAGGGAAGCTGCGGTTGAAAACCTTGTTGAAAGGAGGGCGGCATGAGGTGACGAGCCGGTTGGATGTGCCTCTGTATAAACGTGATGGATATAAAATACCCGAAGATGAGGTATTGTTGAAAAACCCCAATAAGGTGTATCTTGGTAATTCGTTGTACCACAACATACGCTATACTTATCAATACAGGAACAGGCTGTTTTGGGGATTCACGGCGGAGAAAGACGCAGGAGAACCGTTTGGCAGTTATGGCAATAAGGCATATGATGCTTATTCTTTCCATTTTCTGTTGAAAGATTGTGGTAAACTCAAGGCATTGGCATTGGGGGACTATCGTTTGGGTTTCGGCGAAGGACTTGGTGGTGAACAGTGATTTTTCTTTGGGAAAATCCACTTTGTTCAATATGGGTGACACGAGACCGTCCATCAAGAAATTCTCTTCCACGTCCGAAACTTCTTTTTTCAGGGGGATAGCGGCTGCTTTCCGTTTCGGAAGGGTGGACATGTCGGCTTTCTATTCCTATTTGCCCACCGATGCCACTTTAAGGAAAGACGGTACGATATCTTCGTTGAAAACCGACGGTTTGCATCGTACTTTGTTGGAGCTGTCTAAAAAGCATAATGTCACGGAGCAGTCTGTCGGAACCGACGTGACTTGGAATACGGAATATTTTTCTTTGGGTGCGATTGTGTTTTACCAGCATTTCAGCCGTTCTTTCTCAAAAGGCACGGAACTTTACCGGCAATATTATCCGGATGGAAAGGATTTCCTGAATGCCGGCCTGCACTATCGTTGGCATCGTGACAGGTTTTCGTTTTCCGGCGAGACGGCGTTCAGCAACGTGTATGGCGGTTGGGCCACGCTGAACAAAGCCATTTACCGTTTCAATCAGCGGTACAGCATGGTGGCTTTGCAGCGGTTGTTTACTTACCAATATGTGGGATTGCGTGCCAACAGCTTTTCCGAAGGCGGGGCGGTCAGGAATGAAAGCGGATTTTATACGGGAGTGGAGGCATCTCCGTTGAATGAGTTGAAGCTGTCCGCTTATGTGGATTATTTTTATTTTCCGTGGCCTAAGTTCGGGATACCCCATACCTCCAAAGGGGTGGAAGGGACGTTTCAGGCCGATTGGGCTGTTTCCGGAAAATGGGAACTGTCCGGACGTTACCAACTGAAGCGTAAGGAACGCTATGGACAGCCTTACTTGTATCATAAATTGAAGATACAGACGCAGTGCATGCCTTCAAAAGTTTGGGAATGGCGCGGAGTGGCAAGGTACACAAGGGTGAGGGACGTGTATGGACGGCATGTCGGAGGATACATGGGAGGGAGCATCCTGAAATGGAAGGACCGGAAAAACCGGTTGAATGTGGCCGGGTCGTGTGTGTATTTCGACAGCGAGGACTACAAGGCACCGATGTCTTTTTATGAGCCATCCTTATTGTATGCCTTTTCTTTCATGACGATGTACGGACAAGGGATGAGGGCGGCGGTGAATGCCCGGTGGAACGTGGCGCGCCGTTGGATGCTGATGTGGAAATACGGGATTACCGGATATTTCGACCGTAAGGAAATAGGCGACGGGTTGCAACGTATCGGAGGGCGATGGAAAAACGACCTTTCTTTCTTGTTGCGTTACAAGTTTTTGACGGGGATTGTGCTACCTTTGCATGGATTTGTGAATTAAAAACGAAGTTATGGCTACAGTGATTTATCCTTCTCCCATATTCGGACCGGTGCACAGCCGTCGGTTGGGTGTTTCTTTGGGCATCAACCTGCTTCCGGAAGACGGGAAATGGTGTACGTTCGATTGTGTGTATTGTGAGTGTGGGTTCAACAAGGATTTTCGTCCCAAGAAGCCGTTGCCCACACGTGAAGAAGTGTACATGGCTTTGGAAGAACGGCTGAAAAACATGTCCGCGAACGGGCCTGTGCCGGATGTGCTGACGTTTGCCGGAAACGGGGAACCCACGCTTCATCCGCATTTTGCGGAAATCATAGAAGACACCCGCGCCTTGCGCGACCGGTATTTCCCGAAGGCTAAGATCAGCGTGTTGAGCAATGCCACCCAAATATTCGGCCGGAAGTTTTGAGGCTTTGAGGAAAGTGGACAACAATATCCTGAAATTGGATACGGTGGACGAAGGTTACATCCGTCGGGTAGACCGTCCTACAGGGCGTTATGAAGTGAGTCGGGTGGTGGAACGCTTGAAAGATTTCCAGGGTAAAGTCATCATACAGACGATGTTCATGAAAGGCATGTCGGAGGGTGCGGATGTGGACAATACTTCCGACCGTTTTGTGGAACCGTGGTTGCGTGCCGTGAAAGAAATATCACCTTCCCAAGTCATGATTTATACCATAGACCGCGAAACGCCCGACCATGAGTTGAAAAAGGCCACACGTGAAGAATTGGACCGCATTGCCGGACGCATCCGGCAAGAGGGATTGGAGGTTTCCGTCTCTTATTGAGAAGCGTTGTGGGCGGTCTACTGACCGCATAGCCGTATTTTCCATATATTATCGACAGGAAAGCCTGTATGGGAATGAATATCTGTAAGGATGTTTGTTGCTTCTTATATATTTGATATTCAAATGCTTGTCGTTTATAAATCAATCTGCGCCAAACGGAAAATCATTTGGCGCAGATTGAAAAATCGTTTGGCTGAGAACGGAAATTCGTTCTCCGTAGAATGATTTTTGTATGTAACTTTCCTTTAAAATTCAGGAGGCTTGCGCATAACATCTCTTCCGGGACAAACGTTTGTGTACGTAAAGGTAAGCCGGGATGAGGAAGAGGTCTGCGGCAAACCAAGCCGAAGGGTCACCGTAACAAACTCCCGTATATCCTAAAATCGGGACCAAGAACAGGCTGACGGCCGTGCGGTCTACCATTTCGAACACGCCGGACATCATGGCCAGTTTACTGTATCCTAATCCTTGGATGCTGTACCTGAGCAGGCACAGTAGTCCTAATGGAATGAAATAGGTGCAGGAGGTGACGATGAACTGGTTGGCCTTTTCTATGATTTCATATTCATGGAAATCCACAAACAGGTAGATGATGTGACGGGCGAAAAGATGCAACACGATGAAACAAAAGATGCAGTAGAGGCAAACCATGAAAAAGCTGGCGCGCAGCCCCATGTTGATACGTTCCGTTTTTCCCGCCCCGTAGTTCTGTCCGCAATATGTGGCCATGGCGATACCCATGCTTTCCAACGGACACATGAAGAACATTTTGATGCGCATGCCGGCAGTGAAGGCGGCCACGCACGACGTACCCAAGGCGTTGTTTGCGCTTTGGAGCATGATGCTTCCGATGGCGGTGATGGAAAATTGCAGTCCCATCGGTACGCCCATGTCCAACAGTCCCTTTATGTAGTGTTTGTCCAAGGCGGTTTCTCCCTTTTCCATTTTCAGGATGTCGAATTTCCTGAACATATAATACAGGCAAAGCAGGGCGGAGACGGCTTGCGAGAAGACCGTGGCGATGGCGGCTCCGGCCACGCCCCAATGTAGTATGAGGATGCAAAACAAATCCAATACGATGTTGAGGATGGCGGCCATGAGGAGGAAATAAAACGGGGTCTTGCTGTCGCCTAATGCCCGGATGAGGCTGGAGAGCAGGTTGTACAGGAAAGTGAAAGGAATGCCGATAAAAGTAACCAAAAGATAGAGATAGGCATGATGAAAGATGTCGTGCGGCGTCTGCATCATGAACAGGATTCTCTCGCAAAGCAGGGAAGTGACGACAGCCAACACGACGGAAATGATGAGGGAAACCCAAAGACTGTTGGCTACGTAACGCCGCAAGTCGCTGTATGAACGTGCGCCGAACGCCTGAGCCACGGGAATGCCGAAACCGCAACAGCAGCCGGTGCAGAATCCGATGATGAGGAATACGACCGACGTGCTGGCACCCACGGCTGCCAAATCGTTGATGCCTAAATATTTTCCTACGATGGCTGCGTCTATCAGACTATAAGTCTGTTGGAGCAAACTTCCCAAAATGAGCGGGAGCGAGAAGTTGAATATCAACCGCAGGGGTGAACCCTCAGTCATTTCTTTCGTCATGGCGAATATCCTTTTTTCCTGAAAACACATTCTTTTGCGAGTGCAAAATTACGGAATTTACCGGAATTGTTTTATTAAATCCGTCAAATTAGGGCGGATTTTTTTATTTTCGTATGCTCGGTATGGGAAAGGATATAATCCAGATTAAAGATAAATAAAGCCGGATTTAGTGATAAGTTATCCTTGTCACGGATTTCCCAATATACGAGATGGTCTTTGATGAGGAAAAAAGGTGCTGTTGTATATTGTTTATTGTCGAAGTCAATAGTGAACAAACGTGTAGTTCCTTTGTCTTCATTGTATTGGCATAAAAGAATTTCATTGTTCGGAGACACGCATGAGAAATATATCATGTGGTCTACTCTTTGATAATAACGGGCCATTCCGGCGAATGGCTTTCCTCTTTCTTTTGCTTTGTTTACATAATCTATCCGCTCGTACACGTCTTTTCTGGCCATGTCATCCGGAAGTGCATGTTCTCCGAAATCAATGGCAAACAATGGCGTAAGAAGACCGTTGTGGATAGTGAATAAAGTGTCGCATAGCATTTCCCAATACAGCACATTTCCTTTTTGGTCTATGGAAATATCATCGTAAGTTGAAAATCCGGTGAATAAAGTCCTTCCTTCTATGGGGTTGCCTGACGTGAGTTCTTTATTCAAAAAGCATAATGCCTTTCTGTTTGTAGATTCTCCTCCATAGCTGTTCAATACGATGTAGCCATTATTCCATGGATATATATGAAAGGGCTTTATATCTTCTTCCGCTATGTCACATCTTTGAACTGACAGAAGCTTACCTTTTAAATTGAACCGTAAAATGGTATTTTTACTGAAATCATAAAGTCCTACTGTCCCATTTTCAAAAAACACATTGGATATTTGAAGGTATTCATTCGTGGCGTGTCCTTTTTGTGATATACTGCCTATGAAATTTCCGGTTGATGTGAATGTGTACAAGAAGTTGCGTGAATGAACCACAAAGGTATCTTGATGCACATTGAGATTACATATATCGTAAATTAGGGAATTGTCTGTAGTCTCCAATTTTACGATTCGTCCGTCGGATTGGTTGATGTGTGTTATTTCTGAGAAATCAACTTTTGTGGATTTAAAGTCCGTTTTATCCCTGTTTGTACATGATACAAACAGGGATATGAATATGACACATACGGAATGTATTATACTTCTCATCATTTCCTCAAATATTAAAAAACGCTCTTTTCGGGAAAAGTAATTTCTTTTTCCTTATGTGGCTGTCCTTTGATAACTCAGTGATGGTTTTATTTCTGGTCGTAAGCGTGTTTAGGGTAATCTATCGTATAATGCAGTCCGCGGCTTTCCTTACGTTCGATGGCCTGTCGCGTGATAAGGTAACCTACGTTAATCATATTACGTAATTCGCAAATGTCTTTGGTCGCCTTGACACGCTTAAACAGCTCTTCGGTCTCTTCGTACAATAAGTCCAGACGTGTCCATGCCCGTTTCAGGCGCAGGTCGCTCCGCACGATGCCCACGTAGTTGCTCATGATTTGTCCCACTTCCCTCATGTCCTGCGCGATGAGTACTTTTTCTTCGTTGCTCATCGTGCCCTCATCGTTCCATTCGGGTATTTTATCATTGAAAGCATATTGATCTATGACCTCCAAGCTGTGGCGGGCTGCCGCGTCGGCATAAACCACGGCTTCGATAAGTGAATTGCTGGCCAATCGGTTGCCGCCGTGCAGTCCGGTGCAGGAACATTCGCCCACGGCATAAAGCCGCCGGATACTGGAGCAAGCGTTGAGGTCCACCTTAATGCCGCCGCACATGTAGTGGGCGCAAGGCACGACGGGAATATATTGCTTGGTCATGTCGATGCCAATGGAGAGACATTTGGCATAAATGTTCGGGAAGTGGTGTTTGGTTTCTTCCGCGTCCTTGTGCGTCACGTCTAAGCATACGTGGTCCAAGCCATGTATTTTCATTTCCTTGTCGATGGCACGGGCTACGATGTCGCGTGGGGCAAGGCTGAGCCGTTTGTCGTATTTCTGCATGAACTCTTCGCCGTTGGGCAACCGTAGGATGCCGCCGTATCCACGCATGGCCTCTGTGATGAGGTAAGCCGGATGCGTCTCGCCCGGATGGAAGAGGGCCGTGGGGTGGAACTGCACGAACTCCATGCCTTCCACCGTACCTTTGGCACGGTAGACCATGGCGATGCCGTCGCCCGTGGCAATGTTGGGGTTGGTTGTAGTGGCGTAGACGGCTCCCGTACCACCGGTAGCCATCAGAGTGACTTTGGAGAGGAAAGTATCTATCTTTTGGGTATCCGGGTCTAAGACATATGCCCCGTAACATTCGATGTCCGGCGTGCGGCGAGTCACCTCGATGCCCAAATGGTGTTGGGTGATGATTTCCACGGCAAAGTGGTTTTCCAGAATCGTGATGTTCGGATGGCGGCGTACGGCTTCCATCAGCCGCGTTGGATTTCAAAACCTGTGTCGTCAGCATGGTGCAGGATGCGGAATTCCGAATGTCCGCCTTCGCGGTGCAGGTCGAAGCCCCCCTTTTCGTTTTTGTCGAAGTTTACGCCCCATTTCACAAGGTCTCGTATGCCCTGCGGTGCGTTTTTCACTACTTGTTCCACGGCTGCAGGGTCGCTGATGAAATCCCCTGCAATCATGGTGTCTTTGATATGTTTCTCGAAGTTGTCCACTTCCATGTTGGTCACGGAAGCTATTCCTCCTTGTGCCTTGGCCGTGTTGGCCTCTTCCAATGTGGTTTTACATACGATGGCCACCTTGCCTTTGCCTGCATCTGCCACTTTCAGGGCGTAACTCATTCCGGCTACTCCCGAACCTATCACTAAAAAATCAAATTTGCGTATCATGCCGTCAGTTCATGCTGTTGATGTTAGACGTTGCAAAACTACTTAAAAACTCGGTTGGTTGTGCGTTCACCGCTGGATTTCTTTTAAAAATAAAAGTGCAGTCCTCCGTTTATAAAGATACGGTAGAACTCTACGGATTGGTCCATGGAGCCGGGAATCACTCCATTTTTGTCATAGACATTTCCATAAATCACTCCTGCGTTCACTCCTATGCCGACGTGTTTGCTCAGCAGGTAGTCCGCACTGAGTTGGTAATGCAATCCCATCCCTTTTACAGTTTTTCCCATACTGAAATCCATCTCCTCCTCGACATTCAGGATGAAGGCGCCTACTCCGATGCCGTATCGTAATGACCAATGTTTGTTGGCTGCCCTCATAACAAATTCCGGGCCTATGTAATCCATGTGCATCCGGCTTTTGGGATTGGCGGTTTGTTCCTTGGGGTAATCGGGATTGCGTACGAAGTTGGTATGATATGCCCCGGAGCGGTAACCGGAATAGAGAATGCCTACACCCATGAACTTTTTCCCCACCCAGTCGATTCCTCCCTGGAAATCCACCCCGTTTTTGAACGTACCGCTGAGGCCGCCTGGAATGTCATGGTAGCTTTGCTGAACACATGGCCAAAACCTCCGTTCCCGTAGATATGGATAGGAAGTGGGGGCGGGAGCTTACGTGGCTTTATGCTTTTCCGTCCGGCCAATTCCAAACTGTCTGCTTTCCTTATTTGTTCCCTTTGTTGGGTTTTCATGCGTAGCATTTCCCCTTTTATCTGGTGGCAGGAAACGAGAATGGTAGGTTCTTTATGTTCGGTGATAGCCAAGGCGTTTCCTCCCGCTTTGGCCGTTTCAGCCTTGGCCAGTGCTACGACCTGGTCATAACTGAAATGTGCGGTATATCCGTTTCCTTTTACAGCCACTTTGCCCAGGAGTTCGGCAGAGTAAGGCCGGTTCGTTCCGGTTTTGAATACTTGTACGTCGTCAGCTTGCGTAGCGGGGTAAGAATGATAGATTTCCGTGGTCACTTTCGGACTACAGCCTGTAACGAGCAAGGCCACGACCCATGCAAACCATTTGCCTATTGCGTAGCAACCATTCTCTTTTTTATTTTCTGTTCTTTTTGCCATACGCTTTTTTATATAATAAGATGAGATTCTTTCAGTTTGGCAATCCTTTTGTCCATGGAATTGATTCGAATCCGTTCCATGATTTCTTCTCGTTGGTCTATTAGTTGATTAGAACTTATCTTTCCAT
>ENA-OQDM01001102-OQDM01001102.1-human-gut-metagenome-genome-assembly--contig:-NODE-1102-length-11851-cov-0.980723_pt1 | contig 11851 bp, 17 predicted proteins | sample MGYA00242772_ERZ504605 | MGnify/ENA primary metagenome ERZ504605 (study PRJEB26092, sample SAMD00036348) | human gut metagenome | host: Homo sapiens | study: EMG produced TPA metagenomics assembly of... | reverse complement strand
ATTTAATAAGCATAAAAAATTAAGGATAAGGAGACTACGGCTGTTGGCTATTTTACTTATGATAAAAACAATATTTTCGATAAAATTGAACTGATGGGAAAATATATTAAAGAAGGCCAAAAGAGGAACGTCCTTGGGAAAATTAGAGATATGAGGATGAAGCTATAAGCTGTGAGCTATCAATTGCGATAAAATGAGCTTCACCTTTTAGGGAAATGCTGAGTTAGTTATAAATCTTGCCGAATTGCTTGTGAATATCCTGTAAAATATAAAGAAGACAAAAGTAGTAATAAAAGGGAACTGCCTCATAAGTTAGATTTTATGGGTCTAACTTATGGATCAATTCCTTTTTGTTTGGAAAATTTTATATACAAATTAGAGTATATACTTATTGAGGCAGAAATATATTTCTTAAAATGATTAGAAACAGATGGATGAGTTTATGAATCACCGATAAAAACAGAACCGATAAAAGTGTTAACTTTATTTTCATGGTTCTTGTATCTTGTAAATGCATGAATAAATGTGTAGAGGGGATGTTAACACTTTTTTTGTATCCGTTCGAAAATCCGGTTTCTTTTCGGTTTAAACGGGTGTTATATGTTGAGGTGCGTCTGCGTTCCCGGTATGTTTCGGTGCCCACACGTATGAACGTATTGATAAGGAAGGAGCTTTCCATACCGACTGGATAAACTGAGTAAGGAAACTCCATGAAACAATCGAAAACGGCATTTCTCACAAGATTATTTGCGGGGAATGCCGTTTTGGGATGGGAAAAATAAAAAGAACGGCCGCTGAAAACCGTTCTTTCCGTTTTTAATTTCCTTCCAGCCGGGCGACGCCGAGCGGCGGGGACTGGAGGAAGACGACGTCTTTGTTTCTCTCCTCCAGCCAGCCGGCCTGCCATGCATTCGGGAGGAGGTAGACGGGACGTTCTCTTCTGTCATAAACGACCATGGCGTTGTCGAGACCGATGAGTTCTTCCGGCGGGACATCGCCCTCCGTCCAGCGGGCGCAGGTGTAACTGATCGGTTCCACATTTACCGTGACATTGTATTCCTTTTCCAGACGGTACTTCATGACTTCAAATTGCAGCTGGCCGACAGCGCCGATGATGAAGGATTCCATGATGTAAGGCTGCTTGTAAATCTGGATGGCGCCTTCCTGGGCAAGCTGGCTGACACCGTTAAGGAATTGTTTCCGCTTCATGCTGCTTTCCGGAGAAAGACGGGCAAACAGTTCTGGCGGGAATACGGGAAAGTCGATAAAGGTGACAGGGGATTTTTTTTCACATACCGTATCGCCCACGCCGAGTTCTCCTGTATCGAAGATTCCGATGATATCTCCGGGATAGGCTTTTTCTACAGTCTGCCGCTCTGTGGCGAGAAATTGCTGCGGCTGAGAAAGTCGAAGCATCTTGCCGCTCTGCCGATGGAGTACGGAAGCGCCCTTTTCAAAAATGCCGGAACAGATACGCAGGAAAGCAATACGGTCATGGTGTTTGGGATCCATGTTTGCCTGGATTTTGAAAACGAAAGCGGAAAAAGCAGGATCTTCCGGCGCAACGTGTCCTTCCAAAGTTTCTCTTTCTTCCGGCGGCGGAGCAAGTTCCAGATATTTTTCAAGAAAAGTCTGTACGCCGAAGTTTGTCATGGCGGAGCCGAAAAAGAGGGGGGTCAGTTCGCCTTTGGATACTTTGTCTTTATCAAAAGGGTCGCCTGCTTCTTCCAGAAGCTCCAGGTCATCTTTGAGGGAACCGAGAACCTCTTCGGAGAGATGGGAAACGATTTCAGGATCGTCTATCCTGCCTGAAATGACTTCCAGCTTTTTTACGCCGTGGGCGTTGTCTTTGACGAAAAGATGGCACAGCTTCTTTTCACGGTCGTAGATACCTGTGTAGTCGCCATTAACGCCGATAGGCCAGTTCATAGGGCATGAACGGATACCGAGGACATCTTCAATATCCGCCATCAGTCAAAAGGATTTTTGCCGAAATGGTCGATTTTATTGACAAAGGTAAAAATGGGAATGCCCCGGTCGGAACAAACTTTGAAAAGTTTTTTCGTTTGGGCTTCCACGCCTTTTGCCACATCGATGACCATGACGGCGCTGTCCACCGCCATGAGCGTACGGTAAGTATCTTCCGAAAAGTCTGCATGCCCCGGGGTATCGAGAATGTTGATGCGGCAGCCGTTGTAATCGAATTGGAGAACGGAGCTGGTGACGGAAATGCCGCGCTGTTTTTCTATTTCCATCCAGTCGGATACGGCATAGCGGGAAGTCTTCCTTGCTTTGACGGAACCTGCCAGGTGGATCGCGCCGCCGTAGAGCAGAAGCTTTTCCGTGAGTGTCGTTTTGCCGGCGTCAGGATGGGAGATGATGGCGAAGGTACGCCGTTCTTTTTATTTTCTTCTGAATCAGTCATTTTGCACCTCAACTAACAATACTCGTTTATTATACAGGAAATCGGAGGATAAGGTAAATGTTTTTCGGAACATGGGCAGGATACATTTTGCGGAGTCTCCTTAGACCGTATTTATGGCTACATCGGATCTTTTACGGCGAAATCACGCATGAGGGAAATCATGGATTCGTTTGTGAAAAGGAGCGTGAGTTCTTCAGGCGAGGTGATTCTGTCATTTTTTGTTTTCAGATATGTTTCAAAACGGTTTTGCACTTTACGAATGCGGCCGGAAACTTCCGGCATGATGATTTTCTTTCCCGTAATCTGCTCCATAAGGACTCGGATCAGGACGGGACGGAAAAAATATTCCATGAAACATGTCTCAATCCAGTAAGAATGTTTTGTTTTTGCAAAACGCGCTGTTTTTGCCATGAACCGCAGGTAAAGATCGAGTCCGTCATCCACGCCGCTCCAGAAATCACTGAATGCCGTGTCGTAGATGCCGTCTTCCTGCTTTTCAATAAATGCAAAGGCATCGGCTTCAATGATTCTGATTTTCTCTTTATTTGGAAATTGAGGCAGTATGTTTCTTTTAAAAAGGGAAATGACATCGCGGCTCATTTCCACGACGGTCACTGATTCCACTTCTTCTTTTTTCTGATGCCATGAAGGCGTAGTATCCGAGCCCCAGGCCGTAGGTGATTACTTTTCCTTTTGCTGCTTCAATGTCTTTTTCCATAGAACGGATCTCACTGGGGACGACGCTCATCCACACGCGGTTGTTTTCCAGAATGACAGGGAAGGAGATCCGTTCTTTGAAGAAACCCGCTTCTCCGTAGAGGAAAGGGTTTTCTTTTTTGTAACGGGGGAAGGTCTGGAAAAATTCATAAGGAAGATAATCTGCTGTGGCAAGAGCAATGCAGTTTTCCTTATCGGGAGAAATATGGATTTGTTCGTAGTATGGATTCTTTTTCACCGTACTTCCGTCTTGGCAGGTGAGCTGCTCCATGACCGTCTCCATCATCAAATCGTATAAACGGGCCGGGATCTTTTGCTTCGGTGAGATCTGAGTAAGGGAGGAGGACCTCTTTGTTTTCATAGAGCGAGGCAACTGCTTCTTCCACGACATCGCCGAAGGCAAGGTCCGTGATACGTGCCATAAAGGTGTCGCGCGGAGATGTTTCCGGGGACATGAGCCAGTCTTCATCCACATTCTGCAGGTACAGGCGGTCTTTTATTTCCGAAAGGATGATGTCATTTACGGTTTCTGCCAGAAGAAATTTGTGCCACAGTACAGCGGCAGCGTCTTTTATGTTTTCGTTCTTCAGTATGTCCATTGTCTTCTCCTCTTTATATTCTTTGCCTATTATACAGAGATTTCCGCTTTCCTTCCATGCACAGTTTTTCATGAGGATTTTCTTTGGAAAATATTCTAAAAATATATGTAAAATGCTATAATATCTGCAAAGTCTGTGAAATTTGGCAAAGGGGTGAAGGCATGGCTCGCGTAAAAGGCGCCAAACGATGGAATGAAATATCATCTTCTCAGTGGCTGTTGCTTTTTGCCGACCCTGCAGTTATGTCGGACCTGATGATGACGATTATTTCTTCCCTGTACCATGCGCCTGATTACACAGACAACGCGAAGCATATCGCCGATACTCTTTCTATGGAATACCGCGCGTTGAATGCGGCTGTCGGGTGGGCAGGAAATAAAATCCGTGACCGTTACGAAAGCGGGGCTTTTTTTGAAGAACCGGTACGGACGGCAGAAAAAAAGAAAGTGCCGCCTGCCGTGGAAGCAGAAAAGGAATTTGTCCTTACCGCGGAGGATGCGGTGCAGGGAAAAGCTCTGCCGGAAATGGCGCCGTGGCAGTATATTTTCGACGGGGAAGAAGACGAGTACGGCGCATATCTTTGGATACTGAAGCCGGAGATGGCTGCAGCTTTCCGTGAATTGGAAGAAGCGGAAGTGTCAGCGGAAAATTCTGTCCGTGAAGCCCTGGCAGCGGATATTTCTTCTTTCGGTACGGAAGGGAATCTTTTCTCTTCCACCGCTGATGAGACAGTAGAGAAGATACGGAAAGTTCTTGAGGAAAGGAGCCGTTTTTTTCGCAAATCGCTTTCCGAAAAAGCGGAATGCTGCGTCTGCGGGATTCACCGTCTGTCTCTTTTGAAAGCGGTGCCTTACGGAGAAGGTGGTATGAAACATAAAGGACTGGTTCTTTGTCCGATTCATGCGGCGCTTTTTGCCGCACACCTTATTTCTTTCAGCGACCGGGGAAAAGTGCTTGTGTCTCCATCGGTGACGGAAGAAGAAAAAGAACAATTTGGTCTTACGAAGGGAATGGACGCGCGGTATGCTTTCAGCAGAAGGCGTATGGCGGTCCATCGCAGAATTTTTAATCAGAAGGGACGGAAAGAAAAATGATCTTATCCGGTAAAGAAATCGCCCGCCACATAGGTGAGGAAATCGTGATCACGCCTTTTAATCCGAAGCGGCTGAATCCGAACAGCTACAACCTGACACTTGCTGATGAACTCATGGTGTACGACAATTATGAATTGGACATGAAAAAGAAAAATACAGGACATCTTTTAAAGATCCCGCAGGAGGGCTATGTGCTGGAGCCAAATAAGCTTTACCTGGGCCGTACCCATGAATATACGAAAACCACCTGTTTTGTTCCGATGCTGGAAGGCCGTTCTTCGGTGGGGCGTCTCGGGCTCTTTATACACGTTACTGCAGGATTCGGGGATGTCGGATTTTCAGGCTACTGGACACTGGAAATGTTCTGTGTCCAGCCGATCCGTATTTACTCGGGTGTAGAAATCTGCCAGATTTATTTCCATACGGTGTTGGGAGAGGCGGAGAAATATATAAGCGGCAAGTACCAGAATAATCAGGGGATCCAGCCGAGTTTACTTTACAAGGATTTTGAAAAGTAGTATACTATTATTAACTTTACAGCACTTCGAGCGAAGACGCTTGCAGCAGACGTTTGGGTTTCCATGCGCTCAGCTGCTTTTTTATTCCGGAGAGATAAAGAATGGTTTGGCAAGTCCCGGCGGAATAAAATGGATACAGATAACGTACACGAAGCTGCCGTATCAAAGAGGAATTTTCCAAGGAGGTCTAAGGCTATGAAAAAAGTAATGAAGAAAATGCTTATCGCAGGAATGGCCTGTGTATGCGGTGCAGCGCTGCTGGCAGGATGCGGCGGTGACAGCGGTTCCAAAAGCGGCGGAGAAAAGCAGTTCCTGAATATCGCGACCGGCGGTACCGCAGGGACGTACTATCCGCTTGGCGGAGCTCTTGCTGAATTACTGAATAACAATATCAAGGGCATGAACGCTTCCGCCCAGTCCACCGGAGCGTCTGTGGCAAATGTAAATATGCTCAAAGATGGTTCTGTCGATCTGGCTTTCATTCAGAATGACATTGCTTACTACGCGGTCAACGGTTCTGAAATGTTCAAGGATAATAAAGTGGCCGGCCTCCGGGGTCTTGCGGCGCTTTATCCGGAAACGATCCAGTTCGTGACCACGGCTGATAAAGGGATCAAATCCATTGCGGATCTGAAAGGCAAGAAAGTTGCTGTCGGTGCGGCAGGCTCCGGTGCGGAAGCAAATGCCCGCCAGATTTTAGCCGCTTACGGTATTACTTATGATGATATTGATGAACGTTTCCTGTCCTTCGGCGAAGCGGCCGATGCGCTTAAAGACGGCAACGTAGATGCAGGCGTCGTTGTGGCGGGGTTCCCGACTGCCGCCATTCAGGATCTGGCTGCCAATAAATCTGCGGCTATTATCAATATCGACAGCGATAAAGCAGATGAACTGATGAAGAAATATCCGTACTATACGAAGGTAAGCATTCCGAAAGGCACTTATCCCGGCCAGGAAGAAGATATTCATTCTGTTGCCGTCAAATGTGTTGTCGTTACTACCGACAAGATGGATGACAAACTGGGCGGTGAAGTAGTCAAGGCGATTTATGAACATCTGGACCGCATGAAAGCCGCTCATGCCGTGGGCAAGTACATTACAAAAGATACCGCCCTTGACGGTATGTCCATTCCCATGAATGCGGGCGCCGAACAGTATCTGAAAGCCAAGTAGGGAAATGGCTGAAAGTTCCATAAGACATGGAAAAGAGTGGATGGCGCCGGGGCAGGAAACCGTTGTCATTCACTCCTTGTGTCTGCAGGAAAGATCATTTTATTATCATAAAGGAAAGGAGCGGCTTTTGCCGCATTGCCATGATCAGGAAAAACAAGGGCGGCCGGCTTGAAAACGTTATCGCCTCTGTGGGGATCGTCATTACTGTCTGTATTGCCGTCTTTGGCTACTATATCAGAACGCCGTACCTTTACGGACAGACTTCCGACGGATTTCTTATCCGGCAGGAAGTGGAAGCGGGGACGCCGGTGACTTTGGCATACCGCCATTCCGTACAGAAAACGATGATTTACGAATATCTTGCAGTGAATGAAACGGAAGACGGTCTTATTTTGAAATCGACAAAGTACCAATCCATGGGGGGTGGGACTGCCTTTTTCGAAAGAAGACGGTGAATTCCGGCAGGAAGGGGAATGGTTCATCATGGATAAAATGAACCGCCGCTGTCCGGAATTGTCCATCCGGAACGGCGTGACCAATGATGAACACATTATCGTGGGCGATAAAGACTATGCGCTGGCAGAACTCATGCCTCTTGAAAAAGAACTTCATCTCTATGTGGCGCCATTATGGAAGGCTTACTGGATGAAAAAAGAAATAAGGAGTTGATTATATTGGCCGATTTGGAGAAAAAGGAAAATCCTGCTGTGGAAAAAGGTATGGATGACCATCTGCAGAAGAAACTGAAAGAACTGGATAAAGAATCAAATACGATGGAATACAGCGGCACGTGGGCGAAAGTGATCGCTGTCATCTGCATCTGTTTTTCTCTTTTCCAGATTTATACCGGTTTCTTCGGCGCACTGGACGCTATGATCCAGCGGTGTATCCATCTGTCTTTCGGTATTTCTCTGGTATATCTCTTATGCCCCACTAAACGGGAGTGGATTCGCGGCGGAAGTGTGCATCCCGTCGATTTGGCACTTGCTATCATCGCGGCGATTCCACCGATTTATATTTTGGTGAATTACCAGCAGCTTATTTTGCGGGCAGGAACAGTGACACCTGTGGATACGTTCATGGGAGTGCTGGGGATGCTTATGGTTATCGAGGCGGCACGCCGTATTGTAGGCCTGCCGATTGTTATTGTAGTACTCTGTTTCCTGGCTTACGGTTTCTTCGGCCGTTATATGCCCGGACCTCTGGCACACCGCGGGCTTACCGTGAACCAGATGGTCGGGCACCTATTCTATACTACGGAAGGTGTTTTCGGTATTCCCATGGGCGTATCATCCACCTTTATTTTCCTTTTTATCCTTTTTGGGGCGTATCTTGAAAAACAGGGCTTGGAAAATTCTTTATTGATATCGCCAATGCCATTGCCGGGTGGGCGTCGGGCGGTCCTGCCAAAGTGGCGGTTATTTCTTCTGCCCTGCAGGGAACGATTTCCGGTTCATCCGTAGCGAACGTTGTCGGATCCGGTTCATTTACCATCCCCATGATGAAGAAATTGGGATATCATAAAAACTTTGCGGGAGCAGTAGAAGCGGCAGCTTCTACCGGCGGACAGCTCATGCCTCCGGTCATGGGCGCGGCGGCGTTTCTCATGGCGGAATTTGTCGGCATTCCTTACATGGAAGTCGTGAAAGCGGCTATCGTGCCTGCGGTACTTTACTTTCTCGGCGTATTTTTGGGCGTTCATTTTGAAGCGAAGAAAAATAAGCTGAAAGGGACGCCGAGAAATGAACTTCCGCCATGGGTTAAGATCATGAAAGAAGAGGGGCATCTGGCAATTCCGCTGATTGCGATTATCGGGCTGCTTGCTTCCGGGTACACCCCGATGAAGGCGGCACTGGCAGGGATCATTATTTCCATTGCCACCGCCATGCTCCGCGCGAATACACGGATGGATTTCAATGATATTATTGACGGTCTGGTTAAAGGCGCCCGCGCGCTTTGGGGGTACTCATCGCCTGTGCGTCCGCCGGTATGATCATCGGTATCGTGACGAAAACGGGAGTGGGGCTGAAGCTGGCGTCTGCTCTTGTCGATGTGGCGGCAGGAAACTTTATGCTTCTTCTGTTCTGCACTATGATTACATCCCTCATTCTCGGCATGGGCGTGCCTACGACGGCAAACTATGTCATTACATCCACTATTGCGGCACCGGCCCTTATCCAGCTTGGCGTGCCGATTTTGGCGGCGCATATGTTCGTTTTCTATTTCGGCATCATTGCCGATATTACTCCGCCTGTGGCGCTGGCGGCTTATGCAGGAAGCGCTATTTCTGGCGGTGATCCGCTGAAGACAGGGGTAAACGCTTCGAAGCTGGGCATTGCGGCTTTCATTATTCCTTACGTCTTCGTTTTGTCACCGCAGATTTTAGGGATTGATGCTTCCGCCGGCAGCATTATTTTGACCACCTGTACGGCACTCATTGGTATGGCGGGCGTTTCGGCGGCGATGATCGGATACCTTGCGGCAAAGACGAATATGTTTGAGAGGCTCCTGCTCCTTGCCGGCGGCCTTATGCTCATTGATCCCCGTCTCATGACAGATGCGGCAGGCATCGGCATTCTTGCCTTTGTCCTCTTTATGCAGTTCCTGAGAAGAAAGAAAGCGGATGCATAATTTCTACGGTTCAATCACTCCACCACAAAAACCGCAGTATGTATTGCGGGTTTTTGTGTTACCTTATTTAAGAGGAAGAGATTCTTCTCCCATAAGAATCCTTTCCATATCCTCATCTGCCGACTCCGCCCACGGTAGCGAAGCTTCGGCTGAATTCCCTCAAGAAGGTGGGGAAAGAGCGAATTGTCTTCCTTGATTTTTTCAGGAACGAAAACGGGAAGGCGATCAGGCAGGATTTCCAGATTAATAGGGAAGGACGGCCCCTTTTCACCGTCTACATTTGTTATGAGTTCTTCTTCATTGCTGATGGAAATATGGGCTTTTTTTACGCCGACCACAGTCAATATTTCCGGCCCCGGTTGGAGGCCTGTGAGAAGTTTCGGGGCTTCACGGATGGTGCGGAGCCATTGGAAATTATGGAAAAGAGCCAGTTTGATGACGCCTTTGTTCCTTTCTTCCGGCGGGACAAGGTTGCGGAAGCTGCCTGCCGAATCGGTGAGCATGGCTGCCACCAAAGGGGAGGAAATATGGATATCGTCCCGTTTTCTTCCCGGATGTGGAAATGGTAAGAATGCTGTTTGGGAAGAGCCTGAAACCCTTTCATAAAGTACGCAAGAGAGCCAAAAAGCGTTTTTTCCTTAATTGTCACTTCGCTGACCGCTTCCGGAATAAGTCCTGCGGCAACGATATTGATGAAGTAGCGGTCATTGATTTTCCCTACATCGATAGTGGTGCGTTTTGCCTGCTCCAGCATCCGTATAGCGCCCTGGGGCGAACGGGGGATATGAAGCGCCCGTGCCAGATCATTCACCGTTCCGAAAGGAATAAAACCGAAGCATGAATCGCTGCGGACAGGAACCATGCCGTTAATGACTTCATTAATCGTACCGTCGCCGCCCATGCAGATGATGTCTTTATTCTTTTCCGCGGCGCGGCGGGCGAAATTTTTCGCATCTCCCGCTTTTTGCGTCAGCTTGATGGAAACGTCGTCATACCGTTTGGAAAGAACAGAAGATAAAAGCGGAATGTACTTCGGCGCCCGTTCCCGTCCCGAGGTGGGATTTACAATGACCAGACAGCGTTTTACGTTTTCCAAAACCAGGCCCTCCTCCTGCAATTCTATTTCTTTACTATACTATTATAGCAGATATAGTAGAAATGTATTTATGGAAAGAGGTGTAAAGGGATCTTCTTAAAGAAATATTTTCTAAGAGTGTGCCACAAATGTTTGGTTACTATAGAAATCCGTGCTGAGATAAATGCATAGGGTTCTTGAGGTATGTTGTAAGTTGTAGTATAATATAACCTGCAATTTGTGTACGGTAAATAAAAGGACGGACCCTTTTACCGGTATAAGGAGGAATATTTTTTATGAACGTAAAAGCAGAAGCACTGGATCAGCACAAGGTACAGCTTACCATTGATGTACCGGCTGAAGTTGTGGTCAAGGGGTTTAAGCAGGCAGTAGCCCGTATCGCCAACCAGGTGAAGATTCCCGGGTTCCGTAAAGGCAAGGCGCCCCGCCGCATTATCGAGATGCATTTCGGCAAAGAAGCTGTTGCCGGAGAAGCACAGGATATTGTTATCAACCAGGCTTTGAATGACGCGATTATGCAGGAAAAACTCATTGCTGTCACCACTCCCGAAGTAAAACAGGAACGTTTTTCTGAAACGGAAGGTGCTGCGTTCACCGCTACTTTTGTCAAACAGCCGAAAGTAAAGCTTGGCGAATATAAAGGACTTTCTGCCAAACATGTAAAACCGGAGATTTCCGATGACCAGGTTATGGCACAGATCCGGCAGGCTGCAGAGCAGAATGCAAGAATGGAAAAGGCAGAAGAAGGTACTGTCCTTAAAAAAGGCGATATCGCCGTTATCGACTTCAAAGGTACCGTTGACGGAAAAGCTTTTGAAGGCGGAGAGGGGAAAACTTATCCGCTGGAAATCGGTTCAAAGAGCTTTATCCCGGGGTTTGAAGACCAGCTTGAGGCCACAAGGCGGGCGATGACGTAACAGTTTCCGTATCTTTCCCGAAAGACTATTTTATGGATACTCTTGCCGGCAAAGAGGCGGAATTCGCTGTACATATCAATGATGTGAAGCATAAAGTAATTCCCGTTATTGATGATGCTTTTGCCAAATCCGTAAGCCGTCATGAAACACTGGATGAACTGAAGGAAAGCCTGAAACAGCAGATGCAGCTTCGGGCATTCCAGCAGGCGGAAGAAGCTTACCACCAGTCCCTGATTAATCAGGCGGTGGCAAATTCCGAAGTGGATATTCCGCAGGAAATGGTCGATCAGCGCATTGATGAAATCGAACAGGAAGTTAAACTGAACATGGAAGCCCAGGGCATGGATTTTGATAAGTATCTTTCCAATATGGGCAAGTCGGAGGAAGAATTCCGCCAGAGCTACAATAAGACTGCTGAACAGCAGGTACGCGAAGGCTTGGTGCTTGCGGAAATTGCCAATGTTGAAAAACTGGAAGCGACCAATCAGGATCTGAATATGGAAGTTTACAGCATGGCGCGCCAGTTTAATGCGGAACCGAAAGATGTCATCAAAATCATCAGAGATGAAAACCGCGCGGGGATGCTTTACAATTCCGTACTCCGCAAGAAAGCAGCTGCTTTCATTTACGGCGCGGCGGTAAAGGAAGAAAGTAAAAAAGAAGAAACAGCCAAGAAGACAG
>ENA-OQDM01001099-OQDM01001099.1-human-gut-metagenome-genome-assembly--contig:-NODE-1099-length-11872-cov-2.008855_pt1 | contig 11872 bp, 10 predicted proteins | sample MGYA00242772_ERZ504605 | MGnify/ENA primary metagenome ERZ504605 (study PRJEB26092, sample SAMD00036348) | human gut metagenome | host: Homo sapiens | study: EMG produced TPA metagenomics assembly of... | reverse complement strand
AGACCAGAGATTTGCCCGTGGTTAGTTTATTCCCACATCCGGCTTCCTTCAGATTCCACCTCACGATGGACACCCTTGCCTTCGGCTATATCCTTCCCACTACCAGGCGGATTCGGGACTTGCACCCGTTAGAAACGTGCGCCGCCGGGCGCACACAAAAATAAAGTTCCAGACTTATTATCTGAAACTTTATTATAAATCCAGCATCATTGCATTACTTCACACAACGGAAATATACCATAGAACCGTCAACATGGATATCCGTTTCTTTATATAGTTTTGGAAGGATATCTCTCAGCTCTTTCTCCGTCTGAAACGGTGGAGAAAACCACCCTTTCTTTGCAAGAATATTTTTTACCAGCCAATCTGTCCGTTTCGATTTTCCCCTGATATAAAAACAGGCAATGAAATCGCCGCCTGGTTTCAAAACACGCCATATTTCATGAAATGCTTTTTGCTTATCAAGAAATGCATGAAAACCATTCATACTGACAACGGTATCAACAGATTCATTCTCCATTTGCAGGTTCCCCACATCCCCCTGAATACATTTGATATGCGCATGACTACCAAGTCTTTTTCTGGCTTGTTCAAGCATATCCATGCTGTAATCAATACAAGTAATATGTGCATTTTTCAGAGAACTCCATTTGTTTTCCGTAAATACAGCAGTTCCAACCGGAACATCAAGAAGATTTCCTGAAAAGTCATCAGGAACATATGATAAAACTTTTCGTGCTATATCATTATCATCCGTGCCACTCCAAAATAGCTTAATATACAGTTTGCTGAAAATATTTCTTTGCGTAAGAACATCATCATATATATTTTTTGATGTTTCATAAGCATTTTGTATTTTGTCTGCCATATTACCCTCCAAATTTAATTTTAATTCTAAAAGCTTAAAACTATCGTTCTCTAATCTTCCTGACATTACGATTCATGAGGTGTCTTCCAATATGTCTATAAGCAAATGCTTTAAAGGCTGAAATTTCTTGATGATGTTCCTTCAACAGTTCATCTGGACAATCATAAACACCAAAATCCTGATTGATTCCCTCGCTCTGAATATAAGTATTGTTCCTATCAAACTCAATAATGAGATTTCTGAAATCCTTGACTGCTACTCCATAACCGCAAAATGCACCTGTACATTCCGAATTTTGTTCCTGTAACTTCTTTATGTAGGTTTTATCCAAAATGAAAGCTTCCAGTTCGTACCACTGATTTTCGAAATTAATTTCTACCCAGCTATGGAAAATACTTTTTGGAGCATTACGGTAAACAAACCCGGTCATAGCCCCTTTCTGCAATCTTTTATCAATCGTAAAACCATGTACTCTGCATGGAATATTGCAGGCACGTAAAAGTGCCATAAATAAAGTTCCTTTTGTATTACATTGTCCATAACCATCTGCAAGTACTTTTGAAGCTGAAATTCCGTCATCAATATTATATCCAAATAAAACATCATCTCTTACATAGTTGTAGATTGCCTTAATCCTTTCAAATTCACCCATTTCCTTCCATTTCATATTTTGAATAAGTTTTTGAATTGCCGGATTAGAAAAATCAACCATTCGTGTTTCCCTAAGATACTTATCTTTCATTTCCTATCGCCTTTCCCATAGGTTTTCTCACAACACAATGCATTCGCATACCTTTACGAATTTCAAATTTTTCTACTTTTAATCCTGCTTTTTTGCAACATTTTATGACCACATCTCTTGTTGGCACTTGGACATCTCCATGTCCGCATATATTTGCCAACGGCATTTCCAATGTATTCATTAGCCATACCAATACTTTATTGTCACTGGTCACATCTCTCAGTATCAATCTTCCATTTGGGCGAAGACATCTTTTCACACTGCCAAAAAATGCCTGTGGATCCGGATAATGATGGAAGCTCATAGAACAAATAATTGCATCAAATGAATCCTTTTCAAAAGGAAAGTTCTCACAGTCTCCTACAACAAATGTTGTATTTGGTATATTTTTCTTTTTTGCCTGTTCAATCATTGCCGGAGTCAGATCCAGTCCTGTATAATGCCGGTCTGGATGTTTTTCTGCTAATAAAGAAATCATCGGAGCAGGCCCACAGCCTGCATCTAATAAATCTCTAAATGGCTCCTTCTCTAATTCTTCCAAAATATCCGGATAATCTTTCTTGCACATTTCGTAAATGCCAGCATGGTTACTTTCATATCTTCCTGCTGCTTTTGTAAACTCTTTAATTGACAATTTTTTATATTCTTCATTTTTCATGCTTTTTTCTCCAATCACTGTATCTTTTTCGCCTTGCATCCGCATTTCTTCATTTTTTTCATATAAGCATAAAACTGCTTATGCAATTCCCTCATTTCATCTGGTGCCTTCATAGCATGTTGATACATAAATTTATCTCCAAAACTGCTTCCAAATGTAACTGCCAGCATAATCGTCAGAAATGACAATGGTAAAAAGCGAAAAATATTCATTTTCCATGGTGACAGTTTACCCTTTTGTTTTCGCAAAAAATTAAAATTTCTTTTCAGCCTTTCTGCTGTTTTCCTCATGATTTTCCATTCTTTTCCCACTTTCTCCGGATCGTCTGATTCATAATACGCATCTGCAATCGGTACCACCATAGCAAGATGACAAAGCTGCCATAGATGCATATCCGTTACTTTCTGGTATGGTATATGAGCATGCCTCAATATCTCTGAAAACTGCTTAGTTCTTACGGATTTATTTCCTGATATTTCTGCAAATGTTGTCGGCTGAATCAACCTTGGAGTAAGTGCTGCATCAAGGATACCATCATCATTTATACTTCCGCCTGCTCCTGGAAAAGCCGGTAATATTCTTCCTTTTCCGACAATGTCTTCCCATTTATTGTAACTGTCCAGTGAATTTATCATTGTAACAATCGTATTACTTTTATTATTTTTCAATTCAGTAAGTGCTTCATACAGCTGGTTTTCCCGGACAGTAAGCAAGACAAAATCATAAATATCATCGTTTGGTAGTTCTCCAAGAATCCTAATCTCTGCCTTTATTACTTCCTGATTTTTCTTATATTTCAATCCATTATTTCTTAAAGCCTCAAGTCTTTTACCTCTGGCATAAATATTTGTATCATAACCGGCTTCTGCAAATAAAGCCGCATACAAGGATCCAATCACACCAGCACCATAAATCAATATTCTCATAAGAATCATTCCTCTCCTCTTACCCCAGTGCCACATCCAAGATCATCATCAAACTAAATCCAAGTGCAAAGAAAAGCGTACCGATATTCGAGTGCTGTCCCTGAGACATTTCCGGAATTAGTTCTTCAACCACGACATATAACATAGCTCCTGCTGCAAAGCTGAGTAAATATGGTAATGCCGGGATTACCAGCTGTGCGACAAGAATCGTCATTACTGCTCCAATCGGTTCAACGACTCCTGAAAGTACACCTCCCAGAAATGCCTTTCTCTTACTTTCACCCTCTGCCCTAAGCGGCATGGATATAATCGCTCCTTCTGGAAAATTCTGGATAGCAATTCCAAGTGATAAAGCAAGTGCACCTGTTGCTGTAATCTGTGCATTTTCAGCAAGAAATCCTGCATACATTACACCAACTGCCATACCTTCAGGGATATTATGTAATGTAACTGCCAACACCATCATCGTAGTACGGCCAAGTTTGCTTTTCGGTCCCTCTGTCTGATCACTTCCAACATGAAGATGTGGAATCAAATGATCAAGTGCGAGTAAAAACAATATACCAATCCAGAACCCAACAACTGCCGGAACAAACGATAAAGTTCCCATATTCTCAGATTGTTCAATTGCCGGAATCAGAAGACTCCAGATTGAAGCAGCAACCATTATACCTGCTGCAAACCCTGCAAGTGCACGTTGCAGTAACTTGCTAAGTGTTTTTCTCATAAAAAACACGCATGCTGCACCTAGCGTTGTTCCAACAAATGGAATCAGTATACCTTCAAAAACATTCATTAGCATTATGTATTCCTTTCTGTATAGTCAAAAGTACTTTCACATCGTTCTGTTGTTAGTTTTAACTAACTATCATATATAAAAGAAACCGTGCAAAAAGCAAACTGTAATTTCACACGGTTTTCCTTATGTTTAAGTATATCACTTACGAAATCATATAACAATATAATTCTTTTAACAATTTACAAGAGAAAGATCATCCATGTATGCACGATCTGCAAAAATCTCAGATGCTGTGCGAAGTCCCTTGCTCTCAGCGATATCACCAAGAACTGCTCCTGCACAGTAATAAACGATCAGATCTTTGTCATACTCGCAGATTGCCTCACAGATCGCTGTGGAAATATCCTCGTCATACTGGCAGCCATTCCCCATTGCTCCATGAGGAGCGACATGCTGAAGCTTCATTCCGTAGCTCTTGGTAAATGCAGCCAGTGCTCCGATCTGGTATCTGACATAATTCTTAACTTCATCATGAGAGAGAACCATCTTTCTTCGTCCAAAGCCAAGAAGATCCGGATATCCAGGATGGGCTCCAACCATAACGCCACGTTCCTTTGCCATGCGGACTACCTTATCCATTACCATCGGATCGCCTGCATGCCAGCCATATGCAACATTTGCTGTTGTGACATATTTGATGATCTCTTCATCGCCGCCAAGCTTATATGCGCCAAAGCTCTCACCCATGTCACTGTTTAAGTCGATACTGTACATGTTGCTACCTTTCTTTCTTTACTTGTTGAAAGTATAACATGTTAAATAAAAATAATAAAATAGATTATTTTTTCAGAATATATTAATATTTTCTATATTTCTTTTGCAATAAATTTTACTTTTCTTTGATCCGTTCTTTGAAAAGCTGTTGACAAAGATTTTTATATATGATTAAATAGTCATATGAACATTGATTCATATATTCATATAAAAAACAAACGAATCAGCAAGGAGAGTTCATATGGAAGAAAAATTAAAGAAAGATTCCATGAAGTCCGCAGATTCCTGCGGCTGCGGTCACGAGCATGCGCATCACAGCCATGATGAGCATGAAGAACATCACGATCATGAGCACCATCACCATGATGAGCACTGCGGCTGTGGCTGCGAGAATCATGACCATGAAGATCATGAACATGAGCCTCCTCACCACCATGAGCACTGCAGCTGTGGTTGTGAGGATCATAAACATGAACATCATGAACACGAGCACCTTCACCACCATGACGAGCACTGTGGTTGTGGTTGCGGAGATCATGAGCACCACGGTCACTCCCACAATGCTCTCACCGCAAAGCGTGTCTACATTCTGGAGAACCTCGGCTGCGCTCACTGTGCTTCCAAAATGGAGGAACGGATCCAGGCTCTTGAAGGCGTCGAAAGCGCTACCATTACTTTTGCAACAAAACAGCTTCGCTTAGGGGCTGCAGATTCAGACGCTCTGCTTCCGCAGATCCGCAAGATCTGCACATCCATTGAGTCTGAAGTTAAAGTTGTTCCGAGAAATCCAGCTCCGGCAGCTTCCACTGACACAACAACTAAGACCTATCTTCTGGAGAATCTAGGCTGCGCTCACTGCGCTTCCAAAATGGAGGAACAGATTGCAAACCTTGAAGGCATTTCCGAAGCAACCATCACTTTTGCAACAAAACAGCTTCGCTTAACTGCAAAGAATCCAGATCGATACCTGGATCAGATCCGTAAGATCTGTACATCCATTGAATCCGAAGTTCTTGTAAAAGAAAAGGATCCGAAGCCAAAGGCTCAGTCCCCCAAAAACAGTGACTCACACAACCGCTTCCAAGAAGAAATTTTTCTCCAAGGAAAACGTAGATATCATCTGCATTATCATCGGTGCAGTACTCTTCGTTGCCGGAGAGATCATGGAACACAAAGCTTTGGTACCAGTGCCACTCTTCCTGTATTTGTGATCGCATACCTGGCGCTTGGGGGTGTTATCGTTGTAAAAGCTGCCAAAAACATCTCTCACGGACAGATTTTTGACGAAAACTTTCTCATGAGCATTGCAACACTTGCCGCTTTTGCCATCAATGATTCTGCTGAGGCCGTAGGCGTTATGCTCTTTTACCGCATCGGCGAGCTTTTTGAGGAAAAAGCCGTTGAACGAAGCCGCGGGCAGATCATGGATGCCGTAGACCTTCGTCCGGAAGTTGTCAATCTGGTCACAGGCAATGAGATCCAGATAATTCCCTCTGAAGAGGCTCAGATCGGAGACATTCTTCTGGTCCGTCCCGGAGACCGCATCCCTCTTGATGGTATCGTAATTGAGGGAAACAGCCGTATCGACACTTCTCCGATCACAGGAGAGCCTGTACCGGTTGCTGTAAATGAAGGTGATGAGATCACTTCTGGTTGCGTCAACACTTCCGGCCAGCTTAAGATCCGCGTGGAAAAACCTCTGGAAGAATCCATGGTCACTCGTATTCTGGATTCCGTAGAAAACGCGGCAGCAAGCAAACCGAAGATCGACCGCTTTATCACACGTTTTGCCAAGGTTTATACTCCTTGTGTTGTAGGAATCGCATTGGCAACTGCCATACTCCCATCCCTTGTTACCGGAAACTGGCATTACTGGATCTACACAGCCATTACTTTCCTGGTAATGAGCTGCCCTTGTGCTCTTGTACTTAGTATCCCGCTGGCCTTCTTCTCTGGGATCGGTGCCGGTTCTAAAAAGGGTATCCTTTTCAAGGGTGGCCTTTCCATCGAAGGATTAAGTAAGCTCGGCGCTGTGATCATGGATAAGACCGGTACTATCACAGAGGGTAACTTCCAGCTTCAGAAGGTTGTTGCCACCGGTAAATACACGGAAAATGAACTCCTTTCCATGTGTGCAAGCTGTGAACAGAACTCCACACATCCTATTGCGAACAGCATCGTTGCTGCCGCAAAGGAACGTGAGATCCAATTTGAAAAACCGATCTCCCTGGAAGAAATTTCCGGTCACGGGATCGTTGCGGAAATGCCGGAGGGAAAAGTTCTCTGCGGAAATCGCAAGCTGATGGATAAATTCAGAGTTACAATCGGAGAATTAAAGGAAGCCGCTTACGGCTCTGAAGTATTTATGGCAGTAAACGGAACCTTCGCAGGATATATGCTGATCTCCGATACCATCAAACCTGACGCAAAGGAAGCCATTGCTTCTCTGAAAAAGCTTGGTCTCCACACCGTTATGCTCACTGGAGACTCCGAAGACAGTGCACAGGCTGTAGGAAAAGATGCCGGGATTGATGAGATCTATGCAAAGCTTCTTCCGGAGGATAAGCTCAATGCCCTGAAAAAGGTCCGCCAGGCACATGGAACGGTTATGTTTGTCGGTGACGGTATCAACGACGCTCCTGTTCTTGCAGGTGCTGATGTAGGTGCTGCCATGGGAAGCGGTGCAGATGCTGCCATTGAAGCCGCAGATGCCGTATTTATGAATTCCAATGTAGATGCGATCCCTCAGTCTATCGCCATTGCACGAAGCACAAACCGTATTGCATGGCAGAACGTAATATTTGCCCTGGTGATCAAGATCGCAGTTATGATCCTTGGTCTTGCCGGACATGCCAACATGTGGATGGCCGTATTTGCAGACACTGGCGTTGCCATGATCTGCGTGCTGAATTCCATTCGTATCCTGTATAAAAAATAAGATCCGTTCTGCAGGGCAGATATCCTGCAGCGGATCCCTGTGCATCCATACAACTCCCCAGTGATGCAGAAAAGAATTTGACCGGTGCGTTTTTTTCAGCTACAATAGAAGTTAACAGTTTGGAGGATGCGCAAATGAAGAAAACACATATAGATTACCCGATCAATGATGATACACTGTACCGGCTTGCCGACCTGTTCAAGGTTTTCGGTGATCCTACCAGGATCCGTATCCTGTACGTACTTTCTGTGGAAGAGCTCTGTGTTCAGGATATTGCCGATCGTCTTTCCATGACCCAGAGTGCCATTTCCCATCAGCTCCGGGTACTGAAGCAGATGTCACTGGTCAAATTTCGAAGAGATGGAAAAACCATTTACTACTCCCTGGCAGACAGCCATGTGGCAACCATCATGAATCAGGGTCTGGAACACGTTACAGAAGAATAACTCATAAAACACAATGCAAAAAGCCAATCTGCTTCCTAATGGAAGAACAGATTGGCTTTTTTCTCTGCCTTACTCGTGCATCATTTGTATTTATCCCTCGCCCTGTGGTGAAGCACCATCGCTCCGTATGCAGGCATCTTCACCTGAAGAATCCCTGCATCTGCAATATATTCTTCCGGCATTTCCGTATAACCCTCTCCGGAAGAAAGCATCAGGCGCTGAAAAGCCGTTGCTTCTTTCCGGCTTACACCGGTTTTCCAGGCTGTTACCCTTATGTCTCTCTCCTGATCCTGATTATTAAGGATCACTATGATCTGTTCAGAATCAGAAAAACGACCATAGCTCAAGCCCTGATGATCGTTCCACAGAAATTCCAGGGAACCTTTTGCAAGAATCGGATATGCCTTGTGTATGCAGATCATACGTTTATGAAAGTCCAGCATCTCCTGTCTTCTTTTCCCCAGGGATAAGTTCTGCGGTTATCCGGATCTGTAAAGCCGCAGACGCCGGCCTCATCCCCGTAATATACCGTAGGCGAACCAGGCCACGTCATCTGAATCACAACAGCCTCTCTCATGATAGCAGGATTGATGCCTGCAGATGCTGCCTCTGCGCCTGCGTAGGAAAGCCTTCCTACTCTGTGATTGGTCCTTGTCAGAAATCTGGAATGGTCATGGTTTGAAAGCTCATTCATGGCTCCATAAAGCGCGCCCATATGCAAAGACTGCATATGATGCTTCATCGCCCCGATAAAGGCCTCACTGTTGCCATAAAGGTCCTCCCGGTACTCATCACTGTGCTTCTCCATTCCGGTCAGGAACCAGGTTACAGGCTCCATAAAAGCGTCATAGTTCATAACCGTATCCCACTCATCGCCGCGAAGCCAGCTTTCCGGATTTCCGTAGTGTTCTGCAAGGATCACTGCATCAGGATTGGCTTCTTTTACTGTCCTCCGGAACTCTTTCCAGAAATGATGGTTAAAATCATTACTGTGGCCCAGATCTGCAGCTACATCCAGTCTCCAGCCGTCTACGTTATACGGCGGCGAAACCCATTTTCTGCCCACATCAAGAATCGTCCGGCAAAGCTCCTCAGATTCTTCGTAGTTCAGCTTTGGCAGGGTATCATGGGTCCACCAGCCGTCGTAGGTTGGATTATAGGGCCAGCGGTTCTGATCCTGGAAGCAGAAGAAAGAACGATAAGGCTGTCCGCCGAAACATAAGCCCCCTTCTCGTAGCCTTCCTGATTTTCGTAGATCCGTTCCCTGTCCATCCATTTATTAAAGGATCCGCAATGGTTAAATACCCCATCCAGGATCACTTTCATCCCTCTTCTGTGAATTTCCTCCACAAGCTCCTGAAAAAGCTTATTACTGGCCTCCAAATTCCGTTTATCGGTCACACGGCGGATATACTTAAGGGCATGACTGTTATCACTGTCTCCGGGACTTAACAGACCATCACAGTCCGCTACGATCCTTCCGATATGCGGATCGATATGATCGTAATCCTGACAGTCATACTTATGGTTGCTGGGAGAGACAAAGACCGGATTCAGATAGATCACATCTACTCCAAGCTCCTGAAGATAATCCAGCTTATCCATAACTCCCTGAAGATCGCCGCCATAAAATTCCCGGACACCCATCACAGCCGGAACCTTTTCCCAGTTATCCACTTTTACGGAAGTGTCCCCGATATAGAAATATTCCCCTGTTTCCACATCATTGGAAGGATCTCCGTTACAGAAACGATCCACATAAATCTGATACATCACAGCACCCTTCAGCCACTCAGGCACATGATATCCGGGATAGATCTCAAATTCTGTCCTTTCCTCATGTCTGGTGCTTACACCATTTGTATCATAATAACAGGTAACAAGTCCTGAATGGATCTCAAAGTAATATCGTACAAGATCTTTTCCCATTACGATCTGTGCAGTATAATAATCAAAGCTTCCGGAAGTTTTTTCCCGCTTCATTTCCAGATATTCTCCGTCATGCACAAGACAGACGTTGTCCACGTTATTTCTCTGGGTACGAAAACGGATCGTAACTGTATCACCTTCCCGCGGCTCCACAGGTGTACGGTAATATTCCGTCCCGTCACTGAACATTGCGTCTTTATTTAATACCGGACTCATATTGAGTATATACCGCATCTTCTTTGCAGTCTCCATGCTTTCATATAACATTCTATCTTCCTCATTCCGTTTTTAGTACCATGTTTTAAATATATTATCTTAATTTTTCCATCCCGCAAGCATATATATCTGTTTTCTCCGTAATTCGTCTTTTATTTTTGGGCAGTAAAAAAGGCAGCTGGTTAAGCTGCCTTTTTTGGAGAAGGTATTTCTTCTTATGGGGTGTAGCAAAAACTATATAATGTATTGGGGGGTTTTTACGGTATTTATAGTACCATGTGTCCACCAAAAAGTGTGCACAAAGTTCACAAAATTCAATATTTTTTTTTGTGCATTTTATTCGTTTGTTTTTGCAACCTCTTCTTTTTCTGTTGTAAAAAGTGCTTCAAACTCTTCACGATGTATCTTTTCCTTCTCGAGAAGAAGGGCCGCACAGCTGTGAAGAACGCCGATATTCTCACGGATGATGCTCTCTGCGTTCTCATGGCACTCACGATGATACGGGAAATCTCCCCATCGATCTCTCTTGCCACTTCCTCACTGTAGCCTCTGGTATGTGCCAGATCACGGCCGATAAATACCTCATCGTCATCGTTGCCGTAAGCGATCAGACCAATTTTTTCAGACATACCGTATTTCATTACCATAGAGCGTGCAGTCTCTGTGGCACGTTTGATATCATTGGAAGCACCGGTGGTGATATCTCCGAAGATGATCTCCTCAGCCACACGTCCGCCAAGAAGCGTGGTGATATCCTCCAGCATTTTGTTCTTTGTATTAAACATCTCATCATTATCCGGCAGCGGCATGGTGTAGCCGGCAGCTCCCATTCCCGTAGATAATGGAAATGGTGTATACCGGATCCATATGAGGAAGTACATGGAACAGGATCGCATGGCCTGCTTCATGATAAGCTGTGATCTTTTTCTCTTTATCAGAGATGACCTTGCTCTTCTTTTCTGCACCGATCCCGACCTTGATGAATGCTTTCTTGATATCCTTCTGCATGATATAAGGACGGCCCTCTTTTGCAGCATCAATGGCAGCTTCGTTAAGAAGATTCTCCAGATCTGCACCTGTAAATCCTGCGGTTGTCTGGGCAATCTGGCGAAGATCCACATCATCTCCCAGCGGTTTGTCCTTGGCATGGACCATAAGGATCTCTTCTCTGCCCTTGACATCTGGGCGTCCCACATCGACTTTACGGTCAAATCGTCCCGGACGGAGGATCGCAGGATCCAGAATATCCACACGGTTGGTCGCTGCCATTACGATGATTCCTTCATTTACTCCAAAACCATCCATCTCTACAAGAAGCTGGTTCAACGTCTGCTCTCTCTCATCGTGGCCGCCGCCCATACCGGTTCCTCTCTGACGGGCTACCGCATCGATCTCATCAATAAAGATGATGCACGGTGCATGACGCTTGCCCTCTTCAAAAAGATCTCGTACACGGGAAGCACCGACACCAACAAACATCTCCACGAAATCGGATCCGGAAATGGAGAAAAACGGAACTCCGGCCTCTCCTGCAACTGCCTTCGCGAGAAGAGTTTTACCTGTTCCCGGAGGGCCCACAAGGATCACTCCTTTCGGGATCCTGGCACCTACCTTGGTATACTTCTGTGGGGATTTC
>ENA-OQDM01001098-OQDM01001098.1-human-gut-metagenome-genome-assembly--contig:-NODE-1098-length-11874-cov-3.292926_pt1 | contig 11874 bp, 9 predicted proteins | sample MGYA00242772_ERZ504605 | MGnify/ENA primary metagenome ERZ504605 (study PRJEB26092, sample SAMD00036348) | human gut metagenome | host: Homo sapiens | study: EMG produced TPA metagenomics assembly of... | reverse complement strand
TCCCCGCTTTTGACTGTCTGGACGAGTACCGCGCCCGCTGCTTTGTGCCCGGGCACTGGGTCACCGTGTGCACCGGCACCGAGACCTACGCCGCAAAGGCCCTTGCCATCGACGAGGAAGGGCGGCTGGTGGTCCAGCGGGAGAACGGCCGCCCGCAGGCATTACGCTGCGGCGAGGTGACCACCCGCCCGGCCCGGACCGAATAAGATGCAGAAAAGCAGCCTTCCCGGATCTTCTCCGGAAAGGCTGCTTTTGCCTTTTGTTTATACTTCGTCCAGTGCCTGGGCTTCCAGCACCGGGATGTCCTCGGCTTCCAGCACCCGGCGCAGGATGCCGGGCAGGCCGGCTTCGGCACTTTGTTCTCGATGCAAAGGGTGATCACCCCGTTCAGGGTGGAGGCTTCCACGCACAGGGAGCCGCCCTCCGGCGGCACCCACACGCCAAAGTCAGTGATGTACTGCGCCAGCTCCGGCGTGTTCGGCATGAGGGGATTGCCCAGATAGCTGAACCAGAAATCCGCCGGGATGCCGCTGATGTACTCGCCCATCTGGAACACACGCTGCTTGATCCGCAGAGGGGCCTTTTGCTGATCTACCTTGTAGACCCAGCCCATTTGGTCGGCCATCTTGCGGCGCTTGCGCTCCGCCGTCAGGCTGTCCTTCACGGCACTGTCCATCTGCTGCACGAACTCTTCCAGCCGGACGCCCTCGTGCAGGGTCACTCCGTCCTGGAAGGAACACACGCAGTTGTACCGTGCGTTGGGGGCACCCATGGCGTCCCGCGTGTCGGCGGAATAGGAATACTGGATGGTGTCCTTGCCCAGATACTCTCCCAGCGCGATGCACAGCAGGCCCATGAGGCGCAGAAGGCTTGACGCCATTCTGCACGCCTTTGGCCACCAGATCCTTTTTGGCGAACCGGATTCGGATGCGGTGCATGGGCTCCTCGCAGGTCTCCACCACCTCCCGCTGCATCGTAGTCTCGTCCATGACCTGCAGCGGGTACTGCTCCACCAGCTTTGCGATGTCGTAGGCCGGGCTGCAGGGGATGGGCGGGTTTGCAAAGGCGGTACCGTAGCGCAGGTTACAGTACAGCTCCAGGATGCGGGTGAGGAAGGGCGATACCCCGTGGCCGTCCGCGATGAAGTGGAACCAGTCAAAGTACACGGTATTCTGTGCACAGTGCAGGGCAAAGAAGTAGCCGTTGGTCTGCTCCGGCATCTCCCGCATCACGCTGTCCGGGTAGACAAGGCAGGGCTCCGAGTTCGGTTCCAGAAAGGCTTTGCGCTTTTCCCACACCAGCCGCACCCGGTAATAGGGTGCAGCTTCCAGCGCGGCGTCCAGCGCCTGCTGCAGCAGGGCCGGGTCCACCGGGTCCTTCAGGGTGAACTGATACCGGGGGCACACTTTTTCCCGGCGGAAATAGTACATGATGCCCTGAAAGACATATTCCGCCGAACGCTGTGCTGCTTCCATCGGCTCACCCGGCATTGGCTGCCAGATAATCGGTCAGGTCACCGATGGTGACAAAGTTGCGCAGCTCCTTTTCCGGGATTCGCAGGCCGAAAGTCTCTTCCAGGTCGGCCACAATGGTCAGGATCTCCATCGACGAAAGATCCAGGTCGTCCATCAGGACGCTATTCTCGTTGACATCTTCCGGCGCGATCTCTGCCACATCCTCCAGGATGGCCAGGATCTGGGACATGATTTCTGCTCGTTCCATAGAAATGTTCTTCCTTTCCATGACGGATGATTTGCGGGCCGTTTGGTCACCCGGCCCTGTGTGCTACCAGTATAGCACAACTGTCAGGGGTTTGCCCAGTTCTTTTGCACACTATTCTGCCTCCGGGCCGGAGATCGTTTCCAGCTTTCCTCAGCGCACCAGCTTGCCCATGGCGTTGCGGGGCAAGGGCTGGGCAGAGAATTCCACTGCGCTCATACGCTTGTACAGGGGCAGGGTGCGGTTGGTCTCGGTGATAAAGTCCCGTACCGCCTGCTGGTCGGCTTCCTCGCAGCAGACCACAGCGCAGATCTTCTTGCCCTTTTCCTTTACCAGGCATTCCTTCACGGCAGGGCATTTTTCCAGCAGGCCCTCCAGCTCTTCGGGGCTGACGTTCTCGCCGCTGTCCAGAATGATCACGTTCTTCTTGCGGCCGGTGAGGAAGTAATAGCCGTCCTCGTCCACCCGGGCCAGGTCTCCGGTGTGGAACCAGCCCTCGGCGTCGATGACTTCGGCGGTGCCCTTGGGGTCCTTGTAGTAGCCCAGCATCACATCGCCGCCGCGCATGCAGATCTCGCCGTTGTCCAGCTTGATCTCGCAGTGGCCGTCCGGCTTGCCGATGGCACCGATGTGCTTTGCGTCGTGGGCAAAGTTGATCAGGCCGCCGCCGGTGGTCTCGGTGCTGCCGTAGAGCTGAGCAATGAACATGCCGTGCTCGGACAGATCCATCAGGATCTGCGGCTCAAACATGGCGGACATGCAGTTCAGTGCCCACAGGTCGCCCAGTTTGCTCTTTTTGCCGGCCATCAGGTCGTGGTGAATGGACTGCACCAGCACCGGCACGGCGGCCATGGCCTGGCTGGGCATCCGCTTGAGATCCTTATAGAAGGACCTCAGGCTGCCCAGGTTCTGGGCCCAGCCCATCTCAGCCCAGGTGAACAGGCAGCCGAAGGCACCCAGATGGAACATGGGCAGCACGGTCAGGTGGCCCACCAGCATATCCGGGTCATGGGCGGCTTCCAGATAGGCCTGGCCCACGCTCAGGTGGTGGTCCATCACGGCAAAGAAGTTTGCCTCGCTCAGCATGACGCCCTTGCTGCGGCCCGTGGTGCCGGAGGTGAACATCAGCACCATCAGGGCCTTCGGGTCGATGCGGTTCACAAGCTCTGCAGGCTCGTAAGCCTTGTAGGCATCCATGGGGCGCAGCAGGCTGCCGTAAGCCGCCTGCATCTCCTCGTTGCAGCCGTAGTCATCGCCGTCGGTCAGGATGGCGGAAGGCTCCACCAGCTCCAGCTCCCGGTGCAGCTCATCCCAGCTCTTGCGCTGGTTCATGGGCACGATGACGCCGCCCGCCATCATGACACCGTAGCAGTTCACGGCGTAGTGGTAGCTGTTGTTGCTCCACACGCACACCCGCTTGCCCTGAATGTCCGGGATGGTGCTCAGGCAGTAGTTCACCGCGCGGCGGATGTCCTGCGCATACTCCCCGAAGTGCTTTTCCACCACCACATCCTGGTCGGCGTCGTACCAGCGGAAGGCCACCCGGTTCGCAAATCGCTGCTCCATGTTCAGCGTCAGCAGCTCATACAGATTTTTCGGTTCATGCAGTTCCATGATCGTTTCCCTCTCTATTCTTTAAAAAGCCAGTCTCACGACCATAACACCTTGTGGGAACTTTTCCCACCATGAGACCGGCTTTTTCCGCTAAGATTCAGGACCGCAGCAGCTTGCCGGCAGCGTTGCGGGGCAGGGGCTGGGCCGAGAACTCCACCACCATGTGCTTGTACAGGGGCAGGGTGCGGTTCACCTTGGTAACAAAGTCCCGCACAGCGTCCTGCTGGTCCGGGTCGCAGCAGACCACGGCGCAGATGCGCTGGTTCCGCTCGCAGACCATGCACTCCCGGATGGCAGCGCAGGGAGCCAGCAGCTTTTCCAGCTCCTCGGGGCTCACATTCTCGCCGCTGCCCAGGATGATCACGTTCTTTTTGCGGCCGGTCAGGTACATATAGCCGTCCGGCTCCACCCGGGCAATGTCGCCGGTGTGGAACCAGCCCTCGGCGTCCAGCACCTCGGCGGTGGCCTCCGGGTCCTTGTAGTAGCCCAGCATCACCGGGTCACCACGCATGCACAGTTCCCCGTCCTCCAGCTTGTACTGGCAGCTGTCGTCCACATGGCCCACGCTGGTCAGGTACTTTTCCTCCTGGGAGGAGTTCCAGGCACCGTCACCGCAGGTCTCGGTAAGGCCGTACATCTGGGCGATGAAGAAGCCCCGGTCCATCAGGTCCTGGAGCACGGCAGGGTCGAACATGGCTGCGCCGCAGGTCAGCACACGCAGGCCGTTCAGACGCTCCCGTTTACCCTTCATCACATCGTTATAAATGCTCTTCAGCAGCACCGGCACCACAGCCATCACGTCGCTCCGCATGGCTCCCAGGTCCCGGTAGAAATATTTCAGATTGTTGCACAGGTTCACGCAGTGGCCGGTGACGCTCCAGGACACCAGGCTGGTCATGGCCGAAATGTGGAACATGGGCAGGCAGGACAGAGAGCTGAACTCGTCGGTGTTCCAGCCGGTCTGGCTCCGCACGTCCTCAAAGGGGGTCAGGAAGGCAGGCATGGCGGTGAACAGGTTCTTCTGGGACAGCATAACGCCCTTGCTGCGGCCAGTGGTGCCGGAGGTGAACATGATAAAGGCCATTGCATTGAGGTCCGGCACCTCGGTGATCTCCATCGCAGGCTCAAAGGCGGTAAAGGCATCCATGGGCACCAGACGATCCCCGTACTCCTGGCCCAGGGCCGGCTCCCGGCTCAGGTATTCGCCGTCATGGAGCACGCACACCGGCTCCACCAGATCCAGCTCGTAGCGGATCTCGTCCCAGTTCTTGCCGGTGTTCAGGGGCACTGCCACAGCTCCGGCCAGCACTGCGCCGTACATACACATCACATAGTGGTAGCTGTTGCGGGCCAGGATGGCCACACGCTGTCCCAGGGGGTTCGGGGTGCGGCTGCGCAAAAATGCCACGAATCGGCGCAGGTCTGCAGCGTACTGCCGGAAGGGCACCTCCACCACACCACCCTTGGCCTCATCATAATAACGGATGCCGATCCGGTCTGCGTAGATCGTTTCCAGATTGTTCAGGGACTGATACAACGAATGAACCATGTTAGCCTCCACGTCATTGTTTTTTACATTCCTGCAGCCAGGTCCACCCGGGCCAGGCCGCTTTTTCAATTGTGTTCAGTATACAATACCGCCGCTGGCAATGCAAGGTTTTTGCAACATTTAATTTCCATTTTTGGCAATTAAAACTTGCACATCTTATTTTTTCCATCCGGCAGCCTGTGCCGTCTGCCCAGAAATTCGGCCCTTCTGCCGGGCTTTTTTATCGGTAAAGACAACAATTGCCACCCGGCGGTGGGCAATTCAAAATTGACAGTGTGCACAAAAAGCATTATACTAGCCTTATATCCTTATAAATGGATCATTTTTTACTGTATGCGCCTGTTGGTCACCTGTTTCCGGACGGCGCAAGGAAGGACCCTTTTCATGGAAGGCACCAGACCCAGCACCGTCAACTCCATCGGCATGTTCGACATGCTCAAGGGCATGGGCATGATCACCATCGTGCTGGCCCACACCGCCGAACTCTACCCCATGCAGATCTCCGGCGGGCTGTCGCTCACGGCGTTTTTCCCTTTTATCTATCGTGAGGCCCTGATGGCGGCCTTTTTCATTGCCAGCGGCTACGGTTTCCGCAAGCGCTCCATCGGCAAGTGCATCCAGCAGCAGCTCAGAGCGCTGCTCAAGCCCTACTGCATCACGGCGGTGTGCACTTCGCTCTTGCATCTGCTGTGCCACTACATGGCGTTCCATTACTTCCCCAGCAGCGTCACCGAGACCCTCAAGGTGGCCGGCGGCTTTCTGCTGGGGCTGCCCCACACCACTACTTATGCCGGGCAACAGTTCTTTTCCACCGGCCCCATGTGGTATCTGCTCTCGCTGCTGATCGGCTGGGTGCTGCTGGACGCCATCCTGAATATCTTCCCGGAGAAATACACACACTGGGCTGTGCTCGGCATCATGCTGCTGGGCTGGGGCACCACACTGGTGTGGGAGCTGCCCTTCAGCCTTTCGCAGGGGGCTGTGATCGTGCCCTACCTTTACATCGGCTATCTGGCCAAGAAGAACCGCTGGCTGGACAAGCCCCTGCCCCGCCGCACCCTGTACATCCTGCTGGGCGGCACAGCTCTGACCGCTGTGGGAGCTCTGCTTGCCCAGAGCACCGACTGCATTTCCATGGGCGAGTGGAGCCTCGGCCCGCTGAGCATCCTGCTGGATGCTGCCACCGGCTTTTTGTTCATCCGCCTGTTCATGCGGCTCAACCGCTTCACCGGCCCTATCGCACAGGGCCTGCAGGCCATCGGCCGCAACTCGCTGAACATCTTCTGCATCCACACGGTGGAGCTCATCGCCATTCCGTGGTATCTGTTCGCGGCTCACTTTACAGACCACCCGCTGCGGGGTATGCTGCTGCAGAACGTGATCGCATTTACCTCCATCGGGCTGGTGTGCGCCCTGCTGAACCTGCGGCGCAGCTGGATCGTCAAAGTCTCGGCCGCACGGCGGCAGGCCCAGCGGCGCACCCCCGCGCTTTCGCAGCATTGATTTCCCCGGCTGCTGCGGTGCAGCCGTATCCTATAAAACAAGAGGAGAATCCGGTTATGAACAACGATGCCCCCCAGACCCTGGACGCGGCAGGCAGCCGCGTGGCCGAACTGGAACAGCAGCTCCGGCTGTCGGACGAAGGCGTTTCCCGGCTGGCACAGCGGTGCCTGGAGCTGGAGCAGCAGGTGCTGAAATATGAGGCCGTACTGGCCTCGCAGGGTGCCGACACCGAACAGGGTGCTCTGCTTCTGCCCCAGCTGTTCTACGACTCCGGCTCCGGTTTTTCGCCCCATGAGTGCCTGACCGTTGCCCCTGACTCCTACGACGAGCTGACCCACGAAGTGTCGGCTGTGTTCGAGTTGCCCGTAGAGGCCAGGGCCCTGCGGCTGGATCCCGGTGAATTTGCCTGCTGCATCACCGATTTTTCCCTCTCAGACGAGCGGCTCAGCTACCACATCCTCAACGGCAACGCCCTGCAGGAGGGCACCATGCTGTTCATGAACATCGACCCCAACCTGACAGTGGAAAGTGCCGTAGGCTTCCCCGCCGGGCTGCGGTTTGCGGTGAAATATCGCTACTATCCCCTGGGCCGCTACCTGCATGAGCAGCCCGGCAAGGCCCTGCTGCGGGCGCTGACCGTGCTCAAGGAAGAGACCGAGGCCGTGTCCCGTCAGGGCACCGAACAGCTGCTGGAGGCAAACGCTGAGATCCAGCAGCTGCGCAAGCAGCTGGCAGAACAGCAGCAGCATCTGGCCGACCTGCAGAACAGCCGGGCCGCCTACGAGGCCTCGCTGGAAAACGTGCTGGGCAGCAGCAGCTGGAAGCTCACGGCTCCGCTGCGCAAGCTGCTGGGCCTGTTCCACCGGCATTGAAGGGGGTTCGTACATGTACAGCAGTTACAGCCCCCTGCAGCGCCGCCAGCTGCGGGAACAGACCTATACCGACACCCAGAGCACCTATCTGCTGGTGTACGCCCCGGGCCGCCGCAATGCCCTGGCCCTTTCTCTGGCCGAACAGCTGCACCGCAAGTTCCGGCTGGTGGACCGGCTGGAAGGTGAGCTGACCCCCTCCGTGAACGGTGTGCTGCTGGTGAGCGAGGATGTGGAGTGCACCTCCACCGCCCTCACCTATTTTGCAGCCGCCTTGCAGCAGGGGGCTGACCTTGTGGTGTGCGATGCCGTGTTCGGCTACGACGGCGGCAGTGCCCTGTACCAGACCGACCAGCACCTGTCCGGCCAACGCTGTGCCCTGCTCTCCCGCGCCCTGCTGGACCGCTGCCGCGCGGCGGCCCGCGGCAAAGACGATGTGCTGGAACTGCTGCGGCTGGCAAACCAGCTGGCGCAGAACTGCCGCTGCGTCCCGCAGGCACTGCTGCACTTCCGCCGGGAGCTGTGCGCCGAGGACGTATTCTCGGCCACCGGCAAACGCGCCGTGGTGCTGAGCCATGAACTCACCATGACCGGTGCGCCCATCGTGCTGGTGAGCGCCATCCCGGTGCTGCGCAGTCTTGGCTATGAAGTGGTGGTGCTGGGCCCCTCGGACGAGGGCTCTCTGCCGCTCTTTCTGGAGGCCGGAGCTGCTGTGGTCACCCGCCGCGACTGCGTGACCTCTTCCACCCTGTGGGAGCTGGCTTCCAGCGCAGACTTTGTGCTGGCCAACACGGTGGTGGAAGCCCCCGCCGTGCGCACCCTGAACGGCGGCTTTGTGCCGGTGCTGTGGTGGCTGCACGACGCCTTTGCAGGCTATCCCTTCATTACCCACAAGATCCCCAAGGAGCTGGCCGACAACGTGCACATTGCCGCTGTGGGCTCCCACGCCACCGCCGCCATGCACTCGGTGCGGCCCAAATTCAAGGTGGAGCAGCTGATCTACGGCCTGCCCGACTACGCCCGCGAGAGCTTCCCTCGCTACGACCTGAGCTATGCCGGTGGGCGGCCCCTGTTTGTCACGGTGGGCTCCATGGAGATGCGCAAGGGGCAGGACATCTACTGCGAAGCCATCCGCCTGCTGCCGCCGGAGGTGCGGGAAAAGGCCTCCTTCCTCTTTGTGGGCAAGGCTTCCGACCGGGACGTCTCCGCCCATGTGCACGCCCTGACCGAGCAGTTCCCTCATAATGTGTTCTACCGCAAGCGGCTGGAACGCCCGGAGATCAAGTCGCTGATGGAGCAGTGCACCTGCATTGTGTGCGCTTCCCGCGATGACCCTATGCCCACCTTTGTGACCGAGGGCCTGATCTTCGGCAAGCCTTCCATCGTGTCGGAGCACACCGGCACCGCTGGGCTCATCACGGAAGGGGTGGACGGCTTTGTGTACCGCAACGATGACCCCGTCCAGCTTTCCAAAGTGCTGGCCCATGCCATCGAGCACCCTGACCAGCTGGCCGCTATGAGGCCGACTGCCGCAAGCTCTACGAGCGCTACTATACCAATGAAGCCTATGTCTCCACCCTGGTCCGTCTGATCCGGGAGCTGACCGAGTCCCGCTAAGCCTTTTGTTTTATTCTTGTTAAATTCAACGCCCCGGAAAATCCGTGTGATCTTCCGGGGCGTTTTTGCACGCAGTGTGTCAAAACAAACTGTAATATTTGTCAGTTTCTTTCCGTTTCGGACATCTTTTTTATCATCCGGGCCGGATTGCACAAGAAAATTCGGCTTCCGTTCACAAAGACGGCCGGCGGCTGTGCTATACTTTTAAAAAGTTTCATCCTGTCTGAAAGGAGTTCTGCCCCCATGAACCAATCTGCCGCCTCTCAGCCTTCCCGCAAAAAGACCGTGTTTTCCCTGTTGATCCTGCTGGCGCTCACCTGCGTGATCGTGCTCATCTTCCGGGATCACTGGGCCGAGATCACCGCCGCCCTCACCCAGCTGAACCTGTGGCAGGTGCTGGTGGTACTGGCGCTGGGCATCAGCTACCCGCTGCTGGAGGGCTGCGTCTCCTATGTCATCGTGCGGGGGCGGCTGCCCGGCTTCACCCTGCGGCAGGGCATCGACAACGCCTGGTGCGGCACCTTTGGCAACGTAGTCACCCTGGGCGCGGGTGCCGTGCCGGTGCAGACCTGGTATCTGCATCAGGCAGGGCTGCCCATCGGCCCCGGCGTGGGCCTGATGACCCTGCAATATGTGTTCCACAAGGCCACGGTGCTGCTGTACGCCACCGTGATGCTGCTGCTCCAGCACAAATGGCTGGCCGCCAACACCACCGGCGTGCTGAAATATCTGCCCATGGCATATGCTGTGGTAGCGCTGGTGATCGTGGCGCTGGTGCTGGTGTGCGTGTCGCCGCTGGTGCAGAATCTGGCCCGCTGGGCACTGGGCTTTCTGCCAAAGACCGAAAAATGGCAGCAGCGCCGGGCCGACTGGCTGGAGCAGCTGGATGTACTGGGCACCGAGAGCCGCCTGCTGCTGGCCGACAAGGCCCGCTGTGTGCAGATCTTTGCCCTGCAGGCGCTCAAGCTGTTTTTGCTGTTCTGCCTGCCGTGGCTGTGCATCCGGTTCATGCAGCTGTCCCCGCTGAGTTTTGCGCGGGTGCAGCTGCTCACCAGCCTGATGTTGTTCGTCTCCAACGCCCTGCCCAACGTGGCAGGCATGGGCTCCATCGAGACCGCCTTTCTGCTGCTGTACAGCAGCTTTTTGCCTTCCGGCGAGGGGATGAGCGTGCTCATGCTCTACCGCATCGCCAGCTATTATTTCGTGTTTGCCGCCAGCGCCATGGGCTTTTTCCTCGCCCAGCGGCGTCTGACCCGGACACCGCCAAAGGAGGCGTGACTTTTTATGAAGAACAAGAGCATCCTGTACCGGTTCGGCATTGTCATTTTAGTGCTGCTTGCACTGGTGCTGATCTTTCCTTCCGCAAAGATCGACCTTGCATCCAGCATCGAGGCCAGCACACAGGCCGGTGTCCAGGTGGAGCACATTCAGAACTTTGCCCGCTCCGCAGAGATGGATTTTCAGCTGCTTTCTGCCGACGACCCTGCCTATCAGCAGATCGCAAACGTGCTTTCCGCCCTTACCTGTGTCAAGCGGTTCAACCAGCAGTATTCCTCCTACAGCCACGAATACCCGGTGGATTCCGTCACTGTGAGCTATTACGATGACGCAGAGAATCATCAGCTGCTGCTTACCGTCTATTCCGACGGGGTGTGCATCGTGAACAGCGCCTTTGTCAATGTCAAATATTCCGACGGCGGTGCCGCAGAGCTGTATCAGGCGCTTGCGGAGATCGTGGAATAAATCGTTCCTTTTCTATAGAAAACAAAAATCGGGGCGTGCAGGTGGTCAAGCTGCACGTCCCGTTTTTGTTTTCTTTGCACGCGATGCGGTACCAATCACACCGAATGCCGCGCCGGAGGCCGCAGAGCAAACCATGCTGCAGCTTCCTTTGAAAAGAGAATGGAATGGAGGAATTGGCGTTTGCGCAGCAATGAAAGCCCCAGTGAGGCTTTTAAGCCACAAGGTGGTCTTGCGCAAGCAAGATGGAGTGGCCTCGCCACGACAAACCTGACGTCCGATATAGCTTAACCGCTATAGCAGACTTGCGTTTTGCGCAGAAGCATTGCAGGTACCTCTGCTGTTCTGGTGCAACGCGTTTCAAGCAGTTAGGTTCGTCTAACCTCGTTGCGAGAACAGAATACCATACGCAGTTAGTCTTGTCAACCCTTATTTGAAAATTTTCCGGAACTTTTTTTGCAGTAAAGTTTTTTCTGCCCGATTCGTGCACCCTGTACAGACACAGCCGGCTAAGGCTGTGCAAAATCCATCAGTTTCCTCTTGCTTTTGACCGATATCTTTGTTATTATAGTTCATGCAGCACTGCAACTCCACATCTCGCCGCTGCTTTTTGGCAGCAGGGCGGTTCTCAAGGGTGCAGTGTGTCCAAGGAGGCGCTTTGACAAATTTTTGTTCAGAGCTGCTCCGATCAGTCCGCCCCCAGAAAGCCGCCAACAAGGAGCGGCTTTTCAAAGGCTCAATAGTTAGGCTATGCTAACCAACGCATAGAATGGAGCAAGGAGGTTCCAATGATCAATTTTGAACAGTGGGAAGGCTTTGAGGGCCGCATCTGGAAAGAGGAAGTCAATGTGCGCGACTTCATCCAGAAGAATTACACTCCCTACGACGGCGACGAGAGCTTTCTGGCCGGCCCCACCGAGGCGACCGACAAGCTGTGGGGTGCCCTGCAGAAGCTGCAGAAGGCCGAGCGCGCCAAGGGCGGCGTGCTGGACATGGAGACAGAGGTCGTCAGCGGCCTGACCGCCTACGGCCCCGGCTACATTGACGAAACCCTGAAGGATCTGGAGCAGATCGTGGGCCTGCAGACCGACAAGCCCCTCAAGCGTGCTTTCATGCCCTACGGCGGCATCAAGATGGCCGAGCAGGCCTGCACCACCTACGGCTACCAGCCCAGCGAGGAGCTGCACAAGATCTTTACCGACTACACCCGCACCCACAACCAGGCCGTGTTCGACGCCTACACACCCGAGATGAGGCCGCCCG
>ENA-OQDM01001097-OQDM01001097.1-human-gut-metagenome-genome-assembly--contig:-NODE-1097-length-11880-cov-1.186591_pt1 | contig 11880 bp, 12 predicted proteins | sample MGYA00242772_ERZ504605 | MGnify/ENA primary metagenome ERZ504605 (study PRJEB26092, sample SAMD00036348) | human gut metagenome | host: Homo sapiens | study: EMG produced TPA metagenomics assembly of... | reverse complement strand
ACCATAAATTTAATAAAACGAGACATAAGAAAGATACATAGAAGACTTCTGCCATACCAAAAATACAGCACCAGCTCCTATGCATTAACTCATGCCTCGCAAGTTACGCCAATCTCATAGAAAACAGGTGGCACTCTGACTCAGTTCCTCATCCTGCGGCCCCTCTGTGAAAGGCTTGCAGCCGCAAAACTCCCTCTACAGTTGCGGGACAGTTCCGGATTCTAACCGGATTCCCCACGACTGCTTTCCTTATATAATTTTGTGTGATTCCTACATGCAGGATATAAGGGTTAAATTCTTAATGTTTAAACCCATTTGCTTTAAGAATACCCACTTTTATAATATCACTATGCCATATTTTTTACAATATACAGCTAATATTTCTATCACTTGGTGACAATACATAATTTATTTATTCCTTAATAGTAAGGATCTGTAATCAAAATCAAGTTTTATACAACACCGCTATTGTACTTGAATGTGCTGTATAACAGAATATAAGATTCCCGATTTTGAAAACCAAGCTGTATTCTTCGGTTTCAATTCCTTATTCCCAATGTTCATACATTCATCAAAAAAGAGCTGTGGGAACAAGAAATCATTCACAACTCTCTTTTAATCATCGGTCTGTAAAATTTTTTGAAATACCAAATCTTTGTAACATGGGACAGAAAATGCTTTATGCCGGATTGATCATTCCGCATATCGTATCTGCTTTTTATTTTCCTATCCCGCTTTTTTTATCCCACCATCTTCGCATTCTTATATTCTTCAGGAATCGCAAGCCCCAAAGTTTCCGCCGATTTCTTATTGATGATGACTTCCAGCACTTCAGGATCCTCTACGGCAGTATCCTGTGTTTTGATTTTCCCGTCAAGCACATCCGCCGCCATGTGTCCTGCCTGTACACCAGACTTGTAGAAATCTACGGAGAGCGAGCCGAGCGCGCCGTCTTTCGCCATGCTGTCCGCACCTACGAATACGGGAATCTTCGCGGGATCCGTCACCTTGACCAAAGTGGGAATGGAAGAAGCGATCACGTTATCCGTGGGAACATAGATGAAATCCACCTGCCCTACCATGGATTCCGCTGCCTGCTGAATATCATTAACGGAAGAAACGGTCCGTTCCACCACAGTAAGGCCGAGGGACGCCGCATGGGCTTTCGCCTGGTCTGCCTGGATCTGGCTGTTCACTTCGCTGGAGGAATAAATCAGTCCAAGACGTTTCGCCGCGGGAAGGAACTTAAGTCCCATATCCACCTGCTTCTCCACAGGGCCGCGGTCATTGACGCCGGTCACGTTCGTTTCCGGCCGGCTGTTCGATTTTACCAGTTTCGCCGTTTCAAAATCAGTAATGGCGCACCCGATAATGGGCAGGTCATGAATTTCATTGGCTACCGCCTGTGCGGCAGGTGTGGAAATCGCGCAGATAAGATCAGGACGATTGGACTTGAAACGGGACGCAATAGTCTTTAAATTTGACTGGTCTCCCTGGGCATTCTGCTGGTCTACTGAAATTTTGTCCGCTCCGTAGCCCCTTTCCTTCAAGCCGTCAAGGAATCCTTGATTGGCCGCATCAAGAGAACCATGCTGCATCACCTGCACCACAGCAATCTGTTTCTTCCCGTCAGTCGTCTTCTTCTCTCCGCCACTGTTTCCTCCGCAGCCATAGAGCAAAGCTGTTGCCACCACTGCCGCTGCCGTAATTTTCATCCATTTTTTCATTTGAGAGCCCTCTCTTTCTACTGCACTTCTATCCTATAAAAAATGTCCCCTGCCAATTGCAAGGGACGACGGGACTCATCGCGGTACCACCCTGTTTATCTGATGAAAAACAAAAAAGGCGGCACCCAAGGGACGGATATTCCGTGGTACCACCCTACTTCATCAGATCAACTCTCAGCTGCTTAACGTGAGCCACTCCGGCAATGCCTACTGTTATTTCAGCAAAGCAGTTCAGGAAAGAACTTCGACTTCCTGCCCGCACCGATTTTCACCATCCATCGGTTCTCTGCGCCGGGAAAGGAAATTTACTTTTTTCCGTCAACACTTTTAAATATTGTGATTATTTTAGCGAATGAGGATTTCCTTGTCAATAGTTTTAAAAAAATATTTTAAATTTGAGCGACCCTCTTTCTTTAGCAAATGGCAGCAGTCACAGGACTGACAGGGATGGTAAGCTGCCATCCGGGTAATAGATTCTTCACTCTGTGCCATATTGCTGCCTTCCCTTATTCCCACAAAGCATTCCTCTGTCCGCTCTGAATGACGATTTTGGGAAAGCTCGTCACTAACAATGGGGAACGGAAAGCGTCATAATGACGAAGAACGAAAAGCGTCATCCTGAGCATGAGCGAAGGATCTATAGCCGCAGTGAGGAAAACGGTAATACGTCAGCAGAAGTAATAGATTCTTCACTCTGTGCCACTATCCCGTTTCCCGTCTTTCTCGAACAGCATTTTTGCCACCGTTCAGAATGACGATTGAAGGAAAGGGCGTCACTAGTGATGGGGAACGGGAAATGTCATAATGAGAATGCTCGCTGCCGGTACATGTTCACCGGGCAGTTTCAAAAGAAAAACACCGCCCCTCTAAAGACGATGTTTTCTTTCTATTCCTTATTTCAATACACCGATTTCCCCTATAGTATCTTTCAGCGCCGGGGATGGAGCGGCACACCTGCGATATCTTTCACCGCATCTTCCGGCTTGAGGCCTTTCAGATTCTTCTGTGCCTGCCCCATTTCATCGATATGTTCCCAGAAAGCTTTCGTCAGATTATACACCACATCTTCCGGCATATCCCCGCGGGTGAACATAACCATTTTAACCGCCGTGGTATGGACGTCTCTGTCCTGATTCGGATAGGTCCCCGCCTTGATAGTATAACTTGCATACCAGGGATATTTCGCTTTCAGTTCTTTCACGAGCTGATCATCAATATCTACCAGGCGTGCGCCGCCGGTCAAAGCCTGGGTGACGGCGGAAGCAGGAGCGCCGCTCATGATCCACGCACCGTCAATGGAGCCGTTTTGGAGCATATCGGCAGCATCGGTAAAGGTAATGTACTCCGCCTGGATGTCATCAGGAAATTTCAGTCCTGCCGCGGTGAAGTGGGCATTACTTTCGTTATATACGGAAGAGCCTGCCGACGCTACGGCAAAACGCTTTCCTTTTACATCAGCCAAAGTCTGAATGCCCGACTTGGCAGTGACCACCATCTGGTTCGGATTCATGTAAAGACCGGCAATCACTTTCAAATCTTTATAAGGATGATCTTTGAAACTGTCCGTCCCGTTGAGACATTGGTATACATTGCTGGAAATAGCGATGGACACCTGCGCTTCGCCGTCGGAAACCATATTCAGGTTGGCAATTCCGCCTGCGGAAGCCTGACTCGCTGCCTGCACACCGGGAACGTTATTGTTCCACATATTGGTGATTGCCGCCCCCCACCGCATACAGGGCGCCTGACGCGCCGGCCGTCGGAAATTAATTTTCACCGTCTGCGCTGCCGGCTGTGATGACGGCGCCGATGCTTTCTTTTCTCCGCCACAGCCTGCTATCATCCCTGCTGCGGCTAAAGCCGCCAGTGAAACTGCCGCCGCTTTTTCAAATGCTTCATGTTCATTTTTCCATCCTCCCATGCTGCAGAAAATAAATGATTATCATAAGTATACCCCTGTGTCAGGGGAAATCAAGTTTCTTTTCTCCGCTGCAGGAACTGGAATCCTATAACCGCGGCAATCCCTGCAAATCCGGCAAAGTCTGTCATCGTTCCGGGAAAAAGGAGAAGCGGCGAAGCAATGAAAAGTACAATCCGTTCCGCCCATCCGCACTTGCATAGAATCCAGCCTTCCAATGCGCCGACGAGGGCAAACGTCCCCACCGCCGCGCTGAAAACAGCCCAAAGGGTTTCCACTGCGGTCGCCGCCGGATCGACACCGATGAGAAGAACGGGATTATCCAGAAAAAAGAAAGGAATAATAAAACCGATAAGCCCGAGACGCACCGCCATAAGTCCCGTCTTCGTCTGATCAGAACCTGCAATCCCAGATGCCACATAGGCTGACATGGCCACAGGCGGCGTGATATTGGAAAGGCAGGCATAAATCAGGCAGAACATGTGGGCGATAAGAGGCAGCACCCCCGCCTTGATAAGGACAGGAACAGCAACCGCCTGGACAATGACATACGCCGCAACGCCGGGAACGCCCATCCCCAAAACAGCGGACATGATCATGACAAGGAACCCGGCAAGATATACATTATTATCCTGCAGAAGAGACAAAATAAGGTAGCCCATGTGGAGTCCCATGGATGTCAGTGTGACTGTACCGATAATGACGCCGATGATGACGCAGCACACCCCTACGGAAACGGCGCTCCGCGCCCCCTCAATAACAGCGGCAATAATCTTATCTCCTGTCATTCTTGTTTCTTTACGGAGCCAGCTTGCCGCCACAGTGATAAAAATGGAAATAACGGCTGCATAAAGCGGCGTGAATCCCGTAAACATCAGCCCGATAAGGCTCACCAGGGGAAGGACAAGATGTCCCTGCTTTTTTATCACCGACAATGCATCGGGAATATTTTCCCTGGCGATTCCCGAAAGTCCGAACCGCTTCGCTTCAAAATGAACCGCCAGAAGCAGACCGATATAGTAGAGCAGCGCCGGTGTGACAGCTGCCAGTGCCACATAGGTGTAGGACAGGTTTAAAAACTCTGCCATGACAAAACCGACCGCCCCCATAATCGGCGGCGTAAACTGTCCGCCGGTAGAGGCCACCGCTTCTACGGCGCCTGCAAATTCGCTTTTATACCCAGTCCGTTTCATGAGCGGAATCGTAATCGTTCCTGTCGTCGCCACATTGGCAATGGCAGAACCGTTAATCATCCCCATAAGGCCCGACGCGATGACCGCCACCTTCGCAGGGCCGCCGGAAGTCGTTCCTACAAGGGTAAGCGAAAAATCATTAATGAATTTGGAAAATCCCGAATATTTCAGAAACGCGCCAAAAACGACAAAAAGGAATATATAAGTCGCCGAAACGCCGATGCCCGTGCCGAGAATGCCCTGAGTTCCCCAGAATTGGGTAATCAGCACGCGCTTCAAAGTGAAACCGTTATGACCGAGATAGCCGGGCAGGTACGCGCCGAACCAATTATACGCAAGAAAAATTCCCGCAAGTACCGCCAGATTTCCCGATGCCCGCCGGGCCGCTTCAAAAACACAAACCACCGCGACTAAGGCAATGGCTGCCTCCATATCGGAAATACGTCCTCCCGTCCGGGCGATACGGGTATAATTCAAAATGAGATAAAGGAAGCTACCTGCAGAACAAAGGATAAACGCCACGTCCCAAAGGGGCGGAAACTTTCTTTTCCGCTTTCCTTTTTAAACGTCGGAAACAGCAAAAATGTAAAAACAAGAAGAAATATACAGTGGATCGCCCGCAGATTGACGGCACTGATTGCCCCGATGGTCGTGAAATACAGCTGGAATGCCGTCCACACGCACAGCAGTACGGCTACCGCCCTGCCTAACGGTCCCGTATATGTCCTCATACGGGAGTCCGCTTCCTTCTCCTCAAGTATTTTCTGTGCTTTTGCATCAAGTTTCTTTTTTTGCTTCCAACGCTTCTTCCAGCTTTACGCCGGACTGATGTTCATCCATTCCGATTCCTCCTGCACTGCTATCCTTCGTATAAAATTATCCTCATTAAGGCATATTAGTCATTCCATATAAAGCAATTGAGAACTTATTGCCCTCTATTTAGAACCTATTTCTTACCTTTCTGCTGCATCCCCAATCTACAGATACCGCTTGAATCAAAAACTAGTCATTCTTCGGAGAGAACACATATATTCCATCCTTTTTACCCAATGCAGCCGCTTTTCGATCTTTTTCTGCCCATTCCTTCTTTCCCAACTTATCGTAAAAACCTGCACGCATGAGAAGTGCTGATGCAATATTGGGATTAATTTTTAAAAATTCCGTAATATCTGCCACCGCCTTTTCGTATTCCCCCATTTCCGCATACACTTCTCCCCGAGAGCGATAACTTTCTCCATAACCGGGATTCATTTCTATAGCTTTATTCAGTATGTCCAACGCCTTTTGATAATTCCCTTTCAATTTATAAACATATCCCAAGTTATTGTACACATCTGCTTTTTTATGCCCTTTTGCAATTGCCGTTTCAAACGCAGTAATCGCTTCATCATACCGTTCTGTCTGGCTGTATACAAGCCCAAGCATCATGTAATAGTATCCTTTATCCGGCTCCAATGCTATCGCTTTTCTTATATCTTCCAATGCCCCGCCAAAATCATGCAACTTCATACTCGCATCACAACGCTTCGAATAGAAATACGCATTATTCGGATAAATGGAAATCAAATGCGTTAAATCATTTCTCGCATCGGTAAATCTTCTATGCTGCATATAATACATATTTCGTAATAAATAAGGAATCCCATCTGTTTCTCCAACCACGTGTCCCTTGTTAAAAGACGTCAATGCTTTTTCATCCTCATGCAAATCCAGAAGTACTTTGCCTCTTTTCATCCAAGCAAGAAGATTAGATGAATCCGCTGCCACCGCCCTGTCAAGAAAAGGTAATGCTTTTTCCGGTGCATGGTAATGCAACCACTGCAGATCAGCAATCGATATAAGCGCTATTACATCCTTGGTGTTAATAGATAATGCCTTCTCAAAATCAACATAACTCTTATCCATCTCGCCAAGAAGCAGATACGCAAGTCCTCTTTTGCTATAGACCTTTCCCTTTTCTTCTCCTTTTAGATACTTCAACGCTTCATCAAAATCATTAAGACAAGATTCTGTCTCCCCGAGTTGCACATAAGCAACCCCTCGCCCCAATAAGATATGCCCCCTCATTTCCGGTTCAGGATTCTTTTTCAACGCTTTATTGTAATCCTGTTCTGCTGCATAAAAATCCTCTTCCAAACTATATGCGGTCGCCCTTGCATAATAAGCCAGTGCGGAATCAGGATTCAATTCTATAGCTTTAGTATAATCCTTAATTGCCTGCTTATATTTATGCTGATTTATTGCTACCAATCCCCGAAGCATATAAATTCCTTCATTCCCCGGACGCCTATACACTAATTCATCTGCCGCCCCTGTAGGAATAACATTTTTTTCTGATGCTGCCTCTGCATCTTTTCCTGCCCTATCTGAAAAATATTGTGTAAATTTTACAGGCAACTTTTCCTGTACAGAAAAAGTATCTCCCCCCGCAGGCATATCTTTACCCGCCGTCCCTATTGTTACATTTGAAAAAGCTATTCCCAACACCAACACCGCTATCAAAATCTTTTTCTTCATAAGCCACCTGCCTGACATATAACTCATAGTGCTTCCTCATTATAGCACTTCCGATAAGATATAACCGTCTTCTTCCATATATACGCATATGTTTCTATATTAAAAGATATGGAGATAAAAATGTTTTTTCATTTTGACCCTTGCAGTAAATGCTAAACTTTAATGCATTTATCTCCCCCCTATATCCATTATCAAATCATACAATGCCTTACAACCACATCTTCCACACATTTACATTTTCCATTGTAGATTAATAATTAACCATCATGTATAAGTATTTCCGATGATGTTCATTAAATCCTCACTTTTCAATGACATCCATTTTTTCATCACGACTCTATTATATTTTTTCCCACGAAAAAAATCACCGCCCCTTTCGAGACGATGATTCCCTCTTTTCCTTACCTGCTTTCAAAGAATGCCTTGTACGCCAGGTACGTTTCGTAAGCGTCCGCTTTGGACAGCAGGTCGCAGGGAGCGTGCATGGACAGCATGGACGTGCCGCAGTCCACCACTTCCGCACCCCAGTTCGCCATCATGAAAGCAATTGTTCCGCCGCCGCCCTGGTCGACTTTTCCCAGCTCGCCGATTTGCCAGCATACACCGGCATCATTAAAGATTTTTCTGACCTTCTGCAAAAATTCCGCATTGGCATCATTGCTGCCTGACTTGCCGCGGGAACCGCCGTACTTGGTCAGGTTAATCCCGTATCCTAAGAAAGAAGCGTTATCTTTTTCAGAAACTTCCGGGAACATGGGATCAAGACAGGAATTCACATCGGCAGAAAGCATCTCGCTGTTTTCCATGGTTTCATAGAAATCAAGAAGACTTCCCTGTCCCTGCAGCGCAAGGAGTTTCATCACAAATTTCACAAAATAGGAAGATTCCATTCCCGTATTTCCATAAGATCCGATTTCTTCCTTATCCGTAAGAAGAGCGGCCTGGGTCTTCACACCGGGTTTCGCGTCCAGGATGGCTTCCAGATTCGCGTAGGAACATACGCGGTCGTCCTGTCCGTAAGAAGCAATGAGGGAACGGTCGAATCCGACGTCGCGGCTCTTTGTGGCGGGAACAAGTTCCAATTCAGCGGCGGCGAAGTCTTCCTCTTCAATTCCGTATTCCTTTTTCAAAAGCGTCATGATGGCGTCTTTCGGTGTCTGCCCTTCTTCAGAATGAGTACCCGCGACAGCCTGGAGCTGTTCTCCGGTAATCCCTTCCGCCAGAGCCTTTTTCATCTGGTCTTGTGCCATATGGATAAGCAGGTCGGATACATAGAAAACGGGATCGCTGTCTTTCAGTCCGATATTGATATCCACTTTTTTACCGTCTTTCGTGAATACCACGCCGATGAGCGCCAGCGGAATGCAGGTCCACTGGTATTTCTTAATCCCGCCGTAGTAGTGGGTACGGAAGTACACAATGCCGTCCTGTTCATGAACCGGATTGGCTTTCAGATCCAGACGGGGCGAATCAATATGGGATCCTACGATTTTGATGCCTTCATGGACGGGTTCTTTCCCAATCACCGCTAAATAACGGATTTATCTTTCTGGTTCCAATATACCTTGTCTCCCGCTTTGAGCGACTTCATGGTATAGACAGGTTTAAATCCCTTTTCTTCCGCACGGCGGATAATTTCCGCTGCCGCCAGTCTTTCCGTGCGTGCCGTATCAAGGAACGCCTTGTATTTTTCACCGTATGCCATGGCGGCCTTGCGCTCACGGGCATTCATCCGCTGCCAAACGGATTTGCTTCTGCTGTATGTTTCTTTCATTTCTGCCTCCTAAAAGAGAATTATTTTCACATAGGTACAGTATAAAACTTTTTCTCCCTCCCCGCAAACCGCGGCCGGAAGGAAATCCCGCTTCTTCAGTCTCCGGGAAATACCCTGCGCAGGAAGTACGTCAGTCCCATAAAAACAGCCATCACTACGAAAAGCAGGGGATATGCGATAACCAGAAGATAAACGGAAGCGTCCAAACTTGACATAGTTCCTCCTTTATGACAAAACGGGAATAAGAGCAAGCACAAGGCCGCCGGCGACGACGGAAACAACCTGTCCCGCCACATTGACGCCCATGGCGTGCTGGATGATGAAATTGGAAGGATCTTCTTTCAAAGCCATCTTGGCAACAACGCGCCCCGACATGGGGAACGCGGAAATGCCACAGGCTCCGATCATGGGATTCAGCTTTTGTTTCAGGAAGAGATTTGCCAACTTTGCAAAAAGCACGCCGCCCACCGTATCGAAAACGAACGCCGCCGCACCAAGGATAAGGATTTTCAGGACATCAAATGTCAGGATATTTTCCGCCGTCATCGTAGCGCCTACCGTAATGCCGAGAAAGAGCGTCACCAGATTGGCGAGTTCATTCTGTGCCGTACTTGCCAGAGAATCCACAACGCCCGATACTTTCAGCATATTGCCGAACATGAGCGCGCCAATGAGCGGTACGGAAATAGGAGCCAGAATACCTGCAAAAAACACCACCATGAAAGGAAAAAGGAAACGTGCCATCCAGGACACGGGCTTTTCTTCTTTATATGCCATACGGATACGTCTTTCACGCTTTGTCGTCAGCAGTCTGATAATAGGCGGCTGGATAATCGGGACAAGGGACATATAGCAGAATGCCGTCACCGTGAGAGGCGCCAGAAGTTCTGCAGCAAATTTCTGTGCCACAAAAATCGTCGTCGGACCGTCCGCCGCGCCGATGATGCCAATCGCCGCCGCCTGGTTGAAAGGAAATCCAAAAGCTGATGCCAGAAGCGCCGCTGCAAAAATACCTAAATGGGCCGCTGCCGCAAAAAGCATGACATAAGGCTGGCGGATAAGCGGCGTAAAATCACACATCGCGCCTACCGCCACAAAAATCATGACAGGAAACAGCTCATTGGCAATTCCCGCTTCATAAAGAACCTGCAAAAAGCCCGGCTCCCCGCCTCCTGCCGGGATAACGGCAAAATGCCCCGGTATATTTGCCAATATACAGCCCACCCCCATAGGAAAGAGGAGCACCGGCTCATAATCCTTTTTTACTCCGAGCCAGATCAGAATTCCGCCGATGGCGAACATAGTCCAGACAGCGGGATCCGACATCTCCATAACCCCTGCAAAAAGTTCCTTAAAAATTGCTTCCGTATTTGTCATAAATCTCTCCCCGCAAATAAACAGCCTTACAAAAAACGGACCCGGAAAATAACCAGGTCCAATACTATTTCCTGCCCCTGTGCCATACGCAGAAAACATATTTACTTAATAAGGAAAAACAAGGCTTACACATGATAGCCGAGTACCGGAAGAATCATAAAGATAAGCAGCGCCCACACAATACCCGCTCCGATGAAAATACCTGCCGTAATGGCAAAGCCCATCTTGGAACGGGGAACGCCGAGCAGGCTGAAATTTCCAAACCAGCCGCGGCGGACCATGAACCCGTTGTCACTGCGCTGTCTGAACCAGACCAGCTTTTTCTGAGGGTCGATATTGTATGCCACGAGAATGGCAATGACTGTCGCTACCAGCCAATAAATGAGAAAACGAGCGGCATTGAAGTCCTTGACGCCGGACAAATCGATCATCTGCATATTTTTACCCTGCCTTTTAAGTATAACTGCTTTACCAGTTTATATATTATACCGCAAGGCACGGTTTAGTCAAAAATATTTCTTAAAATTATAAAACGCCGGACAAATAACCATAGCCTTCTTTTTCCATATCCGCTTCGGGAATGAACCGGATCGCCAAGCTGTTGATGCAGTACCGGAGACCGCCTCTGTCCCGGGGCCCGTCATCAAACACATGCCCCAAATGGGATTCTCCCATACGGCTCCGCACTTCTGTACGCCGCATATTATAGCTCAGGTCTTCTTTGTAATTTACCACATCGGCAGAAATCGGTTTCGTGAAACTCGGCCAGCCGCAGCCCGACTCGAACTTGTCACGGGAGGAAAAAAAGCGGCTCTCCCGTCGCCACATCTACATAAATGCCGCGATCAAATTTATCGAAATATTCATTGGAAAAAGCTCTTTCCGTCATACCTTCCTGCGTGACAGCATATTGATCTGCCGTTAAAAGGCTGCGGAGGGTTTCCTCGTCAGGCTTCGGGTACAGGGAACCGTCAATCACGGGATCCGCCGCCCTGCTTACATCGATATGGCAGTAACCGCCGGGGTTCTTCTTTAAATAATCCTGATGGTACTCTTCCGCCGGCACAAAATGACGGAGCGGTTCCACCTCGATAGCGATTTTACCGGAAAGTGTTTTCTGCTTTTCATCAAGTACTTCCCGGGCCACCGCCCCTTCTTCATCAGTGGTGTAATAAATGCCCGTCCGATACTGGCGTCCGCGGTCATTTCCCTGACGGTTCACACTTGTAGGATCCACCACCCGGAGGTAGTAAAGCAGCAGATCCCTGTAGGAAACTTTGGAAGCATCATAAGAAATATGAACCGTTTCCGCGTGATCTGTCTGCCCTATATGTTCGTAATCCGTTTTGTCCGTTTTCCCGTTGGCATAACCGG
>ENA-OQDM01001095-OQDM01001095.1-human-gut-metagenome-genome-assembly--contig:-NODE-1095-length-11910-cov-0.952304_pt1 | contig 11910 bp, 5 predicted proteins | sample MGYA00242772_ERZ504605 | MGnify/ENA primary metagenome ERZ504605 (study PRJEB26092, sample SAMD00036348) | human gut metagenome | host: Homo sapiens | study: EMG produced TPA metagenomics assembly of... | reverse complement strand
CATCTGATAACAAAAAGCTACTGAATTCATAAACAATGTAGTGGCTTCTTTCAAAAGAGGCACTTTGCTCACTTACGTCCTCTGACAAGTAATTCTTCCATGTCATATCTTCAGCAACGGGAATCGCTTCGTGCAACGCATTCAGGAAAGTTTCTTTCGCCGTAGGTAAGGCAGAAAGCGAACCATCTTTCAACTGTTGCTCAAACATTTTACCATTCACTACCAATGGATTGATAGTATCGAAATTAGCTAAAATAGCATAGGCTTCCGTTATGTAACTATCCATATCATCTATGGCCCAAAGAATGTCTTCTTCTGTGGCACTCTCATCATCGACCATATTGACATAACTGTCTTCATCTTCTTTATCTAAAGCCCAACCCAGATAATCAGAATCGTCAATGCCGCATACCATCAAAGAATCATGCAAGATTTGTCCATCATATAAGCGTCCGCGCAGACGTTCACGGTAGGCACCTAATACGTCAGAACCCATAAAATACAACCGGAAGTTATCGGCATTCCAAGACTTACCCAAACCGGATTGATGGTTGTTCACCGGATCTTCCCCCCTTGCTCCGACATACAGTTGACCACCTTTCACCACAACGTTTTGCACCGTGGAAGTAGTCGTCATATCCTTTAAGGCAGCATCATACAAGGTACGATCCATATTGAAGAATACTGTATCGAAGTTCACACTGTCTGAAGAAGCATAAAGTATGATCTTCTTCGGGTCTGTATTGGCATAAGTAGCGGCACGCAGCTCATACAAACCGTCTGGTAAACTAACGGCTCCTTCTCCGTCTCCTCCGATTTTCTGATAATAATGCATACCGGTAACATCATTACCCTGATTGCCAGACCAGTTATAAGCATTTAATTCCGCATCGCCATGAGCTTTTGTAGTGTAGTTACTGTTATCACGTCCACCCTGTACGCCAAGCCAACCGCCCGGATACTGGTTAGTCTCACCGTTTTGGTAGATATTAGGATTCGTGATGAAACAAGTCAAATCTAAAGGATTCTCTTCTGAAGCTCCGGCCAAAAAGTCCGAACTCATATTATTCCGACACAGAGCTGTCAAAGCTGCCACATCAAGCACCATATCATCGTATGTCAAATCCGCAGCCTGCAAATCGGTCGCAACCTTTTGGTATTCAGTTGTCGTCGACAATGTTCCGATTTTATCTGCCAAAGCCTTTACTGAAGTCAGAGGATAAGACAAGGCCGCCCACGTTTGTGCATTGGACACAGCCGTATTCAACGCCGTAGTTTGGTCGGAAGCCACATCAGCCATACCGGCCATGTTCGTCTCTGCCAAAACCTTGCTTGCAGCCGTAATGGCTTCTTGCAAAGCAGACTTTGCCGCATCGTTCAAGATGACTTCGCCATTTTCCACACGAGCCATATATTCATTTGCAGAAGTCAAAGCTCCCGATAAAGCCATAGCCACGGAACGTACCGCATTGGCCGAGTTGATGGCAGTCGTCACGGCCTCCTGTGCCTCAGCAAAGTCGCCCGACGCATCGGCATATTGATCATATATGGCTTGTAACTCTGCCACAATGGCTGTAGCACCACCTGTTTCAAATACCTGCTGTACGTTCTGAAGAGCGCCCAACAAATCCTTAAAAGCCTCTTCAGTCGTAGCCTCACCTAAATAAGTAAGACGGAAATTATCAAAAATAGCCCAATCGTTATCTATATGTATATCCTTTTTAATACCCAAACGTAAAGTACCATCCATGACGATTACTTCCACAGCATTACCACTATATCGTCCGTCGGCAAATGCCTGTGAAGCTGTGGCTGCGTCTCCAGGAAGTCCCTGCCCGTCGTCCACTCCCGCAAGTAGCGGACTTTCGTTCAGACCAGCATACAAGAAAGCATTCCGAGTCACTCCGTCTCCACGGTAAAATCCTTGACATGAGACACGGTAACGTCCATTTCGTATGCCTGTAAGTTCCTGATAAACATCAAAGCTATTATTATTGTAGGCTTCACCGCTATAATAGTGGTTATTCGCATTTCCACTGGGGACATTAAAGTTAACAGAGCCTCCGTCATGTATTTCTTTCCATGCATAAGGCTGTGCACGATCGAAGCCTGCACCTATAATATAAAATGTAGCATCCACACCGTTATCCTTCGTAGCCTCATCCAGTTTGGATTCACGCTGTCCCTTTGATACCAACAACCACTGAGGTTCTTCGGCACTTCCTTCACCATCCAACTTTAATACGGTACCTTCACCGCCCCAATAGAAATATTTTCCATCTAAGGCTATTGTGTACTCGTTCAAACCGTCATCCGGTGTGGGATCAGTCAGTACGTACTCGGCCGGTGTTCCATTATCCACATACCCATCGCTACCCAAGCCGTTACCTGCTTTTCCGGCGTTCGTCACGATTTTGTACTTACCATCGAAACAGCCAAGGTACACGCCAACCCCGGTTGTCCCAAAGAACCTTGCGTACCCCATGTATTGGCACCCAACAAAAAACCGTTTCCCGCTTTGTTATACAAATAAAAAATCTCCACCTTCCGCCGGCAAGGCTTCCCCCACCCAAGGATTAGTCTGGGCTAAAGCTACGTTAGCTGAGGCCAAGGCCAGCGTCATCAAAGCTACCGGTAAACACTTTCTCCTGTAAAAAGGAATAAGTCTCGTAGTTTTTCTTTTCATGTTCATAAGTTTTAAGGTTCTCCTTTTATCGTTTCTCTGCAACCGAACCCATTGACTACAGAGGCGTTTTCATTGATTCGAAAATTAACTGGTCAAAGGTAGAACTATTCAATCATAGCTTATAGGATAGAAAATAACATATCCTAAGACATTTTATAACATCTTGCTTTTCTCGCCTATTTTTAACGTATTAGTTCCACAATAATACCCTTCTTTTCTCCCATAGCATTTACTTTTCAACTTCCCAACTGTGGCAAAGGTATATACTATCCCCAAGAAGGTATAGGACAAAAAATAACAAATGATTAGACATTTTTGTTTTTCTCACGATATTGCGTAGGTGTCATACCGAATTCTTCCTTGAAATAACGATTGAAATACTTCAGCGTATTGAATCCGACCATATCTGCAATCTCGTTCACATTATATTGGCTGCCTACCAATAATTGGGCCGCTCTCTTCAGACGTACGGAACGTATGAACTGAAGAGGTTTCATATTGATAATGGCTGCCAACTTACGATTCAGATGCGTTTTGCTCAAACCGAGTTCACTACTCAAGTCTTCCAAAGAATAATCCGGATTATCCATATTCCGTTCCACACATCCCAATGCCTTTTTCACGAATTCCTCATCCAGGGACGTCGTAGTGATACTACTCGGCGTGATTTCAATGGTTTTATGGAATGTTTCTTTCCGCTTTTCCCGCTGTTCGATCAACTTATTGATGCGCACCCACAATAATTCAAAATTAAAAGGCTTGGATATATAGGAATCCGCTCCGGCCTGGTAACTCTCGATACGGGAGTCTTCTGACATTTTAGCAGTCAACAGGATAAAAGGAATATGAGACGTATGGATATCGCTCTTCATCCGTTGGCAGAATTCTATGCCGTTACGTCTCGGCATCATCAAGTCTGAAATTATCAAATCCGGATACTCGGCCAAAACCTGTTCTTCTCCCTGAATACCGTCTCCGGCTTCTATCACATCGAAATCCGTACGTAATTCGCCTGCCAGAAAAGTCCTGAACTCCGTGTTATCCTCCACTATGAGAATTTTCTTCCGGCCGTCCGTTCCCTCTTCCTTATCGTCCGCCTCTTCCTCTTTCAAATCCGCCGTCACTTCCTCCTGATGTGATGCGTCATGCTCTTCGCCTTGCAAATCAGCCGGAAGGTACACGGTAAATGTACTGCCATCTCCCAAATGACTGTCCACTGCAATCTCTCCCCCGTGCAAATCCACATATCCCTTTACCAAATGCAAGCCGATACCGCTTCCGCTCTCTCCTTTTTTTCCGTTCTCGGCCTGATAGAAGCGTGTGAATATCCGTCCTAAATCTTTTTCATCCATACCGCACCCCGTATCGCGTACAGAAATGACAGCATAATTTTTCCCGCCGCGAAGCATACTTTCTACTCCCACAACGATTTTCCCACCCGAAGATGTGAATTTCACCGCATTAGACAATAAGTTATTGACAATCTTATACACTTTTGTCATGGTCGTAGTACATATAAAGATGTTCCGTCCGTTCTTCATAAACCAAGTCTATTCCTCTTTCCGTGGTCAGCTCCCGAAACGCCTCACAGGCTTCGTCGACAAACTGCACCATATCTCCCATCGTCAGTGAAAGCCGTTCCCCCTGCATCTCAAGTTTCCGGAAGTCAAGCAACTGATTGACCAGTTTGAGCAATTTTTCCGCATTACGATAAATCACGGTCAGCTTCTGCTTCAGTTCGTTGTCTCCCTGCTGACGGATGAGCGAACCGAGAGGCGTCAGAATCAAAGTCAGCGGCGTACGGAACTCATGACTGATGTTCGTGAAAAACCGCAATTTCATCTGTTCCAGATTCTCTTGTTGTTTCCGTGCATTTTCCTTCCGCTCTTCCAGCATTTTGGCTTTTTCCTTTCGGATATACAACCTGAAAAAATAGAAAACCAAACCTCCGAAAGCCAATATATAAAAAGCCATGGCATAATAAGTAGCCCAGAAAGGCGGTTTCACCACAATGGTCAGCCGTGCCGGTTCTTTACACCATATCTTATCTCCATTGGCGGCATACACTTCAAATTTGTATTTTCCGGGACGCAGCCCCGTATAGACAGCCCGCCCCAGACTTGTCGCATTACTCTCCACCCAGCCCTCGTCAAAATTCTGAAGACGGTACTTATAATAAGTATGGGAAGGATTTGCATAATTCAAGCCCGAGAATTCCAACGTAATAAAATTCTCATTGTGTCGAAGTACGATTTCACGAGTCCGGTTCAGCGTCTCTTTTAGAATCAGGCGACCGTTATATTCCGTATTCACATTGACCGGCGTATTGAAAATGGTCAATCCGGTCAGTATCGGACGACTGGCATAGTCGTCATACATCATATTCTTCGGGTCAAAATAATTAAAACCGTGAGCCCCTCCAAAATAAAGCATGCCATTGCGGGCTTTCAACGCCGCATGTGTATAAAAGATACCGCTCTGAAGCCCATCGGACACACTGAAATTTACAATGGAAAACGTATAATCACCTTTTTCGTCCGTCTGAAGCGTAATTTTGCAAATCCCGTTCAAGGTAGAAGCCCAGACTATGCCTTCATCATCCTCCAATAAGGAAGAAACCGCGTTATTCGGCAATCCTTCCACTGTAGTCAACTGATACAAACGGTCATTCTTCCGATTCCATACCCGTATTCCATCTTCCGTAGCAAACCATTCCAACCCACGGACATCCTTTAAGAAACCAAAATATTTTATACCGGCCTTGTAGAATTTATCTTTTTTCGCATCAGGAATCCACACCCGGTCGTGTTCAGCATCATAGTAAAACAAACCATTGTCACCCACCGCCACAAAACAGTCGTTTCCCAAAGGACAAAGAGCATGCACCAGTCTGAAAGTCTTCAGCTCCGGATGACGCTCACTCAACATTTCCATCACCTTTCCCGTCTTCGGGTCCAACCTGCCGACCCCGTCGGCCACACTTACCCAATAACGTCCCTTGCTGTCTTCGTACATTCCACGGGAAACATTCTGCGCAACATCTTGCTCAGAAGAGCCGGAAGCTCTTGAAAAAGATTTACATCACCCCCCCCCCGCAAATTTGGTAAAAACCTTTTAAAAACGTACCGGCCCATATACTACCTTCCCGGTCCCGGTAAAGGGAAATCACCAGTTCCTTTATTTGGTCCTCATAAAGATGCTCTACCTTTTGGCTCGAAGGATGGAAACGATATAGCCCACTTCTGTTACCGACCAAGATATTGCCATCGTCTTCCTCTAAAAAACAACGTACGGATTCATTCGTAATATAAGAAGTGCCGGAACCGGTTTGAACCAAACGGAACTTTTGCATAGTCGGATGGTAATAACACAAACCCTGAAAAAGCGTCCCGACCCATAATCCGTTATTATCATCCACCATTATCGCATAAATGTCGTTATCGAGCACCCCTCCATTCACCATCGGAATATCCGGAATCTGTGTGACATGGAAAGTCTCCCGGTCTATAAAGCGCAAACCGGACCTCGAAGTTCCCACCCAAACATTTTCATTCCGATCCAAATCCATGCAAGTGAAGAAATTGGACACACCGGATATGGTACCCACTTCTTTCCACTCCCTGAGCGTACGGTTATAAAAACAAATTCCGTTGTGATACATCAGCCAAAGATTGCCGGCCGAATCGGGATGCAGGTAAAGCCGGTCGGTACGCTCATTGATAATCCCCTCGAAACGGGAGTCCTGAAAGATGAATTCGGACGACACATAATCCCAACAACGAATCAAACCGCTACTGTAAACTATCCAACAAAAATTTTTATTACTGCGCCAGTTCCAAGGGAATGCCATACTTTCGCGTAAACTCACTGTCGCCGCTATCTATGATTTTACCCTTTCGTTTCTCTACGTCATAAAACCTGAAAGTATTGTCCTCCGTGACGAACCAATAATTCTTTGCCTCATCGATAAAAAGATTCTTCAGCCTTTTATCCACTCCCATCTTGGCCAGTTCGTCCGGTATGTCATAATTGAAAGTGTTGGTTTTCAGATCCAGCAATAGCAGATAATTCAGTTCTTTCATCCATACCCTCCCCTGTCCGTCATAATATTCTTTAGGCGGACGGGTATAGGTCCAAACATACTTCTTATCCTTATCGTAAGGAAAGTGTTCGAAAGAAGCCCCGTCATAAATGTTCAGGATCGAAGCCGTTCTTATTCCGATACGGCCGTCGGGCGTCACGCTCAACCCGCGAATCTGATTGTCGGACAAACCGTCTACCACGTCAATCAGACGAAACTTGTACTGTTCCTGAGCCACACCATTCAAATGAACCAAACAAAGGAGTATAATTCCTATTATCTTTTTCATCCTTTCTTCCCTTTCCGTTACTTTTCAAAGACAGACTTATATTTATACAGCTATCACTCAGAACCTTTACCGCAACTCCACATGGTCGAACTCCGCTTGTCCCGGCTTTTCACCCTCCCGGCAACAAACAGTCAGCCCCGCATATATCCTCTGCGGCATTTTTATCCTCACCGAATGTACATAAAACCAGTTCACACCATCCGGTGATTCGTAGGCATAAAACACATCTCCCGCACGAGTCAGTTTGAACCATGCCGGCAACCAAGTATAAGCATTGCCCGCAGCAAAACGACGTTCCGTCCCAGCCTGTTTCCGACTCCCCATGCGGGCAAACCGTCCTCCGGCATGCCCAAGTGTCATCGTAACCGATTCCGCCGTTTCGTCCAGTGCCGCCCGTACCATCAAACCGGCTTCACTCACCGGACCTCTACGCCCGTGTAATCTGGCCACCCATACAAAGTCGCCTTCCACCTCTTTATATATATAAGGAACGTTATCCCGTTCGCCCGCAAAAGACGTATGGACACCGGCCAATACAAAACTACCGCCGCACACCTTCGCATATCCGGAATATCCGCTTTCTACTTGTCCTATCTCCGCATACCTCCATTCTGCGGGCAAGCCACCGGCTCCACCGGACAAGCCTGCACGGAAGAAAGAAAAAGAACTACGTCCCGTCTTATTGACCGCAGCCACACGATAGTCGTACTTCTTCCCCCGCCTCTACCCGGAAATCGGTATAACAGTTCAACACCTTTTCTTCATAAACGGCGATGTCTTTAAAATCATTCTTACCGCCCTCCGAACGCTGAATTACGTATCCATTGGCCGTGAATCCCGCCGCAGGCTTCCATTCGAGAAAGACCTTCCCTATCGAGGCGTCCGCCTTCAACCCTTCCGGGCACAGCCGGGACAGGCAAAGGAGGATAAACGGAGGGTTGCAAGGTAAACGTCAACGTACCATATCCGAAATGATCCTTACTGCCATGTTCCGGACGCAACAGTTCCGCCATACGCTTACAATAAGGTGCCGGAACGCCTTTCAATACCTCATAATGATTATAAATCAACTCCCACACCGGCCTTTCGCCCAAAACTCCCAAGGCATTAATGGCGGGCCAACGGTTGTGCATCTCCTGGCTGTTGTTGTAATAAGTAAAGGGCACACCTCTCATTTGGTTATGACGTGCCACATATTCCGCCCCAGCTAACAAACGGTTACGGTCATACCCGAACAGGTCGTCGCCTTGGTTCCATGCAATCTGGCACACATTACCCAAAAAGCCCACTCCCAACTGGGCATGGGCCTGGTCGCGTCCGCTTTCTTGCCATTGGCCGAGCACCGTGCCGTCATCCAAACGATGCAGAAAGGGAACAGCATTCCCGATACTCCCGTTGCCCAGGCCATACTTATAATATGCCACCCCTTCGTCATAAATATCCTCCCTATCGCATAACACTCCGATGGCCAACAAAGCCACCATATTGCACGCGTCCCAATTCGTCCAACAATAATCCACATTCGTCCCGCCGTGGTTTTTCAAAAAATCACGGCTTACAGGATAAAGATATTCCAACATCATGGACTTGAAACGCTCAAAATCCTTTTTCTTCCATAAATCGCAGACCCGCAACACTTCCGCTGCCATGGCAAACTCCGAAATGGGGATGCCCACCAACCCCAAGTCCTGCCGGGCTACCGGAACCTGATTGACCGTATCCGACCAGGCGTTGCATATTTTAATGGCACACTTAGCATAAGCCTTATCACCGGACACATACCACCGTATGGCATTCAAATAAGCCGCATGAGCGTCGATAGAAGCTTTTTGCCGACTTACTCCCATATTCGCCATCGGCGACGGCTTGAAAGTATATTGCGCCAAAGGGTCTTTCTCCAATTCTTTCCATCCTTCAAGCCAGGGTTGGCGTCCTTCAGCCACCATCTTCTTCATGCGTTCCAAATCCGCCCGCGTATGCAATCCGCCCGGATGGACGAACTCACGCGCACAAACCACCTGCACTCTCCAAAAGAAAGCGAACAGGATGCAAATTCCCGCAATAGAAATCTTCTTGTTTTTCATGTTTTCTGTCCTGAATGACCTAAAATCAAGCAAAGATACGAATATCCGCCGTCTTTTATGTGCATCCAAGCGTTATTTTTATTCCGTTTTCGTGAAAACCACGTTTTCTACATGCGGCCCCACATAAATCCGGCACATGTCTCCGGTGTTATACCATCCGGGCTTACCGGACATGTCGTCCGTTATCAACTGCCCGTTGACGCGGAGGTTCTCGAAACGGATGTCTTTTATCTTCCGTTCCTCGTTATATCCCTCAATCACCGAGACCTCCGCACGGTCTCCGGTATAGGAAATATCCTTGAATAGCACATTCTCTATACCGCGTCCCGGTGCCGTACAATACTTCTTATTATAGAAGATACGCAGGTTGACCAACTGCCCCTGCCGGAAATCCTCCACACGGATATTTTCGAAGCGGACGTTACGAATCAAGTTGTTATCTCCTGCATTGATAGCCATACATCCCTGATAATTCAACTGTTTTTCTTTATGGTCCAGAATGTCTATATTGACATAGTTCAAGTCTTCCAGTATTTCCTGTTCTTTCGAGTTACCGTGAATGCCGATAAATATCGGATGAGCCACATCCGCCCACAAGGTAGAATTCTGCATCGTGATGTTCCTGCAACCGCCTTCGAATCCCAGACGTGTGCCGTACACCGTCGTACAATCGTCCGAATTACGGCAGAACACGCCATCGAACAACACATTATTGCTGGCAAAGACATTCATCCCGTCTCCCCATCCGTAATAGCTAATGCTCTTTACGTTGCGGATCGTCACACCATCCGAGCCCCCCGTAGCGCACTGGGTCGTGACAACGCCTTCTACCAGTACGTTACGGGAGTTGGCTATACGGATGCCTCCTTTTACCTTATAATCAATAATACCTCTTCCTCTCAAATTCACATCGTGTACGCCTTCCATAATGACACGCCCGGCCAATACAGCTCCACCGGCCAGATAGACGGTCTTTCCCGAGGAACTTTCAGTTCCCCGTTCTCCGGCGTATGCAAGCCGGGCCATAATATAATACATCCGGGTCATTTTTATCCGGTACATCCGTCTCCAACGGATTGGCAAACAAATGTAAGTTGTGGAAAATATCTCCATTCACTTCGACCGAAACATTGCAGGGACGCGTCAATTCGAAACAAACGGCATTCCCCTCCACCCTGCACGGTATGTCGTAAGAAAGCGGACGGACACGAGCCGTGTTCACCTTACCTTTATTATATACGGCTTTCACGTCAACCTTTCCGGAAAAGTCGAAAATGGCCATCGAAGCGTCCTCCACGCAGTGTTTGGTATCCCTCACCTCATCCACCTTCACCAAGTAGGACGGCAAGGTTTTCCATTCTCCCCCGTCTTGACGTACCTGTACCGTAAAATCATCATTCAAATCCACACCCTCAGGAGCCGGATAAGTCACCAAAGAAGACGAGGCCATACAAACCGCGCGTCCCGTCCCAACCAATAGCATAAGCAAAAGCCAGTGTTTTATTTTCATCTCGATTTCATTATTGAATCCGAATGCAAAAATAATGCAACCGAAAAGAATAGAATGGGACAAATTGAAACAAGAATAGGGCTTAAAATCCCCAAATGGAGATTTAAGCCCTAAAATCGGCATAAAAAAGCCGTATCGGGACGCGCTGACACGCCTGCTACTTCACCACTGCCACAAAGCCACCACGCGGAAGACATTCCACTTGCACAGCTTTTCCGTCTTCCGGTAAAGACATATTCTCTTCCGTCACGAAACTCTTACCGTCGCTCCCGTCTTTGAACCATGTCACCTTACGGCCTTTCTCCAAGCCCAAGGTTTCCAACGGCACGCCAATCACACGGGATTCATCCGTTCCGTTAATCCCCGCTATGTACCAGACATCCCCCTTACGGCGTGCCATGACGACTTCCGTCCCAGGATAACCGACCAAAAGCTTCGTATCATCCCAAGCCGTCGGCAACACCGACAAGAATTGTCTGACCTGCTCCGGCAAACCGTAATATACCGACGGCCTGTCGGGCATGTGCTGCAAAGCCGATTCGAAAATCACAGGCAATGCCAACTCATGAGCATGCGTCGTGATATGCGGATGCTGGGAATCGGAGAACGTTCCGGGAGTATAATCCATCGGCCCCACTACATTCCGCGTAAAAGGCAAGGTCGCGTTATGGGCTGCGGCCCGATGGGTCAGCACACCATTGTTGTTGTACCACTCCGCTCCGTAAACAGCTTCCACCGACATCAAATGAGGATAAGTCCGCTGCCATCCCCTTGGAATAGTCGCTCCATGTAAATTCACCATCAATTTATATTTGGCCGCATCTTCCAACAAGTCGATGTAATAATCCATGGAAGAGATGCTGTCTCCGGCGAAAAAGTCCACTTTTATACCGGAAATGCCCAACTTGTTCAACCATTCGTATTCTTTCGCGCGGTCTTCCGGCTTATTCAAACGGTACAAAGGAGTGGGGCCTAACCAATTTGTGCTTGAGTTGTACCACAACAAAGGTTTCACGCCACGCTCGTGTGCATACTTCACGGCATCTTCCAAGTTTCCGCCGTTGCCCATCTGGTCCCATTCCCAATCTATCAGACTGTAAGGCCACTTCATTTCGGCCGCCAAATCAAAATATTCTTTCAGAAGCTGATAATCTCTCGTTCCGTGATTGTACGCCCAATATATCCACGAAGCCGAACCGGGTTTTATCCACGATGTATCCTCCACCGTCGAAGGGTCGGAGACATCGGTTACCAACGTAG
>ENA-OQDM01001091-OQDM01001091.1-human-gut-metagenome-genome-assembly--contig:-NODE-1091-length-11967-cov-1.017568_pt1 | contig 11967 bp, 16 predicted proteins | sample MGYA00242772_ERZ504605 | MGnify/ENA primary metagenome ERZ504605 (study PRJEB26092, sample SAMD00036348) | human gut metagenome | host: Homo sapiens | study: EMG produced TPA metagenomics assembly of... | reverse complement strand
GCAAGGTGTTCGGCTTCTTCTACTCCACTTGGGGCATCAACTTCACCCTGCTGGGCAACTCTCTGGCCACGCCTGAGTCTGAGGGAGGCAAGCAGGAAGTCGGCAACGGTATCTTCGGCGATTACGCAGTCTGCCAGGGCCCTCAGCCTTATTACTGGGGCGGCACCTGGATCTGCGCAGCAGCCGGCACTGACAACATCCCCACGATCAAGGATGTCATGTACTCTCTGACCTGCGATGCCGACATCATGACCAAGATTACCGAGGATACGCAGGACTACACCAACTGCAAGAGCGCTATGGATTCCATCGCAGCTGACCCGAATTTCGGCTCCGCATTCCTCGGCGGCCAGAACCACATTGCCCTCTTTGCAGAGGTTGCACCTACCATTGATATGTCCAACGCCGGTCCGTATGATCAGGGCTGCAACGAGACCTTCCAGAGCTGCTTCAAGGATTACTTTGACGGTACGGTTGACCTTGAGACCGCGAAGAAGAACTTTGAGGATCAGATCAAGGTCAAGTATCCTGAGCTGAGCAGCGTCGAATGGCCCGCATAAATACCTGTGTGACCTTAAGGCAACACCGCACAATTCCCGCCTGACGGCTAAGCACCGCTCCGGCGGCTGCGGCACCTCGCTCGCCGTATCGGCACTTAGAATTATGCGGTATTACCTTGAACAAAACGAACTGAACCGCAAACGCCATGCCAGGGGCGGGGAGAGACGCCCGCCCCTGGTTTTGTTTTTATCAGATTTTGAAAGGCTCTGCCCCCAGCAGGGCAATGCCCACACAGCTAAGGAGGGCGAGACCTATGAAAACAAAGAGCAAGGGCATGAGCTACGCCAAATGGGGCTACATATTTCTGGCGCCGTTCTTTATTACCTTTTTCATCTTCCAGTTTTGGCCGCTGGCAACGACCATCTACTATTCCTTCTTTGAGTATTTCCGCAGCGGCTTAAAGATCATCGGCCCCAACTTTGTGGGGCTGAAAAACTATGCCGCCATGATCAAAGAGGTGCCGAAGTATTTCAGCAATACCATGATCATGTGGCTGATGGGCTTTATCCCGCAGATCATTGTATCACTGGTGCTGGCAGCATGGTTTACCGATCTTCGGTTGAAGCTGCGGTTTCAGGGTTTCTTCAAGACGGTCATCTATATGCCCAACCTTATCATGGCATCGGCGTTCGCCATGCTGTTCTTTACCCTGTTTTCAAACTCGGAAACAGGGCCGATCAACTCGATCCTGCTCAAGCTCGGCATCGTGGCCGAGCCGGTGCGCTGGCTTTCCAATGTCTGGACAGCGCGCGGTCTGGTTGGGCTGATGAACTTCCTGATGTGGTTCGGCAATACGACCATCATTCTGATGGCTGCCATCATGGGTGTGGACCCCGGCCTGTATGAGGCCGCCCAGCTGGACGGTGCATCCTCGACCACAATGTTCTGGCGCATCACGATCCCGCTGATCCGCCCGCTGCTCGTCTACACGCTGATCACCAGCCTCATCGGCGGCCTGCAGATGTTTGATGTGCCGCAGGTTTTGACCAACGGCAAGGGCGACCCGAACGGCTCGACCAACACCATTATCATGTACCTGAACCAGCATCTGTACAGCAAAAATTACGGCACAGCCGGTGCTATTTCGGTGCTGATGTTCCTGCTCTGCGCGGTGCTTTGCGTCATCATCTACTTTACCCTCACGCAGGAGGATGACGGCCTGACCCGTGAGCAGCGCAAAGCTGAGAAAGCCCGCATCAAGGCAGCCAAAGCGGCCGCCAGGCATCACTAAGGAAGGAGCGTGAACCAGTATGCCGAACGAAACCAAAACCGCAGCCACCACTACCGCAAAGGCAAGCAAAATTCACGATCCTATGCTGACCCTGCAGCGTGCAGTGGCTTATATCGTGCTGTTTGTCCTCTGCTTTATCTGCCTGTTCTTCTTCTATGTGCTGATCGTCAACGCCACGCACAACAACTTTACCATCCAGCAGGGGTTTGACCCGCTGCCCCGCGGCAGCTTTGGCGTCAACTTCTTCAACACCACCCATGATGCCAATGTGCCGATTCTGACCGGTCTGCGCAACAGCCTGATCGTGTCGGCTGCCTGTGCGGCGCTGTCGGTCTATTTCAGCGCACTGACGGCCTACGCCATCTATGCGTATGACTTCAGCTGCGCAAACTGGCGTTCACCGTCATTCTGCTCATCATGACGATGCCCACACAGGTCTCGGCACTCGGCTTTTTGAACCTGATGGACAAGATGAAGCTGACCAATACCCTCTGGCCGCTGATTTTGCCGAGCATCGCCGCACCGACAGTGTTCTTCTTCATGAAGCAGTATATGGATTCGAGCCTGCCGCGCGACATTATTGATGCGGCGCGCATTGACGGCTCGGGGGAGTTCCACACCTTTAACACAGTCATTCTGCCTATCCTGAAGCCCGCCATGGCGGTGCAGGCGATATTCAGCTTTGTGGGCGCGTGGAACAACTACTTTATCCCGGCGCTGATCATCAACGATGCCAAGTGGAAAACGGTGCCCATTCTCGTAGCACAGCTGCGCAGCGCGGACTTTTTGAAGTTCGATATGGGCAAGGTGTATATGATGATCACCATTGCAATCCTGCCTGTTATGATCGTCTATCTGCTCCTCTCAAAATATATTGTGCGGGGCGTTGCATTGGGCAGCGTGAAAGGGTAAAATAACACTTACGGAGGTGCAGTGCGCTTGCGCTGCACCTTTTTTGGTGTTTATGCAAAAAAGCAAACGACAAAATATGGAGGAATATACGATGTCATTTCCGGAAAATTTCGTCTGGGGCGCGGCAACCGCAGCCTATCAGGTCGAGGGCGCAGTGCAGGAGGATGGTAGGGGACTGTCCATCTGGGATACCTTCAGCCATACGCCGGGCAAAACAAGGAACGGTGATACAGGGGACATCGCCTGCGACAGCTACCACCGCTGGGCAGAGGATATTGCACTGCTGAAAGAGATGCACCTGAAGGCGTACCGGTTCTCGATTGCCTGGCCGCGCATCTTCCCGCAGCACGGGACCAGTCAATCCGGCAGGTCTTGCCTGGTATGACCGGCTGGTCGATGCGCTGCTTGCGGCAGGGATCGAGCCTTATGTCACGCTCTACCACTGGGATCTGCCGCAAGCCCTGCAGGACAAGGGCGGCTGGCTGAATGATGATACGGCAAAAGCCTCGCCGGGTATGCCGCCGCGGTGGCCGCGCACTTTAAGGGGGCGGGTGCGGTACTATTTTACCCTCAATGAGCGCAGTGCAGCGTGGGGCTGGGCTACAGCAGCGGTGTACACGCACCCGGTTTCCGTCTGGATGACGGCTCGGTGTTTACAGCGTGGCACAACACGATCTACGCCCACTGCCTTGCGGCCGATGCGATTCGCAGGGCTGACCCCGATGCCCGGGTCGGCATGGCCCCGACAGGGCGCATCTGCACCCCGGCAACAGACGACCCTGCCGATATTGCGGCGGCCCGCGAGGCAACCTTTGCGCTGGCGGACGGAGACTGGACCTTCACCTATGCCCCGGCACTTGATCCGCTGTGCGGGCGCGGCTGGCCTGTGATCGCGGGCGGTCAGGCCCAGCGTGTGGTGGATGCCATCCCGCAGGAGCAGCTGGACGCTCTGCCGCTGGGCAGGCTGGATTTCATCGGGATGAACATCTACAACTCCGTCATGGTGCGCGCCGGGGCAAACGGCAAGCCGGAATTCTGCCCCCGGGCCGCAGGACATCCGCGCACAGCCATCGGCTGGCCCATCACCCCGGAGTCGATGGAGTGGGGGACACGCTTTATCTGGGAGCGGTACGGTCTGCCCATCTACATCACCGAGAACGGCCTTTCCTGCACCGACAGCATCCATCTGGACGGCAAGGTGCATGACCCTGCGCGCATTGACTTCACCCACCGCTATCTTCTGGCGCTGCGCCGCGCGATTGACAGTGGCGTGGATGTGCGCGGCTATTTCCACTGGTCACTGCTGGATAATTTTGAGTGGAGCGAGGGCTATAACGAGCGCTTTGGTCTGATCTATCTCGATTACGCAACCGGCAAACGAACCCCCAAGGACAGCGCTGTCTGGTACGCCAACGTAGCCGAAACGAACGGAAAGAACCTGTGAAAAGGCACGGCAGCACCCCTTGCTGGGAAGTTGTTCCCTCTGGCAGCTCCGGTGCTATATCTTGGCTTCTGATTCGCATCAGCCCATCGTCCGCTTCCGCTTTTTTGGGAATGATATAAAAAGCATGAAAACATCAAGCCTGTCGAATTGCTCCGACAGGCTTGATGCTTTTTATTCCTTCGATTTTTTATATTCCGTCCCCCAAATCTCCATTGCATCCATAATGGGACGCATGGATTCGCCTAAGTCGGAGAGGGCGTATTCCACCCTCGGCGGTACTTCGGGATAGACGGTACGGGTAATGATACCATCGGCTTCCATCGAGCGCAGGCTGTCCGTCAGCACCTTTTGGCTGATCCCTTCCAGGTCCTTTTTCAGCTCATTGAAGCGCCACGGGCGCTGAAGCAGATTCCGCATGATGAGCAGCTTCCATTTGCTGCCGATCATCTGGACGGTGGTGGCTACCGGGCAGGCAGGGAGTTCTTCTTTGGTCAGCATATACAACACCTCTTTTTGAATGTTACACTCATAGTGTAGTGCAGCACGCTTGAAATTGCAAGAGAAAATCCCAGCCCGCCAAAGGTTACAAAAAGGTGCCTATGTAATAAAATTGTGCGTACTTGTGCCCGAAATATGTTTCAAGTACAATAAAGGCACAGGAGGGCAAAACGCCCACTGAATATTATTGGGAGGTAAACAACCATGGCTCTTTCTGATCTCTTTGGCTGGAACAAGAAGGCGGCTTCCGCCCCTGCTACGGCTTGCGGTGCTGCCGACAAGCCCGCTGAGAAGCCCGCTGCTTGCGGTTCTGCCTGCGGCGCTGCCGACAAGCCCGCCGAGAAGCCCGCCGCCTGCGGTTCTGCCTGTGGCGCCGGCGACAAGCAGTAAGGTGTAAGGAATACACCCCAAGAAAACCTTGGGGCGTATTTCCGAGAGGGCAACGGCTGTTTCACTTTCGGAAATGCGTCCCACCACAACAAGGAGGATCCCATGAAACAGTATTTTTCTTTCCAGTGGCATATCACGGATGAATGCGACCAGCGGTGCAAGCACTGCTACATTTTCTCCGAGAACTGCAATAAAAAGTTGGATGCAATGTCCTGGCAGCAAATGCAGGACACCTTTTATAACTGCCTGGACTTCTGTGCGTTCTATGACCGCCTGCCGTATTTTTACATTACTGGCGGCGACCCGATTTTGCACCCGGACTTCTGGAAGCTGCTGGGGCTGATGAAGCAGCACAGTGTTCCGTTCACCATCCTCGGCAATCCGTTCCACCTGACCGACGAGGTTTGCCGCCGCTTAAAAGAATACGGCTGTGAAAAATATCAGCTTTCTATTGACGGCTTGCGTGAAACCCACGACTGGTTCCGCAAGCCCGGCAGCTTTGACATTACGCTGGAAAAAATCGGCTGCATCAATCGGGCGGGCATCCGCTCCGTGGTGATGACCACCGTTTCCAGCACGAACATTGACGAGGTTCCCGGCATCATCGACGCGGTTGTGGCAGCGGGTGCGAACGTCTTTGCGTTCGCCCGTTACTGCCCCACCAGCGAGGAAAAGGATGTCGGCATCGAGCCGTTGCGTTACCGCAAGCTGCTCGCTGACTGCGACAAAAAATTCAAGGAATATGAAGCCGCCGGCTGCCAGACCTACTTTAACAAAAAAAGACCACCTGTGGACGCTGTACGGGTACGAAACCGGGGCGTTCAAAATTCCCGAAGCCGTGGAGGACGGTATGATCTACGGCGGCTGCAACTGCGGCAACTGCCACCTGACGATCCTTCCCACCGGGGATGTGTACGCCTGCCGCCGGGTACAGAACAGCAAGGTTGCCAATGTGTTCACCGATCGGCTGGCGGATGTCTGGGTGTGCCAGATGGAACAGTACCGTGACTATACAAAGTTTGAGAAGTGCAGCAAATGCGAGCTGCTGGCGTTCTGCCGGGGCTGCCCGCCGTGGCAAGCGGCAAGGACGGAAACTTCTATGCCGCAGACCCGCAATGCTGGAAGGAAGTAAAGAACGATGCCTGATATTTTTGAAACCATCATGCACCGCCGTTCTATCCGGCGGTTTGAGCCGAAGCAAATTGAAGAAACCGCCTTACAGCAGATTTTTCAGGCCGGGCTATATGCGCCCTGCGCGGGCGGACGGCAGGGTGTGATCTTCGCCGTCTGTCAGGACAAAGAGGTCAATGAGCGGCTTGGCAAGATCAAGCGGGCAAACTCCAACCCCCGCATGGCAACGGCAACGAGCTTTGTTTCCCGTGAGCAGCCCAGCATTGCAGATGACCCCCAAGCTGACAAATGCTTTTTATGATGCCCCCACCGTGATCACCCTGTTCGCACCGAAGAATTTCCTGTTCTCCGTGGACGACTGCGCGGTTGCCGCAGAAAATATGATGCTGGCGGCGGATGCTCTGGGTATCGGCTCCTGCTATATCGGTCAGGGCTGGCCTGCCTTTGCCGACCCCTACGGGCAGGAGATTTTGCGGCAGTGGAATATACCTGCCGACCACTACGCCGTCATGCAGTTGCTTTTGGGCTACGCCAAGGAGGGCGACAAACACCCCACCCCGAAGCCCGAGAAAAGAGGGGCGCGTGATCCGGATGGGAGGGTGCTGCGAAATGAACGCACAAAATCTGTTTGGAAAAATTGAGCTATGCGGAGTGCTGTCCTTTGCCACCGTAGATAAAAACGGCGCACCGCAAATTCGCTGCATCAGCGCCATTCACTATGAGCCGGATTCCTTGTATTTCTTCACGGCAAGGGGCAAGGCGTTTTGTGACGAGCTACTGACCGATGGACGGGTACAGATTCTCGCTTATACCCGGTTCAAGGAAATGATCCGTCTGTCCGGCAAGGCGGTACCTGCGCAAAATCAGGAGGAAAAGATTCATACGATATTCGCTGAACAGCCCTATCTTGCAAATGTATACCCCGGTGAAACCCGGAATATCGGCATCATTTTTGAGCTTCGGGATTTCACCATCGAATACTTCAATTTGGGAGTGAAGCCCATCTTCCGTGAGAGCTATGCGGTTGGGCAGGCGGAAACCGAGAAAAAAGGCTATCGAATCACCGATGCCTGCATCGGCTGCGGCACCTGCCTGAACCACTGCCCGCAGAGGTGCATTGTTCCCGGCGGGTCATACACCATCCAGCCGGAGAATTGTCTGCATTGCGGGGCGTGCTATGAAAACTGCCCGGTAAAAGCGGTGGAAAAGCTATGACCCAGGCACAGCGGCGGTTGCTTCTCATTCAGTCGCTTTTGAAGGAAAAACCGGCATATCGGGATTTGGGTATTCCGGCAGAGCCGGAGATCCAGCGTCAGCTTTTGCGGGGGCTGCTGAATCTTCGTGTGCCACAACACGCAGATGCAGATTTTTTGCAAATGCAGGGCGCCTATCTGCAAGGTGAAACCGCAGCAAAGGTCATCACGGACATTGCCGACCTGACACCCATTCAGCCGGGGCTGTATCTCTGGCAGGGGGACATTACCACGCTAAAATGCGATGCCATCGCCAATGCTGCCAATAGCGGCATGACCGGCTGCTATATTCCGAACCACCGCTGCATCGACAATGCCATTCACACCTTTGCGGGTGTGGAGCTGCGCCTTGCCTGTGCGGAACTGATGGAACAGCAGGGTTATCCCGAACCGACCGGGCGGGCAAAAATCACCCCGGCGTTCAATCTGCCCTGTAAGTATGTCCTGCATACGGTCGGTCCGATTATCGACGGGCGCGTGACCAAAGCAGACAAAGAACTGCTGGCTTCTTGCTACCGCTCCTGCTTGGAGTTGGCAGCAGAAAACGGCTTGGAAAGCGTGGCGTTCTGCTGCATTTCCACGGGGGAGTTTCACTTCCCCAACGAGCAGGCGGCGCAGATCGCTGTGGAAACCGTCAAAGAATTTCTCAAAACACAAACCAGTGTCAAAAAGGTGATTTTCAATGTTTTCAAGGATTTGGACAAAGCTATCTACGAAAAGCTGCTCGGAGCCGCTTGAGCGGCTGCAAACAGCTTTGCGGGACTGTGATGCCGTGGTCATCGGTGCCGGAGCGGGTCTTTCCACCTCTGCCGGATTCGTTTACACCGACGAGCGGTTTAAAAAAATACTTTTCCGACTTCGCGGAAAAGTACGATATCAAGGATATGTATTCCGGCGGCTTTTATCCGTTTGCCACACCGGAAGAGCATTGGGCCTATTGGAGCCGGTATATTTACATCAACCGCTATATGGATGCCCCCAAACCGGTCTATGATGACATCTTAAAGCTGGTACAGAATAGGGATTATTTCGTTATTACGACCAACGTGGACCACTGCTTTCAAAAGGCTGGCTTTGACAAAAAGCGGCTGTTCTACACACAGGGCGATTACGGTCTGTTCCAGTGCAGTGAGCCGTGCTGTCAGGAAACTTTTGATAACGAATCGGCCATTCGGCAGATGATAGCGCGGCAGGAGGATATGAAAATCCCGATCGAGCTGCTCCCCGTCTGCCCCCACTGCGGCAAACCTTTGACCATGAACCTGCGCAGCGATGATACCTCGTAGAGGATGAGGGCTGGCACAGAGCAACAGAACGGTATGAAAAATTTCTCCGTACCCGTGAAGGGCAAAAAATTCTCTTCCTTGAATTAGGCGTAGGCTATAATACCCCAGTTATCATTAAATATCCGTTCTGGCAGATGACAGCCAAGAACCCGAACGCCGCCTACGTCTGCATCAACCAAGGGCAGGCGGTTTGCCCGCAGGAAATTGAGCGGCAGTCCGTCTGCATCAATGCAGATATTGGACAGGTTTTGCAAAGCCTGTCTGATGCCGCAATCGAGTAGGAGGCTTTCGTAAATAGAAAGCCGACGTCTCTCACCACCGTGTCTATGCGAACCACTATAAACAGGCTTAGAAATGAGAAACCGGCAAAAAGGCAGTACACCGATGTGGCAGAGGATAGGCTGCTGAAGTGATTCTGAAACCAAAATAACATCAAACCAAAAAGCGCATTGCAAAAGTACATTGCAATGCGTTTTTTAAGTGCGACCGGGAGGATTCGAACCTCTGGCCTTCCGGGTCGGAGCCGAACGCTCTATCCAGCTGAGCTACGATCGCATATGTATGAAAAACGCCGTTACAGCGTATTTCAATCTTGTAAAGTAGTCAATTTCCAATAGTGGTCAATTCGTGGTCTGACTACCGTTGACCACCGCAGTTTCGCAAGTACAAATCACGCTGCATCGAGCAAAAACGAGCCTAAAACCTGCCGTATCGCAGTTGTCGGAGGCCAGTGCTCTATCCAGCTGAGCTACGGACGCAGGTTGATGAATTACTGTCAAACAGAGCCAAGGCCCCGAATGCCTTTATAGTATACCAAATCCGGGAGCAAAATGCAAATGTTTTCTTGAAAAATCTCATGTCATATTCTAATCTACCGGGGACATACCATTTTGAAAAAGCAGCGCTTCGCCCTGAAGCCTATGCCCATCGTTAGGGCTATGCCGGCGGCTGGCTTTTTGCCCCGCAGACCACACCTGCCCGTGCCGGTCTGATCTTCTACCCGGGCGGCAAGGTTGAGTGCACAGCCTACGCGCCGCTGCTGCATGAGCTGGCAGCGGACGGCACAAAAAAGACCCGGCATCCGCAGCAGGCGGGAGCCGGGCAGGAAAGTCAATCCTCGAGGGATTCCTCTAAGATGGCAACACAGCGCTTCATCGAAGCGTCAAATTCGTCGTCGTTATTATTCTGGAACAAAATCAGATTGTCCTTGTGCTGCGGGTCGGCGAGGTTCTCCGGGATGGCAAAGTTGCACCGGCGCAGATACTCATCCCAGTGAGCCAGCTTCCAGGTGTCGCGGTCCGAGTTGCGCTCGATCATTCGCTGGTGGACGACCTCGGGCGAGGTTTCGACCCAGATGACGGCCAGCGTCGCGCCCTTGGCAGCCAGCTTGGCCTTCAGGTCTGCGATAAAGGCGTTGTCGCGCACCTCCTGGGTGAACGGCGCATTGATCAGGACAATATCGTCGTAGTCCAGTGCCTCCATGGCCAGGTCCAGAACGCAGTCATACTCATAATCGCGGATGTTCTGCTGGAAAAACGCGCTGCTGCGGTCATACGGCTGCCCGGCAACCTTGAAGATCTGCTTGGAGAGGACGATGAGCGTGTCCTTGTCGAGGTAGACAATGTGCTTTAAATTTTTTAGCCAGCGCCTTTGCCACGTAGGTCTTGCCGCAGGCGGGCGGGGAGGTGACAAGGATGAGTTTTTTCTCCATGAGGAACCCTTCTCTTTGTTAAGCATTACACGCTTTGCGTATGGTTGTATTATACGACAATAATTTAACATAGTCAACGAACCAATCCGCAAAAAGGACAGAATACCCGTTCTGTACGAAGAAGTGCGCGGTTTACAGTGGAAAGCAGAGCAAAACGCATGGACATTTGTGCACAGCCTGCACGATTGGTGCGCAAAGAAAAGCGCGGCCCATTAAAAAGGCCGCGCTTGAAGTTATGAGGTGTAGAGATTGCAGGGGGCAGTGATTGCGTCGCACCTGCAAGCTGTTTCCGATAGGTACGGCACATCAATCCCTGCGCAGCCTCCTGCCCAGCAGATAATATCCGGCCCAGTCCAGCTTGCCGAACAGGGGAGAGCCGGTCCGCCTGGCCTCGGCCATGACCCAGACAAGGCGGATGCTGCGCCAGCGGCAGGGCAGGTAGTAGGCGCTGTAGCAGCCTCAATGCGCATTCGCTCCAAAAGGGCGTGCAGCCACGGGCTGCGCAGGGCGGCATAAGCCTTGTCCCGGCGCACGGCCCTGCGCTTGGCGGGGTCGCGGCGCAGGATGTCCGCCACGCCCTCGGCGTAAACGGTCAGCTCGGCGCGATGCAGGGGGCGCATATCCTCCTGCGGGCAGTGTGCCGCGTAGCACGCCTTGTTCAGCCGGGCAAAATGCTCGGGCCAGATCTTGCAGTAGTCGGCGTGGTATTTCGTCGAGAGTGTTCCCTCGCGGCTGCAATCGTAAAACGTCAGCGGTGCGGTCAGGATAGTGTAGGCAAATCGGGGGCAGTCCTGCCCAGCAGGTCGATATAATCCAATACAAATTGTAAATCTTCACCCAAAGTATACTGTGTGTCAAATGTCAGCTGCTGTGCCGGCGCGGTGCGGTAGAGCTTATTCCACGGCATAGCCAGCAGACAGTCAAGCCAAAGCCGCGCCAGCATATTCTGCGGGCGGGTGGCAGTATCCGAAGTTACCGCTGCAGCGTCCTGCTCGTCAGTGGTGTAGTGCCAGAGCACAAAGCTCTGCGGTGCAGTGTTCTGGGCGTCAAGCGCCGCCTGCAAAGCGCCGGGGCGCAGCGCGTCATCTGCGTCGAGAAAGACAAGGTACTCACTGTCCGCCGCAGCCAGTCCGGCGTTGCGCGCGGCGGACACGCCGCGGTTCTCCTGATGCAAAACCGTCACGCGGGGGTCTCTGGCGGCCCAGGCGTCGCACAGACCGCCGCTTTCGTCGGGGCTGCCGTCGTCCACGAGAATGCAGTGCAGCCCGCCTGCGACCTGCTGGGCCAGAACGCTGGCCACACAGCGGTCCAGTGTCGCAGGGGGCCTTGTAGACCGGCACGATCACGCAGAGGGTCGGCTTGCTCACTGGGCACCTCCGTTTTCCGTCACATCGCGCACGATGCGCACAAATTCCTCATAGTAATGCGCGGTGGAAAACTCCCTGCCGCGCGCCGCGCCCGCCGCGCCCATCTCAGTGCAGAGGGCCGGGTGCTCGTACAGCATACGGATGCTCCACGCAAGCTGGTCAGTCACAGTGTCGCCGCGCTCC
>ENA-OQDM01001089-OQDM01001089.1-human-gut-metagenome-genome-assembly--contig:-NODE-1089-length-11990-cov-4.327657_pt1 | contig 11990 bp, 10 predicted proteins | sample MGYA00242772_ERZ504605 | MGnify/ENA primary metagenome ERZ504605 (study PRJEB26092, sample SAMD00036348) | human gut metagenome | host: Homo sapiens | study: EMG produced TPA metagenomics assembly of... | reverse complement strand
GTTTCACAGCCGTAAAGCAAGGGGTGTGAAACGTTCTTTTTTAGTTATCTTAAGATTTATTTTTAAAGATTCTGTGCCGGATCCAAAGGAATCCGTATCATATCCCACCGGTTCCGATGCCGGATACAGGATATCTTTCCGTTCCTGATAGAACGCAGCCATCGTGATCTGCATATACGGCATCACCCATAAGAAGCCGATGGCGCAGGAGCAGGATGCGAGGATCTCAAGTCCTAAAAAGCTGAGGAGCAGCAGAATGTAGCGGAAGAAATTCTTTTTCATCAGCACAAAGCTCTGACGGATCGCCTGGATCGGGCCGATGCCGGGAGCGTCGTTCATCACGAAGGTGGAAAGGGAAAACGGAACCAGCACCAGCGTGGAAACGAGAGAGCCGATCAGCTTATAAACATAAACATTCATGAGCGAAGAAAGCTCGGCATCAATGGAAAGTGCTGTTCCAAGCGTCAGTTCCGCACTCGGGGAGGAAAGATACTGGAAGCCCGGAATGCTGGAAATCAGGGCGATCACGGAGCTGATGCCGTTGATGATAAGGAACATCAGCACGTACTGGTCCGGGTGGTGATAGAAAGCGTAGAGCATATCACCGACGGAAATCGGTTCCCCGCGCAGCGTTGAGAGGCAGATCTTTAAGTAGCCCGCCTGAAAGAGGCTGAGGAGCAGGGAAAACAGGAACAGCGTCAGATTCAGGAAAATGATATCGTACAGCGTTGTGCCTGAAAAAATCAGCGTCGGGATGAGGGAGCAGGAGAAGGTGAGAAACAGGTTGATTGCGGTTGCGCCCACCAGCGTGCCGCATCGGCCTGCCATGGCCTCACGGGCCTGCTTTTTCAGTTCTGAAAATTTCTGTTTTTGTCTGTTCATGAAAAATCCTTTCTGGTACCTAGATGGTATTTCCGTCGGTGGTTGTTCCGTTATCCGGTGTCATCTGGTATTCCTGCATGTACTGATTGTAATACCGCTCAAGCAGGTTGGTGCTGCCGCCGCTGACCATGTTGAAAAGCAGGAAAGCATACATGCAGATACCGACAATTATGCCGATGGTACAGCCCGCCAGACCGGCTTTTGCCGTGCCGCTCATGCGTCCTGCGCCGCGGCTTAAAAGGGCGAAGATCACGCCGAGCGAGCCGAAAAACAGGGAACCCATGTTGAGCATGAACAAAAAGGAGCAGATCGCCATGACCATCGAAGCGGCCGCAAGGGCCTGCGAACCCGTCTTGCGCGGCGGCTGTACGGGAGGCTGCTGCTGGTAATGCTGATACGGTCCGGGACGCTGGCCCTCAGGCACGCCGTACGGATGGGAGGACTGATAGGAATCTCCGGACTCATTGGTGTTTGGATCGTAATTTTCTGGTGTCATAAAATGTCCTTTCTTCTGCAAAAAAGCGCGGTTTCACACGCAGTCTGTCAAAAAAGCTATAGTAAAGATTTTATCATGTAAGGTTGACAAAAACAAGACCTATTGATAAGGTAATAGAGTGGCTGTTCCGCCAAGGGTCCCGCTTTTTATGCGGGAAAAACAGAGAAGGAACAGCGTGTTTTGGAAGAGACAACAGGAGGAATTTACCTATGGATATGAATCAGGTATTGGCAGCTGAGCTGAACGTCAAACCGTGGCAGGTAGAAGCTGCAGTGAAACTGATTGACGAGGGAAACACGATCCCTTTTATTTCACGATATCGAAAAGAAGCAACAGGTTCCTTAAACGATGAGATACTGCGAAATCTGTACGATCGTCTGATGTACCTGCGCAGTTTAAATGACCGCAAGGCCGTTGTCCTTGCGAGCATCGAGGAGCAGGGCAAGCTGACCGCAGAACTGAAAAAATCCATCGAAGAGGCCGCAACTCTCGTGGTCGTAGAGGATTTATACCGCCCGTACCGTCCGAAACGCCGGACGCGTGCGACGATCGCAAAAGAAAAAGGACTGGAGCCGCTGGCGAATATCATTCTTCTGCAGATGACAAAAGAGCCGCTCGAAAAAGAGGCAGAGGCTTTTGTTTCAGAAGAAAAGGAAGTCAAAACGGCAAAAGACGCCATTGCTGGTGCCTGCGACATCATCGCCGAGAGCATTTCCGATGAGGCCGATTACCGTATGGAGATCCGCCGCAGAACCGAGGCGAAGGGCCTGATCGTCTCGACAGCAAAGGATGAGAAAGCAGAGTCCGTTTACGAGAATTACTATGAGTTTTCCGAGCCGGTATCGAAAATTGCCGGACACCGTGTGCTGGCACTGAACCGCGGTGAGAAAGAAAAATTCCTGAACGTCAAAATTGAGGCGCCGACGGAAGAAATCCTGCGTTATCTCGAGAAAAAAATCATCACCAAAGAGAATCCGCAGACAAAGCCGGTTCTGCAGGCGACCATCGAGGATGCCTACAACCGTCTGATCGCTCCGGCCATCGAGCGTGAGGTCAGAAATCAGCTCACCGAAAAGGCAGAGGATGGCGCGATCAAGGTCTTTGGAAAGAACCTTGAGCAGCTTCTGATGCAGCCGCCGATCGCAGGCCAGGTTGTCCTTGGATGGGACCCGGCGTTCCGTACGGGATGCAAGCTGGCCGTTGTCGATGCGACCGGAAAAGTGCTCGACACCACCGTGGTTTACCCGACCGCGCCGACGAACGAGAAGAAGATTGCAGCAGCAAAAGCGACCGTAAAAGATCTGATCCACAAATACGGCGTCACCCTGATTTCTGTCGGAAACGGAACTGCAAGCCGTGAGTCCGAGCAGATCATCGTCGAGATCTTAAAAGAGATCCCGGAGAAGGTTGCGTATGTGATCACAAACGAGGCAGGAGCGTCCGTTTACTCCGCAAGCAAGCTGGCAACCGAGGAATTTCCAAACTTTGATGTCGGACAGCGAAGCGCCGCTTCCATCGCACGCCGTGTGCAGGATCCGCTGGCAGAGCTTGTCAAAATCGATCCGAAATCCATCGGTGTCGGCCAGTATCAGCACGATATGAACCAGAAGAAGCTCGGCGAGGCGCTCGGCGGTGTCGTTGAGGACTGCGTGAATAAAGTCGGTGTCGATCTGAACACGGCATCCGCGTCGCTGCTGGAATACATTTCCGGTGTCAGCAAGGTGATAGCAAAAAACATCGTGGCATACCGCGAGGAGAACGGCCGTTTCGAGAGCAGAAAAGAGCTCCTGAAAGTGGCAAAACTCGGACCGAAGGCGTTTGAGCAGTGCGCGGGCTTTATGCGCATCACCGGCGGCAAAAATCCGCTGGACGGCACAAGCGTTCATCCGGAGAGCTACGAGGCAGTCGAGAAGCTGTTTGCAAAGTTAAATATGAAGACAGAGCAGATCAGCGATGGACCGACGGCGTTCTTCATCAAAGATTACAAAAAGATGGCAGAGGAGATCGGTGTCGGCGAGATTACGCTGCGCGATATCATCAAAGAGCTGCAGAAGCCTGGCCGTGACCCGCGTGACGAGATGCCGCGCCCGATCCTGCGCACCGACGTGCTCGATATGAAGGACCTGAAGGTCGGCATGATCTTAAAGGGAACCGTGCGTAACGTCATTGACTTCGGTGCATTCGTCGATATCGGCGTGCATCAGGACGGACTCGTCCACATTTCCCAGATGACGAAACGCTTCATCAAGCATCCGCTGGAGGCTGTGAGCGTCGGCGATATCGTGGAAGTGAAGGTCATCAGCCTTGATCTGGCGAAGAAGCGGATCGGGCTGTCGATGCTGCTGGATAAATAAAGTGTGATACGTGGGCTGCCCGAAAGAAAACAGGGGCAGCCCGCGGTGTATCAAAGGGGGATTACCATGAATGAGGAAGAAGTGCTGGTCGGACGGATTCAGGATCTGGCAGAGCAGTGTTATCACAGGGATGTTCCGTCACACACGGAGTTTCTGACGCTGGCGGAGCAGGATCTGTTCTACCGTACGGTAAATAAAATCCCGGGCGTGCGTTACGTGCTGTCCGGCGGATACGAGGCGGCAGAGCGGAAAGCGGCGCTGTTTCTGCCATCCTATGCAGAGGACGGTGATGCGTCGATGCTTCCGATCGCAGTCGTGCGCATCAGCCCGCTGAATGAAAAATTTGCGGATGCGCTGTCACACCGTGATTTCTTAGGATCACTGATGAATCTCGGCGTGGAGCGGTATAAGCTGGGAGACATTCTGATCGATGGAAACCAGGCGTATCTGATCTGTATGGCGGATATGGCGGACTACATCTGTGCGGAGCTGAAAAAAGTGCGCCATACGAGCGTGTACTGTGAAGTCGAGGCGGGACTGCCGGAGGAGCTGACGGAGCCGAAAACCGAGCGGAAAGAAGGCTCCGTCGCTTCCGTGCGGCTCGATGCGGTGCTGTCGCTGGCGTTCAGCAGTTCGCGGAGCAAAATGGTGCCGCTGATCGAGGGCGGCCAGGTGTTTATCAACGGAAAGCTGGTGACATCGCCGAGTGCGTCATTAAAAGAGGACGATCTCGTGACCGTGCGCCATATGGGAAAATTCCGCTATGTGGGCGTGCAGAACCAGACGAAAAAGGGAAGGCTGTACGTGGCTGTTGAACGATTTGTCTCATAATAGATATTTTGAGGGATTTTACAGGAAAAGACCATTGACAGTGTTTGTAAAAAGACGGTATTATAGAGGGTATGTAGAAGGTCCGCAGTTATGAGAATTTTCATGAAATTTTTCATACAGAAGCGGACTGCGAAGATTACGTATCAGGAAGGCAGGAAGAAAAAATGGGAAAAATTATACTGACCGGCGACCGACCGACCGGCAAGCTGCATGTAGGACATTACGTTGGTTCACTGCGCCGCCGCGTGGAGCTGCAGAACTCCGGTGAATTCGATAAAATTTACATCATGATTGCAGACGCACAGGCGCTGACCGACAATGCGGACAACCCGGAGAAGGTGCGCCAGAACATTCTGGAGGTAGCACTGGATTACCTTTCCTGCGGACTTGATCCGGAAAAGAGCACCATCTTTATCCAGTCTCAGATTCCGGAACTGTGCGAGCTTTCTTTCTATTATATGAATCTCGTTACGGTTTCCAGACTGCAGAGAAACCCAACCGTAAAATCGGAGATCCAGATGAGAAACTTTGAGGCGAGCATCCCGGTTGGATTCTTCACCTACCGATCAGCCAGGCAGCCGACATCACTGCATTCAAGGCAACGACCGTTCCGGTTGGAGAGGATCAGATGCCGATGATCGAGCAGACACAGGAGATCGTCCACAAATTCAATACGGTTTATGGCGAGGCACTTGTGCAGCCGAAGATTATGCTGCCGGAGAATGATTCCTGCAGACGTCTGCCGGGTATCGATGGAAAAGCGAAGATGAGCAAATCGCTCGGAAACTGCATTTACCTGTCCGAGGAGCCGGATGAGATCAAGAAAAAAGTCATGAGCATGTACACCGACCCGGATCACATCAAGATCACCGACCCGGGCAAGATCGAGGGAAATACCGTATTTACTTATCTCGATGCATTCTGCCATCCGGAGCACTTCGAGCGCTATCTGCCGGATTACGCAAATCTCGACGAGCTGAAAGCACATTACCAGAGAGGCGGCCTTGGCGATGTCAAAGTGAAGAAGTTCCTGAACAATGTACTGCAGGAGACCTTAGAGCCGATCCGCAATCGCAGAAAAGAGCTGGAAAAAGACATTCCGGCGATCTATGAGATGCTGAAAAAAGGCAGCGAAGAGGCAGAAAAAGTTGCCGCTCAGACACTGGCGGATGTCAAAGCAGCCATGAAAATCAACTATTTTGATGATCTGGACCTGATCCGTTCCCAGGCAGAGCGTTACGGCAAATAATTACCAATAGAAGATGAATGGAAAAAGCGGACATTATGGTTCCGCTTTTTCTGTTGCAGGGCGGACGAAAGTTCGAAGTCCTGCGGTCGGAGAGGATAGCATATGGTCATACATGGATTTCAAAAGCTGACGCTGCTGGATTACCCGGGCAAGGTGGCGTGCACATTGTTTTCGGGCGGATGTAATTTCCGCTGCCCATTCTGCCAGAACGGAAATCTCGTGCAGCATCCCGAATGGGAGCCGGTGATTCCGGAGGAGGAGATTTTTGCAGTGCTTGAAAAGCGGCGCGGCGTGCTGGACGGCGTCTGCGTGACGGGCGGTGAGCCGACGCTGGATCCGGATCTGGAGCGGTTCGTGACGAAAATTAAGGAACTGGGATATCTTGTGAAGCTCGATACGAATGGATACCGGCCGGAGATTTTGAAAAAGCTGGTGGAAGAGAAGAAAATCGACTACGTCGCCATGGACATCAAAAACGCGCCGTCCCGGTACGGCGAGACGGCGGGCGTGAAAAAGATCGATGTGATGCGGATCAATGAGTCGGTCGAGCTTTTAAAGAGCGGCATGGTGGACTATGAGTTCCGGACAACGCTCTGCAAAGAGCTGCATGGAAGGGAAGAGATCGAAGCGATCGGAAAGTGGCTTTCCGGGGCAAAACGGTACTTCCTGCAGAATTACCGGGAATCGGATTATGTGATTGATCCGAGGTTCTCGGGGTATGCGAGAGAGCAGCTCGAGCGGTTCTGCGAGATCCTGCGCGGAAAGATTGAGACGGTGGAGATCCGCGGCGTGGATTAAAAACGCTTTAAGCGTGCGGTACCAGTAGCCGAAGCGGGCATCGGGCGCGAGCTCGGAGGGGCGCATCGCCTGCTTGAAGTGGAAAAAACCGAAGAGGCTTGCCATGAACTGCTCATTCGGCGTGTAGACGCCGGGGACGCCGAAATACCAGAGTTCCTGCTGGTCGCGGTTCCGGGCGAGGAGCAGATGGCGATAGGACGAGGAGCCATGGAGGACGAAGCGGTTCGCATCCACCGAAAGACCGGCGGCGCGGAGCTGTGGAAGATCGTCGAGTGAGAGGCGCAGGCAGTCGGTCAGATCATCATCTGGGAACGGGTGGAACTCCGGGAACTGGTCCTGAAGCTGGAGATAGAGAGCAGCGCGGGACGGCGGCACGGCTGCTGCGGCGGGAAAATCGGCAGAAGTCATATGTAGCGGCTGGGCGGCAGAATCCGGGATGGGCTGCGGCGGTTCCGGGTTGGCAGAGGGATAGCTTTCTGCGGTTTTCACAGATTCCGCGGATGCGGGATGGAGTGTGTTGGCGGATGATTGCGTGATCCGGTCTGCAGGAACGGTGTTTACCGTGTCAGTTGATGTGGATTCTGTGGAGACGGTGGATTCCGGGCTGGAATTTTGTGGATAAAGTTCGGAATTGCTGCTGAATTCTGTGGAAAGTTCATCGAACTGTGCTTTTGAAGCGTCTGATGATGGCAGGGACTGCGCAGGTACGGCGGGATCCAGAGGTTCGGGTGTTTCGGCAGTTTTCTCTTCGGTCGGTCTGGCACCATTGTCTGCGGATGTTTTGGGCTCCTGCGGGAGCGTGGGAGCGAAAAACTCCGGCTGAATCGGAAGATCGTCCCACTGGGTGGCGATGACGCCGGTCTGGCGGCAGAGCAGGATCAGACCGCCAAGCTCGTCGAGCGTGACATCCGTCTGCCCAATGGCATCGGAGTGCGTGAAGAGTTTTCCACTCGTAGAAGAGCGCCCCGCAAGGAGATTTCCGAGCGGAATGCCGTACATCCGCCCTGACCGGCGGATAAATCCGTAGACCGTGACCGAGGTCTCCGGCGGAAGAGACGGCGATTTGATCTGGAAGTCCATGCGGCAGAAGCCGTTCTGCGACTCCACGCGGACAAAGCCGCAGCATCCGCCCTTGCGGTTGTTCGGGTATTCGTATAGATAGGCAATGAAACGCCGGTAATCAGACATAAAAACCTCCTGCATAGAAGTAAAAAGAGTAGAAAAAGATACTGCGCTACAGTTCACGATATGCGGGAAGGACAGAAAATATACGCAGAGAAGAAAGGAAGTGCACAATGGAAGAAGAAACAAAGCTGGAAACGCCGGAGGAAAAAGCGCACCGGAAAGAACGGGAACGCTTCATGCGCCAGGCGATTACGCAGGCGAAGAAAGCGGAAAAGCTGATGGAAGTGCCGATCGGCTGTGTGATTGTGTACGAGGGAAAGGTGATTGCGCGGGGCTATAACCGCAGAAATACGGATAAAAACACGCTGTCCCACGCGGAACTGAATGCGATCCGGAAAGCCAGCAAAAAGCTCGGCGACTGGCGGCTGGAGGGCTGTACGTTGTATGTCACCCTGGAACCGTGCCAGATGTGCGCCGGTGCGATCGTACAGGCGAGAGTCAGCGAAGTCGTCATCGGCAGCATGAACCCGAAGGCGGGCTGCGCGGGATCAATCTTAAATATGTTGGAAATGCACGAGTTTAACCATCAGGTGAAGGTCGAGCGCGGCGTGCTGAAAGAAGAGTGCTCGGAGATGCTGAGTGCGTTTTTCAGGAGACTGCGGGTGGTGAAAAAGAAGAAAAAAGAAGAGAGGAAGAGGGCGGAAGAAGGGAAAGAATAAAAGAAGAGGCAGCATCGGGATGGGATGCTGCCTGAGGAAGATTATTTGTTTGAGTAAGTTGCACTTTCGAATTTGATTTCTGCAAAAAAATACAATCCCCGCATTTCCAGCAGAAACCATCGAAAAAATCATTGACGAATCCCGAAAAAAGCACTATAATATATGATGTATTTGACAAAATACGGAGAAGTACCCAAGAGGCTGAAGGGTCTGGCTTCGAACACCAGTAGGTCGGAAACGGCGCAAGGGTTCAAATCCCTTCTTCTCCGCTATGCAAAAAAGAGACAGCAAAAAGATTGAAAAATCGAAAAAGCTGTCTCTTTTTCTGTGAGAAATTATGAAATAGATGCAAAACAAAAGAAACAAAGACAGAAAAAGCATCGCCAGTTCACGAAAAGGGACCGATGCACAACAAAGCAAAATAAAAAGGAGAGACAATACATGGCGCAGTTACCACAGGAATTTCTGACCCGCATGCAGGAAATGCTGGGCGATGAATTTGATGCATTTTTAACTTCCTACGACGCACCCCGCACAGCCGGGCTGCGTGTGAATACAAAAAAATGCCGGACCGAAGATTTCCCGCCGCTTGTTCCGGGAACGTGGAAGAAAATTCCGTGGATTCCAAACGGCTATTTCGTGCCGGACGGCATGCGCATGGGGCAGTCTCCACTGTATGCGGCAGGCGTCTTCTATCTGCAGGAGCCAAGCGCCATGACCCCGGCGTCCCGCCTCCCGATCGAACCGGGTGAGCGTGTGCTCGATCTCTGCGCAGCGCCGGGCGGCAAAGCGACGGAGCTGAATGCGCGCCTGAAAGGAACCGGCCTTCTCGTTGCCAATGACATCAGCAATGCCCGTGCAAAAGCACTGCTGCGTAATCTCGAACTGTTCGGAAGCGAAAACGTGCTTGTCACCAATGAGACACCGGCAGGCCTTGCAGACGTATTCCCGGGCTTCTTCGATAAAATCCTTGTGGATGCACCGTGCTCCGGCGAGGGCATGTTCCGGAAAGATGAGGCAGTCATCGGCACCTGGACCCCGGAGCGGCCGGATTTCTTTGCGGAGCTGCAGCGCGAGATCACCTCGGATGCTGTCAAAATGCTGCGTCCGGGCGGCCTCATGATGTATTCGACGTGTACCTTCGCCCCGCAGGAGGACGAGGGAACCGTTTCTTTTCTTCTGGAAAACTTCCCGGAAATGGAACTGATCGAGATGGAAGGCTACGAAGGTTTTTCAAAAGGCAATCCAGTCTGGGGAAACGGCGATCCGGAGATCGAAAAGACCGTGCGCATCTGGCCGCATAAAATGAACGGCGAGGGCCATTACCTTGCCCTGTTCCGCAAAAAAGGCGAAGCCATTCCTTATGAGACAGAAGAAAAACCGATCGAAAAGAAAAACAAAAAACAGAAAAACCGGAAAAAAGACCGCGGAACGGAAGCACCGGGTCCGTCGAAAGCAGAAAAACAGATCCTTTCCGATTTCCTGTCCCGGATGACAGCACCGATCCCGGTGGAGGAACTGGAAGTCCGCGCCGGAAAAGTATACCATTCCCCGTCCCTGCCGGATGGCGTGCGGAATCTTCATTTCCTGCGGAACGGTCTGTATCTCGGTGAACTGAAAAAAGACCGTTTCGAGCCGTCACAGCCGTTTGCCGTGACACTCTCCGCGGACAAGTTCAAAGATTACATGAATTTAAAGGCAGATGACGAGCGTACCGAAAAATATCTCCACGGTGAGACAATTTCCGTAGAGCCGGGAGAGACCGCATCGCCGTCGGGCTGGAAGCTGGTCTGCGTCGATGGATTCGGCCTTGGATGGGGCAAACTGGTCAATGGAACCTTGAAAAATAAGTACCCTGTTGGATGGAGAAAGTAGAAAAATCATGCCAGTTTTTGCAGGAAAAACGTCGAAATATTACAAAGTTATTAACAGAAATTAAAAAAGACTTTCATTTCAGACATACTTGTGTTATAATGGCAAAGTACGGCGGGAAAAAAGGCCCATTTTCCGCAGTAACTTGGAGTGACAATCAGCAACAGAACGTAATAAGTATGAGGTGTACGACATGAAAAAAAAGAAATTATTCAGCCTGGTTTTGGCCACAGTGCTTACGGCAGCAACCGTTCTGCCATGCTATGGTGCCAGTACAAAGGAGAAAATTTCAAATGCTCAGGCAGAACAGGCTGCCGCACAGTCTCAGCTTGACAGCATACAGAGCAGGATTGACGAACTCAATTCCAAAAAGGGACAATCAGAAGAATATCTTTCCGAACTGAACCAGCAGCTGGACGATCTGCAGAACCGTCTGCAGGGGCTTCAGGATCAGTATGATGCGAAGCAGAACGAACTGGTACAGATTCAGGCAGATCTGGAAGATGCAAAAGCAAAAGAAGAAGAGCAGTACGAGGCGATGAAGCTCCGTATCCAGTATATGTATGAAAATTCTTCCGGAAACGGATACATGGCAATGCTCTTTTCTTCCAAAAGCATTTCAGAGCTGATCAGCCGGGCAGAATACATACAGAAAATTTCCGATTTCGACCGCGATCTTATGCAGGAGTATGAAGACACGGTAGACCAGGTAAAAGAAAAAGAAACACAGGTGCAGGAAGAGCAGGCAGCGATCGTAGAACTGCAGCAGCAGAGCAGCGATCAGCAGGAAGCCATTCAGGAGCTGTACGCAGCAGCTTATCAGGAACTCCGTACCTACTCCGCAGAGCTGGACGATGCAAAATCCAGCGAGAGTGCACTGGTAGATGAAATCAACAGCAAAGCAGATGCAATCAACGACCTGATCCGTCAGGCGAAAGAAGAGGAGATTGCAGCGCAGAAGAAAGCAGAAGAGGAAGCAGCCGCAGCAGCCGCCGCACAGCAGGCTGCCGCAGAAGCTGAGGCAGAGACCGCCAGAAAACAGGCAGCCGAGGCCGCAAGAGTCGCAGCCGCAGAAGCAGCAAATGCCGCAGCGAAAGCAGATACCGATACAAGCAGCAGCTCCGGAAGCAGTTCTTCGGGCAGCAGCGCATCCTCCACGACAACGGGGAGTCCATCCGCGTCAGATACTTCCAGCAGCTCCTCCAGCGGAACATACCTTGGAAGATTTAAACTGACAGGCTATTGCTCCTGTTCCATCTGTACCGGACAGTGGTCCGGCGGATCCACCGCGAGCGGAACCACACCGACCGCCGGCAGAACGATTGCCATGGGCGGTGTACCATTTGGCACAAAACTGATGATCAACGGCCAGGTTTACACGGTAGAAGACCGCGGAACCGCTTACGGCCACGTAGACATCTTCTGCAGCAGCCATTCCGAGGCGCTGAGCTTCGGCGTGCAGTATGCAGATGTATATCAGCTGAGCTGAGAAACAAAGATAAGAGATATGCCGGAACAGAACTTCCGGCATATCTCTTTTTTTGACTTTCTCAGAAACTGTTCCCGGCGGACATCATCGACCAGGGAGGCCTTACGGCGTTATCGAAACTGGCAATCGCGATAGTACTGTTCAACATGGGTACGACCCTGAACGTGAAACAGCT
>ENA-OQDM01001088-OQDM01001088.1-human-gut-metagenome-genome-assembly--contig:-NODE-1088-length-11991-cov-1.211733_pt1 | contig 11991 bp, 12 predicted proteins | sample MGYA00242772_ERZ504605 | MGnify/ENA primary metagenome ERZ504605 (study PRJEB26092, sample SAMD00036348) | human gut metagenome | host: Homo sapiens | study: EMG produced TPA metagenomics assembly of... | reverse complement strand
CGTGGCCGCAGGAGTACAAGAAAATACACACACATTACGGAAACCGGTACCGCGTAGCAGAAATATGAAAAAAACGCCCGCAACATTTGGCCATTCCGATGAAAAGCCGTAATTTTGCACCGCTTTTCAGCATCATCGAAAGATGCACACATCGTGTGATGGTGAGATTAAGCATAAATCACTTAATTTAGAGTAACACAAAAAAATTAAATGTAATGAAAGAAATTAATGTAAAAGGTACAGCAAGAGCTGCATTTGGCAAAAAGGCTGCGCGTGAAATCCGTAAAGCTAACGCCGTACCCTGTAACTTGTATGGAGAAGCAAAAGACGAAAACGGTGCACCAGTCGCATTGCCCTTCACCGTAACAAACGACGAACTGCGCAATCTGATTTATTCTCCGGACATCTATGCCGTAAACCTGAATATCGACGGCAAAGAGTGTAAAGCCATTCTGAAAGAAATTCAGTTCCACCCCGTAAAAGATAACGTACTGCACGTGGATTTTTATGAAATCACCGACACGAAGCCCATCGTGATGGAAGTGCCCATCAAACTGAACGGTTTGGCTGAAGGTGTGAAAGCCGGTGGTCGTCTGGCTGCATCCGTACGTAAATTGAAAGTAAAAGCTGTTTATACCAAATATCCCCGAACGCCTGAACATCGACGTGACGAGCTTGGGTCTGGGCAAGACTATCAAAGTCGGCGAACTGCATTTCGAAGGTTTGGAATTGGTTACCAGCAAAGAAGTTGTCGTTTGCCAGGTTAAGATGACGCGTGGTGCAAGATCTGCCGCATCTGCTGACAATTAATCCATAAACTGCGAATGAAATACTTAATTGTCGGTTTGGGCAATATCGGAAGCGAATATGCCGGAACCCGTCACAATATAGGTTTTAGAGTATTGGACGCCTTGGCTAAGGCGTCCAATCTTGTTTTTGAGGACAAACGCTACGGCGCTGTGGCTTCCCTCTCGCTGAAAGGGCAGCAACTGGTGCTTTTGAAACCGTCCACCTACATGAACTTAAGCGGAAACGCCGTCAGGTACTGGATGAACAAAGAGAACGTTCCTCTTGAACGTATCCTGGTGGTCGTAGACGATTTGGCCCTCCCCTTCGGCGCCCTGCGTATGAAACCAAGTGGAAGTGATGCCGGTCATAACGGATTGAAAAACATTGCCTCCGTCTTAGGTACACAGGCTTACGCCCGTCTGAGGTTCGGCATCGGTAACGATTTCCCCCGGGGCGGACAAATCGGCTTCGTACTGGGACAATTCACGGAAGAGGACTTGAAAACCATGGACGAACGGGTGGGACTGGCTTGCGAAATGATAAAAAGCTTCTGTCTGGCCGGTATCCAGATTACCATGAACCAATTCAACAAGAAGTAGAAGAACGTATGAATGAAGCGAGAATAGACAAGTGGCTGTGGGCCGCCCGCATCTTCAAGACACGTTCGATGGCCGCCGCAGCCTGCAAGAAAGGGCAGGTTTCCATGAAGGGGGCGCAACTGAAACCTTCACGTACCGTCAAACCCGGCGATGTCATTGAAGTGCGCAAACCTCCTGTCACTTATTCTTTTAAGGTCAAGCAGACCATAGAAAAACGTGTCGGTGCCAAGCTGATTCCGGAAATACTGGAAAACGTCACTCCGCCGGAACAATACGAACTTCTGGAGATGAGCCGCCTGAGCGGTTTCGTCGGCCGCGCCCGTGGAACCGGACGCCCTACGAAAAAAGACCGCCGGAGCTTGGAGGAGTTCACCACACCCGAATATTTGGACGACCTGTTGTTCGACTTCGATGTCGAGGACGAAGAAGGCGGGGAAGACGATTAAGGCTTACCGGAAAAAAGCCGGGACAGGGCTTCCTTCTCCCCTACCAGCCAAATGATGTCTCCGACACGGAAAACCCTCTCGGCCTCCGGCTTCTCCAATATGCCGTCGGGGGTCTCAATGCCTACAATCATACAGTGGTACCGGTCGCGGATGCCACTGTTTTTTATTTTCACCCCTACGAATCCGGACACCTCGGTAATCAGGAACTGTTTCAACTGCATCTCACGGTCCTGATATTCCGCCTCTACAATGACCGTATTCGCCAATGCACCGGAAAAACGTTCTATCTGTTCGTCCGTACCTATCACCTGAATATGGTCGCGAGGATAAATACGGTCATTGCCGTTGGGAATATTCATATAGTGCGTTCCGCGAATAATGGAAACGACGTTGACCTCATAACGTTGCCCTAATTTTAAATCACCCAGTAAACGGCCTCCCCAAATAGACTCTTCCGGAACTTCAAAGTCTGCCAGATGCAAATCCTTAGACAGCAGCCGTTCGGCATAACCGGGCTGCACTTTACCATCGCGACGCGCCAGCATGTCCCGGCTATGCAGATTGTCCATAAAGACTTTCTCCATCCGGATGGAATTCCGGCGCAACGGACTGGACAAGGAGATGCCCCCGACAATCAACAGGGCCAATAGCAGCAACAAGGGGTCGGCAAACGGCACTAAAAAACGGATGATATAAAAAATGAGCATACAGACCACCACCGCCCTTACAATGAGCGTAAAGACCAACGGCAAACGGTTGTAACGGCTTTCCTTCCACAAGGCCTGAAACAAAGACGAACGGCGGCCACGTGCCATGATACCCCGCAAAAAAGGAGCGATGCAAAGCAGCGTGACGACTCCGCAAAGCGCATTCGCCCACCAATGGAGCAGTATCTCTCGGGTAAAGGGTAACAAAAAACGGAAAGACAGCGCAATGACCGTCACGGAAAGAATCGTGAAGACCACAATCTGCCTCAACATGGCGGAAATCAATTTCTTCCAATTTCCGGAATGGCTCTGCACCACCGTGCCCGGCGTATAGCGTTCCAACCACGCCACCCAACCGTGGGGCAACACGCGGCACAACCAGCAATAAGCCGGACCGGAGGCTTTCAGCATATAAGGCGTAGTGAAAGTCGTCACTACGGAAACGGCTACCACAATAGGATAGAGATAATGGCTCGTCACGCCGAGCGACATCCCCAAAGAAGCGATGATAAAAGCAAACTCCCCGATTTGCGACATACTGAAACCGCACTTCATCGCCTCTTTCAACGGCTGCCCGGCCAATACGAAACCGAACGTCCCGAAAAAAGCCTGCCCCACGATAATGGTCAAGGTCAAGGCCGCTATCGGCCAGGCATACTCAACCAATACTTCCGGGTCTACCAACATCCCCACAGACACGAAGAAGATGGCACCGAACAAATCCTTCACCGGAGCCACCAGTTTTTCTATCCGCTCGGCTTCTACCGTCTCGGCCAAGATGGAACCTACCACAAAGGCACCGAACGCCGCACTAAAACCCGACTCCACAGCCACCACGGCCATGACGAAGCAAAGCGCCAACGACACGATCAACAAGGTCTCGCTATTCAGGAACTTCCGATTTTTCCTTAATATAATAGGTATGAGGTATAATCCGACCACAAACCAAAGTATCAGGAAAAAGCCCAAACGGAGCAATCCTTCTATCAGTTCCTCTCCTTCTATATTATGGCTCACGGCCAAAGTGGACAACATCACCATCAACACAATGGCCAGTATGTCCTCCAGTATCAGTACGCTGAGCACGACTCCCGCAAACTTCTTCTGCAAAACACCCAAGTCCTGAAAAGCCTTGTATATAATGGTAGTGGAGGACATGGCCAACATTCCGCCCAGATAGATACAATCCATGCTCTTCCATCCGAACAGATGCCCGACGGACGTGCCCAGAAACATCATGCAGAATATAATGGTAAGGGCGGCAATGACCGGTGCCGCCCCCATTTTGAGTATTTTCTTGAAACTGAACTCCAATCCCAACGTAAACAACAAGATTATGACACCGATTTGTGCCCAAATATCGATACTGCCCGAATCATGTACCGACGGGGTATAAATGAAATGAGGCCCCGCAATAAAACCCGCCACAATATACCCTAAGACTACCGGCTGCTTCAACCACTTGAATAAAAGGGAAACCACAGCGGCAATCAGCAAGATCAACGCCAAATCTTGAATCAACGTCGGAATCTGTTCCATTTTCTACTATCTTAAGGCCGTCAACTCTGCTATCTTCACAATGGTCTTCATCGCCTTTTCCATACTTTGTACAGGAACAAACTCATGGCGCCCGTGAAAATTCAGTCCCCCGGCAAAGATGTTAGGGCACGGCAATCCTTTGAACGAAAGCTGCGCCCCGTCTGTTCCCCCACGAATCGCCTTCACCCGACATTCCACGCCGGATGCCTCGATGGCTTTCTTCGCAATGTCGATGATATGCATCACCGGCTCCACCTTCTCGCGCATGTTGTAATATTGGTCACGCACCTCGACCGTCACCGTACCCTCCCCGTTTTCCGCATTCAGTTCTTCCGCCAACTGCCGCACGAATGCCTTACGGTTTTCAAACTTCTGCCGGTCGTGGTCGCGTATGATATAAGACAAGACGGTTTCCTCCACCGTACCTTTCATACCCGTCAGGTGGTAGAAGCCTTCATAGCCTTCCGTGGTTTGCGGGGTTTCGTCCGAAGGCATTCTGCGGATGAACTCGGCCGCCACCAACATGGCATTCCGCATCTTGCCTTTGGCATATCCGGGATGCACGTTCAGCCCTCTCACCGTCACCTTGGCCGCCGCAGCGTTGAAATTCTCGAACTCCAGTTCGCCGACTTCTCCGCCATCCATAGTATAAGCCCACTCGCAGCCGAACTTCTCCACATCAAAAAGATGCGCTCCCATACCGATTTCTTCATCGGGATTAAAGCCCACCCTGATTCGGCCATGCTTGATTTCCGGATGTTCCCGAAGGTAGACCATAGCCTGTATGATTTCCGCAATACCGGCTTTGTCGTCAGCTCCCAACAAGGTATGGCCGTCCCGTGACAATCAAATCCTCTCCCACATGGTCCGACAATTCGGGAAATTGCTTCGGCGAGGTGACAATTCCCTCTTCAGCGCACAATACAATGTCCCCACCATCGTATTGCTCCACGATTCGCGGCTTCACATCCTTTCCCGAGTAATCCGGCGAAGTATCGATATGAGCTATAAAGCCGATTGTAGGCACTTCGCGTTCCGTGTTTGCAGGCAACGTGGCGTACAAATATCCATGTTCGTCCAACGACACCTCCTCAAGCCCTATCGCTTTCAATTCGTTCTCCAAATATCGCGCAAACACCATCTGCTTGTCAGTACTCGGACAACCTTCTCCTTCTTCACTCGACTGCGTGTCAAAACTCACGTATTTCAAAAATCGTTCTATCAGTTCCATAATTCATCATTCGTTTAATCTAAGTCGTAAAATTAATCAATCCTACAGTTTTTCGCAATAAAGGACTACTTTTTTGTCCTTTTTTTATGTTATAAAACATGATAAGGCGATTTTCTCTAAAATAAATAGATTTATTTTTTGTGCACGCACACTTTTATTGTATATTTGACACCAAATAATTGACCTCATCAATAATGAAACCATGAAAGGAACTGTATTAGGATTTTACAGCATGTTACTCGGTTGTGCGGCTACATACGGACAACAGGATATCACATCCATTTATTTGGCCAATCCCTCTTTCGAAGAGGACGCAACGGCGTGTACACAGGATTCCCCCGATGCGATTTATGAAGGCGACGAAGGACTGCGGGGATGGAACCTGTCGCCCAAAGGATGGCAAACCACCAGTCCTGGAAAAGCACTTCTCATCAACAAGGAATGTGCCACGGACAACGGTTTCGGCAAAACGGAAGCAGCCAACGGAGAATTTGCCTACTACCAACGTTTCGGTTGGGGCAGTGCAAATTCGGAAATGCGGCAAACCACATCCACACCCTTGCCGGCCGGAGAATACGAACTGAAATTCTTCAGTAAGGCTTTTGCCGCCAACAATGCCGCGACCAGTGCGACCGTCACAGTCAGCGACGAAGCATTGAAATCGCTGGATAAACTGACGATAACCTGCACGAACGGAAGCGCAGGCATCATGGGAACTTCCTCATGGACGGAAAATTCTTTGAAATTCAAACTGGAGGAAGAATCCGCCATTACTCTGTCGGCACAAATGAGTTGGGGCAACGGCGGAAGCTGCATCGCATACGACCATTTTACGCTGACGCAACTGCCGGAGGGCAGCCTCGACCCCAACGCACCGAGTATTGAAGGCGGCACGGAAGACCAAGTGTCCTCCCCCACCGAAGGTGTCATATCCCATGAATTCGTGGAAGAATCCGCCATGCAGCAGGATCTGTTGCAAATGTTGGCCAACTCTCTGACATACGCCCATAATATATGGTACGACTGCGCGGCACCCAACAGTAAAGGGGAAACTTGCGGGTATTTCAAGGCGAACAGTGCCGGGCAAAGCAACGAGGACGGAGTGCGCACAAATGCCGACTTTTCCATGATTTGCGCTTTCCTTTGTAAATATGGCAAAGGTAAAGTCACCCTTCCGGAAGGCGTCACTTGGGACATGGTGAAGGGCATGGCCGTGAATGTTCGCTCGTCTTCGGTTATTCCACCCATAAAGCCAATAAATTCAAAATTACTTCGGACAACAAATATTGGGGTTCCGTCAGCAATGCCGACCACGTATGGGAAAGTTCGCTTTGGGCCACGTCATTGGCATACGCCTCTTACTCCTGAACGAAGAATTGGACGAGAGCCAAAAGACTTATATTTACAACATGATCAAGGCGGAATGCAATTACGAACTGGAGCGCAGCATTCCCACGGGGTACAACGGCGATACGAAAGCCGAAGAAAACGGTTGGGAAACCAACATCTTGTCCTGTGCTTTGGGGCTATACCCCGACGATGCACTGGCCCCCAAATGGTTCGACCGCCTGCGTGCGTTTGCCATCAATTGCTATTCGCACGTCGATGACGCCCAAAACACTACGGTCATCGACCCCGAATATGACGAGACCACCGTACAAGACCTGTACATCGGCAAAAACCTGTATGACGACTATACATTGCAAAACCACAATTACTTCCATACTTCTTACCAGAATGTCGTGATGCAGGAGCTGGGCGAATCCCATCTGGCTCTCCATCTGTTCCAGGGAGGAAACCCGAAATGGAAGACCAACGCCTTGATGCACAACAACCAGAAAGTCATGGACGAAGTGCTCTGCCGTCTGGCGTTGGCCGATGGAGAACTGGCTATGCCGAACGGCAACGACTGGAGCATGTTCCTCTACGACCAAATCACCAGCTACACCACGGCGGCCTGTTTCCTGCGCGACCCAAATGCCCTGATGCTGGAAAATCTGGCTTACAAACATATCAAGGCCCGCCAGAGCACGACACAGGACGGAAGCTGGTTGCTCAACAGCGACATCGGCCCACGACGTATGGGTGTGGAAGGACATCGCGTCATGATGACTTACCTAATGCATGAACTGGCTTCTACGGCCGACATACAGGCCACATCCTGGAAAGACTTCAGCCAATCGCAGGAACAAGCCTACATCTTCACCCCGCAAAACATAGTACGGGCCAATACGCCCGACCGTTTCAGCGTATTCTCGTGGAGCAACGGACTGAAGAGCTATACCGGATATATCGCGTCCAACAAGCCTGACAAAAACAAAATCATCGTGCCCTATAAGAAGAACAACACAGGAAACATCTTGGGTTGGTACACCGTAAGCGGCAAGGCCACAGATGCCTCGCCCGTCATCAGCGGTATCTACGACCTGAACGGGAACAGTTACACCATGAACGGCAAGTTGATGACCAACGGAAACAGTCTGGAAAACAACTTCACTCTCTTCTCCACTCCGGGCAATGCTTTCATCTACATGGATTACGTGGTGGGCAAAACCAATGGAACCATTACCGAAGAGAAAGGTGGTCTGATGGCCATCAGCACCGATCCGTTCACCAAAGAGAAACGTACGCTCTACCATAGCAAAGGACGCCTGCAAACCGATGGCAGCCAGTTGAAATCATTCATGGGAAATTGGGTCAATATCGACAATGAGGTAGGAATCGTGAACACGACCACCGACAAGTCCATCGCCTTCGGAGACCGTGAACTGAACAGTTCCATCTTCCTGTCCAAGATTTATCCGGTTTACTCGGCCGACGGACGTAGCTTCAGCAACGGAAGCATCGTAGACCGCCGACACATTATATATTATAGTAATGTGGACTCGGCCGACACGGAACAGTTGGCCGCTGACGTACTGTCCTTGACGGCACAAGTGGCCGAAGGATGGAACGGCGTCATCGTCAGCGACCCTGACAGTGCGCGTTATCTACTGTTGAGCAACTATCTCGGAGAAACGGCCTGCACCCTGAAAGACATCCTCTTGCCAGACGGAGCACCGGTCTTCACGGAAATGACTGCCGTCAACGGGCAAGGCGCCACGGCCACATTCCGCTGCGACGTGAACCACAGCGTAGCCAATACGCTCCGTGTATTCATCCAAGGCGACGGACTTTCCGCCCGCAGATGGAAAACGACTCTTGCGGTGCCTACCTCTATAATTATAGCGGACAAAAGCAACAAGCCCAAGTCACGATTTGGGCTGACGGGAATAAACTGACCGCACCGGTCACTGTGGAACATGAATCTTGTGTATCCGTCAAAGCTGTCGGAAACGAAATCCTCATCGAAACCGTAGACCTCAAAGAAGAACAGGAGGAGTTTTTCGATGTCACCGCACAGTTTCTCTCCAATCCCGGTTTTGAAGAAGACCAGACCTATGGAACGGAAAGCAAAGTGACATTGAACGGAGTGGTCTACGATCCTTGCTACATTAATACGGTCAAAGCTGCCGACAGCAAATGGCCGCAAGTCCTGCCCATCCAAGGTTGGACACCCGGCAACGGATTGAAAGGCGGCTCCAACTTCGCCGTACTGTATTCCATGCCTTACAGCACCACCATGTATTGCGTATCTCCGTCCAACGTGGGCAATTCGGCCAGTATCATGGCGGCTCCTGCCACGGATGATGCCTGCGGCAAACGCTGCCTGAGCATCCTGAACTCCTGGGACAGCGGCAATAACAGCATCTCGCAAACCTTCACCTTGCCCAAAGGCGAATACAAATTGAGTTTTCTGGCACAATACGTGTGCGCCAACGAAATGCGGCACATCAACGATTACACCATCGCCACGACCGGCGACAACCTCAATTATTCCCGTTGCGGCATCCGTTTCGGCGACACGGAAATATACAAATATCCCCGGTTAGCCAACCATTGGGAAACTGTGGAATGCCCTTTTTCGCTTGAGACGGAAACGCAGGTGACCGTCAGCATGGGACTCGAAACCACAGCCGGAGTAGGAGCTGCCTACAACACCCGCCTATACATCGATCAGGTAAAACTATACAGCAAAGACGAAATCATAAACGACGTATCGGGAATCCTCGGTGAAGCGGATACAGAAAATGTCGATGTGTACAACCTGCAAGGCATGAAATTGCGTAGCAATGTCCCCGCCGAGCAAGCCACAAGGGGATTGTCTAAAGGCATTTACATCGTAGGACATAAAAAGACTATCCAACATTAACCTCAATATTCAACTGTTCGAAAGAGAGACTCGTTCCCGACGGAATAAGTCTCTTTTCGCTTTGTTACCGTATTCTCACCGAAAAGAAACCGGGTTGTCATATCCCACGCCTAACTTTGTAGCGTCCTAAAAAAACAGAAGCACATGGAACAAAGAAGGCATTACCGCACGCTCGTGCTCTCCGACATTCATTTGGGTACCTCGCATTCCAAAACAGAAGAAGTCAGCCATTTCCTGAGCCACGTCGATTGCGACCGCCTGATTCTCAACGGCGACATCATTGACGGATGGCATCTGAAAAAAAGGCGGTACGAGAAAATGGCAGCCCCGACACACCCGTTTCTTTAAAGTACTGATGAAAATGATGGAACGCCAAGGCACCGAAATCATCTACGTCCGCGGGAACCACGACGATTTTCTGGACAATCTGACTCCTCTCACGTTCGCCAACCTCCGCATCGTGAAAGACTATGAACTGGAAAGCGGCGGCAAACGTTACTTCGTCACTCACGGTGATATATTCGACCGGGTCACGACACAAATGAAATGGCTCGCCCTGTTGGGTGACCTCGGCTATACTCTCCTGTTGGCTTTCAACAGTTTCTACAACCGTTACCGCGTACGACACGGCAAACCTTATTATTCGCTTTCGCAGCATGTAAAACAAAAAGTGAAGTCCGCCGTCAACTATATTTCGGACTTCGAGCACACCTTGGCCGAATTTGCCCGTGCCCGCAAATACGACGGAATCATTTGCGGACACATCCATCATCCGGATAATACCGAATACGAAGGCATACATTACCTCAATTCCGGCGACTGGGTGGAGACCCTTTCCGCACTGGCCGAAGATGAAGACGGACATTGGAACATCATTTTCTATACGGACGTCGCCGACAGCCTCCCGCAAGACACACCGGCCACCAATTTACTGACCATAGCCTCATGAAATTCCTGTTTATCGTGCAAGGAGAAGGAAGGGGGCACCTGACGCAAGCTCTCACACTCGAAGAACATCTGCTACGCGAAGGGCACGAGGTCGTAGAAGTACTTGTCGGCAAGAGCCGAACCGGGAACTACCGACATTTTTCCGGCAAAAACTCAAAGCTCCCCTCAGTCGTTTCGAGAGTCCGAACTTCCTGCCTACCCCTGCCAACCGCAAAAACAACCTGACGGGAAGCATACTTTATAATATCGTGCGCTTGCCGGCATTCTCCCGAAGCATCCTGTTCATCCGCCAACGCATCAAAGCCTCCGGCGCGGACATCGTGGTCAACTTTTACGAACTGCTGACCGGGCTGACCTACCTGTTCTGTCGTCCCGAAACCCGACAGATATGTATCGGACACCAATATCTTTTCCTCCACAAAGACTTTCGTTTTCCTCGGGTAAACCGTACTCAACTCGGACTTCTGAAAATGTTCACACGGCTTACGGCTATCGGTTCAGACCGTATGCTGGCTCTTTCTTTCAGCAGGATGGCCGATGATAAAAAGCAACGTATCTACGTCGTCCCCCCTCTCTTGCGCAAAGAAGTTCTGCAACAAACGGTATCCGAGGCCATTACATCCATGGTTACATGGTAAATTCCGGATTCTCGTCCCAAGTTATGGCCTGGCATAAAGCGTATCCCCACATCCCTCTTCGTTTCTTTTGGGACCGCAAAAACGAAACGGAAGTCTGCCACATCGACGACACGCTGAGTTTCTATCCATTAGACGACCACGCCTTCCTGAAACAAATGAGCGGATGTCGTGCCTATGCCAGTACCGCCGGATTCGAATCTATCTGCGAAGCTATTTACATGGGCAAGCCTGTCTTGATGGTTCCGGCGCATATAGAACAGGAATGCAATGCCTACGATGCCATGTGTGCTGGAGCTGGTATTATCTCCACCAGTTTCTCTTTGGACCGTTTATTAGAATTCAGTTCGACCTTCCACCCCAACCGTACATTCATTTTCTGGGCCCATAATGTCAACTTACTTATCGAACATCTCATCCGGGAGCCGGAACCCACACCCCAGTCCTTATATACAGAGAAAATACTACAACTTTTCAGGCGTTACAAACCGGTTTTCTATAAATACCTAAACACCTAACCCCGTCCTTCAGGTCAAACAAAAACAAGCAGGCATCAAAAAAATACAAAATACTATCTATCAGGGAGAAAAAAATATATCTCTTAAGTAAGAGATATACAAGTGGAATAAAAAACCTTCTTCACCGACAAAATTAAGCAAAATCAGCGAACCTGCAAAATATGGGATTGTTTTTTTCGTTCGCAAACGCTTCCAAATGTTGATGAAATCGTTCCATCCAAAAACATAAATCTCTATAAATTAATGCAATGGGAAGCCCCATTGCTCTCTTACTAAGAGAGCAATCATGCAAGCGAGCATGAACGGAATAAGAATTGTTTTTCATTA
>ENA-OQDM01001087-OQDM01001087.1-human-gut-metagenome-genome-assembly--contig:-NODE-1087-length-11995-cov-1.718402_pt1 | contig 11995 bp, 13 predicted proteins | sample MGYA00242772_ERZ504605 | MGnify/ENA primary metagenome ERZ504605 (study PRJEB26092, sample SAMD00036348) | human gut metagenome | host: Homo sapiens | study: EMG produced TPA metagenomics assembly of... | reverse complement strand
CGCAGAAAGAAAGACAGGCTGCGGTGAAGGCGAACCGGGAAGGAGAATTTAATCTTCCTTCTTTCCTTGATGAACAAAAGGCTGTACTTCCGGCAGATACAGATCTGACAGAAGAGGATCCAGGGCTTGATGAGAAACCGGAGGAGCATGCTCAGCCGCTGGAATTCCAGATCCACCGTTCACAGTCCCAGCCGGCCCGGGAAGAGTCGGAGGAGCCGGATTTCGAAAGAGAAATGCAGGAAGCCGAAGAGGAGGATGCCTATGCCGGCTACGAGGATGTAGATATTCCCGAGATGCAGCAGATTCTGCCGGCAAAGACAGCTGCAGCAGCAAAAGCTTCCCGGGAAACAGGAAAGGCGGCCGTTCCTGCTGAGATAAAGGAGGATCCTCAGCCGGAAGATGAACAGAAGGCATCCCATCAGCCCTCCAGAAACCCGAAGTCATCTCAGACAGAGATCGAGCATGGGATCAGAAATATTCAGCATGAGATCAGCCAGGGGGAAGCTCCGGAGAAGAAACCATATCAGTATCCGCCGCTGAAGCTTCTGAAGCGCGGAGATGGCAGATCTCAGGGAGATTCCGATGCACATCTGCGTAAAACGGCACAGAAGCTTCAGGAAACCCTGCATAATTTCGGTGTTAATGTAACCATTACTAATGTGAGCTGCGGACCTACCGTTACCCGCTATGAGCTGCAGCCGGAAATGGGTGTGAAGGTCAGCAAGATCGTTGGTCTTTCCGATGATATCAAGCTGAATCTTGCTACACCGGATATCCGTATCGAAGCACCGATACCGGGAAAGGCAGCCGTGGGGATCGAGGTCCCGAACAAGGAGAACAGCGCGGTCATGCTGCGGGATCTTCTTCAGTCAGAGGAGTTTAAAAATGCAAAATCCAAGCTGTCCTTTGCAGCAGGTAAGGATATTGCCGGAAAACCGGTAGTGGCAGATATTGCCAAGATGCCGCATCTTCTTATCGCCGGAGCAACCGGCTCCGGAAAATCCGTCTGCATCAATACGCTGATCATCAGCATCCTTTATAAGGCTACACCGGATGAGGTGCGTCTGATCATGATCGATCCGAAGGTGGTGGAGCTCAGTGTATATAACGGGATCCCGCACCTGTTCATTCCGGTGGTCACAGATCCGAAGAAAGCGGCCGGTGCGCTGAACTGGGCTGTTTCCGAGATGACCAGCCGTTACAATGCCTTTGCGGAATATGGGGTACGTAATCTTGGAGAATATAACAAAAAGGTTGCCAATATGCGGGTCCCGGAGGGAGAAAAGGCACCGGAGAAGATGCCGCAGATCGTGATCATCGTGGATGAGCTTGCGGATCTTATGATGGTTGCGCCGGGAGAAGTTGAGGATGCGATCTGCCGTCTGGCCCAGCTGGCACGTGCAGCAGGTATCCATCTGATCATTGCTACCCAGAGACCATCGGTCAATGTCATCACAGGTCTGATCAAGGCCAATATGCCGTCCAGGATCGCATTTTCCGTATCCTCCGGTGTGGATTCCAGGACGATCCTGGATATGAACGGTGCCGAGAAGCTTCTTGGCAAGGGCGATATGCTGTTTTATCCTCAGGGATATCAGAAGCCGGCCAGACTGCAAGGTGCTTTTGTTTCAGATGAGGAGGTCAGTGCAGTCGTAGAATATGTTTCTGACAAAAATCAGGGTGCTGTTTATGATACCTCCATCGAGAAGCAGGTTAATACAGCCGGTGTCCCGGGAGGAGCCGGCGGCGGTGACAGAGATGTCTATTTTACAGAAGCCGGTAAATTTATCATTGAGAAGGAAAAGGCCTCCATCGGTATGCTCCAGCGTATGTTCAAGATCGGATTTAACCGTGCGGCAAGGATCATGGATCAGCTTTGTGACGCAGGAGTGGTAGGTCCGGAGGAAGGAACCAAGCCAAGGAAGGTTTTGATGTCAGCAGAAGAATTTGAGAATTATCTGGAGGAGAACGGCGGATGAAAATAAGTATCCTGACAGTAGGGAAGATCAAGGAAAAATATCTGCGGGATGCCATTGCGGAGTATTCCAAGCGCCTCGGGCGTTACTGCAAGCTGGAGATCATAGAAGTGTCCGACGAAAAAACACCGGATAATGCCAGCGAAACAGTAGAAGATTCCATTCGGAACAAGGAAGGGGAGCGTCTTCTTAAATATATCCGGGATGATGCGTTTGTGATCACTCTGGAGATCGGAGGCGAACAGCTGACCTCTGAGAACTTCGCACGGAAGATCAACGAGCTGGGAATACGTGGGACCAGCCATATCCAGTTTGTGATCGGCGGCTCTATCGGTCTTGGAAAAGAAGTACTGAAGAGATCAGACTATGCTTTAAGCTTTTCGAAGATGACATTTCCTCATCAGCTGATGCGTGTGATCCTTCTGGAACAGATCTACCGCAGCTATCGTATCATCAGCGGAGAGCCCTATCATAAATAATATCATACTACATATCCGCAAATATCTTGACAATTTTCGATATGTAGTATGATAAAAAAGAGTAGCACTCGGAGCTTAAGAGTGCTAATAATCACAGAAAGAAGGAAATGAATATGGCATTAAAACCAGTTGCAGACAGAGTTATCGTAAAATATTTTGAGACAGAAGACAAAACCGCATCCGGCATCGTACTTCCGGAAAGCTCCAAGGAGAAAACCCAGCAGGCAGAGGTTATCGCAGTAGGTGGCGGTAAGGTCGTAGACGGTAAAGAAGTACCGGTACAGGTAAAGCCGGGCGACCGTGTGATCTACGGAAAATACACAGGAACCGAGATCAAATATGAGGGTGAGAAATATCTGGTGATCAACGCAGATGATATCATTGCCATCGTAAAAGACTGATGAAGAATTTTTATCGTAATTTTCTGAAATTATGCTCCATGCTGGTGTTGCAGAATGTAGTGACCTTAAGTGTCAATCTTGCGGACAACATTATGCTTGGAGCCTTCAGCGAAACTGCATTATCCGGTGTGACTACCGTAAACCAGGTACAGTTCGTCTTTCAGCAGCTGCTTATGGCGCTGGGAGACGGACTTGTCATATTCGGAAGTCAGTACTGGGGAAAGAAAGAGACAGAGCCGGTAAGGAAGATCGGTGCCTGGGCCATGCGCACAGGCTTTTTATTGCCCTTGTGCTGTTTATCCTGGCCAGCCTTTTTCCAACACAGCTGCTGGGGCTTTTTACAACAGACCAGACGATTATCGAAGCCGGTCTTTCCTATCTGGCGATCATACGGTTTACTTACTTTTTCTTTGCGGTGACGCAGATCCTGCTTGCTACACTGCGCTGTGTGGAAATTGCAGGGGTTGCCTTCGGGTTTTCGGTAATGACTTAAGTGTAGTAATGGTAGGAATGTCCTATCAGATGCCGACAAACGGTGGTATCATCCGGAGAAGCGGAAGCATCGCTTATTCCATGAAGGTGGATCTGATCAGTACCTGGGGGATCGTGATCCCTCTGTCCATGTTTATGGCATTTGTGGTCAAGGCATCTCCGGCAGTGGTGGTATGCTGCCTGAATGCAGATCAGATCTTTAAATGCGTGCCTGCATTTTTGAAGTGCAATTACGGACACTGGATCAAAAATATGACGAATTAAGGAAATATATATAGATCAGAGGCAAGATACAGAAAATTTATCTTGACGCCTGTGTGATCTGTATGTAGAATAAATACAAGCTTTAACGAAATGCAGTAAAAAAATCTCTGAAGAGCCAGGGACAGCTTGACAAAGGTAATATGGTATAGTATTATCTTACCTATATCATATTAAACTGGTGGGAAAAGAGGAATACTCACTGAAACACAGGAGGAACAGGAAATGAGAAAAAAAGTACTGGCAGCGCTTCTGGCAGCTGCAGTGGCAGGAACAACTGTTATGTCAGGAATGACTGCTTTTGCAGCAGAAACAGAAGGAACCAAGGCGGAAGGCGGAAATATTACCATTGCAGAAACAGCAGATCCGCAGAACATCAATCCGCTTTATGTTGTGGATCAGACAAGCTTCGATATGATGCAGGCACTGTACAGCCCGTTTTTTGAGATCGTGAACGGAGAGATGTATTACGGAAACGGACTTTGCGAAAGTGTAACAGCCAATGATGATGCCAGCGAATTCACACTGAAGCTCAAAGACGGACTGAAATGGCATGACGGTCAGCCGATCACAGCCGATGATGTGGTATTCACCATGCAGGTGCTGGTAGATGAGAAGCAGAATGTTCCGTATTCTTCTTACGGATACGTTAATGACAAGGCAGTAGAGGCAGAGAAGGTTGATGACCTTACAGTCAAGATTTCCCTTGGATCATCTTCCGCAGGATTTCTTGGTGGACTGAGCCAGGTTTACTGTATTCCGAAGCATATTTATGACGGCGTGGAGAATATCGGAGAAAGTGATCTCAACAATGAACCGGTGGGAAGTGGTCCTTTTAAGTTCGAGGAATACAAATCCGGAGAGTATTATAAAGTAACAAAATTCGATGACTATTTTGATGATGTAAATCTGGATTCCATCACCTTCAAGATCGTAAAGGATTCCAGCTCCGCCAATGCGGCACTTGCAAGCGGAGATCTGGATGCACGTCTGATCAGCGCAGATGATTACGATACCGTCAGTGCTTACGATAACGTAAACATCAATACCTATAATTCCGGACGTGTCAACGCCATGTTCATGAATGAGCTGAACGAAGATCTTCAGGATGTAAAGGTACGTCAGGCGATTGCATACGCACTGAATAAAGAGGAGTTCTGTCAGTTTGCTTTCCTTTCCGAGGATTATGCAGAGCCTGCAGATTCTATTTTTACACCGGATACACTCTACTATACAAAACCGGACAATACCTACGACAATGATCCGGCTAAAGCACAGGAGCTCCTTTCCGAAGCAGGAAAGACAAGTCTTTCTCTGAACTTGATGTATATCTCCACAGATAAGACAATGGAGAGTGAGGCTCTGTATGTACAGTCTGCCCTTGCCAATGTAGGAATCACCATCAATCTTCTTCCTACAGATGAGTCTACCTTCAAGAATAAGACAAAGGATACGGAGTGCACAGATTATGATCTGGTACTGAGCTTCTACACTCTGGGAGAAGAGCCGAGCCTTTATGCAGACATGAGTTCTTCCGTCAGCCGTTCCAACTATTCCAGGATCAAGGATACAGATCTGGATGCATTGTGGGAAGAGGGCAACAGCACTGCAGATGAGACAAAACGTGGCGAGATTTATAAGGAGATCCAGAATACGATCAATGATAACATGTATATCTATCCGATCGCTTATTCCAATGGTTTCTATGCGGTAAGTAAAGATTTCGGAGGCTTTGATGAATGTCTGTTAAAAACTATTTATTATGATTATTCCAAGATCTACACATTGGAGAAATAAATAATTTTATAGCGGATGAATACCGGAAACAGAAAGAGGCTGACGCGTTTTTGCGCCAGCCGATTTCCTGTTTTCGGGGAAAATAAAGGAGGTACATTTTGAAGAAGATCGTAAACCGTCTGATACAGTGTATTCTGACACTGTTTATTGTCTCTGTTCTCTGCTTTGCACTGACAAAAGCAGCGCCCGGAGATCCTGTCCTGACTTATGTGGAACCAAATATGAGTGAAGAATATATCCAGAACTTGAGAGAAAGCCTGGGACTTACAAAGCCTGTCTATGAGCAGTACTTTCTGTGGCTGGGAAGGATCCTTCACGGGAATTTCGGAAATTCCCTGATGAATAACCGACCGGTCCTGACACAGATGCTGGTCAGAGGCTTCCCGCAACCGTGATCCTAATGGGAACCAGCATGCTGCTTGGTTTTCTCATTGCCATTGTACTGGGCCTGTATTCCGGAAAAAATAAAAATGGTGTTCTGGATAAGATCACCAGCATGTTCTGTTATGTAGGTATCTCCATTCCTACGTTCTGGTTCGGTATCATGCTGATCTATCTCTTCAGTGTGCATCTCCATATCCTGCCAAGTATCGGTATGCATTCAGACGGCAACCGTTCCTTTGGAGATCTGATCCTGCATATGGTCATGCCCTGCGCAGTTCTGACCTTTGCAAATGCGTCACAGTACATCCGGTATTTAAGAAGCAGTACCATTACGGAAATGTCCTCCGATTATGTTATGGTGCAGAAGGCTTACGGAATGAAAGAGTCTGGAATCCTTTTCCGGCATGTACTGAAAAATGCCATGCTTCCTATGATCACAGTTCTCGGAATGAGCCTGCAGTCTCTGGTTTCCGGTGCCATTATCACCGAGCAGGTTTTTGCATGGCCGGGAATCGGTCAGCTGGCAGTGACTGCTGTTATGCAGTATGATTATCCCCTGATCATGGGAATCACCATGTTTACCGCGCTTCTCGTGGTGCTCGGAAATCTTCTGGCAGATATCCTGTATGCTGTCTTTGATCCGAGGATCCGCAAAGCAGGATGTTAGGAGGTAAAGGGACATGAGAGAAAATATCTGGAAAAATATCAAACTTGGTTTTAAGACAAATAAACTTGCAGTGGCAGGTGCAGCAGCGATCATCCTGCTGGCACTGATCTCCATTTTTGCCTTTTTGTATCCGGTAGATCCCAATGCCATCAGCGCCACAGAGCGACTGAATGCTCCATCCATGGCACACCTTTTCGGTACGGATGATATGGGACGGGATTATCTGGCTCGCTGTATTTACGGAGGAAGAGCATCCCTTCTGGTGGGCTTCCTTTCCATGGTGCTTTCTACAGCCCTTGGTGTGATCATCGGTTCCATCAGCGGTTTTGTGGGAGGAACGGTGGATGCAGTGCTGATGCGTCTGGTGGATGCACTGATGAGCCTTCCGACATTCCTGATCATGATCGTTATGAATGCCTTCCTGAAACCGGGACTTCAGAACATTGTCCTGATCATCGGCTTTCTGACCTGGATGAACATTGCCAGGATCGTCCGTGGCGAGACCATTTCCCTGAACGAGAGAGAGTATGTCATCTATGCAAAGATCTCCGGACAGAAGAAATTCTCCACCATTGTACATCATATCCTGCCTAACATCATGCCTACCATTATCGTGGCTGCAACCATGAACATTGCCAATGCCATCCTGATGGAATCTGCACTGAGCTTTTTCGGCCTGGGTATCCAGCCGCCTACGGCTTCCTGGGGAAGTATGCTGAGCAATGCACAGCGCTATATCCAGCAGGCACCGTATCTGGCTATTTTCCCCGGAATCCTGATTCTGATCACGGTCGTCAGCTTCAATTATCTGGGAGAAGTATTAAGAAAAGTATTCGAGCCCAAGTAAGGAGGACATTTACATATGGAAAAATTACTGGAAGTAAAAGATCTGAAGGTGTCTTTCTTTACAGACCTTGGAGAGACACAGGCAGTAAAAGGTGCAGGCTTTGCCATCGGTGAGGGGGATTTTTTCGGGATCGTAGGAGAGTCCGGAAGCGGAAAGAGCGTGACCACCAAATCCATTCTCCGTCTCGGACCATCCAACTGTAAGATCATGGGTGGTGAGATCCTGTTCCGGGGAGAAGATATCCTGAAGAAAAATGAAGCAGAGCTCCGTGGGATTCGCGGTGGTGAGATCGCCATGATCTTTCAGGATTCTCTTTCCGCACTGAATCCGGTTTACACTGTTGGCAATAAGATGGTAGAGCTGATCCGGCGCCATACCAATATGAACAAAAAAGAAGCAAAGGCCCGGGTGCTGGAGCTTCTCACAGCCGTTGGCATCACAGACCCGGAAAAGGCTATGAACAGCTATCCTCACGAGCTTTCCGGCGGTATGCGCCAGCGTGTGATGATCGCCATGGCCATGAGCAGTGATCCGAAGGTTCTGATCGCAGATGAGCCCACCACAGCCCTGGATGTTACGATCCAGGCGCAGATCCTTCATCTGCTTCTGGAACTTCAGAAAAAAAACAATATGAGCATCATCCTGATCACCCATGATCTGGGCGTTGTGGCGCAGACCTGTAAACGGGTAGCTGTTATGTGTGGTGGCTACGTGGTGGAAGAGGGAACCGTAGAGGAAATCTTTCTTCATCCGGGACATCCTTATACACAGGCACTGATCGCAAGCATGCCGCGGGTGGGAGGTACCTTTGAACAGTTTCTGGAGAGAGATCTTTCGGACGGAAACGGTGATCTGTGTCCCTTCCTCAATCGCTGTAAATATGCGGACAAAACGTGTGAAGCCTGTCTTCCGAAATATTATGAGGCTTCAGAGGGACACAGGATATTCTGTCACAGAAGGGAGGAGAAGAGATGAGTAAGCCCTTAATTGAAGTAAAAGATCTGAAAGTATATTTTAAACAGAAATCTCCGAAGCTTCTGTCCTTTAAGCCGGGCATACTGAAGGCTGTGGATCAGGTAAGCTTTTCTATTGAAAAGGGAAAAACCTCGGTCTGGTAGGAGAATCCGGAAGCGGAAAATCTACCATCGGAAAGGCAATCCTACGTTATCATAAACCCACAGGCGGTGAGATTTTTTATGAAGGAACAGAGATCGGAGCCATGGGGGAAAAAGAACTGCTTCCATATCGCAAAAAAATGCAGTCCGTTTTTCAGGATCCCTATTCTTCTCTGGACCCAAGCCATACAGTGCAGGATATCATCTGTGAGCCTATGGCAATCCATAAAATGTACACGCAGAAAGAACGCAAGGAGCGTGCAAAAGAACTGATCCGCGTGGTTGGCCTCAAAGAGCAGGATCTTCTGAAGTATCCTCATGAGTTCTCCGGCGGACAGCGTCAGAGGATTTCCATTGCAAGAGCACTTTCCGTACAGCCGGAATTTGTAGTCTGCGATGAGCCCATTTCTGCGCTGGATGTTTCCCTGCAGGCCCAGATCGTTCAGATGCTTCAGGATCTTCAGGAAAAATACGGGCTGACCTATCTGTTCATCAGCCATCAGCTGCAGGTGGTCCAGAAGATCTGTGATGAGATCGGGGTGCTTTATCTTGGAAATCTCATGGAGATCGCAGATGCAGATAAGCTCTATTCCAATCCGCTGCATCCTTATACAAAAATGCTGATCTCCTCGATTCCGGTTCCGGACCCGAGAGTCAAAACTCTGGATCAGATCGTTACGGATACCGGAGTACAGTCCAGATCTATCGGGGGCTGCCGCTTCCATAACCGCTGTCCGTGGTGTGAGGAACGCTGCAGACAGGAAACCCCGGCACTTCGTCAGGTGGAGCCGGGACATATGGTAGCATGTCATAAATATCAGGAAAAGAAATAATCATAAAATACGGGAAGGTAAATAAAAAAGTGGACAAAAATATATATAAAAACTATCTGGCGATCCTCCGTGAGGAGATGATCCCGGCTATGGGATGTACAGAACCTATTGCCCTGGCCTATGGTGCGGCAAGAGCAAGAGAGATCCTTGGAAAAGAGCCGGAGCGTATCGTAGCAAAATGTTCCGGAAATATCATCAAAAATGTGCGTTGTGTGATCATCCCCAATTCCGGGGGATTAAAGGGAATTCCGGCAGGTGTGATCCTTGGGGCGGTAGCAGGAGATGCTTCTCTGGATATGGAGGTTCTTTCCAAAGTCGATGATAAGGGCAGGGCACGTTGCCGGGAACTTCTGGAGGCAGATATCTGTAAGGTGGAGCTTCTGGATACGCCGGTGGTCCTTCACATTATCATCGAAATGTATGCCGGTGAAGATACCGTCAGCCTGGAGATTAAATACGACCATATCAACGTGACCAGGATCAGCAAAAACGGGGAAATCCTCCTTGATGCAGACAAAGCAGTGGAAGAAAAGGAAGAGACGGACCGCGGCCTGTTAAATCTGGAGGATATTCGGGAATTTGCAGATACCGTAGAGCTTTCCGATGTAAAGGAGCTTCTGGATGCGCAGATCAGAAGCAATATGGCCATTGCTCATGAGGGAATGACCGGAAAATACGGCCTGGGTATCGGGCGCGTGATCCGTGAAAATTATTCTCACGATATGCTCACCAGAATGAGAAGTCTTACTGCAGCGGCTTCTGAGGCACGTATGGGTGGCTGTGATATGCCGGTTGTCATCAATTCCGGAAGCGGAAATCAGGGAATTGCATGCTCTGTTCCGCTGATCGTTTATGCAAGAGAGATGGAGCTGCCGGATTACAGCCTCTACAGGGCTCTGGTGTTTTCCAATCTCCTCACAGTCTATCAGAAGCAATATATAGGGAAGCTGTCTGCCTTCTGCGGTGCGGTATCGGCCTCCTGTGCAGCCGGAGCTGCCATTACCTATATGGTAGGCGGAGATATTTCCCTGATCAAAAAAACGATCGAGAATACCCTCGCCAATATTCCGGGAATCATCTGTGATGGGGCCAAGATTTCCTGTGCTGCCAAGATCGCAGCCTGTCTTGACGCAGCCTTTCTGGCACATCATCTTGCCATGAACGGGCAGTCTTATGCACCTTATACAGGAATTCTCCAGGAAGAAACCGCAGAGACCATCAGCTGTGTGGGACAGATCGGAAAAGACGGTATGAAGGAAACAGACAGAGAGATCCTCAAGATCATGCTGGAGCATTGATCCGCATCGGAGACGGCACAGATTAAACAGAAAAGGTTGGATTTATGGACAACGAATTAAGAATTGCAATACTGATCGATGCAGATAATGTATCAGATAAATACATCAAGATCATCGTGGATGAAGTGGCAAACATCGGCATAGCCACCTACAAACGGATCTATGGAGACTGGACCAGTGCACGGCTTTCCTCCTGGAAAAAGGTTCTTCTGGAGGATTCCATCATTCCTATCCAGCAGTACAGCTATACCACCGGAAAAAACGCCACCGATTCGGCGATGATCATTGATGCCATGGATATTCTGTATTCCGGAAATGTGGATGGATATTGTATTGTTTCTTCGGACAGTGATTTCACCCGTCTGGCAGCAAGGCTCCGGGAATCCGGAATGCTGGTCCTGGGTATGGGAGAGGAGAAGACGCCGAAGCCGTTTATTTCCGCATGCAACCAGTTTAAATATCTGGATCTTCTCTATCGCAACCAGCAGGAGGAAGAGAAGAAGGAAGATCTGGCTACTGCAGCAGAAGCTAAAAAATCCGGAAACAGCAGTAAACAGAGTAGCTCCGGCTCCAGGAAGAACAAAGATCTCAAGCGGGTACGCAAGGCCATTAATGCCATCATCGAGAAATTTTCTGACGAAGAGGGATGGCTTTCCTCCGGACAGCTGGGCGACCAGCTTGGGAAACGACTTCCGGATTTTGATGTGCGTAATTACGGATATTCCAAGCTGACCCCCTTTATCAAATCTCTGGGAAATTATGAGACAGGCAGGATCCCCACAGGAAGCGGAGGGAGAAAGCAGATCTATTTCCGGATGAAGGAGGATAAACAATGAAGAATTATCTGGCACCTATGGAGGGCGTAACCAACTGGGTTTACCGGAATGCATATCATGACTGTTTTTATCCCATGGATAAATACTTTACTCCCTTCATCACTGCCAAGCCCAATAAACGTCTCAGCAGCAAGGAGATCAAAGAGGTATCACCGGAAACCAACGGAGATCTTCCGGTGATCCCCCAGATCCTGACCAACAATGCGGAGGATTTTGTGAAAACAGCCCATATCTTCCGGGATGAATACGGACACAGGGAAGTGAATCTCAATCTGGGATGCCCCTCGGGAACTGTCACAGCCAAGGGAAAGGGTGCCGGTTTCCTGGGCGAGCCGGATAAGCTGGAACGTTTTCTGGATGAGATCTTCGAAAAGACCGGGATGGAGATCTCCATAAACGAGAGTGGGAACGGATTATGAGGAAGACTGGGAACGGCTTCTTGAGGTCTACGACAGATATCCGCTGAAGGAGCTGATCATCCATCCACGCCTTCTGAAGGATCATTATAAGGGAGTTCCCAGATATGGCCTGTATGAGGAGGCAAGGGAAAAGCTGAGGTTCCTCTGGGATATAACGGGGATATTTTTCAGTGGAGGCTTATCAGGAAAT
>ENA-OQDM01001085-OQDM01001085.1-human-gut-metagenome-genome-assembly--contig:-NODE-1085-length-12013-cov-1.018509_pt1 | contig 12013 bp, 16 predicted proteins | sample MGYA00242772_ERZ504605 | MGnify/ENA primary metagenome ERZ504605 (study PRJEB26092, sample SAMD00036348) | human gut metagenome | host: Homo sapiens | study: EMG produced TPA metagenomics assembly of... | reverse complement strand
CTGGCATATGGTCGGAAGGGACGGTGTCCATCGTATTTAGAAGCTGCATTGCACAGTGCCAGGTAACTGGTTTGCGTAAGCTCTTCATATTCCTCCAGAGAAAGATTCGAATAATTCCGTGTCAGGCATTTACCATTTGCGGCACCAAATCCATATTTTCTTCCATGAGCTGGCTGTAGGGGATAGGATTATTTTTCATGTCATCCACCCTCCTTACCCTGCAAGGCACAGCGGTACATGGTTGTAGCGAAGGACTTTCTCTGATTCTTCTATAAGTCTCGCACATGTACTCACTGAAATTACCGATATGTGCCTGTGTGGTGTCGAGGCAAAATTTGTCTGACATCCACCGGTAGGCATCTTTCTTGGATAGAATTCCCTGTTTCCAGATCTGGTCAAAGATTCGGTGTGCACGGATTCGTTTCTCACGAAGAGATTTATTTGCCAGAGTGCCTTTAGGGCGAGTGGTGCCGGGATGGACGCCGACATAGGAATTGCAGACCGGATAGCGGCTGCATACATAAAGTTTGCCTTCCCATGCATTTTTTCCATGGACATAACATGTATCTCTTAAAATGGCCGGGCTGCCACAGTAAGGGCAGCGTATGATTTGTTTCTTCATCATGATTCACCTCGCATTACGTTTTTATACGTACATTTATCCTTTATTAGTAAGTTTATTACGTTTTCTATACGTATATTGTAAGTAAAAGTGTGATGAATTCCCATATATCAGGGACGGAAACAGGTACCCAAATGTTCCCTTATTACCACTTTCTGCCATTTTTTATGAATGTTCTGGATAGAAAATGGTTTTGATTAATGGAAAAAGGCCACTGTCTGTAAAACGTTGGTAATTAACTGCCGTGAAGATAAACTTATTACAAAAGTATCGGAGCAGGAACAGTGCAATTAGTATCAAGCAGATCCGGTAGATGGTGAGCGCCTGCCTTTTCTTTTTGTGTAAAGAAGTAAATCTGCAGTACAGGATATAAACCATAGGGAGAAAAATCAGGGTAGTAAAGCCCTTGTCAATCGTTTGGATGATCAGAGTAAGCATGTTGCACACCTCCTTGTCTTTATTCATTCTGTACGCAGAAACAAGCAAAAAACGCAACTTACCAGTCATAGTTTTTCTCTTCCTGCATTTTTAGGAGTTCCATACAGGGACAGTCGGACTTGACTGCTGTTTTAGTATTCAGGTAAGAGCGATATAAGGATAAAAAAGCAGATACAGATATGTTGCTTATGCATTCTTCCGGTTCCGGATAACAGGAAAATAAAATCCGGGCATCGGAAAGAGGAAGAATCAGCGGTTCTGCTGTGGTATCCGGATGAAATAGGAATCCGGGTTCCCTGCATATACCAGAAGTTTTACTTTATCTGTCTGATTCAGATATATCGGATTTACCGGTTCTTTTCCATCAAGCAGGACTTCTGCTATACGTTTGCATGCTTTTCCATCATCTCTCGGACATGTCTGTTCTCTTGCTTTTTCATACTTCTCTTTACAGGAAGCAGCCACTCCCGGAAGATCCTTCAGAAGTTCACCAAGCTTCTCAGGGGTAGACACTGCCGGTCCCGGAAGTTTGTCAAATCCGAAGTACAGACCTCTGTAATCTTCAAAGTTCTCCGCATCCGGCACATAAAACAGAATCGGTTTTCCTGTCAGCATGAAATCATAAAAAATACTGGAATAATCAGAAATCAGTACATCTGTCACTGACAAAATCTCATTTGTATCCATTGTTGCAGGAATAAATTTTGTCTGCGCATCACCAGGTTCCATGGCATTCTCTTTCATATAGTGATATACGATCTGATGAAGCTTGACAAAGATCTGATATTCATTTGTATCTATACTGTTCTCCATTACATTGATCAGCTTATAGACATCCTGCAAATCTGTATCCGGACGGCTGTATTGTTCGCCTCTCCATGTCGGTGCATAAAGAATAATCTTTTTATCTTCCTTTACGTCCACTCCGCAATCCTTAAGTTCCTGTATCACTTCTGCTCTGTCACTGTCAAAAAGCTTATCATTACGCGGGAAGCCCTCTTCCAGCACTGTGCCTTCATACAGATTCTGCATTTTATACGAATCTTTGTATGCTGTCTTTGTCATATAAGGTCCGGAGGAAACTATATAATCTGCACTGAGCAGATTTCTTGCTGTATTTCCCTGAGAGATATTTGCTCCCGGAATATCAAATCCCATATTCTTCAGAGGAGTTCCATGCCAGGTATCGATCAGTACCTGACCTTCTCTTTTAAGGAAATAGCTTGGAAAGCTTACATTATTTACCAGATATTTCACTGTCGCAAGTTCCTTACAGTATTCCTTTGATTTATATTTTACAAATCGCACGTTCGGGTATTGTTCGTATTTTTCAATCTGTTTTCTGTTATCCTCGAAGTCCTCAAGCACCCAGATATGGGTATAATCCTGATACTCTTCTTTTTCAAGAAGATACAAAAACAGAGCATAAGGATTACAGATCATACCACGTCCGCCAAAAGCTTCATAAAGAATTGTATTATCTCTTATCTGGTATTCCTTTACAAACTCGGCATAGCTGGTTCTAAGCGGATATTTCTCCCTGCACTCCAGAATCTGTTCTTCATTTTTCATATAAAAGGTCTTGATTCCCATTACACGATTAAAAAGACGATTCCACTCTTTAACTGCCTTCTCAATGGCAAAGTCCTCAGATTTCCAGATTGCATTTCTGGACATCTCTCTGCGGAGTTCTTCATCATGTGCCAGCTTCAGCATCGCATCTGTAAATTTCTTTGTATCAAAAGCTTCCGGCAGGTATCCTGTTTTTCCATCATCGATGATCAGATCCATCGCTCCTGTATGGAATGCGATGACAGGAAGACCAAATTCAAAGGCTTCCATGATAACCATCGGCCATCCTCCCACCTGGACGGAAGAAGGAAAACAGAAGAATTCAGATAATACTTCTCCGGCTCATTTGTATAACCGACAAAATTAACTCTGTCCTCAATACCACGTCTCTTTGCATCCGCCACAATCTGATTCCAGAGATCACCAGCTCCGATAATATCCAGCTGCCATTCATCATCCTGCTTACAGAACTCTTCAAAAGATTCCATCATCAGATCAAGACCCTTGGCATATACAAATCGTGTAGCCATAAGGAAACGCTTGGATTTTGGGTCGCATTTTCTCTCACTCACGAAGCTTCGGGGATTAATTTTAACTTCTGTATCAATATCCAGAAATTTTTTGTAATCGCGCTTATCATAGTCACTGAGAACAATGTATCTGTCCAGCTTCGGCAGATATTCCTGGAGCAGACATTCCTGTTTCCAAAATACGACATTAGGAACATCAAGATATCCGGCATAACAGTTATGCTGCCATCCGATTGTCTTTGCATTCAGCTCCGGCGCCAGCATACCCAGACGAGGCTTAAACTTGCAGTTGTGATAATAATATCATAATTCTGCTCATTTAAATATTTTACCCATTTTTCTCTGGTCTTTTTCGGGAAAATCGCATCTGCCAGAATATCATTATATTTTTCTTTATTAAAAATCCCATATTTGGCATTCAGTTTCTGAACAAGATAACGCCAGCAGAAAGCCGGTGTATGATGTCGATTGACAAACTCATTATTATCAATAAAGTCAACCTTGATATCCTCACTCATATGATACATATTCCGGTCTTCTTTAAATCTGTCCTGATATACCATGATCGTCACATCATGCTCTTTTACAAGTTCATTCGCAAGAAGTGTGACAACTCGCTTAGTTCCGCCAAGATCAAATATCTTGGTGCACCAAATACATATTTTCATTTATCTTTTTCTCCTGTTATGACTTTCTGATATCTGTATCCTATAGCAATTCCATAAAATAATGCAATCAAGACAGTTCAGCAGAGTGTGAAAGACAAGGAAGATATCTGCAGGCGTGCTGACGCACGGCAAAGATATCTGACGCAGGACTTCACGCTATGATGGACTGGATTGTTTGCAGTAATTTATGGAATTGCTATAATATCATTACATTGTAATGTTAAAATAATCCAACACACGCTGGCAGTAATTGTCACACACATTATGTGTTTTTGCTCTTACACTGGCACGCTGTTCTTTATAATTATCTTTTCCGTTTTTAATATCCAGGATGAAATTCTCAAAATCCTGCATATTATACATATGTTCGCCAGGCATATATTCCAGCGGATCATCAAACACCCATCCTCTGGATTCCGTATAAGCCTCATAATCATCCAGTGTGAATCCAAGCGGTCTGTCTAACAGCAGATAATCAATCGCAACAGAAGAATAGTCAGAAACCAGCGCATCCGAACAGTTGATAAACTCATAAAGCTGCAGTCCGTTATCCGCAAGATCTCCGTTCTCCAGATAAACAATATTGGTAAGGACATTCTCACCAAAATCATAAGGTACCTGAAGGTAATGCTTCTTGATAACAATAAGAATATGATTCTCCTTACAGAACTTATTCAGTTCCAGAAGCTTATCTGCATCATCAATGATAGGAATATTGAATTCATTATTTAAGGTTTCCTCGTTCAGACGCTCACTGGAAGCATGTCTGTAGGTTGGCATCCACAGGATCAGTTTCTCGCTGTCTGTTTCCTTCAGAAGTTTCTTTTTATATTCATCTGCACGTTCACTGCCCTTAAGCATCATATCATAACGGGGATATCCAAACGAGAGCAGTTTTTTGGAAGTACATCCAAAAAATTCCATTTTGGTTCTTAATGAAAATGTCCCCCGGTACCAGACAATAATCAAAGAAAACCTTACGCCCGTTCTTATTTGCCTTGTAACCACAGCCATGCCAGAGATCGATAAAGAGCTGATTTCTTCTCGACATACCAATCCAGTTAAAAGCCTGGGTGTAAAAAATATATTTTGATGTCAGTGCATATTTATATGCTTCTGCTCTTCGGATCGTGGAACCTTTCTTAAAGTTCTGCACAAATTTCACATTTTCAAACTGATATTCTTTATATTGAGACGGTTCATGGACCAGCCATACAATCTCATACTTTTTGTTGTATCCTTTCTCAATAAGATAGTCAAACAAAGCACGACCATTATCCGTAAAATCATCATTTGTTTCAAAGAGCATTCTATTCTCTACAAGTGCAGGGGGGAATTTCTTAAGGCGTCTGATCTTGCGATTATCATATATCATAGGTCACAGTTGCCCATGTCTCCTGCAACATGGCTTTTCTTCCCTTTTGAACTCTGACCTTGTTGATCTTGTTAATGGATTTTTTCAGTTTTTTTATTTTCTTTTTTATTCTTTTTTTCATATCTGGCTCCCTAGAATTCTTTTAATTTCTCACGAAGCATCGTTGAGGATGTATCTTTGGTATATGGCAGAAATACCAGCTTAGCGCCCAGCTCTTCCATTTCTTTTCCAGTCTTCTCCCAACGTGCATTGCCCTTCCAGTCATCTCCGATATAGATTTCTATTAAAGTGGACTTTTTCCCATACCTGCTTTTTGTCCAGGGTTGTCGTCACGATCACCTCATCAACATATCTGATGGCCCGTACAATCTCTGCCCTTTCTTCCAGCGGAACGATCGGTCTTTTGTTTTTATATGACTCTACCAGATCATCCGCATTCACACCGACAATCAGATAATCGCAATGTTTTTTTGCATTTCTGATCAGGTTCAGATGTCCTATATGAAACATATCAAAGGTTCCCTGTGTATATCCTATTTTTTTCTCCATTACATTCTCCCTGTTTTATTGCATTAATAGATAACTGTTCTCTTCGCATTCATATAACAGCTACAATTGTAAATAATCTGCAAGCCTTTTGCAATAGTTTTCTGTTTTATTGTGCATCTGTTTCAGATTCTTTGCTCTCTCCTGCCGGTAACTGTCTGTTCCATCAGTCAGATGTTTCATAAATTTTCTGATATCACAGGCATTATAGATTTTCTCACCCGGCATATATTCCAGCGGATCTTCAAATACAAATCCCCTTTTTTCTTTATATATATTGTAATCCGTAAGCACATATCCAAGCGGTCTGTCCAACAGCAGATAATCTACTGCCACTGACGAGTAATCAGAGAGCAGACCGTCGCTGATCCCTATCAGTTCATAAAGTTTTATCTGTTTTTTCTCCAACAGGGCTTCCGCAACATAACGTATATTGGTAAACTCCTGTTCATTCTCATCCCATTCCGTCTGAAGCGGATGCTTCTTTATGATCAGAATAATCTCCTGCTCCCTTAGATAACTGTCCAGTTCTTTCAGCTCGTTCATATCCTGTATTGCCGGAAGCTGACAGGGAAGCTCAATCTCATTTTCCGCACACCCTCCCAGATCACTTTTTCTGAAAGTCGGCATCCACAGAACAACTTTTTTCCCTTTCCATCCGAACAGACTGTCCAGAATTTCATCCTTACTCATTGACGGATGCAGCATCCAGTCATATCTGGGATATCCCATCATTAACAGCCTGTCCGGTTCGCAGTTCCATAGTCCGGATTTCGTTTTCACAAATACCGGTCCGGGAACAAGTGCATAGTCAAAATCAGGCTTTATATTCTGTTTTTTTCTTTCCCTGCTCTGCATCTTTATAACCGCACCCATGCCACAGATTTACAACTGTCTGTCCTTTACACCGATACCTGTTCAATCCTGCACTGTTATGAGAATAAAAGAAAAATCCGGCTGTAGCACCATAATAATATGCCAGCGGACTGCTCCATCCATATTTATTTTCAGCAGTTACAAATTTTACATTTCCGGTAGTCTGATTTCTGAATTTTCTTTTTTCAGAGACCAGCCAGATGATCTCATATTTTTTATTATACCCGGAACTTATAAGATATTCATAAAAAGCTTCCGGATTATCTGTGCAGTCCATCATTTCCCGATTTTTAAACACAAGCCGGTTTTTCTTTACTTTTCCAAAACGCACAGTCAGCTTTCCAATGACCTGCTGCTCTGTTTTTGTCATAAAACGACCGATATAGTGCAGGATCATTCCGAAAAAGCCCAACCTTTCCGTATATTTTTTTAATCGCACTTTTTGTCATACATGCCTCCGGAATCTTTGTAAGATAATTCAAATGCAGACTTTTCGGGAAGGATACTCTCAAAAGAATCTTTGATATTTCTTTTCTGTTGTCTGAAATCTCCTATATTTTCCGTATCATTTATACACAATATTTTACACTTCTGATTTCTGAGTACATCATGTATCTGCCGGTCGTGAAGACCTATGGTAAAAAAATTTCCCGATTTTCGGTGATTGAGGTTCATATTTTCCCTCCATATACTGCCAGTATTTCATCACATACTGATTTACATCCCCCGGAGAACGGAATCGTGTCCTACATACTCTGTCCAGCACTTCGCCTTCTTCCCTCCACACTTCTTCAAAGGTACTCTTCAAAAAAGAGCTTGAGATATGAGAATATTTAAAACTGGAAAACTCCCTGTACGGAAGCATCAGCATATTTCTGAATACCATTTTTCCATATGCAGGATGAAACCATTTTTTCCAGTTTCTGCCAATCACTTCTCTCTTTGAATAATGCATATTTACAAGTGCCGCATTGTTCATAAGAATGCAGGCAAACGGATTATTGATATCATCCTGTACCAACGCTGTTTCTATACAATAGTCTCTTGGAAGACCATTTCTGAAAAAGTCTTCCGGTTTCCATTTTATTTATGATGAAGGTATCATCATTAAAATATACAAACTGTTCGGATAAACCTCGGATCCGATGCATATTCAGTTCAATGGGATGACTGCTGAATGTGGGCAGATACTGCTTCGGAATATAATCCTCGTGTTTTACAACTGTCAGCTTCGGATGATCTGTATTCAGCCAGGAAGGGATATGCCCCCATGTCACAAAATATATATGATTCACCCATGGAGCAAATTTTTCAACACCTCTGAACCAGTACTGCAGATTTTCCCAGTCCCGAAATCTGCTGTCCTGTGTCTGGTTATTTTTAATTCCCAGATACTCATTTCTCTGCTTTATCCAGGCTGAGTCTGATCCATCCACCCATGGCAATACAAAATCAATCTTGTCCATCTGTAATTTACCTCGTATGATAATATAAATCTTTCAAACGTTTTGCCTCTGTCTCAATGTTAAAATGCGCATCTGACAGCCGCATCTTTATCAGATCAGCCGCTTCTCTATTCATAGAACTCATTGCCATCACTGCTGCCGCCCACTGTATATTATCTCTGTCAAGTGACAGCCGTCTAACTCTCTCAGGAAAAACAACTGCCTCCTCAGACACCGCCTCTGACATTACGCAGGCAAGTCCATTTGCCTGGGCTTCAATAAGCGCAAATGGCACACCCTCAAAAACAGACGGAAACAGAAAAACATCCATAGCAGATAAATACCTGCGGATATTCTCCTGTTTACCGGCAAAATATACCTTATCTTCCAGTCCTTTCTGCACTGTTTTCTCTTTATCTCTTTGTACAGACCTTCCTTTGGACCTACCAGACACAGCATCACATCTTTTTTTTCGGAAACGATCTGTTGGAAAATATCAAGCATTCTGTCATGATTCTTCGGAATATCAAATCTTCCTACATGACCGATCACTGTTTTATTTTCCCATCCCAGTTCCTTTCTGAGTGAATCTCTGTCTTTTCTGAAAAACTGAACTTCTCTGCCTGAATGGCATTATTGATCAACGTAACCTGACCGCTTTGGAAAGCTTTATCTCCAAACAGCCACCTGCCCGCCTTTTCTCCGCATGCAATCCTGTCAGTAGCATATTTTGCAATCTTTGGTCTGTTCCAGTTGTCCATGATTTTTCTGATCAGTCCGGGACAGGAAGAGCTGTGGCTGTGCGCAATTATCTTTGGCACTTTCATTGTATGAGCCACACGTAACGGAACAATATTTGCAGCTGAAAGCATATTTACATGTACTGCATCATATTTTGTTTCTTTTAATATTTTTTTCAGTTCTTTTATATAGCCCTGATAGTTCTTTTTTACATTTGGAATATAGTAGATCCTTCCACCCAGTTTCCTGATTTCCTCTTCATATGCAATTTTATCATACATACACACAAAATCAAACTGTATATCCATATGCACCAGAACTCTATAGTAATTCATCACAAATGCTTCCAGACCTCCGGCAACATTTCCCATTCCAATCTGCAGTATTTTCATGATACGCTCTCCCATCCGTCACTATTGTCCACTCTGAATCCTATTGCGATCCTCTCGAAAAATCATTCCCGTACCGCATAATGTTCCGTCACCTTTTTCTTTAACAGCCGTATCAGTTTCTGATATCCTGTAATCTTCTTAAGAAAATCCAGGCAGTAACTGATTCCCAGCGAAATCACAAGAACTGCAACAGGAATCAGCCAGAATTTTTTTAATGCAAATACATATTTTCCCAGAGAATCTCTCACAAATGTATGTACCAGCCAGATGTTCATGGAATGCTTGCCCAGATACTGAAGGAACAAGGATACAGGCGTAATCCTGAACAAATATTCAACGCAAAAGAGAATCAGCAGGAATGGAACAAATGCATACCGAAATTCCCAGAAAATTTTCAGGTCGATTTTATGGTACAGGAAAAGGCCGGCACACAGTAAAGCAGACAAACAGATGAATTTTAATTTTTTCCGCCTGTATTCATGCAATTTTTGAAAGAAATTATATTTACAGCATAACATTCCTGCCACAAATATCAAAAGAAATGAATATGGCTTTGAGCCTCCCTGAAATCCAATACCTAAAATTCTCGGAAGCAAAAAGATAACTGCAATACAGAATATGCCTCCAAATTTCTCAATCGTCCCATCTAACAGAGGAAGCAATATAATAAATACAAACGCAGCACTCATATACCACCATGCCCCGTTAAGACTTTCAGTCTCCAAAAGTCTGGAGATTCCCAGTATATCTGCAAATACGGCGAATCCTCTTTCATAAAAGTTTTCTCCCCACTTGCTCAGATCCTTAAGTCCAAGTCCAAAGTAAATAAGATAGGATACAGCTGCAGTAAACCAGAATCCGGACATAGTGGAAAGAAGATGTCCGGATATCCATTCTGATACTGCATACTTTTCTTTATTTTTCATTTTAGCCGAATATCCATACATCAGCCCGTAACCGGATACAAATGCAAATATTGCCACGCAGATCTTACAGCATTCCGCAATAGCAACAAGCTGTTCTGTTGTCAGCCCGCACAGATCCACCTGATATCTTTCGATTCTGTCTGCAAGACGGTAGCAGTGGTGAAAGATCAGCAGTAACACTGCAAGACCTTTTAAAGCTGCTGAATCTTCTTTTTTTAATCCGTTTGTCATATACTCCTCCGGATATTTCTGACTTCTTAAATTTTTTCTCTGTCAGTTAGTCATTTTCTCATACTGTTCAGAAATCGTATCAATATCTCCGTAAGCGATCAGTTTTCCTTTTTCAAGGATCATCGCCTTATTACAGATTCTCTGAACCTGTGCCAGAGAATGAGAGACAAACAACACTGTTACACCCGAATCAAACATGCTGAGTACTTTCTTCTCACTCTTCTTACGGAATTTCGCATCACCTACAGATAATACCTCGTCCAATATCAGAATTTTGGGAGAAACCACTGTAGCAATCGAAAATCCAAGTCTGGATTTCATACCTGATGAATAGTTCTTGATCGGCACATCAATAAAATCCTTCAATTCGGAAAATTTCACGATCTCATCATACTTCTCATCAATAAATTCTTTGGAATATCCAAGCATTGCTCCGTAAAGATAAATATTTTCCTTTCCTGTATACTGTTGATCAAATCCTGCACCCAGTTCCAGAAGCGGAACCATCTTCCCATGTTTTGTAACTGAACCTTCTGTTGGTTTGAAAACGCCTGCGATAACCTTAAGAAGAGTACTCTTTCCTGCACCATTCAGTCCGAGGATTCCTACCCTGTCTCCTTTTTCCACTGTAAAGCTCACATTCTGCAAAGCCCAGAATTCATTATATTTAATCTCTTTTTTAATTGACTTGATAATATAATCTTTCAGACTGTCTACTTTCTCTTTGCTGAGATTAAATTTCATACTCACATTATCAACAATAATCGCTGGTTGTTTGCTCATTTTTTCTCCTTTATTTTTCAAAAATAATTCGTTCCGCTGCCCTGCAGCTTTCTGTCTCAGTTCTCAGATGTAAAGAATAAAATCATCCTGTTTCTTCTTGAAGCAGAATAATCCAATCACCATTGCCACAACGGAAAAGATAAGTGCATATGCAAAATAATGAATATTCATCGCTTTTCCAAATACTGAACATCTGAAAATATCAATCACACAATACAATGGGTTATATTTCAGTATCCATGCCCATCCACTCTTCAAAAGCTTTTCAGGATAATAGAAAATCGCACATGTATACATAACCAGCATAAGTGCTACAGACCAGAGATATTCCATATCTCTGAAAAATACACCTATTGTTGCCAGGATCATTCCGCATCCATATGACATAATAAGAATCAGTATCAGTGCGATTGGTGCCTGAAGCAGATAGAACGTAGGCTTTACACCAAGTATCACACTCACCATTGCCAGTACGATCAGTGAGATCAGAAAAATCACATAGTTAAAAAGCACACTGGACAGCGGATACAAATATTTGGGTACATATACCTTTTTGATCATTGCCGAGTTCTGACGTATAGATTTCAAAGCGGCCTTGGTGGACTGTGAAAAGAAACTGTACAGGAGTCGTCCGGTCAGGATATATACAGGAAAGGTCCTGTCTGTATTTCCATACAAAGTACCAAATACAATTGTAAGCACGATCATGGTAAGCAACGGCTCCAACATAGACCATATCATTCCCAGATAAGAACGTCTGTATTTCAGCTTAATCCCTTTTTTTTACCAGTTCTGACAAAAGAAACCGGTATTGCATAAAATTATCAACGTATTTTTTCATGTCCATCTCCATTATTTCTGTTTTTTA
>ENA-OQDM01001084-OQDM01001084.1-human-gut-metagenome-genome-assembly--contig:-NODE-1084-length-12014-cov-1.520737_pt1 | contig 12014 bp, 17 predicted proteins | sample MGYA00242772_ERZ504605 | MGnify/ENA primary metagenome ERZ504605 (study PRJEB26092, sample SAMD00036348) | human gut metagenome | host: Homo sapiens | study: EMG produced TPA metagenomics assembly of... | reverse complement strand
TTCACTGATCCACTTACCGCAGCCAAAGCTCTTTACCTACAAAACGACCGACAACAATACTGTCGGCCGTATTATCACCTGCTGAAAAAAAGTGCCTATTACAATCGGAAAAAAGAATATTAAAAGCTGTTTCCAGATTACCCCTTCCGTAATCTGATTCTTCTGCTCCATCTTTCCCTCCAAGACATAGAATTTGATTGAAAAAAACAGAATCCCGAAAAAGGATTCTGTTTCATTCGTTGTGATTAGTCTTCAACTTTCACGATTTCTTTCTTATTGTAGCTTCCGCATTCTTTACAAACTCTGTGAGGCATCATCAGGGCGCCGCATTTGCTGCATTTTACCAGATTCGGAGCACTCATTTTCCAGTTTGCACGTCTTTTATCACGTCTAGCTTTAGATGATTTGTTTTTTGGACATATGGACATAGGTTACACCTCCTTAAATTTACTAAATATATCACTGATGGCCGCCATACGGGGATCCTTCGGTTCCTCTGCACATCCACAGGGTCCCTCATTCAGATTCTTCCCACACCGGCTGCATATTCCTTTGCAATCTTCTTTACAAAGAACTTTCAAAGGCCAACTCATCAGTACCTCAAGATAGACCAACCGGTCCACATCCAGGTCCATACCAGTGAGATAGTCATTCTCATCCAGATTCTCAACTCGCTCTTTATCAGTCTGTTTCATATCCAGCTTACGATCGATATCGTATGGGATAGTAACAGACACCTGCTCCAGACAACGGTCACAAGGAATGCCGACAGTTAAACTGCCTTTTCCTGTCAGTTCAAGAACTTTATTGCCTGTATTTGCAATCCGTAGTTCTACCGGAGATCTGTCCAATATCGGAAACTCTCCCATCTGAAATGAAATCTTATCTAACTCCACCTCAGAACTGAACTGTATGATTTTTCCTTCACTGTCTGTAATATCTGATAAATGAATCTGCATAGTTCTCTCCTATTCACACTTTATCAATTATACATAGGAGGTACCCGTTTGTCAACGACATTTTTACTTTTATTTCTATATTTTTCCGTTACTTTTTTCTTTTACTACTTCGCTGCGAAGAGGAATGGATGCAGTTGCGCCAGGTCTGGAAACTGCAATTGCGGATGCTTTTGCTGCAAGCTCCAGTCCGTCCTGTACAGGCAGCCCATCAATAATAGAAGAAATAAAATATCCTGTAAACGTATCACCTGCGGCGGTTGTATCAACAGCCTTTACTTTAAAGATTCCCTGGCGGTAGATCCCCGTTTCATCCTGATATACAGAACCATCTCCACCGAGTGTCAGAACTACTTTTGCTTTTGGATAAAGTGCTTTCACTTTTGTGAGAATTTTATCTGGTTCTTTTTCGCCGGTAATCTGAAAACCTTCAATCTCATTCATCAGGAAGAGACTGATTTTCGACAGATCACAGTTTTCCAATGCATTGTCAAAAGGAGAAGGATTCAAAATGATCATCATATGTTTTTCGTATGCACGGTCAATGATATAATCCAGTTCATTGATCTCATTCTGCAAAAGAATGATGTCTCCCTCTTCAAAAGAATCCAACACAGTATCAACAAACTCCTTTGTCATACTTCTATTGGAGCCTCCAAAAAGAAGGATACAGTTCTGTCCATTTTCATCCACCTGAATAACTGTATGTCCGCATGGTCCCGGGATCTGTCTGATGAACTCTGTATTCACCCCATTTTCCTTACAAACTTCGAGAAGCGGTTCCCCGCCCTCTCCGATCAGACCGGCATGATATACAGGAATCCCGGCCTTTGCCAGTGCAATAGACTGGTTCAGGCCTTTACCACCACAAAAGATCTGCCTGCTTTTTGATGCCTGTGTTTCTCCGGGAATCAAAATAGATTCCACCTGGTACACATAGTCCAGATTGAGAGAACCAAAATTTAATACTTTCATGTTTCAAACCTCTAAAAAATATTTTTCATCAATTATATGGCAGTTAGATGATTCTTGCAATTATTATTTATTTTTTACCACCAAAAAGAGTCGGATCATCTACAAGATCAAGCGGATAGTCTCCAAGATGTTTTACTTTAAATCCATTTGCCTTATATTCTTCATAATTAAATGCATTTAATTCATCACAGGCAAGTTTATGGAATTCATAAAAGTTTGGCCAGTATTCATATCCATCTCCAAGATTATGGCTCAGATAAGCATCTGCTATATCACAGCCCATTTTCGGAGCTACATAAAACGCACCCATAGCCAAAACGTTGACGCCATTTCCGGTAATTGCACGAAGAGCAGCCGGCACGCTTTCTACAACGCCTGCAGAAACACCCGGGCATTTGCTTGCTGCAATATGGATACCCATTCCGGTTCCGCAAAAGATCAGAGCACGTTCAAATTCACCTTCCGAGATCATAGAACCCACGCGAGGCCGATTCTGTGAACATCAGATCTGTATCTGTGTCCTCCGGTGATATGACACCAACATCAGTTACTGTCCATCCATATTCTTTCAGATGAGCCACTACTGCTTCTTTTAACGGGTATCCCGCAAAATCAGCACCTACAAGAATCTGTTTGTCTTTAATCGTCTTCATGTCAATACCTCCTTGTATTTTTAACTTTTGAATCACATTTCCTGTGATTCTGATTATTTGCAATATAATCCAGGATGTTCTTAAATAACACATCATAATATTTCCAGTTGCAGAATTCCGGTGGTGCCCAGTGCGGTGAACAGTCACTGGAGAAAACAGCAGATTTTCCCTCTCCGTAACTGCCAAACGCAATAAACGGATCTCCGCAGACTGTGGCGGCAAGTTCTGCTTCCGGTTTTATGGTGCTCTTATTATAACCAAGTACAGGCGGCCACTCTCCTTCGATTCCCGCAAATGCCGGATGATCCGGGAGTGTCACTTCTGCATGGACACCCTCACAGTGTTCCATACGGTCATCGTATGGAAGAATTTCTACCGGAAGGACATCCTGTACCGGTGTTGCCCACCATTTTCCCTGAGCTCCAACACCATTAAAGGTAAGATAGCCTCCAATCATCAGAAGGCCTCCGCCACCAAGTACATAATCTTTGAGTAGCTGGCAGCGATTGGGAAGAATTTTGCTTGTTCCAAATGTAGCTGATGGAATCAGCAGCGTGTCTGCTCCCACATCTGACAGAATGATACAGGAATATTCATTCAGCTCTTCCAGAGTAAATGGAAAATGATCATTTGCAATATGATTCGGCATATATACAAATTCATAGCCGGCTTTTTCGATCGCTTTGTCGATCCAGCCAAGTCCTGTTTCATATTTAGATGATAAAAAACTGTTGAATCCTTTTACTTCCATTAGAGTAGCACTCCAGGATTCACCAACAAAAAGTACTTTTTTCATACAGGCTCCTTTTGTTTATTTTGCATGTTTCGGTTTCTGGCTGACATAATCAATCACGAGTGCAAGGATCAGAACAGCTCCCCAGATCAGTGTTACATAATATGTAGATACACTCCTGAAACGGTTAATGCCGGATTCAATCATCTTCAAAAGTACGATAGCTGTGATAACACCGGAAATTTTCCTTTACCACCATTCGGGCTGACACCGCCGAGAACGACGAGAAGGATAGACTGCATGGTATAGTTTGTTCCATAATCAGCTCTTGCAGATGAATAGGTTGCAAGCATCATCAATCCGCCAAGTGCAGCACAAATGGATGAAATAATATGCGTTCTGAACAGCAGGCTTGTTGTATTGATTCCGGAAAATTTTGCGACATGTGCATTCGTTCCGTAAAGACGAAGTTTAGTTCCGTAAGTACAATGCTCCAGCATAAACCAGATAATGATTGCGACTACGATAAATACCAGAAGTCTTCGTGGGATAAAACCAAAGAGATTTCCTGAAAAGAAATCACAGTACTGCTTCGGGAAAGAGGAAATTGCAGAACCGTTTGTCATAACCACACAGAGACCTGTTAAGAGCTCATTTACACCAAGCGTTGCAAGAATCGGCGGAACCCCAAGTTTTGAGATCAAAAAGGCGTTCAGACTTCCAACAACAATACCTGTTACAATTGCAATCAGGAAGATCACAACAGAAAAAGCAAGTGGCATAGTTCCGTCTGCTCCAAACAATCTGGTCAGTGTAAATACCGTAAGGATAGAAGCCATATTGGCTGTACCAACTACAGAAAGGTCAATACCTCCTGTGATCATGCATAACATACCGCCCAGAGCCATAAGGCCGTATTCCGGGAACTGTCCCGCCATGGTAAGAAAGTTCATTCCTGTATAAAATTTTCTGGCCTGCGTAAATGCCATGAAGATCAGCCAGACTGCCATGATGACCAACAGGCGAGTCACTTCTTCATTTTTCTTATATATACTTTTGATCTTGTTCATCATGCGCCCTCCTTTACTGCTTTCTTTTTGCTTTTAGAGGTTCGGGTTGACTGCCATGCGGTCAGGGATACTCCAATCACGATTACAAGTCCTACGAATACATCACTCCAGGTTGTCGGAATTCCAAGAAGGATCATGGAGTTCTGTACCAAGATGATCAGGAAAGTACCAAGAATACAGCCTGTCAGTGTACCGGCACCACCGGTAAGAGCAACGCCGCCAAGAACGACACCTGCGATGATGTTCATTTCCATTCCAAGCATATTCGTCGGATGCATCTGCTGCATCATGCAGACACGACAGATACCACTCGCAGATGCAATCATACCTATAATAATATACATGATAAATTTTGTTCTTTTTACATTAAATCCAGCTGTGTGTGCACTCTGTGGATTTCCGCCTATTGCGTAAATACCACGTCCAAAGATCGTATAATGCAGTACAAAATGCATAACTGCACATACAAGAACCAGAATAATGAAGGTATAAGGAAGAATGGAAGTCAGTCCATTCGCCTTATTAGTTGCTGTCAGGAATGCAGCGGTACCAAAGCTTTTCATTCCAGGCGGAATGACAGAAAGCTGATTTGCTCTTAAAGTACCCTGCATGATGCCCTGGAAAATACTTGCGGAACCAAGAGTCACGATCATTGCATTCAGATTCAGATAGCCAATAAAATATCCATTGAATGCGCCAAGTACTGCACCAATTGCGATTGCGATCACAAATGCCAGAAGAACATTTCCTTCGTAATTCTTGTCAAGAAGGAACTTTGTTGTGGCATAGGCAGAAAGAGATGCCAGTGCCGGGAAAGAAACATCGATCCCACCTGCGATCAGTGCCATGAATTCTGCGATTGCAAAAAGTCCCGGTACGATCATCGCACTCAGAAGGTCAACGATATTATTTGCTGTAAAAAACTGTCCGGAACGGATCTGTACCACAATTCCGAGAAGAATTATGATAAGAAAAATATACGGTTCATTTGACTGAAATATTTTCTTTACTTTTTTATTCATATGACCGCCTCCTACATCATATCGTCAATGATCATCTGTTCACTGACATTCTGGGTATCATATTCGGATTTGATCTTTCCATTCTTGATAACAAGAACTCTGGAACAGTTCTGTATAACTTCCGGAAGATCATCTGAAATGATAATAACACCAAGCCCCTGGTTGGCAAGTCGCTGCAGAACCATATGAATATCATGTTTGGAACCGATATCCACACCTACTGTCGGGCCATTCAAGATGAGCACATCCAGATTACATGCAAGCCATTTTTGCAAGTACGATTCGCTGCTGGTTACCTCCTGAAAGAGTTGTTGCCGGATTGTTTGGATTTTTTGTCTTGATCTCCAGTTCTTTAACCCATTTTTCAATTTCTTCATCTCTCTTCTTCAGATCAAACTGTCCATTTTTCTTTTTCAGTTTGTCAATCTCAGAAATGATGATGTTGTCACCAATCGACTGGGTAAGAAAAAGGCCTTCTGACAGTCGGTCCTCAGGAACATATCCAATACTGTTGGCAATAGCCTCTCTTGGGCTGGTAAGCTTAATATCTTTTCCATCTTTTATGATCTGACCGGAATCCGCAGGCTTCAGACCAAACATAGACAGGCCCAATTCAGTACGACCAGAATCCAAAAGTCCTGTAATTCCAAGAATCTCTCCTCTTCGAAGGCTGAGGTTAATATCTGAAAAAGAGCCATTCAGAGTAAGATGTTTCAGTTCAAAAACCGGCTTGTCGGAGACATTTTTCGGAACAAATATATTGTCGGAAAACTCTCTTCCTGTCATGTAATAGGTGAATTTCTTATCATCCAGTTCTTTTGTACTGCCTGTAGCAACCAATTCACCATCCCTGAAAATTGTGAATCGATCAGAAATTTCAAATACCTCATCCAATTTATGACTGATAAACAGGATTGCAATTCCCTGTTCCTTTAATTTCAAAATAATTTTAAACAATGCGCTTACTTCTTTTTTGGTCAGCGCTGTTGTCGGCTCATCCATGATAATCAGCTTTGCATTTGACATCAATGCGCGGCTGATTGCGACCATCTGTTTCTGAGCTACCGTAAGTTTTTCTACTTTTTCATCCAGATCAACCTGGAAATTAATTTTGGATACTGCTTCTTCAGCAATCTTTCTTACATTTTTCCAACTTACTGTTTTCTTACGTGATGCAAGTTCTGTATTAAGTGCCAGATTTTCTGCAACTGTCAGATTAGGGAAAAGTGCAAAATCCTGATAAATAACCTGAATTCCAAGATTGATCGCATCAATCGGGGAAATCTTATCGATTTTCTGTCCGTTAAATTCAATTGTTCCGCCATCTCTCTGATAGACACCGGATATAATTTTGATAATAGTTGATTTTCCGCAACCATTCTCTCCGGCAAGACAGTGTATCTCACCAGGTAAAATCTCCAAAGATACATCTCTAAGGGCATGTACATTTCCAAAGGAAATCTTTATATGCTCTGCTTTCAATAAACTCTGAGACATAGCTTCCTCCTCTCCGCCTTACGACACCTGTGATTGTTCAGGTCTTTTGGAAATCAATCCGCCGGGAGAACCGACGGATTGATCATTAAAGCTTATAAATTTTTGTGTTGTTTAGAATCCAAAATCATCAACGTTGTCTGCATCGATTGTAATCCAGCCCTGTCCTTCAAGAACTGTTTCAGATCCTTCACGGAAGTTCATTTCTGTATAACCATCAACGTTAAGATTTACAGGAGCACCAATCTCCTCACCTGCAAGTACTTTGCATGCAAGGTCAACCATTGCTTCACCGGATTTTGCAGGATCCCACAGAGTAAGGGATTTGATAACACCGGACTTCAGCAGTTCAGCATTGTCTGCCGGCATTCCTGTACCGGATGTAAAGAATTTGTCAACAAGGCCAAGTTCCTGAATCGCACGTGCAACACCAGGTGCATCGAAAGAAGAAGTTCCCATGATACCTTTCAGATCCGGATATGTTTTGATCAGTTCTTTTGCAACATTATATGCGGTATCACCGTTATCATCAGACTCTACACGCGGATTATCTTCCAGAAGTGTCATGTTCGGATAATGCTCTTTCTGGTATTCAACGGCTGCATCTGCCCATTCATTATGAGAACCATTTGTAAGGGAAGCTACCATTGTCGTATAAACGCCTTCTTCTCCCATTGCTTCAGCAAGGTTCTGCATGATGAAAGCACCATAGCCTTCATTAGAGAATGCTTCGATATCGTAGTCTACATTTTTAAGATCTGCGCCTTCATGGGTAATAACTACAATACCTGCATCTTTTGCTTTCTTTAATGTAGAGTCCATGGATTCCATATCAACTGGAACTACACAGATTGCATCTACGCCCTGAGCAATCAGGTCCTCAACCAGCTGAGCCTGTTTTGTAGCATCAATTGTACCTGTATCAATCTGGTAGCAGTTAACTCCTGTTTCGTCAGCTACTTCCTTAACGCCGGTGTCCATGCGAACGAACCATGGATTGGTGGAATCCTTCGGTACAACAGCAATTTCCCAACCTTCGTCAGCCGCTTTTTTAATAGCATCATCAGATGCAATATCTGCATCCGCAGCATATACTGTAGAAACTGATCCGATCATCCCAACTGCCATAGCTGCACATAAAGTCATAACGATTGCTTTTTTCATTTTAAATTCCTCCTTTAATTGGCTTGTGAAACATTTATGCGGCATCTCATATTTTATTTACCCATATGATCCGAACACCTTTCTCCTCCCTTCTCTCGTTCAGATATTTGTACCCCAATATACTTTTTATGCCGTTTGAAACGTTTCAATATTTTCTAAAAATAATTGTATACTTATTTCAGTATACAACTATTAATTTTAGCAAGATCCTCTCATCTTTATTTTCTGCGGTAATTCTATACTCTGATATTTTCCGGTCTTATTGTATTCTGTAATTACTGACCATAAAGTTCTTCCGAATAATTTCTGATCCTGTTCCACAGTTGTAAGTCTCGGATTGACATATCCCGATATTTCAATATTATCATAACCGACAATAGCAAAATCTTCCGGTATGGAATATCCCTTCTCATTGATGGCCCTCATCATACCAAATGCCAGATAATCCGAAGTTGCCAGCCAGGCATCCGGAAGTTCTTCGCGCTTTGATGACTCAAGAATCTCCATCATATAAAGATAACTGTTTTTCAATTTATCCAGCGAAAGATCTGGGCGGGAATAAATATTTTTTCCGGATCCGGATATCCAAAATATTTCATTGCTTCCAGAAATCCCTCTACTCTTTCACGGATATTTTGAAGTTTTGTAGGTTCTGTAAAAAGTCCTATTCGTTTGTAATTTCTGTTTTTTAACAGACATATTATTTCAAATGGTACCCGACGATTATCAAATATAACACTTGATGTATAACCCGGTATCTCTCGCCTGTCTGCCATAATCACATGTATTTGTTTCTTCGCCAGCCGTTTAATCTCTGTGAGATCATCAAACCCATTAAAAATAATGATTGATGTGCCTGGTTTGCTGCTCTCCAGTGCTCTCAGCTGCTGCCTTTCTATCTCTGACGAATATTCATAACCAGAGATATGAACGGTGTACCCAGCCTCATATGCATCGTGCATCAGTGCACTGATCGTATTTGTATAAAAAGCACTATCCAGATGCGGTGTTAAAACATGTATCGCTGTGCTGTCCTTTCTTCGAAGGGAACTCGCCAGAGTATCCGGGATATAATCCAACACATCAATTGCCTGCTGTATCCGCGCTGCCCTGTCGTGCGACACACCTGCCGTACCGTTTAAATAATTCGAAACCGTCCCAACAGATACACCTGCATGTTTTGCCACCTGTGTAATTGTGGCTCTTTTCTTCGTAGATTTATCCATTCATCATTTCCTCTATACAAAGCCACATTTGAAACGTTTCAATATGGCAATTATACATTCATAATTTAAGTATGTCAATATAATCGTTATAAATTGCATAATATAAAATCTATTTTCAGTACTTTTCTGCAAATATTGCACAATATTTTTGTATAATAGCTACAACAAAAGGAAGTCATAATATGAAAATACGCAAAAGAAAAGGACCTGCCAACGGCAAGCCCCCTTCGAAGTTGTTTTATAACAAATTATTTAACCAGCGCTACTGTATCTCTGCAGATTGCAAGTTCTTCGTTTGTAGGAATAACTGCAACTTTAACTTTTGAATTTGGAGTAGAGATAACAATTTCTTCGCTAAATGTATCATTTGCTTTGTCATCGATTTCAACGCCAAGATATCCGAAATAATTGCAGACATCTTTACGAAGCTGGCCTACATTCTCACCAATACCAGCTGTAAATACAATTGCATCTACACCGTTCATAGCTGCTACATAGCCGCCAACAAATTTAGCGATACCATAGCAAAGTACATCATAAGCATTCTTAGCATCTTCGTTTCCATCTGCGATAGCAGCTCTGATGTCACGCATATCACTGCCGACTCCGGACATACCCTGAAGACCGGATTTCTTGTTCAGCACATTCATAACACCTGCGATGTCAAGGTTTTCTTTCTTTGCAATGAATTCAACAATTGCCGGATCAATATTACCGGAACGAGTTCCCATAACAACGCCCTCAAGTGGTGTAAGTCCCATAGTTGTATCTACACATTTGCCGTTCTGAACAGCACTGATGGAAGATCCGTTTCCAAGATGGCAAACAATAACTTTGGAGTTGTCTTTGTCAAGTCCAAGGAATTCTACAGCACGTTTGGATACAAAGCTGTGTGAGGTTCCGTGGAAACCATATCTTCTTACTTTGTATTTTTGTGTAGTTCTATCGGAAGTCCGTACAGATATGCTTTTGCAGGCATTGTCTGATGGAAAGCTGTATCAAATACGCCAACCTGCGGTACACCTGGCATAAGCTCAGAGCAGACATCAATACCGATCAGGTTTGCCGGGTTATGAAGTGGCGCAAGATCGTTACACTCTTTTACTGCTGCGATCATTTCATCTGTGATCACTGCAGAAGCTGCAAATTTTTCTCCACCATGTACGACACGATGTCCGATTGCATCTACTTCTTTCAGGCTCTTGATAGCGCCTGTTTTTTCGTTTGTAAGAGCATCCAGTACAAACTGGATAGCTTCTTTGTGTGTAGGCATTGCACACTCTGTGATTTCTTTATCAAGTCCGGCTTTCTGATAAACCAGTCTTCCGTCGATTCCGATTCTCTCGCAAAGACCCTTTGCCAGAACATCCTCTGTATCAGAGTTGATGAGCTGATATTTCAGGGAGGAACTTCCGCAGTTAATTACCAATACATTCATCTTAATATTCTCCTATTCAATAAGTTTCAAAATATGTAATTCTTATTTGTCTTCAGCCTGGCACTGTACAGCTGTGATAGCAACAACACCAACGATATCATCTGCAGAGCATCCTCTGGAGAGGTCATTGACTGGTTTTGCGATACCCTGTGTAACAGGTCCGTAAGCTTCTGCTTTTCCAAGACGCTGAGCAAGTTTATATCCGATGTTTCCTGCATCAAGGTCAGGGAATACAAGAACGTTTGCTTTACCTGCAACTTCACTTCCCGGAGCTTTAGAAGCACCAACGCTAGGTACGATTGCTGCGTCAAGCTGGAACTCTCCATCCAGTTTGAGTTCCGGATGTTCTTCTTTTGCGATTCTTGTAGCTTCTACCATCTTATCTACGTCCGGATGTTTTGCACTTCCCTTTGTAGAGTGTGAAAGCATTGCAACGACTGGTTCTTCCTGAACAAGAAGCTGGAAGGATTCTGCTGAAGATGCTGCGATTGCAGAAAGTTCTTCCGGAGTCGGATTCTGGTTCAGACCAGAGTCAGCAAATACAAATGCACCGTTTGCACCATATTCGCAATCCGGGACTACGATCAGGAAGAATGCGGATACAAGTTTTGTTCCCGGTTTGGTTTTCAGGATCTGCAGACATGGACGAAGTGTGTCTGCTGTAGAATGGCATGCACCGGATACCATACCGTCTGCATCACCCATTTTTACCATCATTACACCATAGTATGGGTACTGAGTATGAAGGATTTCTTTTGCTTTTTCAGGTGTCATACCTTTTTTTAGCTCTCAGTTCTACAAATTTATCAATGTATGCCTGAGTTCTGTCAGATGTCTCAGGATCAACGATGGTTGCTCCGGAGATATCGAATCCGCCTTCTGCAGCTTTCTTATTGATTTCTTCTTCGTTACCGATGAGGATAATCTTAGCAACTCCCTCTTTCAGAATCTTATCTGTTGCCTCGATAGTTCTCATATCCTCTGTCTCTGGCAGCACGATAGTTTTGATGCTTTTTTTGCTCTTTCTTTGAGCAAATCAACAAATCCCATGATTAAATGGCTCCTTTCGTTATTTCGGTCATCAGACCGTGTGAGCGTCTGAAACATGACCTCACAGCTGAATTCATTATACCCCCAGAATTTGTGCATTTCAAGTAGTTGACAGAGAGATTCTTCCAAAGAGTGGTATTTTTTTAACGTGCAAATTTTTATCATTTTTCCCCATGCCGGAAATATGCTTCTGAAAATGTTTTTGCAGTTTTTTCTTTTATAAAATTTTTCCG
>ENA-OQDM01001083-OQDM01001083.1-human-gut-metagenome-genome-assembly--contig:-NODE-1083-length-12045-cov-1.196509_pt1 | contig 12045 bp, 13 predicted proteins | sample MGYA00242772_ERZ504605 | MGnify/ENA primary metagenome ERZ504605 (study PRJEB26092, sample SAMD00036348) | human gut metagenome | host: Homo sapiens | study: EMG produced TPA metagenomics assembly of... | reverse complement strand
CAGGGATAGCCCATAGGGGCACGCTGTGGGATTTGGGGAAATGAAACGCTTTTTCCCATAAAAAGAGGGCGTGTGGCGGAGCAATGAATCGCTTTTCAGGCCGATGGCAGTGGAATCCAATGCGGTTGCGGCGGTGTCCGCCAACGTTCCTGCGGGCGGCAAACTGTCGCCGGGCATGGGGGGCGTTTCGGTGATAACGGGTGGGACGCTGTCTTTGGCCGTAACGTCCAACGTGTCGGCAAGCAAGGGTACTGCGGTGGGTACGGAGTCGTGTACGGCAGGTATGCTGTCTGCTGCCGGAGACGTTTGTCCCCAAACTGAAGACATCCCGCCGTGCATGAACAAGATGCCGAGCAGGATGAGTGAATGACGATATAAGAGTTTAATACACTTCAACTTTTTAAACGGTCAAACAGTTCGATAATACGTTCCAATTCTTCTTCATTCGCAAACGGAATGCTGATTTTACCCTTGCCTTTATCCGAGCAAGTGAGTTGTACTTTGGCTTGAAAGAATTTAGATAGACTTTGTTTCAAAACGTTGTATTCTTCGGGAAGACGTGCTCCCTTCGGTGTGATTTTTTTACCTCCGCTTTTTACACTTTCGCCTTCCGTGAGAGCTTTGACCATTTCTTCCACCTTCCGGACGGAAAGGTTCTCCTGAATGATTTGCTGGAATAGTTTGATTTGCAGTGTAGGGTTATCCAAAGCGAGTAAGGCGCGTGCGTGTCCCATGTCGATGTCTTTGTTTTGCAAAGCCATCTGAATAGGAGCGGGCAAACGGAGCAGACGCAGGTAGTTTGTGATGGTAGAGCGGTTTTTACCGATGCGTTCACTCAATTTCTCTTGCGTCAGGTTGTATTGTTCGATAAGATGTTGGTAGGCCAGTGCGATCTCCACCGAATTCAGGTCTTCGCGTTGGATGTTCTCTATCAAGGCCATTTCCATGACATTCTCGTCATCTGCCGTACGTATGTATGCCGGGATGGTGTGCAGGCCGGCTTGTTTGGAAGCTCTCCAGCGCCGTTCTCCGGCGATGATCTGAAACGTGTCGTCTTCCATCTTGCGGAGTGTGATGGGTTGTACGATGCCGATTTCCGCAATGGAGTCGGCCAGCTCGCGCAGACTTTCAGGGTCAAAATCCCTTCTCGGCTGGTTGGGATTCGGAGAAATCTTGTCCAGTTCGATTTCATTGATGGTAGAGGAACCGTCCGTGTGAACTTCCTTGGTGGAAATCAGGGCGTCCAGTCCTCGTCCTAAAGCAGGGTATTTCTTGTGTACAGCCATTCTTTTTTCTGTTATTTGTCTTTTTCAATAATTTCTTTCGCCAAAGCCAAATGGTTCTTGGAACCTGTGGAGTCCGTGTCGTAAAGGATAACCGGAAGACCGTGGCTTGGGGCTTCGCTGAGTTTGACGTTCCGTTGGATGACGGTTTTGAAGACTAATTCCTGGAAATGCTTTTTTACCTCATCATAAATCTGGTTGGCCAGACGCAGGCGGCTGTCATACATGGTCAGCAAGAAACCTTCGATTTCCAAAGACGGATTGAGCTTGGATTTGATAATCTTGATCGTATTGAGAAGTTTGCTGATACCTTCCAATGCGAAATATTCACACTGGACCGGGATGATTACGGCATCGGCTGCCGTCAATGCGTTTACGGTGATGAGGCCTAATGAAGGGGAACAATCTATCAAAATGTAATCGTATTCGCTCTTCATGGGGGAAAGGATACCCGTCAGCACTTTTTCCCGGTTGGGAAGGTTCAGCATTTCTATTTCCGCACCGACCAAATCGATGTGAGAAGGAATGATGTCCAATCCCTCGATATCCGTAGTATAAATGGCATCGCGCGGATCTGCGTGATCGATGATACATTCATAGATAGAGCAGTCTATTTCAGATACGTCTACTCCCAAACCGGAAGACGCATTGGCCTGAGGATCCGCATCGACAAGCAAGACCTTTTTTTCCAATGTCGCTAAAGAGGCGGCCAGATTCATCGAAGTCGTGGTCTTTCCGACCCCTCCTTTCTGATTTGCTAAAGCAATAATCTTTCCCATATCCTAATATTTGGTTTGCACAAAAGTAACGTATTCCTGACTACTGCGCTTTAGAGAATGCAGATAGAAACGTTAAATTGTTGAAAACTCGACTATATTGTTAATAACTGCGAGGAGCATCATGCCGCAAAGATAATGTTTTTCGGTGAAAGCACTGAGCTTTTAAACCTTTTTTCGTACTTTTGTGGAAACAAATATAGGTGAAAATGAACGACATGAGGCCGCTTATCCTACTCTCGAACGATGATGGAGTACAGGCAAAAGGATTGAACGAATTGATAGATATGTTGTCTCCCTTGGGAGACATTCTTGTAATGGCGCCGGACAGTGCCCGTTCCGGTTCCGCTTGTGCGATTACGTCACACGACCCTTTACGTTATCGCGTCGTGGCTGTGCGTCCGGGCATAAAAGTCTGTGCGTGTAGTGGGACTCCGGTAGACTGTGTGAAACTGGCACTTGAAATGGAAACCGGCCGTAAGCCGGATGTGGTGGTCAGTGGCATCAACCATGGGGACAATTCTTCTGTCAACGTACATTATTCGGGGACGATGGGTGTGGTGTTGGAAGGCTGCATGGAAAGGCATCCCGTCTATCGGTTTTTCTTTGTGCGATTTCGATGCGGATGCTGATTTTTCTCCTACCGTCCCATACGTACGAGGCATTGTGGCGCGTGTGTTGAAAACGGGATTACCAGCAGGGGTATGTCTGAATGTAAACTTTCCCCGACCGTCGGGACAGGGTTACCGTGGGACGAAGGTATGCAGGATGGCTCGTGGGATGTGGTCTAACGAGTTGTATGTAGCCGACCATCCTCGGGGCGGAAAATATTTTTGGCTCACCGGTGAGTATACCAACAAGGAACCGGAGTGTACGGATACGGATGCGTGGGCTTTGGCGCACGGCTATGTGGCGGTAACTCCCGTCACGGTGGACGTGACAGCTTATCGGGGCATGGACGGACTTAAAGACTTGGAAGTTTTATGAAATATTATCTGATTGTCGGTGAGGCCAGTGGGGATTTGCATGCGTCTCATCTGATGAAAGAACTGAAAGCCCGGGATGCCGAAGCGGATTTCCGATTTTTGGGGGGAGACCTGATGAAGGCGCAGGGCGGGACTTTGGTTCGGCATTATAAAGAATTGGCCTATATGGGGTTTATTCCCGTGTTGCTCCATCTGCGTACGATACTGCACAACATGAAGGCGTGCAAACGGGACGTGTTGGAATGGAATCCCGATGTGTTGATTCTGGTGGATTATCCCGGTTTCAATTTGTCTGTGGCGGAATTCGTGCATGCGCATAGTCCCATACCGGTATATTACTATATCTCTCCCAAGATATGGGCATGGAAGGAGTATCGTATCAAGAATATCAAACGCGATGTGGATGAGCTTTTTTCCATACTTCCGTTTGAAGTGGATTTCTTTGAGGGGAAGCACCATTATCCTATTCACTATGTGGGTAACCCTACTTTGGACGAAGTGGAGGCTTACAAAAGGGAAAACGAAAAAGACTTCGGACGTTTTGCGGAAGACAACGGACTGGAGGGCAAGCCCGTCTTGGCTCTGTTGGCCGGGAGCCGTAAACAGGAAATCAAAGACAACTTGCCCATGATGGTAGAAGCAGCTTCCGTTTATGAGGGGCAGTATGAGTTGGTGTTGGCGGCAGCTCCTAATATAGACCCTGAATTTTATGGAAAAGTGTTACGGGGCAGCCGTGTGAAAATCCTGTACGGCCAGACCTATCGTATATTGCACCACGCCTGCGCTGCTTTGGTCACGTCCGGGACGGCCACGTTGGAGACAGCCCTTTTCCGGGTGCCCCAAGTGGTGTGTTATTATACGCTGCGGCGAACATGGTTTCTTTCTTGCGTCGGCATATCCTGAAAGTCCGTTATATTTCGTTGGTCAATCTGGTCGCCGGGCGAGAGGTGGTCAGGGAGTTGGTGGCCGACGGGATGAGCGTGGGGAATATACGGGAGGTACTTTCCCGGATTCTGCCCGGCGGAAACGGACGCACAGCCATGTTGCAGGGCTATGAAGAGATGGCTGTCAAGTTAGGGGATACCGGTGCGCCCGCGAAGGCGGCAAATCTCATGCTTCGTCTGTTGAAGCGTGGCGTGGGACGGAAAGCCCCTTCCGATAGCTGCCGTTAAGACAGACCTGTATGGATCATGAAAGAGCGGGAACCGTTGCTTCGAGCGAATGGTTCCCGCTTCTTGTATCAGGTATGGCCGTCATGGCCGAGTTGCCTTTTCTCCTTCTATTATAATAAGGTAAGGGTGTAGAGGTAGATGACGGAAGCCGGAATGGCCAACAACGAACTGTCGAAACGGTCGAGCATCCCTCCGTGTCCCGGCAGGATATTGCCACTGTCTTTGATTTGCAACTGCCGTTTCAAAAGGCTTTCCACAAGGTCGCCCCACGTACCGAATATTACTACCGTGAGCGCCAGTCCCAACCATTCCCATCTGTCGAGCGACGGTTCGAAACAGGCAAAAATCTGTGAAGCGGCTACGGCTGACAATCCTCCTCCGACGGAACCCTCCCACGACTTGTTCGGAGAGATGCGCGGGAACAGTTTGTGACGGCCGAAAAGCGAACCGAAACAGTAAGCTCCGGAGTCGCTGGCCCAAAGGAATACGAATACGGACAACGGAAGCATGCCCGCATAGGCCACGCCGATGCTGTAAGACACTTCGGCTGGTAAGCCAGGGCATTGAGCGACGCAAACGGCAGGGCCACGTACATTTGGCTCATCATGGTATAGGCCCAGTTGTTCAGTGCATGTTCGCTTTTCAGGTAAAGTTCACTGACCAGCAGGTACACCACTGACAACAGATACGGGATGAATACCCCGGAAGGAGTAAGATTGCTGCAAAAGCCCGAAACGGCTAAAAAAAGGTAAATCCCGGCCACCGTACAAATCACCGCATTGGTTTGTACATCGACCCGTCGGTTCACCACTTGGCAAAACTCCCATACGCTCAGACCCGTTATCACGGCAAAGAGCAGGGTGAATGTGACGTTACTCCATAAAATACCACCCACCAATACCGCTACGAAAGCGATACCGGTGGCTGTGCGGAGACATAAATTCTTTATTTTATCGGTCATTTTTCTTTAGGGGCTTGTGTGTCTTGCGGTTTCTCGGCCTCGTGATCGGATGCTTGTGCCGTGGTTTCCGTAGGATGTTCGGACGAGATTTCCGTCGGTTGCTCATCCGAGGCTGGCGCACCCTGTTCTTCTTTTTGCTCGTCAGACTCCTGGGCCATCTCGTCTCCCGGGAGTTCTTCGTTCATGCTAAGCAACTCTTCCGTACGGCTGGTCCACGGCCGTTTGCCGAAAATCTTCTCCACGTCTTCGGCGAAAATCACTTCGCGCTCCACCAACACTTTTGCCAATTCCGCATGCCCGTCCTGATGTTCGCGTAACAAAGATTTGGCTCGTTCGTATTGTTCGGCAATCATGTGCTTCACTTCCTCGTCAATCAGTTGTGCGGTCTGGTCGGAATAAGGCTTCGTAAAGTTGTATTCGTCGTTGTTGTAATAACAGAGGTTCGGCAATCGTTCACTCATACCCAGATAGGCAATCATGCTGTAAGCCTGTTTGGTCACGCGTTCCAGGTCGTTCAACGCTCCGGAAGATATGTGTCCCGTGAATAATTCTTCGGCGGCCCGGCCACCCAATGTGGCACACATTTCGTCGAGCATCTGCTCTTTGGTCGTAATCTGTCGTTCTTCGGGCAGATACCAGGCGGCTCCCAGTGCACGTCCGCGCGGCACGATGGTCACTTTAATCAGCGGGTTGGCATATTGCAGGAACCAGGAAATGGTGGCATGTCCCGCTTCGTGCAAGGCTATGGTCTGTTTTTCTTCCACCGTCATGACTTTGGTCTGTTTCTCCAGTCCTCCGATAATACGGTCTACAGCACTGAGGAAATCTTCTTTGCCTACGGCCTTTTTACCATGCCGGGCTGCAATCAGGGCAGCTTCGTTACATACGTTGGCGATATCGGCACCGGAGAAACCGGGCGTTTGACGGGCCAACAAGTCAATGTCTACCGTGCTGTCCGTTTTCACCGGACGGAGATGGACTTTGAATACGGCTTTCCGTTCATTCAGATCCGGCAAGTCCACGTGTATCTGCCGGTCGAAGCGTCCGGCACGCAACAAGGCTTTGTCCAGAATGTCCACCCGGTTGGTGGCTGCCAGAATGATGACACCGCTGTTGGTGCCGAAACCGTCCATCTCGGTCAGCAACTGGTTCAATGTGTTTTCCCGTTCGTCATTGCCTCCCATGGCCGGGTTCTTGCCGCGTGCACGTCCCACGGCGTCGATTTCGTCGATGAAGATGATACACGGAGCCTTTTCCTTAGCCTGGCGGAACAGGTCACGCACACGGCTGGCTCCCACGCCTACGAACATTTCTACGAAATCGGAACCGGAAAGAGAGAAAAACGGGACGTTAGCCTCTCCGGCTACAGCCTTGGCCAATAACGTCTTACCCGTTCCCGGAGGGCCTACCAGCAAAGCGCCTTTGGGTATTTTACCTCCGAGGTCGGTGAACTTCTTCGGATTTTTGAGGAACTCCACGATTTCCTCCACCTCCATTTTGGCACCGGCCTGTCCGGCCACGTCTTTGAAAGTCACTCTCGTGGCTTCTCCTTTCTCAATCAGTTTGGCTTTGCTTTTACCGACGTTGAACACGCTTCCGCCCGTAGGGCTTCCGCCGCCCATCCGTCTCATGATGAATACCCAGATGGCGATAATGAAAAGCAAGGGGAAGAAGTTCCAGAAGATATTGCTCATGAAGTCGTTGCTCTGTTCGAAGCGCAAGTTTCCCTTGAAATTGTTGTTCGCCCGGGCTTCATCCACGAGGTCCATCAGTTTTTCGTTGGAGGCATATTCCACGGTGACCATCGGAACCGTTCCTATTTTCTTGAAGTCGTCCGTGCCGAACACATCTTTCAAATGTTCTTTCGACACATACATTTCCAATACCCCCTTGTCTTTTTGCGCAATGATTTTAGAGGCATAACCGCTTTTTACGTATTGTTCGAACTGCGTGTAGTCCACCGTTTTGGAGGAACTTCCGCCCGTACCCGTAAAGAAGAGATACACCAATATCACAATGATAATGCCGTAAATCCAGTTCATGTTGAACCGTGGCATTTTATTTTTGTTTTCTTTTTCGTTCATAATGTTTTTAAGGTGAGTTTAGTCAATGTCGGGAAGAGAAGTCAGTTGTGCGTCTGCCCATAAGTGTTCGATGTCGTAAAAGTCGCGTGTTTGCGGCAAGAAAACATGTACGATGATGTCCGTGTAATCCATTGCCACCCACTCGGCGTTTCTCAACCCGTCCACGGCTACAGGTTTGGCGTGCGCTTTAAGCCGTGCGGATTCCCCGATGGATTCCGCTATCGCCTGCACTTGTGAGGGCGAATTTCCTTGGCAGATGATGAAATATTGGCAGATGGTGTCACCTATGTTCGTCAAGTCGGCTACGACGATGTTCTTTCCTTTCTTGTCCTGTATGCCTTCCGTGATGGCATTTACTAAATTGTTGCGTTTCGTTCATGCGTTAATTCATACATAATTTGTCGGGCAAAGATAGTATATAATATGTTATCATTCCAATTTTTAGGCTCAAAACCCTTTGCTTTTTATCTTTTTTAGATAATATATCCGGTTTGTGCCTGGCAGTTCGTCCGGAAACAGGGAGAGACCATCGTAGAGGAAGATTTTTATGGACATGGCGGCTTCCCTACGAAAAAAGGGAATAAAAATTTGTGGGTTCGAAAATAAGTCGCTAAATTTGCAGTCGCAAAAAGGACAATGGGCTATGGTGTAATGGTAACACAACAGATTCTGGTCCTGTTTTTCCAGGTTCGAATCCTGGTAGTCCAACACGAAGCTTTCCTCATTGAGAGGGGAGCTTTTTTTATGTGCGGCGGTTGATTCCGAGACGACGTGCAAACGGCTTTCTTTCCTTCCCAGGGATTTTGCAAAAAGATCTTTCATCTTTCAGGTTATATCGTAAGTCTTTTAAAACAAGTATATTGTGTCCTGAAGGATGTACCGGTCATCTTTCAGCCGAAGCTTTCCCCTTCCTTATGGAGGACGGGAAAAGGTCTTCCTGAAAAGGGCATTTTTTTCTGCGCCAAACGATTTTTCAATCTCAGGCAAGCGATTTTTCGTTCTGCGCCAAATGATTTTCAGCTTTCAGCCGGTTGGTTTCCCGTTCTCATCCTGACGGAAGGCTGAAAGATGGGTGTCCCATCCTTCAGTTGTTTTATATGTTGGGACACAGTGTGTTATCGTTCAGCCTGAAAGATGAAACCATTTTTCTGAAAACTCTTGGGGGAGGGAATGCAGAGGCTGAGGCTATGTTCTTTTAACACTTGCTGGTCAGAAATGCCGTTTCATGTTTCGGTCTCACGGAATATGTCAGGAGGAAGCCATTCGGGAAAAAAGAAGCCTGCGTCACCACGCGGCAGGCTTTGAATCAGAGGCTCGATGATGGCTTTGATGATTGTAATCAGTGGCCACCAGTCTTTCAGCCCGATTTCAATCTTTATCCTTTTGGTCTTAATTTTCATTTGACATCCGGAATAAAGATTAGTTTAAGATAGGGCTTCCCCTGCCGGCCAATCTGTAAGAAGACACTTAGCCGGCCTCGGTGTCTAATATGTAGGTGGGTGAAATCTTTTCCTTGTTACGGAATCCACGCTTTCCGCGTCTTCCCGTCAGTGTCTTGTATGATATTCACTCCTTTGCATGGACCGGGAAGGGGGCGGCCGTCAATGGAGAAATATTTTTCCGCACCATTGTGGGCAGAAGTGGTAACGCCTTGAATGTCGGTCGGGTCGTATTCCACGAGGTTGTAGTTGCCCCAATAGGAAAGCCAATAAGCCGTATATGACCCTCTCGGTATATAAATGGTTAGGTCGCTGATGTTGTGGAATGCCTGATCACCGACAGACGGAGGAGTGGAAGCGTTCATATATACGGATTTTAAATTGTCGCAATTGTAGAAAGCTTGTTCTCCAATACTTGTGACTGAGTTGGGAATGTTGATGTTCGTCAGGCTTGTGCAATCTCTGAAGCCTCATATCCAATACTTTTGACCGAGTTGGGAATGTTGATGTCCGTCAGTCTTGTGCAATTTTTGAAAGCACCCTCTTTAATACCTGTGACCGAGTTGGGTAGATTTATCTTTGATATGGCACATGGGTTCACCGTGTTGTAAGGAATATAAAACATGTACGAACCGATAATATCGTTACTTGTACGATAGTTTGAATAATAACTAGCACCTCCTTCAACGATTCGTGCCTCTGATAAATCTAAGATTTGTAGATTCTCTTGTGCCAATGTCCGGATAAGTCTAATATCCGTGCCATTAAGTTCCCCTGTAAGTTTGAGGTCGGTAATGTAAGGAAACCTGCTTTTGTCAATCATATCGGGTAGGGTTCCGGCCCGTTCTACGTGCAATGTGATTTGTTGTGCTTGTCCTTTAAGGTGGGCAAGCAGTAACATCATGAATGTGAAGAGGTAAATTTTTTCTCATAGAAGTTCTGTTTTTAATATGTTGTTCGTTATAGTTTCTTCGATTTTTATTTTAGTGGAGGGTATATTTGCAAGCTCTTTTCAGAGGTGAATATAGCTTCTTCCTTTCCGTCCATGAATAATTTTATATTACTGGCGAATATAGTTTCTTTCTCATCTGTTTTTGCCTTGTCATGAGACAGTTGGATGAGATGCTTTATCTCATCATAAAGGTGGGGGATGAAGTCCTCTTGGCTGTAATCATAGTCGCTTTGGAATCTGATCTTCAATTCGTTCGTTGCCAATGTAAACTTTATCAGGTATTGTTTTGGGGTTCTGTTTGGTTCCATAATTTTAATTCTTTTATTGATTTTACATTTTCCTTTCTTGTCGTTCTCTGCGCAAGAGACCGACAAGGGGCTTATATGCCTATGCAACATGAGGTTAGAGGATTCACACGGCGTGTGTCATGCTGCTTTTGGAATATATTTTTCAAGAAAAGAATAAAATAATTGTATGGAAATGATTGGCTATCAATAAACTTTTCATATTTTTGCAGGTGGATGTCGGTCTCTTGCGCAGAGACCGACATTGTCGTTTTCTTCACGTTTCATTCGTAAACCGCCTTGCCGTGGCCGCTTTTACAACCCCTCGATAATCATGCGGTTTGCATCGTCCACTACCGATGTCCGGATAGAGTCGAGGTAGATGCGCGTGGTCTGTTCGTTGTCGTGGCCGAGGGCTTCGCTGATGACCGCAAGGGGCACATTCCTGTCCCGGGCTATGGTAGCCCAGGAGTGGCGGGCACAATACGTGGTCAGCGGTATGGGCAGGCCGAGCTGTTGCCCGATTTTCTTCAAATGCCGGTTTACTTGCTGCATCTTGCTTTCGTACTGGGTACGTTCCGTGCCGTCCTCCCGCGTAATGAGGGGCAGGAGGTAGCTTGTGGCCTTTTCCGTGGCGTACCTGTCTACGATGGCCTGCATCTGTTGTTCCCATCCGATAGAGAGGGTTTGTCCCGTTTTCCGGCGGCAGTAGGTCAGTGTGCTGTCCGACACGTCCGACCTTTTCAGGTAGGCCATGTCCACGAACGACATCCCGCGGGTGAAGAAACTGAACATGAAGATGTCGCGGGCAAAAGCTGCCTGCGTCAAGCCGGACAAATCCATGCGGTAGATTCGTGATATGTCCTCTTGCCGGAGTGCCCGTTTCGCGGTCTTGTCCACTCCGGTGTAGACGTGCCTGAACGGATGTCGGTCGGCAGTCAGGCCTTGTTCCACAGCCAGATTGTAGCAGGTGCGGAACTGCCGGATGTAGAATGATGACGTGTTGCGGCAGAGACCTTGTTCCTTTAAATAGCTTTCATAACGTTGCACGAGGCCGGAGGTTACTTCGTCGTAACTCAAGTCGACATGCTTCCGGAAACGCTTGAAGCTGTTCAGGGCGGTGAGGCAAGTCTCTGCGCTGCGCGTCCGTCCTGTTTTCCGCCACATCATGCTGTGGCGGAGCATGAATTCAAAAACTTGCATAAAAGAAGCCGCATCCGAAGTAAAATTCCGGATGCGGCAAGCTGTTTATAAATGGTTTGTCTCTTTTATTCTGACTGTGCAGACATTTCCTTGTCGATGGCGGCAATCTTTTCGCCAATCAGGTTCAATTCGTCTTTCAGCTTCTCCATCTTCTTGTTCATCTCGTTGAGGAGGCTGCTGCCCTTCTTAGAACTGCAAGTCAGGAAGCCCAGATTGTTTTCGTACGTCTTGATTTCGCTGCGTTTGTTTTCGTAGGCCCGTACCAAGCGTTCCCGTTCGCGGGACAAGCCTTGTCCGCCTTCTTTGGCATCGTTCTTCAAGTTGTTTTTGAAGTTGTCCAGACGGCGGCGTGCAGCGACATGTTCAGGGCCTTGAACAGTTGGTCTACCGTTTCGTGGTAAGCCTTATAGATTTTGTCTTTCTCTTTGAAAGGTACGAAACCGATTTCGTTCCATTCCTTCATCAGTTCTCTTACGGCATCCTGTTTGTTTTCTTCCTCGTCGGACTCCAACAAGGCTTTCAGCTTCTCGATGACCTGCTCCTTCTTTTGCAAGTTTTCTTTTTCCTCCCCACGTTGGGATGCCGTGTTCTTGCCCTTCTGTTCGAAGAAGTAGTCGCAGGCACCGATGAAACGTTGCCAAAGGGATTCGGAATGCTTTTTAGGAACGGCACCGATGGTTTTCCATTCCTTTTGTATCTGCATGAGCTTGTCGGCCGTGGCTTTCCAGTCCGTACTGTCCTTCAGTGCCTCGGCTTTTTCGCAGAGTTCCGTTTTCTTGGCCAAGTTTTGAGCCTGTTCCTCTTTCAGGCGTTTGAAGAATGCAGCCTTTTCCGTGAAGAACCGGTCGCATGCGCCACGGAAACGCTCGAAAATCTTCACGTTCATCTTTTGAGGGGCGAAACCA
>ENA-OQDM01001081-OQDM01001081.1-human-gut-metagenome-genome-assembly--contig:-NODE-1081-length-12057-cov-1.445096_pt1 | contig 12057 bp, 11 predicted proteins | sample MGYA00242772_ERZ504605 | MGnify/ENA primary metagenome ERZ504605 (study PRJEB26092, sample SAMD00036348) | human gut metagenome | host: Homo sapiens | study: EMG produced TPA metagenomics assembly of... | reverse complement strand
AAAAAAACAGTCGTCCTTTTTTTGCGCTGACAGAGACCAACCTGTTATTTACATAAAGAACGGATGTTGTGGTAGAATAGCAGGGAAAATATGTGTTGCTGTGAACGGAGTGAACAGTAAAACAGGTAGATAATGAGGGCTGATGAATGGAATCATATGGAAGATTTGCCGGTGTTTATGATGTTTTCATGGATAATGTAAACTATCGTGAATGGGCAGACTATATTATAGAAACACTGGCTCAGGACGAGATCAGGGATGGTCTGGTTCTGGAGCTGGGATGTGGAACAGGTACTGTGACAGAGATGCTTGCAGATGCCGGATACGATATGATCGGTATCGATAATTCTGAGGAGATGCTTGCAGAGGCTATGGAGAAGCGGGCGGAATCCGGTCATGATATTCTATATCTTTTGCAGGATATGCAGGATTTTGAGTTATATGGTACGGTTCGTGCTGTGATCAGTGTCTGTGACAGTATGAATTATCTGACGGACGAGGAAGATCTGGAGTATCTTTTTGCGCTGGTAAATAATTATCTGGATCCGGGCGGACTGTTCATTTTTGATATGAATACGATCCATAAATACCGGGATGTGATCGGTGATACGACTATTGCTGAGGACAGAGAGGACGGAAGCTTTATCTGGGAGAACAGTTATGACAGGGAAAATGCCCTGAATGTATATGAACTGGCACTTTTTCTTCCAAGAGAAGACGGATTGTATGAGAAGTGTGAGGAGGAACATGTACAGAAAGCATATTCCATAGAAGCAATCAAGGCTATGATTGTGAAAGCAGGAATGGAACTGGTGGCAGTCTGTGATGCATATACTCATAATCCGGGTGATGAGAATTGTGACGTCTGACTTTTGTTGCAAGAGAGCATGGAAAAAGTGCACAGAACGGATATCATGGAAGGATTCCGGAGAAACCTGAGACACATCGCGCGGATTGATGCGATTATAGCAGGCCTCTTAATTAATGCATTGTTTACGGGGATTGCTATTGATTTGATGTTAAGCCATGGACAAAATGAAAATAATATGAAAGAAATAACAGGAGTAATAAACGAATGAACGATTATATTATCAGAGCAATTGCAGCGAATGATCAGATTCGGGCATTTGCGGCAGTTACTACAGAAACAGTAGAAACAGCGAGACAGGATCACAATACAAGCCCGGTAGCCACAGCAGCACTGGGACGTCTTCTTACAGCAGGTGCTATGATGGGTACCATGATGAAGGGGGATAAGGACATCCTTACACTTCAGATTAAGGCAGGAGGTCCTCTAGAAGGAATTACTGTGACAGCAGATTCCAAAGGTCGTGTAAAGGGATATGTGGGAAATCCTGATGTATGTATCCCGGCAAACAGCAAGGGCAAACTGGATGTTGCAGGTGCTGTCGGAGTAGGATTTATGAACGTGATCAAGGATATGGGACTGAAAGAGCCTTATGTTGGACAGGTTGCGCTTCAGACCAGCGAGATCGCAGAAGATCTTACCTATTATTTTGCTACAAGTGAACAGGTACCGTCAGCAGTTGGTCTTGGAGTTCTTATGAATAAAGATAATACAGTACGTCAGGCTGGCGGATTTATCGTGCAGCTGATGCCGTTTGCGGAAGAAAGCACAATTGCGAAGCTTGAGGAAAATGTGCAGAAAATCACATCTGTCACAAATCTTCTGGAAGAGGGGCATACTCCTGAGAGTCTGCTTGAGAAAGTTCTGGAGGGCTTTGATATGGAGATCAATGAGAAAGTTCCTACGGAATTTTACTGTAACTGCAGCAGAGAAAGAGTGGAGAAAGCTCTGATCAGCATTGGAAGAAAAGAACTCAATGAAATGATCCAGGAAGGTAAGTCCATTGAGATGAACTGCCATTTCTGTAATAAGAATTATGAATTTACAGTGGAAGAACTGAAAGAAATCCTGCGTAAATGTAAATAAGAGACGCCAATGTACTGACAGATAGATCTGCCGGAGCACAGGGAAGAAGAGGTAGAAAATGAAAAACGGTTATATCAAAACAGCAGCCGCAACACCTTATATCACAGTTGCAGACTGCAATGCCAATGGAAATGAGATTATCAGACTGATCCATGAGATGGAGAAAGAACATGTGAAGGTTATGGTTTTTCCGGAGCTTTGTATCACAGGCTATACCTGTCAGGATCTTTTCCTGCAGAGACGTCTTCTCGACAGCGCCTGGGAAACTTTGCTGAAGATCACAAAGGAAACTGCTGATGTGGATGCCCTTGTTTTTGTAGGTGTGCCTTTCAGAAATCATGGAAAATTATATAATGTGGCAGCAGTTTTAAACAGAGGCGAGATCATTGGTCTGGTTCCGAAAACTTATCTTCCAAACTATGGAGAATTTTATGAGCAGCGCCATTTTGCATCAGGTCTTGGCTGTCTGGAATATGTGGATATTGAGGGAAAGAGAGTTCCTTTTGGAACAGATATTCTTTTTATCTGTGAGGAGGAGCCGGAGCTTGTGGCAGCAGCAGAGATCTGCGAGGATTTATGGGTGACACTGCCGCCAAGCGTTCTCCATGCACAGGCAGGAGCGAATCTGATCGTGAATCTGTCAGCCAGCAATGAGATGGTCGGAAAGGACAGCTACCGCAGAGATCTTGTTTCCGGACAGTCTGCACGTCTGGTGTGCGGATATGTATATGCAAATGCAGGAGAAGGTGAGTCTACACAGGATCTGGTCTTTGGCGGTCAGAATATGATCGCAGAGAATGGAGTGATCCTTGCGGAAGGAAAACGTTTCCACAATGGTATTGTATACAGTGAGATTGATGTGCAGAGGCTGAACGATGAGAGAAGAAGACTGACTACTTATCAGCCGGCTGACGACAGTGATCATATTAAAGTGTGCTTCCATCTGAATGTGGAAGAGACAAAACTGACCAGAAAATATTCGCAGTATCCTTTTGTACCTTCACGAAAAGAAGAAAGGGATATGCGTTGTGATGAAATCCTGAATATCCAGGCAATGGGACTTAAGAAACGTATGGATCATATCCATTGCCATAAGGCAACAGTGGGACTTTCCGGAGGTCTGGATTCCACACTGGCACTGCTTGTGATCGCAAGAGCCTTTGACCTTTCCGGTGCGGACAGAAAGGATATCCACTGTATTACCATGCCATGCTTTGGAACCACAGACAGAACTTATCAGAATGCCTGCAAATTAAGTCAGTGTCTGGGTGCGACTTTAAGTGAGATCAATATCAAAGAAGCAGTAAATGTACATTTCCGGGATATTGCTCATGATCCGTCTGTGCATGATGTGACTTATGAGAACAGCCAGGCAAGAGAGAGAACGCAGATCCTGATGGACAGTGCAAATCAGGATGGCTCGATTCTGGTGGGAACAGGAGATCTGTCTGAGCTGGCTCTGGGATGGCAACCTACAATGGTGACCATATGTCCATGTACGGCGTGAATGCTTCAGTGCCGAAAACTCTGGTGCGTCATCTTGTACGTTATTATGCGGATACCTGCAAAGATGAGAAGCTGACAGAGGTTCTTCTTGATATTCTGGATACACCGGTAAGTCCGGAGCTTCTGCCGCCTAAGGATGGCAAGATCGCACAGAAGACAGAAGATCTGGTGGGACCTTATGAACTTCACGATTTCTATCTGTACTATATGCTTCGTGCAGGATTTGAACCGGAGAAAATTTACAGGCTGGCATGTGAGACTTTTGAAGGAATGTATGATAAGGAGACAATCTTCAAATGGCTGAAAACCTTCTATCGGAGATTTTTTGCCCAGCAGTTCAAGCGTTCCTGTCTGCCGGATGGCCCGAAGGTGGGAAGCGTTGCGGTTTCACCGAGAGGTGATCTGAGAATGCCAAGTGATGCAAGTGTAGGAGTATGGCTGGAGCAGCTTGAAAATATGGATATTTAGAATCGCATAGCGGAGTGGATGATTCTATCCGCGTGATTTTGCATGGTGAAGCGGAGAACGATCAGTTGTTCTCCGCTTTTTTCAGTGCTGTTTCAATTGCATTCAAAAGAATCATGGAGGTATATTTCTGATCTTCGGAATATTGGATATTTTCCAGCGACTGGGAGGTATAGATCTGGCTGGCCAGTGATTCCAGAGCCGGTTCCATGAGAGGAAACATGGCTGCGGTGCTTTCGCTTAAATTTACCAGACGGATGGAAGTTACCCTGTCAGAGTCAACGGTTACTTCCAGGTCAAAGGTGTTTTCATTCAGGTCGATGGAGGAAGTATAAATTCCCGGTTTGTACAGGCTTTTGGCATCGGCTGAGGCACTTTTTTCTGACCAGGGTCCAAACAGTGAAAAAAAGTACAATAGCCAGGATGACAGCAAGAAGGAGAAAGATGCCGGTGTATATAACTTCCTTCATATGTAGGACTATGATTTTTGTTTTTGCACTCATGGTACACGCCTCCTGGATGGTTTTGTATATTCTATTACAGAAGTGCTTAAATTATGATATACTGAAACAACGAATGTGAGTAACCGACAGTAAGGAGAGAAGAATGTCATTACAGTTTATTATCGGCAGTTCCGGTGCCGGAAAGTCTTATTTTGCATATGAGAGAGTAATCCGGGAGTCCATGGAACATCCGGAGAGAAATTACTATATTATTGTTCCGGAGCAGTTTACCATGCAGACACAGAAGACGCTGGTGGAAATGCATCCGGGAAAAGGAATCCTGAATATTGACATCCTGAGCTTTGAACGTCTTGCGTACCGTGTATTTGAAGAAACCGGCGGAGATAACAGAAAGGTTCTGGAAGATACGGGAAAAAGCATGGTGCTGCAGAAAATGGTGCAGCAGCACAGAAAGGAACTTGCCTATCTGGGAAGTCAGATGAATAAGCCGGGATATCTGGATGAGGTGAAGTCTCTGGTTTCAGAATTTATGCAGTATGATATCAGAGAAGAGAATCTGGCAGAAATGAAAGAGAAGGCCAAAGATCAGCCATTACTTGAAATGAAGCTTAAGGATGTGGGAATCCTTTATCAGTCATTCAGGGAATTCCTGAAGGGGCATTATATGACAGGGGAAGAGGTGATGGATGTCCTGCTTAAACAGCTTCCTTTTTCCGAGAAACTTAAGGGAGCGGAATTTCTCTTTGATGGATTTACCGGATTCACGCCAATTCAGGTCAATGTGCTCAGGGAACTTCTGGTCATTGCTGACCGCATAAGTGTTACTGTGACTATGGACGAACGGGAGGATGCTTTTTCTCCGGGAAAACCTTATCAGCTTTTTCTTTATGAGCAAGCAGATGATACGGACACTTGCAGGGCTGACCAGAGATCTGGAGGATCCAGTGTATCTGAAACCATCCGGACAGTCCCGGTTTGCACAGGCACCTGCCTTACAGTTTCTGGAGAAAAATATCTTCCGCTACAGAAAGGGCGTGTATGCCGAAGAACAGCAGGAGATAAAAATATTTACTGCGCCATCCCCCCTGGAAGAAATGCGGGAGGCTGCCAGAAGGATGTCAGAACTTGTGCGTACCTGCGGATACCGCTATGGTGAGATTGCAGTGATCACAGGAAATCTGGAAGAATATGCAAGACTTGCAGCACAGGTATTTGAGGAGGCAGATATTCCATATTTTATTGACGAGAAGCACTCGGTAATGATGAATCCTTTTGTGGAGTATCTGCGCGCTGCCATGGAGATGGCGGTACAGGGATTTCCTTATGAGAGTGTTTTCCGTTATCTCAGATGCGGGATGTCAGAAGTTACCAGAGAACAGGCTGATAAGCTGGAGAATTACGTGCTGGCGCTGGGAATCCGGGGATATAAGAAATGGTCTGAAAAATGGGTTCGTGTATACAGAGGAATGGAAGCGGAGAAGATACAGGAACTGAATGAGATCAGAGAAATCTTTGCGGAAGAAGTAAGGGAACTTGCACAGGGATTTGGTTCCGGGAAGAAGACAGTGGAAGAGTACTGCCGGATTCTCTGTGAGTTTATCCAAAAAAGCAATGTCTGGCAGAAACTGAAACGACAGGAGCGAAAGTTTAAAGAGTCAGGCGATAAAGCAATGGAAAAAAGAATATAACCAGATTTATGGAATTGTGATGGACCTGCTGGATAAGATGGTTGAGATTCTTGGCGAAGAAACGGTAAACAGACAGGAGTTCCGACAGCTTCTGGAATCAGGACTTTCTCAGGCAAAAGTAGCGCTGATTCCGCCGAGCATAGATCAGGTAATGGTGGGTGATATGGAACGATCCCGCTTAAAGGAGATTAAGGCGTTGTTCTTTGTTGGCGTGAATGAGGGAAATATCCCAAAGAGCACACAGACAGGCGGAATCTTATCAGAGCTTGACAGGGATTTCTTCCAGGAGCAGGGAGTGGAACTGGCACCGGGGCCTAAAGAACTGATGAATATGCAGAGGTTTTATCTGTATCTGAATATGACGAAACCGGGAGAAAAGCTGATCCTCTCCTATAGTGATACCAATGCAAAAGGAGAAGGCATAAGTCCGGCATATCTGATCGGGAGTATACGCAGTCTGTATCCGAAGCTGGAAATTGAGGGTGGAGCCGGGGTCAGACCCCATAAAAATTCTATAAACAATTATTGTTATCCGGAAAATCCGGAAGCTGGGATTGATCTGTTTCTGGAGAAGTTGGTACAGGAGACAGAGAAAGAACATGAGGATATTCTGGAGCAGGCAGATGAGACGGATGCAATGTTTGGAGAGCTTTATAGCTGGTATCTGCGGAATACGGAATACAGAAGCAGAGTACAGAAGCTGGTACAGTCGGCTTTTGCCGGAAAACCAGAGGACATTATCAGCCAGAGTGTGGCGAAGGCATTATACGGAGAGGTTTCACCTTACAGTGCTACCAGACTGGAACGTTTTGCAGCCTGTGCATTTGCACATTTCCTTCAGTATGGAATGAAGCTTACCGAGCGTGTGGAATATGAGTTTAAACCTATGGATATGGGAAATGTTATGCATGAAGCACTGGAAAGCTTTGCAGAAGAAGTGCGAAAAAGAGGCATGAAATGGACAGAGCTGACAGAACAGGAACGGAATGAGATTGCGGACCGGTGTCTGGATAATATTGTGGCAGATTATGGAAACACGGTGCTCAAAAGCAGTGCCAGAAATGAATATATGATCGAGAGAACAAGGAGAATCCTCAGAAGGACGGTATGGGCACTTCAGAAACAGCTGGAACAGGGAGAATTTCAGCCAGAAGGCTTTGAGGTAACCTTCGGGGGAGGACGGATTGACAGAGTAGATATTATGGAAGATCAGAATAAGGTGTATGTGAAGGTGATTGATTATAAAACCGGAATACATCCTTTGACCTGGTTTATCTGTATCATGGCCTGCAGTTACAGCTGATGATCTATCTGGATGGTGCTCTGCGTGTAGAGCAGAAGAAATATCCGGATAAGGAGATTATTCCTGCGGGAGTTTTTTATTACAATATCAAGGATCCTATGATCCAGGAGAAGATAGATGCGGATGTGGAAGCAGTCAGTGCAGGTCTTATGAAAGAACTGAAGATGAATGGGCTGGTTCAGGCAGATCCGGAGCTTGTGTACAGGATGGACAGCAGTCTTGGCTCCATTCCTGTCGCATTTAATAAGGACGGAAGCTTTCGCAAAAATTCTTCTGTGGCAGACAGAACACAGTTCGCAGTGCTTGGACGGTATGTAAGGACGAAGATTGAGAAGATAAGAAGTTCTATTCTGGAGGGAGATGCAGAGGTTTCTCCCTATGAGCTCGGAAAAAAGAATGCGTGTACTTATTGTCCGTATATGACGGTATGCGGATTTGACCGCAGGCTGTCAGGATATGAATTCCGCAGACTGAAAAACTTCTCTGATGAGGAATTATGGAAAGCATTTGACAGGGAGGCAGAATAAGATGGGCGTACAGTGGACAAAGGAGCAGCAGGAGGTTATACGGCTGCGGGACAGAAATATTCTGGTCAGTGCGGCAGCCGGGTCCGGAAAAACGGCAGTACTGGTAGAACGTATCCTGAGTAAGATAACAGATAAAGAACACCCTGTGGATATTGATAGACTGCTGATCATGACATTTACAAGAGCGGCAGCAGGTGAAATGAAAGAGAGGATCTCGGCAGCTATTGAAAAAGCACTCTGTGAGGATCCCGATAATGAGCATCTGCAGAGACAGACAACCCTGCTTCATACTGCACAGATTACAACTATTGATGGTTTCTGTGCCTATATTATCCGGAATTACTTTCATCTGATCGGACTGGATCCGGGATATCGGACGGCAGATGAGGGGGAACTGAAGCTTCTGCGAGGAGATGTTGTGAAAGCACTGCTTGAAGAATATTATGCCAAAAAAGATGAAAAGTTTCAGAAATTCGTGGAATGCTTTGCAACAGGAAAGTCAGATGAAAATCTGGGAAACCTGATACAGAAATTATATGAAATGGCTCTGAGCAATCCTTTTCCGCAGGAATGGCTGTCCGGGTGTATGGATGATTACAGGATTGATTCCCTGGAAGAGTTAAGAGAGACTGAGTGGATGAGGATGCTCTGGGATGCAGTGAAGGATGAACTGCAGGAAGCGAAGCTTCTGGTGCAGGAGGCTCGAAGAATCTGCTCAGAGCCGGATGGTCCGTATCTGTATGATGAGGCACTGAGCAGTGATCTGCTTCTTATAAGAAGTCTGCAGGAACTGGCAGAGAAAAGAGATTATAATACAACTGCAGAAATACTTATGAAACCCTCATTTGCCCGGCTGAGCACAAAGAAGGCTGCGGATGTAGATGAACAGAAGAAGCAGAGAGTGAAAGATCTCCGGGATGAGGAAAAGGGGATTCTGAAGGAACTGGGGCAGCGATATTTCCAGAGTGCAGAGAAAGAACTTCTGGAAGTGATCAGATATATCAGAGGCCCAATAGAGATGTTAGTTGAGTTGACGGCACGATTTAAAAAACAGTTCGGAGAGGCGAAGAGAGAAAAGAAATATTCTGGATTTTACGGATATGGAACATTTTGCCCTGCAGATACTGATGACGAAAGAAGGGGAAGAAATCCATATGTCTCAGGCTGCGAGAGAGCTCTCCGCAAAGTATGATGAAGTCCTGGTGGATGAATATCAGGACAGTAACTTAGTGCAGGAGCTTCTGACAACAGCAGTATCCGGGTGGATCAACCAGAAGAAAAATATCTTCATGGTAGGAGATGTAAAGCAGAGTATCTATCGTTTCCGTCTGGCAAGGCCGGAGCTTTTCATGGAAAAATATAAAAGTTATTCCACAGAAGAAGCACAGGAGCAGAGAATTGACCTGCACAAAAATTTCCGGAGCAGGGAACAGGTTCTGGAGAGTGTAAACTTTATTTTCCGACAGATCATGGGGGAAGACCTGGGAGGGATTACCTATGACAAAGATGCAGCCCTTTATCCCGGAGCTTCTTTTCCGGAAGGAGAGTCAGAGGAATTTGTAAAGACAGAGGTTCTTCTGGTCGAGAGAGACGGAGAAGAACTGTCTGATGTACATGACTATGAAGACGCAGGTGCATCGGGAAACCGCAGGGAAATGGAAAATCAGACCGGGCAGGAACTGGAGGCGCTGGCCATTGCACAGAGAATTAAAGAAATTGTGGGAAAAGAACAGATCGTAGATAAGGAGAAGAAGGAATACCGGTCTGTGGAATACGGGGATATTGTAATCCTGCTGCGCACTGCCTATGGATGGGCAGAAACATTCAGGGAAGTGCTGGCATCTCAGGGGATTCCCGTATATTGTACATCAAGAACCGGATATTTCTCTGCAACCGAGATTGTGACTGTATTGAATTATCTGAGGTGTGTGACAATCCGCTGCAGGATATTCCGCTTATGGGAGTGCTTCGTTCACCGATCGTCGGATGCACTTCACAGGAACTGGCAGAGCTTAGAATACAGTATCCTGATGGTCTGCTCTATGAGAGTGTTTCGGCATATGCAGGAGAAAATGAAATCCTCGAAAAAGAACTGGATCCGGATAAGGTGAAATCTGAATTGTTAAACAGTAATCTGCGAACAGATGAAAAGAACTCTCTGAATATTAAATTAAGAGGATTTCTGAGTCTCCTTGAAAAGGTAAGAAATATGGCTGCATATACGCCGGTCCACGAATTGATCCTTTATGTGCTGAAAGAAACCGGGTATGGAGATTATGCAAGGGCACTTCCGGGAGGGGAGCAGCGTTTTGCAAATCTTACCATGCTTGTGGAGAAAGCTATGGACTACGAGAAGACAAGCTACAGGGGTCTGTTTAACTTTGTTCGTTATATCGAACAGCTACAGGCATATCAGGTAGACTATGGAGAAGTCAATCTGACAGGAGCGGGCAATACCGCAGTGGAGATCATGACGATCCACAAGAGTAAGGGACTTGAATTTCCGGTAGTATTTGTGGCCGGTATGGGAAAACAGTTTAATTTTCAGGATATGAATGCAGGTCTTTTGCTTCATCCGGAACTGGGAATAGGGGCTGATGCTATCATACCGGAGAAACGGGTGATCGCATCTTCGCTGAATAAGCAGGTGATCAGAAGACAGCTTCTGAAAGAGAGTCTGGGAGAGGAACTGAGGGTACTTTACGTTGCCATGACAAGAGCAAAAGAGAAACTGATCCTTACAGGAACAGTCGGAAAGCTGGAAAAGCAGATGCTGTCGCTGTCGCGTTTTCTGGATGAGGAAGAAGAACTGCTCCCACTGGGAACCAGAATGAAAGCAAAGAATTACTGGGCTTTTGTACTGCCTGCACTGGTGCGGCATCGGGCCATGAGTGAACTTCTGTGGGAATATGGAATCCTCATGAAGAAACAGCCGGGGATTTACGATGATATCTCTGAGTTTGTGATAAAAAAGATCACTGTCCGTCAGATGACAGAAAAAGCAGTTCTCATCCAGGCAGGAAACCAGATGCAGGAGGAATATCTGAAGAACTGGGATGAAAATAAAGTGTATGATGAGGCTGTGAAGGAAGAGATAGAGAAGAGATTTTCCTTTGTATATCCGTATAAATATCTGGAAGATATTCCGGTTAAAGTCAGTGTTTCGGATCTGAAAAAAGAGAAGCTGGCATGATGAAAGTGAACTGGAAGAGAATATCAGTGTGTCTGCCGAAGAGCAGGAGGAAGAACAGGAAGCGCCGGTTCCCGCATTTATGGCAGAGAAGCAGGAAGAGTATAAGGGGGCTGCCAGAGGTACTGCTTATCACAGAGTAATGGAATGTCTGGATTATGCAGAAGCAGATACAGAGGAACAGCTTCGGGCTCAGTTAAAGAGACTTCTGGAGAGCCGGAAGATGACAGAGCAGGAAGCAGAATGTATCCGGATCCGGGATATCAGGAGGTTTGTGGAGTCCGGGCTGGGGCAGAGGATGAAGAAGGCTGCCATGGGGAAAAAACATCTTTACAGAGAACAGCCTTTTGTGATTCAGAGAAGTGCTTCTATGCTCGATGATGGGTGGAAGAACGAAACAGTGCTGGTGCAGGGAATTATCGATGCCTATTTTATGGAAGGGGATGAGATTGTTCTTGTGGACTATAAAACGGATAGAGTGAAGAGAGGACAGGAACAGAAGCTGATCGATCTGTATCATGTGCAGCTTGAGGATTATGCCCGGGCATTGGAGCGGATGACGGGGAAAAGAGTGAAGGAAAAGATCATTTATTCGTTTACATTGCACAAAGAGATATTGCTGTGAGCGGAATAAAAATTATTATTGTGAATTCAAATATCCGGCAGGGATAAGCGCGTGTTATACGCGCCACCCTGCCGGATATTTGTTTTTCAGGATCTGGTTGACCAGTTTACCGAAGCCAATGGGATATCCATCTGCACAGAGGAGATGCCAGCCTTTTTTGTGAGCTGCTTCTTCGGGTTCGATATTTAAGGTTTCGCCCTTTAAATATCTGGTGATCCTTTCGTCAGAAGCGGAGAGAGAGATGACTGCTTCTGCTTCATCTTTGCGGATCGCCAGTGCAAGTGGCTGAGACTGGCCATGCGAAGACGGGTTTTTCTTCAGCACCGAGATAGAAG